>ERZ1106950.38-NODE-38-length-159450-cov-6.877813_pt1 | contig 159450 bp, 151 predicted proteins | sample MGYA00403675_ERZ1106950 | MGnify/ENA primary metagenome ERZ1106950 (study PRJEB35170, sample SAMEA104062410) | human gut metagenome | biome: human gut; feature: human-associated habitat; material: faeces | place: Denmark | collected 2012-06-13 ... | reverse complement strand
TTTTAAAAGAGCGGTGGAATTTACTTTTGCACTGGAATTTACTTTTTCAAGTCAGCATGAACATAATATACAAAACTTGATTATAATACAATATATAATGATACATATTGACAAATGGTTATAATATGATATATAATGAATTTCAGATGAGAGATGTGAATTTTGAAATAGATTTTGAAGGCGAAAGGGAGGGGAAACATGAATCTGGAATTGTACTTGGAACAGATGAAAGAGCTGGTCAACATTGACAGCGGCTCTGGAAATGTAGCCGGAATCAACCGGGTGGCAGATAAATTGGCTGGCTGGTATCAGGAGATCGGCTGGAACGTAGAACGAATTCCTGCCGATGGAGGTCGTCAGGTTCTTCTTATTACAAATCATGTATCCGAACATTATGATGCGATGTATATCGGTCATATGGATACGGTATTTCCGGACGGGACGGCAGAGAAAAGACCATTTCGAATCGAAGGAGAAAATTACTACGGTCCGGGTGTTGGTGATATGAAAAACGGTGATCTTGCAATGTTTCATATCGCGGCAAATTTACCGGAAACTGAGAAGAAATGCCTGAATATCGCAATGGTCTATAATCCGGATGAAGAGATCGGGTCGATCTACTCAAAAGAGATCACAGATCGAATCGGATGTCAGGCAGATCACATTTTTGTCATGGAATCTGCTGGAAAAAATGGAACCCGCCATTGCTTTGCGAGAAAAGGTTCCCTGACGTATGATATTGAGTTTCAAGGTCAGGCGGCCCATGCGGGCTTTATGTTTGAAGTAGAAAATGCGTCTGCGGTTCTTGAGATGGGACATTACATTGTGGAATTAATGGGTCTGGCGGACAGAGAAAAAAATACGACGGTAAATGTCGGGATCGCAAATGGCGGTACAGCCAGAAATGTAGTTGCAGATCATGCAAAAATCAGTGTTGAAATGAGATTCAGGGATGACAGCGAAAGAATCCGCTTGAAAGAATATGTAAATAAAATAACAGAAGGACAGCCGTTTGTTCCCGGAGTAAAAACAACGATCACGATGCAGAAGGAAACTCCGCCGTTTATAAAAACAGAGGAAGCGAAAAAGTATATCGAACGGGTCAGAAAAATTGCCGAAGAATATGGAATTCCATTTGAGGAAAAAGACCGCGGAGGACTCTCTGACGCGAACCATCTTTCAAGATGCGGCAATGCGGTCGTTATGGATGGAATGGGACCGCATGGAGCGAATGATCATAGTGAGAAAGAGTACGGATATATCGGATCCGTTGAACCATGTGTAAAGCTCCATCTGGCAATTCTAAACGATATGTTAAATAAACAATAAGCTGAAGGGAGAGAATCTGATTGATAAAATATGTTATAAAAAGACTTTTTTATGCAATACCGGTGTTTCTTGGAATTACATTTACGGTGTATTTGTTGATCAATCTTGCTCCCGGAGGACCGCTTTCAATTTTGGCTTCATCCGGAGAAATGTCACTCAGCGATCTGGAGGCGTTGAAAGCTTCACTGGGACTTGATAAGCCGGTTCTTGTCCGGTATTTTCTGTGGCTGGCAGATCTGCTGCATGGAAATCTTGGGACATCATACCGTACCTCCCAGGCAGTCAGCATGATGATCGGACAGCGTATCATCCCATCATTACTGCTTACTGGAACCGGTATTATTGGTGCAATCATCATAGGAATTCCGCTTGGAGTGGTTTCTGCCTGTAAACCGAATTCGATATGGGATCATATCAGTACATTTGTTGCTTTTATCGGAGCATCTGTGCCAAACTTCTTTTTAAGTCTTCTTCTGATCTATGTATTGGCTGTAAAAATGAAATTGTTTCCGACGAGCGGCATGTATTCGGCAGGAACTGGTGGTGATTGGAAGGATCTTCTCTATCATTTGGCACTTCCGGCGTTCGTGTGTGGAATCCAGCCAATCGGAAATTATATCAAACAGACAAAATCGAGTGTTCTTGAGGTTTTGAATGAGGAGTACATAAAAACAGCAAGATCAAAAGGACTTAGAAATGTCGTCATTGTGATCTAACATGCATTTCGCAATTCACTGATTCCGATCGTTACAACCCTAAGCCTTTCCGTCCCGTTTCTGATCGGAGGTGCTGTTGTAACAGAACAGATATTTGCCTGGCCGGGGATCGGAAGCCTGATGATCACTGCGATCACAAGTCGTGATTATCCGGTGATCATGGGAGTCGCTGTTTTGATCTGTGTCGTTGTTCTCGTTGTAAATCTGATTCTGGATCTGATCTATGCTGCGTTGGATCCGCGAATTAAATTTAAATAGGAGGGCATCAGGGCATGAAAAAAATATTAAGTAATCAAGCAGTAAAAAAATTTATGCATAACCGGAAAGCTGTTTTAGGCCTTATCATTGTCTGCTTTCTTGTTTTGGCAGTTATCCTGATGCCAATATTCATGAAGCTCGACCCATATACGACCGACCGGGCGGTAGGATTCAACAAAGCCCCATGTCCCGGCCATCTTCTGGGCACGGATGATGTGGGAAGAGATCTGTTTGCAAGACTTTTATATGGAGGAAGAATTTCTCTGTTTGTCGGGATCATGTCTACGATCATTTCGGTTTTAATTGGAATTCCGTTAGGGCTGATCGCCGGTTATTTCAGAGGAATTGCAGAAACGGTCATCATGCGTGTCGCAGATGCATTTATGTCATTCCCGACGATGGTCCTGATCCTTGTTCTCGTTGCGGTGTTCGGACCGTCGATCCTTACGGTCACGGTGGTGATCGGAGTATTGGGCTGGACTGCAATCGCAAAGCTGATTTACGGAAATGTGTTATCGATCCGGGAACGTGAATATATTCAGGCGACAAAAGCGATCGGGATGAGTACTCCTAAGATCCTGCTTTCGGAGGTACTGCCAAATGCAATCCCTCCGGTATGGGCAAATATTTCGTTCCGGGTAGCAGGTGCAATTTTAACAGAATCATCGTTAAGCTTTCTCGGAATGGGTGTCCAGACACCACAGGCATCCTGGGGAAATATCATATTTGCAGCGCAGAATCTTCTTGTATTGACGGCACGTCCGTGGGTGTGGTTCCCACCGGGAATCTGCATCATTCTCGTTGTTGTGGGATTTAATTTTATCGGAGAAGGTGTACGAGATGCCCTTGATCCAAAAACAAAATAGGGCAGTATATATCAAAAAATTTAAAGGAGGATCATTATGAGATCAGGTAAAAAAATTGCAGCGTGGATGCTTGCGGCAGCCATGGCAACAGGACTTCTCGCCGGCTGCGGAGGCAGCTCCGGAAATGAGACAACAGCGGCTGCATCTGCAGCGGAAGGAACAACAGCAGCGTCAACGGCGACGGATAAGACGGGAGATTATTCCGATAAGGTCATTACATACGGTTTGACGACTGCATGGGATACCGTTAATCCTTACGGATCTACATCCGGATCGATCTATCAGAATCTGGTCTGCGACAAGCTGTACGACCGCCTTGCATTTATTGAGGAAGCCGGTTCCGGGGTATCACCGAGAGCGGCCAAATCATGGGAATCTGCAGATGATGGAAAAGCTGCGATCTTTCACTTAGATGAAAATGCAAAATGGCATGACGGTCAGCCGGTAACCGCAAAGGACTGGGTATTTACCGCACAGCTGATCACAAATCCGAAATTTGATTACGGACTCAGAAGTGAGTTCAACACATGGGCAGGAACCGATGATAATGGTCTTGAAATGGCTGAAAAATCCGTCGGAGTTGAGGCTGTGGATGACTATACATTGAAGATTTCTTTTAAGAATGTTACTCCGGTCGAGGATTGGCTGATCCTTCATAACAAGTATTTCTATGTACTTCCGGAACATCTTCTTGGTGATATCGCACCTGAAAAAATGAAAGATGATGAGTTCTGGAAAGCACCGATCGGTTCCGGTCCCTGCACCTTTATCTCTGAGCTTTCCGGAAGCCAGCTGGAGCTGGGATCTTTTGCAGATTATCAGCTTGGCGCGCCGCAGTTTGGCAAACTGATTCTGAAAGTGATCGCTTCCACGAATACGATCACATCCATTGCAGCAGGAGAGATGGATGGATTTTATCAGCAGCCAACGACTGATGATGCACTTGCGGCAAAGGATATGGGACTTACGGTGACAGAATCAAGTGAACCGACCTTCGTAGGCGTATTCCTGATCAATAACCAGAATGTATCAGATAAGCGTATCCGTCAGGCAATGAGCTATGCAATCGATAAAGATCTTCTGATCGAGCAGAATCTGCAGGGAAAAGGCATTGCACCGGCAACCTGTGTGATCCCGGGATCGGAATATGATTGCGGACTCACCTGGTCCAGAGATGTAGATAAGGCGAAAGAGCTTCTTGCAGAGGCCGGATGGGATTCATCAAGAAAACTTAAAATGGCAGTAACTTCCGCAAGAGAGAGTATGGCAGCGATCATTCAGCAGAATCTTGCAGAGGCGGGAATTACGATCGATGTTCAGACAGTTGAGCTTGCAACGATGTTCTCAGGACTTCAGGATGGCACTTATGATCTTGGAATTTGCGGCTCAACAGCAATGTCCTATCCGCTCTGGATGTCCGGATATTATGACAATAAGAATGCGACATACTGCCAGATCACAGATACCGCATACGCAGAGCTTCAGGATAAGATTGCTGCTGAAACAGACGAAGCAAAGAAAAAAGAACTGGTAAACGAATATCAGCAGCTTCTTTGGGATGAGATGCCGTTAGTAATGCTCTATAACGGATATACTTTCGGAGTTCAGTCGGAGAGATTCCAGGGATATAACGCATTTGAAGGCGGAGTCAATAACCAGGCTGTCTGGAAATGGTCTGTAAAAGAATGATCAGAAACCGGTGACGGGTTTGTCACAAATTTAGAAGGATGATGACAGGAGGGGAGCAGATGGATGAACATTTGCTGGAAGTTAAAAATCTGAAGGTTTCCTTTAAAGTAGGAAAAAAGAAGCTGACAGCAGTGGATAATGTTACTTTTTCACTGGACCGGGGAAAGGTGATCGGGATTGTTGGAGAGTCAGGATGCGGAAAAAGCGTCACGGCCACTTCGATTATGCGTCTGGTATCTCCTTCTGTCTGCGAAATTGATGAAAACAGCCAGATCCTGTTTGAAGGGGAAGATCTGTCAAAGGCATCAGAAGCCAGAATGAGAAAGGTGCGGGGAAATGAGATCTCCATGATCTTTCAGGAACCGATGTCGTCTCTGAATCCGGTATACAGGATCGGAGATCAGATGTTAGAGATGATCAGGACCCATCATCGTGAGATACCGAAAAAGGAAGCATTAAAACAGTGTATTGAAATGCTTGCCAGAGTGGGGATCCCTTCTCCGGAGCAGCGGATCAGGGAATTTCCACATCAGATGTCCGGTGGCATGAGACAGAGGGTAATGATTGCAATGGCATTGCTCTGCCAGCCAAAGCTTTTGATCGCAGATGAACCGACAACGGCCCTGGATGTGACGATTCAGGCCCAGATCCTCAGAATTTTAAAGAAGCTTGCGGAGGAGTCAGACACATCGGTGATTTTGATCACACATGATATGGGTGTGGTGGCAGAAATGGCAGATCATGTCATGGTCATGTATGCAGGAAAATCAGTGGAATATGGAACCGCAGAAGATATCTTTGATCATCCGATGCATCCATACACGGTGGGATTGCTGAAATCAATTCCAAAGCTTGGAAGTGGTCAGGAAGATCATCTGTTTACGATCGAGGGAACGGTTCCGGGGTTGGATGAGATGCCGGCCGGATGCAGATTTTCTACGCGATGTCCATATGCAACGGAGCAGTGCAAAAAAGAAGACCCGGGAATGCAGGGAGAAGCAGGACATTTTGTACGATGCTTCCGGTTTATGGATCCCGAGATACAGGATAGCAGGGAGGTGGAATAATGGAGACCCCTTTATTGGAAATCCGGGATGTAAAAAAATATTTTCCGGTAAAAAAAGTACATGGAAAGGAAATTACAGTAAAAGCGGTGGATTCCATTAACCTGAAGATCAATCAGGGAGAAATCGTAGGCCTTGTAGGCGAATCGGGCTGTGGAAAATCAACGTTAGGAAAGTCCATTTTAAAGCTTCATGAGATAACTGGAGGACAGATCCTGTTCCATGGAGAAGATATTACAAATTATAACGAACGCCAGATGCGTCCGCTGAGGGAAAAAATTCAGATTATTTTTCAGGATCCGTATGCGTCCTTAAATCCAAAGAAAAAAATTGTTCAATCCGTTATGGCACCGCTGGATGTGGCGGGAAAATATACGAAAGAAGAAAAACTGGAAAAGGTCAGGAAGATCCTGCGGGAGGTCGGTCTCAGTGATAAATATCTTGAAAAATATCCGCATGAAATGTCTGGCGGACAGAGACAGAGAGTCGTGATCGCAAGAGCCCTGATCAACGATCCGGAACTTGTCATTTGTGATGAGCCGGTATCGGCGCTGGATGTGTCAGTTCGATCACAGGTGCTGAATCTGTTAAAGGACCTTCATAAAGAAAGAAATTTAACGTACATTTTCATTTCTCATGACTTGAGCGTAGTGGAGTATCTTTGCGACAAGGTGGCGGTCATGTATTTGGGGCGCATCATGGAATATGCAGGAAAGAGGGAGCTCTATGGGAAACCTCTTCACCCGTATACAAAAGCATTGCTGTCAGCAATTCCGGTTCCGGATATCCACGCGAAGCGGGATGAGGTGATTCTTCAGGGAGAATTGCCGAGTCCGTTAAATCCGCCGACAGGATGTCTGTTCAGTACAAGATGTCCGATGGCAACAGACCAATGCAGACAAAGTCGTCCGGAATTAACAGAGATCACGGGAGACGATGGAACAAAGAGAAGCGTTGCCTGCTTTCTGTATCAGTAAACATTGTAAAAATATAACATGCGAAAAATGCGCAGAGGAGGAAATCAACTATGGAAGTAAAACAGATCATTGCGGAAATTAAGGAAAAGATGGATCAGCGAGGCGGATTAAAGCATATGTATTTTGTTGCCTGCGGTGGATCAAAGGCAGCTATTTTCCCGGGACTCTACCTGATCCAGTCGGAAGCAAAAAATTTCAGTGCGACAACCTATACCAGCAATGAGTTCGTACATGCGACCCCGAAAGAATTAGATGAGAGATGTATCGCAGTCATCTGTTCTCTTAAGGCTACACCGGAGACTGTAAAAGCTGTCGAAACAGCAAATGCAGCGGGAGCAATCACGATTGCCATGACGGGAAATATGCAGACCGGTATGGCAAAGGTCGGTCAGTATGTTGTGACATATTCAAACGGAGATCATCAGGATTACAGCGACTCCAATCAGGCGAATGCGCTTCGCATCGGTTTTGAGGTTCTTCATCAGTTTGAAAACTGGGATAAATATGAGAAAGCAATGGAAGCATATCAGTACATTGATGAGATCGTTTCAGAGGGAAAGAAAAATTGTCTTCCGGCTGCACAGGCATGGGCAGAAAAAGTCGAACATGAGCCGGTCTTCTATGTCCTTGCATCCGGTCCGAACTATGGAGTTGCTTATTCCATGTGCTGCTGTCACTTTATGGAGATGCAGTGGAGACATGCGGTATGCCTGCACACAGGTGAGTACTTCCATGGACCGTTTGAGACAACCGATAAGAAGCTTCCGATGATCCTGTTAATGAGTGAGGGACGTACAAGAGCGCTCGATGAGAGATGCCTGAAGTTCCTGAATACATATGCTGAGAACTTTATTATCATTGATTTTGAAAAGCTGAATGGAGGAAAAATCGATCCTTCGGTTGCAGAATTCTTCAATCCGGTTGTCATGATCCCGATTGAGCGGTATTATGTATCTCAGCTGGCAGAAAAAACAGGTCATTCAATGGATGAAAGAAGATATATGTGGAAGGTTGAGTATTAATGATAAAGGTAATTGGCATCGGAGATAATGTATGTGATCAGTATTATCCTGCAAAGATCATGTATCCGGGTGGTCAGGCCATGAACTTTTCTGTATATGCAAAAATGCTGGGGGCGCAGTCTGCGTACCTCGGCGTTTTTGGAAATGACAGAGTGGCAGAACACATTATTTCTGTTCTTGATGAGATCGGGGTCGATCATTCCAGATGCAGGCAATATGCCGGCGAGAATGGATACGCAAAAGTCCGGCTTGAAAATGGTGACAGACAGTTTATCATGAGCAACCGCGGAGGGATCGTAAATGAGCATCCGTTGGATCTAAAGACGGAGGATATTTCCTATATCAGGAAATTTTCCCTTGTTCATACCAGTAATAATGGTCACTTTGATTCACAGTTAAAAAAAGTAAGAGAAACTGGAATTCCGGTTTCTTATGATTTTTCCGGTCACTGGAATGAGGAATATTATTTAAAAGAGATCGCGCCTGTTATTGATTACGCATTTTTCTCCTGCGGAGAAATTGATGAGGAGATCGCAAAGGTAGCATGTAAGCGCTTTGTATCGGAAGGCTGTAAAATTGCAGTAGCAACCATGGGAAAACGCGGATCCCTCGCTTTTGACGGAAAGAAGTATTACAGACAGATCCCAAAGACTGTTGATGCAATCGATACATTGGGAGCCGGAGATTCATTTACAACTGCCTTTTTACTCTCACTTTTAGATGGAAAAGGAATCGAGACAGCAATGGAAAAAGGAGCCGAATTTGCAGCAAAGACATGTATGGTGAGAGGCGCTTTTGGATATGGCGTTCCGTTTGAGGATCCGGAGCCTGGTGACTGCCTGTAAAAATCTGTGGATCGAACGGGGAACCTGCTCTGGAAAGAAAATTGTCCTTGCTATTTGTCTGAGCTGTTATTAAAATAGTATTGAAAAGAATTTAGACAGTGGGGGAAAATGAATGTTAAAGCAGGATGCGATGACTCCGTTATATGTTCAGCTTATGGATACAGTGGAAAAGGATATCAAAAGCGGAAGATATAAACCGGGAGATAAGATCATGACGGAATCGGAGATGGCAAAGACGTATGGTGTCAGTCTGATCACCGTGAGAAAAGCAATCGGTTCCCTCATGGAAAAAGGACTTGTTGTTCGGAAACAGGGAAAGGGAACCTTCGTAACAAAGCCAAAATTTTCCAGAAATATCAAACGTCTCCAGAGCTTCAGCGAGATGTGTGAGCAGATGGGAGTCGTGCCGGGGGCACATATGCTGGAAAATAAAATTGTGGATGCAGATGAAAAGATTGCGGCAAGGCTTGGAATTGAGACGGGCAGTAAAGTGATCTTTATATCACGTCTGAGATTCGCGGATTCAGAACCGGTCGTGATTGAAAAAAACTATTTTCCGTTAAAATATGCGTTCCTGTTAGAAGCTCAGTTTGAGGATAATTCCCTTTTTGATTATTTAAAAGAGAAAGCAGAAATGCAGGTTACAAGCTCGGAAAAACTGATCGAGCTTTGCAGAGCAACACAGGAGGAAGCAAAATTACTCGAAGTCCGAAAGGGCGACTATCTGATGTTCGTTAGAAGTACAGCATACGATCAGGAGAATGAGCCATTGTATGCGGGAATTCAGATCATAAATGGGGATCGATTCTCTCTGTATGTATATGAGACAAATGGGGAGCATTGACCATTCAGGAAAAGACCGCTGTTTTCACAGAGAAATTTGTGGAAACAGTGGTCTTTTTTAATGAAAATTTTGATGGGACTTTGGGCTGTTAAAAGATAGTACGAGCAATTGATATGTGTCTGCAGGCAAATGGAGATTGCAGAGGTCATAGTGAGAATGGGGTGGGTTACATTTTTATTGATTTGTATATTGACTGATGGTAAAATAATAACAGATAATATATTATATATTTTGAATGTAATCATGTAAAAATAGACAAAATATTATCTAATGAATGTACGAAAAACGAAATCGAAAGTGGGAAAGACTATGGAAGGTTTTATATGGGAGACAGCGGAAGAACTGGATTTGAAGTTGGCGCAGAGGGTTCGCAATATTAGAAAACGGCGTTCAATCTCGCAGGAGAAGCTGGCGTCGATGAGCGGTGTGAGTTATGGTTCTGTTAAAAGATTCGAGTCTACCGGTCAGATATCCTTGTTGTCTCTGACGAAAATCGCAATGGCACTGGATATTGCGGATGAACTCAGGAATATTTTTTCGCAGGTACCATACAGAGACATAAAGGAGGTCATAAATGAAACAAGATAATGCGCTGCAGGTGTATTATGATGAAAAACTTGTGGGGACATTGGCCATGACAGCAAATCGAAAAGCAGCATTTCAGTACACCGATGAATGGCTGGAACATGGATTTTCGATCAGCCCGTTCTCGCTGCCGTTAAAAAAGCAGGTGTTTGTGCCCACAAAGGATTATTTTGGCGGCCTTTATGGCGTGTTTGCGGACAGTCTTCCGGATAATTGGGGAAGATTGCTGCTAAATCGTCTGCTTCGTGAGCATAAACAGGATCCGGATAAACTGACGGTTTTAGACCGACTGGCAATCGTTGGAAAATCAGGAATGGGTGCGTTGACGTATTATCCGGAAAGAAAATTTCCAGAGCAGCAGGATAATCCTGACCTGGATGAACTGGCGCGGGAGTGTCAGAAAATATTGAACACAGAATATACAGACAAACTTGACGAATTGTACCGGCTTGGAGGAACGAGCGGAGGAGCAAGGCCGAAGATCATGACTTCAATCGGAAATGAAGAGTGGATCATAAAATTTCCGGCCCATGTAGATGGAAAAGATGCAGGAAAAATGGAGTATGATTATTCATGTTGTGCCCGGAAATGTGAAATTACGATGAGTGAGACAAAGTTGTTCCCATCTGGAATCTGTAAAGGCTATTTTGGAACCAGGCGGTTTGACAGAGTCCCTGATCAAAATGGAATAAAGCGAGTCCATATGCTGACAGCAGCAGCGCTTCTCGAACTGGACTTTGAACAGCCGAGTCTTGATTACCACAGTCTGATGAAACTTACGAAGATATTGACGAAGGATCATTATGCGGATGTGGAAAGTATGTTTCGAAGAATGTGTTTTAATGTTTTTGCGCATAACAGAGATGACCACTCAAAAAATTTCACCTATTTGTATGATGAAGAAAAAGATCAGTGGAGACTGAGCCCTGCATACGATCTTACTTATAGTAATACGTACTATGGGGAACACACAACGACCGTTGACGGAAATGGAAAAGATCCGGGAAGAAAAGAATTATTAGCTGTTGGCATTACGGCTGGAATGAAGAAGAACCGGTGTATGGAAATTATTGATGAGATCGAGAGGTGCGTGGGAGAGATGCTTGGCGACTACCTATAGAATGCGTTCTACTATGAGCCTGAAAAGTTACAATGCTTCAATGAAATACACAATTAATTCACAAAAAAATTAGCACTCACCTCTTGACAGTGCTAATAATATGTGTTATATTACATGCAGAACAAAGGAAGAGAGAAAAAATCAAAGGATCTCAAGGAGTTCCCAAGATTGGAAAATCTTCTGAAGTTCTTTCAGATAGATGACAAACAAGAAAACAGGAATTCTGATTGGAGGAATGATTTATGTATATGCCGAGTATTTTTGGAGAAAGTTTATTTGATAATATGTTCCCGTTTGATGAGAAGTTCTTTACAGAAAAGAAGGATCCGTTGTATGGTAAGAATGTATCCAGACTGATGAAGACAGATGTCAGAGAGACGGAAAAGACGTATGAGCTTGATATCGATCTTCCGGGATTTAAGAAAGATGAGATCCAGATCGAACTGAAGGATGGTTATCTGACCGTCAGTGCCGAGAAAGGTCTTGATAAGGACGAGGAAGATAAGAAAGGCAAATACATCCGCAAGGAACGTTATGCAGGTGCTCTGAGCAGAACCTTCTATCTTGGCGAGGAGATCCGGGAAGAGGAGATTAAGGCAAAATTCGAAAACGGTATCCTGAGTGTATCGATTCCGAAAGAGGAAGAGAAGAAGGTTGAAGGTCCGAAGCACATTTCCATCGAAGGGTGATCTGACAGCCCCGAGCGGTAACGATACAGAAACGCATGCGAAGCTGCCACGTATCTGAAAGATTAAGCCGCCCGGCGGATGAAAATTTCGCTGGGCGGTATTACTGACAACAAACACAACAAGTACTTCAGAATTGAAGGGAGGCTTGCGATCATGAATATCAGCAAATTTACACAGAAATCAGTGGAAGCAGTCCAGAACTGCGAGAAGCTGGCTTATGAATATGGAAATCAGCAGATCGACCAGGAACATCTCCTGGTGAGTCTGTTAAAGTTAGATGACAGCCTGATCTTAAAGCTGATCACAAAGATGGGAATCTCCGGTGAGCAGTTTACAGATGAGGCAGAAGCAGCACTTAAGAAGTTGCCGAAGGTATCCGGAGGCGGACAGGTCTATCTGACCCAGGACCTCAATAAAGTTCTGATCGATGCTGAGGACGAGGCAAAGGCGATGGGGGACGAATATGTTTCCGTTGAGCATCTGTTCTTATGCCTGTTAAAACAGCCGAACAAGGCTATGAAGGAACTGTTCCGTACTTATGGGATCGACCGGAATAAATTCTTACAGGCTCTGTCCACGGTCCGCGGCAACCAGAGAGTTACCAGTGATAATCCGGAGGCAACCTACGATACCTTAAATAAATACGGTTCTGACCTTGTAGAAAAGGCAAGAGACCAGAAGATGGACCCGGTGATCGGCCGTGACGCCGAGATCCGGAACGTGATCCGAATCCTTTCCAGAAAAACGAAAAACAACCCGGTCCTCATCGGTGAACCTGGTGTTGGTAAGACCGCCGTTGTAGAAGGCCTTGCACAGCGTATCGTCCGCGGCGATGTGCCGGAGGGCTTAAAAGATAAGAAATTATTCTCACTGGATATGGGTGCCCTTGTTGCGGGTGCGAAATACCGTGGTGAGTTTGAGGAACGTTTAAAAGCCGTTCTCGATGAGGTGAGAAAGAGCGAGGGACAGATCATTTTGTTCATCGATGAGCTTCACACCATCGTCGGAGCTGGAAAGACGGAAGGATCTATGGATGCCGGCAATATGTTAAAGCCGATGCTTGCCCGTGGTGAATTGCACTGTATCGGTGCGACAACTCTGGATGAGTACCGGAAATATATTGAGAAGGATCCGGCTCTGGAACGTCGTTTCCAGCCGGTTATGGTTGATGAGCCGACGGTCGAGGATACGATCTCGATCCTTCGTGGACTGAAGGACCGTTATGAGGTTTATCATGGCGTAAAGATCACCGATTCCGCGCTTGTAGCGGCGGCAACCCTTTCCAACCGTTATATCAGTGATCGTTTCCTTCCGGATAAGGCTATCGACCTCGTGGATGAAGCCTGCGCAATGATCAAGACGGAGCTCGATTCCATGCCGACGGAGCTGGATGAACTCTCCAGAAAGATCATGCAGCTTGAGATCGAGGAGGCGGCTCTTAAGAAAGAGACAGACCATTTAAGTCAGGAACGCCTTGCGGATCTTCAGAAGGAGCTGGCGGAGCTCCATGACCAGTTCGCGACTCAGAAGGCCCAGTGGCAGAACGAGAAGGCGACGGTTGATAAGCTTTCCTCCATCCGTGAGGAGATCGAGGCAGTCCATCGTCAGATCCAGGATGCACAGCAGAAATATGATCTGAATAAGGCAGCAGAGCTCCAGTACGGTAAGCTTCCGCAGCTTGAAAAAGAGTTGAAGGAAGAGGAGGAGAAGGTAAAGAACGCAGATCTGAGCCTTGTTCATGAGAGCGTTACCGAAGATGAGATCGCAAGGATCATCTCCCGCTGGACGGGCATCCCGGTTGCAAAACTCACTGAAAGTGAAAGAAACAAGACCCTTCATCTGGACGATGAGCTCCACAAACGTGTTGTCGGTCAGGATGAGGCAGTCGAGAAGGTTACAGACGCGATCATCCGTTCCAAGGCCGGGATCAAGGATCCGACAAAGCCGATTGGTTCCTTCCTGTTTCTCGGACCTACCGGTGTCGGCAAGACAGAGCTTGCAAAGACACTTGCGGCAAGTCTGTTTGATGATGAGAACAATATGGTCCGGATCGATATGAGTGAATACATGGAGAAATACTCCGTATCCCGTCTGATCGGAGCGCCGCCAGGATATGTCGGATACGATGAGGGCGGTCAGCTCACAGAGGCAGTCCGCAGAAAACCGTATTGTGTCGTTTTGTTCGATGAGATCGAGAAGGCACATCCGGATGTATTCAATGTTCTGCTTCAGGTCCTCGATGATGGACGTATCACAGATTCCATGGGTAAGACCGTGGACTTCAAGAATACGATCATTATCCTGACCTCCAATATCGGCTCCCAGTATCTGCTTGACGGCATCGATGAGAACGGTGATATCAAGCCGGAGGCAAAGGCTGAGGTCATGAACGATCTGCGATCCCACTTCCGTCCGGAGTTCTTAAATCGTCTTGATGAGACGATCCTCTTCAAGCCGCTTACAAAGAACAACATCGGAAGCATCATTGATCTGCTTGTTGCCGATATCAACAAGCGTCTGGCGGATAAAGAGCTTGTGGTTGCACTTTCCGATTCTGCAAAGCAGTTTATTGTGGACAACGGTTATGATCCGGTATACGGCGCAAGACCGCTTAAGAGATATCTGCAGAAGAATGTGGAGACTCTGGCAGCCCGCCTGATCCTGTCGGATGGTGTCCATACCGGAGATACGATCAAGATCGACGTGGTCGACGGAAAACTCAACGCGTCTGCGGAGAGAGGAACAAAAGAATAATCAGAAAACCGGATCCCGGGCGGGTGCCTCGAAAGGCAGTCCGGAACCCGGATAAAAGAAAAACGTAACTATTCAGTACCTTCATAGTTGCACGCAAAAATCCATTCCAGATCAGCTTCGCTGATGGGATTTTTGCCCTCCAGCCTATGTTTTCTTACGGTCAGCGCAGCAAGTGCGCAGACCTACTGAACAGTTACAGAAAAACTTCATCCTTGGAGTTGTTCAGACTGGTATTACAGCCTGAAAAACTTCCGAAGATGAAGTTTTTTTGTGCGACAGAAGTGACTTTTAGTGTGTCTCTCCGCCGATCACTTTGATATCCTGCTCATATTCAACAGCGGCCTTCACAGCCGCTTCCAATGCAGCCGTAATATCCGCAATGGCCATAGACGGGGTCGCCGGTTTATTGACAACCTGGGAAACGGCATACGGAACGTGGATAAAGCCACCGCGTACATTTGGAAATTCCTTTTGGATATAGTATAAAATTCCATACATGACATGGTTGCAGATATAGGTTCCTGCGGTGTTGGAGAGGGTAGAAGGATAACCGGCGTTCCTGATCTCCTGAACCATCGCCTTCACCGGAAGATTGGAGAAATAGGCAGCATCTCCGTCTGCAAAAATCGGCTCATCGATGGGCTGGTTTCCTTCGTTATCCGGGATTCTTGCATCTGTTACATTGATCGCAACACGCTCCGGAGTCACGCCGAATCGTCCGCCGGCCTGGCCGATGCTGATAACGATATCCGGGTGGAGCTCCTGCATTTTTTCATGGACTTTCGCAATGGATTTAGCGACTACGGTCGGGATCTGCAGCTTTGTGATCGTTGCCCCGGCGATCTCGTCTTTCATGGCTTTTACGGCTTCCCATGCCGGATTGATCGGTTCTCCGCCGAAGGGGTCGAACCCGGTGATCAGTACGTTCATGTAAATTCCTCACTTTCTTTAAAGCCGCCTCTGCAATGCGGGAGATTTTCAGTCCGGAAAATCCACGCCCGTGATATTAACGGCATATTTTCTCAGGAGACTTATTTGACAAACAGAGTCTCCGACGTTATGATAGATAAGGATATTATACAGGAAAATAAAAGAATTCGCAAACGCAATTTCTGTACACGGACAAGAATTTTCTAATGTGCAATCGCGTGAAGATGTAGATTGCCGCACATGACCGCGTGAGGCGCGAGAATGTGCCAGGCATATTCTTTTTTAGGGAAAATCCCGTACAGTACAGAAATGCAAAAACAGATAGAAAAGAGGAAAAATTATGTTTCGCAGAATCGGAAAAAATGATCCATGCTGGTGTGGAAGCGGGAAGCCATATTGTGAGTGCCATATGGCATTTGACCAGAAGATCAGTCGTGCCCGCTTTGCAGGCCACGAGGTTCCGTCCCACAAGATCATCAAGACACCGGCACAGATCGAGGGGATCCGTGAGAGCGGAAAACTGAATGTGGCAGTCCTTGATTATGTGGCGGAGCACATCAGGGCAGGAATTACCACGGAGGAGATCGACCAGTGGGTATACGACTTTACGACAAAGCACGGCGGGATTCCGGCACCGTTAAATTATGAGGGATTCCCGAAGAGCGTGTGCACCTCCATCAATGATCAGGTGTGCCACGGAATCCCGTCCGGGGATGTTGTCTTAAAAGACGGCGATATCATCAACGTGGATGTCTCCACGATCCTTCACGGATATTTCTCTGATTCGTCCAGAATGTTCCTGATCGGCAACGTGGATCCGGAAAAGAAAAAACTTGTCCGTGTCACGAACGAAGCTGTGGAAAAAGGTCTTGAACAGGTAAAACCGTGGGGATTCTTAGGAGATATGGGGCAGGCAGTCCATGACTATGCGAAGAAGAACGGATACACCATTGTTGAGGAAGTCGGCGGCCACGGTGTCGGTCTTGAGTTCCATGAAGACCCGTTTGTAAGCTATGTGACAAGACGGGGCGAGGAGATGCTTATGGCACCGGGGATGATCTTTACCATCGAGCCGATGATCAACATGGGCCGTCCGGATATCTTTGTGGATGACAGCAACGGCTGGACGATCTATACCGATGACAGGCTTCCGTCTGCCCAGAGGGAGATCATGGTACTCGTGACAGAGACCGGACATGAGGTCCTTGCGTGGTAGAAAAAAACGGGAGAAAAACCTGATAGAAAACAGGAAAATTCCTTGAATAGTATCTGAAAATTCGGTATAATATAGTCAAATAACAGTAAACGTGAGATTTGAATAAGGAGGATCGTGTATGGAGTTAAAGTATAACAAAATTCAGACGACCGGTACAGATACCCCGTTAAAAATCGTAAAGGGACATTTTGCAACGAATCATGCCCACACGAATTACTATTTTGACCTGACGACGGTAAAGAGCCGTCTGAGTGAGGCGGGAGGAATTGCCCAGGCACTCGTACATATGTATCTGTACGATATGATCGTCGATACGATCGTATGCATGGAAGGGACCGAAGTGATCGGAACACTTCTTGCGCAGGAGCTGACAAAAGGCGGTTTCATGTCGAAGAACGCCCACAAGACGATCTACGTTATCAAACCGGAGTTCAACAGCAACAGCCAGATTATGTTTAAGGACAATTACCGCGCAATGATCAACGGAAAGAATGTGCTGATCCTCACTGCGACCGTGACAACAGGTCTGACGATCAACAAGGCGATCGAGGGTGTCCAGTACTATGGAGGAATTATTCAGGGGATCTCCGCAGTATTCAGTGCGCTTGAGAATGTCAATGGGATTCCGATCAAGTCGGTATTCGGATTAAAAGATGTTCCGGATTACCAGTACAGCGATTACAGAAACTGCCCGTTATGTAAGGAAGGAAAGAAACTGGATGCGCTGATCAATCCGTATGGATACTCGAAACTGTAAAAAATAATTTGAAATAGGAGCAGCTCTGCAGGCCGGGAAAATCCCGGTGCCTGCAGAGCTTTTTCTTTTAACAGGAAACTCTGCGGAATTCCCTGTTAAACAAAAAGGCATTTACGAGCGGGCAATGTTTTATAACTCTGGTTCATACAAGCTATAAAAAGAAACTACTTGCAATTTCTGACAAAGTGCTTATAATAAAACGTAGCAACATTGCTGAAGGGCAACTGGAAAGGAGACGCAAAGATATGACGAATCTTATTCTACTCGCAGTCGTGATTCGAATTATCGTCAGCATTATCGTCGTGGACGGGAATGCTTATTTGCGTTATACTGAATCCGGGATTGCCTGATAGAAACTTGAAAGAACAAGTTACGAAAGAAAGCAAAGCCTTACAGTGTAACGCTGTAAGGCTTTTTTATACCTGAATTTTGATACGGACATTTGTCCGTACCGAAAAAAGAAAAGACGGGAATGTCTGACAGAGTCGGACATTCTGAAAGAAATAAGATGAGGGGAAAAACAGCTATGAAAATGAACGGAGCGCGGATCCTGGTGGAAGAGCTGATCCATCAGGGCGTGAGAGTGGTCTTCGGATATCCGGGGGGCGCAGTGCTTGATATCTATAACGAACTCTATCTTGCGTCTGACCGTATCGGACATGTCTTAGCGGCCCATGAGCAGGGAGCTGCCCATGCCGCTGACGGATATGCGAGAGCAAGCGGAAAGACCGGCGTGGTCCTGGCGACAAGCGGTCCCGGTGCTACAAATCTGGTGACAGGGATCGCGAATGCCTACCTCGATTCCGTACCGATGGTCGCGATCACAGGAAACGTCGCGGTAAACAGTCTCGGAAAGGATTCTTTCCAGGAGGTGGATATCGTCGGAATTACACAGCCGGTAGTAAAACACAACTTCATGGTCCGGGACATTAAGGATCTTCAGAAGACGATTATTGAAGCCTTCGAGATCGCGAATTCCGGACGTAAGGGACCGGTTCTCATTGATATTCCGAAGAACGTCCAGTCTGCGGAATACGAGTATGTGGAGGACTTAAAAGTCCCAAGTGTTGTAAAGAAGCCGAGAAAGTCCGAGTGCGGAGACATTGGTGAAGTTGTTGAGATGATCAAAAAGGCGAAAAAGCCGTTTATCTACGCAGGCGGCGGTGTCGTGGCAGCAGGAGCCCAGAAAGAAGTCCTGGAGCTCTCAAAACGGGTCGACGCGGCGATCGGTCTTTCGATGATGGGAATCACCTCCGTTCCGGCCTCCTATCCGCTGAATCTTGGGATGTGCGGCATGCACGGAAAATATCCGTCCATCAAGGCCCAGTCCGAATGTGATCTGCTTCTGGCAGTTGGTGTTAGATTCTCCGACCGCGCGACAGGTGACTTAAACGAGTACACAAAGAAATGTATGACGGTCCATATCGATATCGACCGCGCGGAGATCGGAAAGAATGTCAGTCCTGATGTGAGCCTCTGGGGCGATGTGAAGGAGATCCTTACGAAGATTCTGGAAGCGCTCCCGGAAGAACGGCATCCGGAGTGGGTGAGTGAGCTTGAGGGCTATAAGAACGAGATGATCCTCCCGGCACCGAAACCTTACGGACCGGAAGCCATCATCGAGGAAGTTCACAGACATTGTACCGAGGACACAGTGGTCGCTACCGACGTCGGACAGCACCAGATGTGGACCATGCAGTTCTACCCGTTTGAAAAGCCGCATACGCTTCTCACTTCCGGCGGTCTCGGAACCATGGGATACGGTCTCGGTGCAGCCATCGGCGGATGCATCGCAGCGAGAGGCAGAAGAACCGTTCTCTTCACCGGAGACGGAAGCTTCGGAATGAACTTAAACGAGATGGCAACGGCGGTAAGCCAGGAGCTTCCGATCACCATCGTCCTCTTTGACAACGATGTTCTCGGAATGGTAAGACAGTGGCAGACAATTTTCTACGACTGTCACTATTCCCAGACGATCCTGGACAGAAAGACGGACTTCCCGGCTCTGGCGAAAGCCTTCGGTGCTGACGGATACGCGGTCTACACGATGGAGGATCTAAAGAAAGCCCTTCATGTAGCTGACAAATCCCAGGGACCGGTTCTGATCGATTGTCACATTGATATGGATGAGAAAGTCCTGCCGATGATTCCGCCGGGACGATCCATCAAAGACATGATTGTGGAAGGATAAGGTGACCATGGAAAACAAAGTTGAAAAGTTTGCGGTCGCCATGATCGTAAACAACCGCTTCGGCGTTTTAAACCGCATCGCTGGTCTTTACGCAAAGCGCTGCTATAATATCGATAATATCTCTGCAGGAACGCTTGATGATCCGAATTATACGCGGATCACCATCGTCTCCACAGGAGATGAATATATGAAGGATCAGGTGGTCCGTCAGCTGGAAAAACTGATCGATGTCCGCGCGGTAACCCTTTTGGAGCCGGAGAACACCGTTTTTGCCCAGCACATGTATATTAAAATGCACCTGACAGGAACCCACAGAGGTTCCAGCAAACACCAGGTGCTGGATCTGATCAACGAATACGGCGGAAAAGTCGTAGACTTCGGTGAAGAGCATCTGACTGCCGAGATTACCGGAGACAGCAAAAAAGTTGAATCTTTTATTGAAAAAGTCAGAGATTTTGGTATATTAGAACTTAGCCGGTCGGGAGAGATCGCGATCGGTTTAGGGATAGACAACACATTAAGTGTCGATCACAATGAAGAATAAGGAGAAAAAAACAATGGCAACCATGTATTATGAGAGAGATTGTAACTTATCACTTCTTGACGGAAAGAAAGTAGCTGTTATCGGTTACGGTTCCCAGGGTCATGCACACGCACTGAACTTAAGAGATTCCGGCGTTGACGTAGTAGTAGGCCTTTACGAAGGTTCCAAATCTGCTGCAAAGGCAAAAGAGGATGGCTTCACAGTTATGCTCACAGCAGACGCTGTTAAGGCAGCAGACATCATCATGATCCTTGTAAACGATGAGAAGCAGGCAGCTCTCTACAAGAAAGACATCAAAGATAACCTGACAGCAGGCAAGACACTTGCATTCGCTCACGGCTTCAACATCCACTTCAAACAGATCGTTCCGCCGGCAGATGTAAACGTTATCATGATCGCTCCGAAGGGACCGGGACACACCGTTCGTTCCCAGTATGTTGGCGGCAAGGGCGTTCCGTGCCTCGTAGCTGTTGAGCAGGACCCGGCTGGAAACTCCATGGAGATCGCAAAAGCATACGCTGCAGGCATCGGCGGAGCAAGAGGCGGTATCCTTGAGACAACATTCAAGGAAGAGACAGAGACAGACCTCTTCGGTGAGCAGGCAGTTCTCTGCGGCGGCGTTTGCGCATTAATGGAAGCTGGTTTCAACACACTTGTAGAAGCTGGTTACAAGCCGGAGAACGCATACTTCGAGTGCATCCACGAGATGAAACTGATCGTAGACCTGATCTTCAACGCTGGTTTCGAGGGAATGAGATACTCCATCTCCGATACTGCTGAGTATGGTGACTATGTAAGCGGTAAGAGAATCATCGGCGACGAAGCTAAGAAGGCTATGAAGCAGGTATTAACAGAGATCCAGGATGGTACATTCGCTAAGAACTGGATCCTTGAGAACCAGGTTGGCAGAACCATGTTCAACGCAGCAAGAGCAGCACACGCTGATACACTTGCAGCTAAGACAGGCCGCGAGTTAAGAGCAAAGATGGGCTGGAAGCAGACACAGGATCTTGACGAGGCTAAATAGTCGCGTAGGAAAATGAGCAGTGCAAAGGCGGCGGGGAAAGATTCACGTTGTGCTTGCACATAAGTGAATCTTTGCCGACGGCTTTATAGGGCGAATGCCCGCGCACGAACGGACGCAAGTCCGTGAGTGTGCCACTGCGGACTAGCGGAAAACGCAAGTCCGCGAGTGTGGCACTGCGGGGCAGCGAAACCCTAAAAAAATTCTTCAGGGCCAGGCATCACCGCCTGGCTCTGGATTTCATAAGGAGAAAAACAATGAATTCAGATAAAGTAAAAGCAGGCGTAGAACATGCGCCGCACCGTTCCCTGTTAAAGGCAGACGGATACAACGATGAGCAGATGCGCCGCCCGTTCGTCGGCGTCGTAAACTCTTTCAACGAGATCGCTCCGGGTCATATGCACTTACAGAACATCGCACGTGCCGTAAAGGACGGTGTTCTCGCTGCAGGCGGAACCCCGATGGAGTTCGATACGATCGGTGTCTGTGATGGTATCGCCATGGGACATGACGGAATGCATTTCTCTTTAAGCTCCCGTGAGCTGATCGCTGATACCATCGAATGTATGGTAAAGGCACACTGCTTTGATGCTCTCGTATTTATCCCGAATTGTGATAAGATCGTTCCGGGTATGTTAATGGCAGCAATGCGTCTGAACCTTCCGTGTATCTTCGTGTCCGGCGGTCCGATGCTCTCCATCAACCAGAGAGACTTAAATACTGTATTTGAGGCTGTCGGCGCAAGAAAAGCAAACCTGATCAACGATGAGGAACTCGCTGAGATCGAGGGAAGCTCCTGCCCGGGCTGCGGTTCCTGTTCCGGTATGTTCACCGCAAACTCCATGAACTGCTTAACAGAAGTTCTTGGTCTCGGACTTCCGGGAAATGGTACGATCCCGGCTGTATACGCAGAGCGTATCCGCCTTGCAAAGACAGCTGGTATGCAGGTTATGAAGCTGCTTGCCGATGATATCCGTCCGCGTGACATCGTAACACCGGCAGCATTCCAGAACGCTTTGACGACAGATATGGCTCTCGGATGTTCCACAAACTCCGCTCTCCACCTCCTTGCGATCGCTCATGAGGCTGAGATCACTCTTGACCTCCATATGATCAACGAGATCAGTGAGCGCACTCCGAACCTGTGCCACCTCGCACCGGCAGGACATCACCATATGCAGGATCTGATGGAAGCCGGCGGAATTTCCGCAGTATTAAAGGAACTCCTCGACGCAGGCATGATCCACGGTGAGTGCAGGACTGTAACAGGAAAGACGGTTGCTGAGAATGTTGCGCATGCAGTAAACCGCAATCCGGAAGTTATCCGTCCGATCGATAATCCGTACACAAAGACAGGCGGACTTGCCGTTCTTTTCGGAAACCTTGCTCCGAACGGCGCGATCGTAAAACGTTCCGCTGTAAAACCGGAGATGTTAGTCAACACCGGTACTGCAAAGTGCTTTGACTCCGAGGAAGAGGCAATCGCTGCGATCTACGCAGGAAAGATCGTTCCGGGCGACATCGTTGTCATCCGTTACGAGGGACCGGCAGGCGGCCCGGGAATGAGAGAGATGCTCTCCCCGACATCCGCGATCGTTGGCATGAAACTCGATACGACCGTTGCTCTCCTGACAGATGGCCGTTTCTCCGGCGCGTCCTGTGGTGCAGCAATCGGACATATCTCTCCGGAGGCAGCTGCAGGCGGCCCGATCGCTTACATCAAGGACGGCGACAAGATCGCGATCGACATCCCGAACTACAGCTTAAAGCTGCTTGTTTCCGATGAAGAGATGGAAGAGAGAAAGAAGACCATGAAGATCCGCGAGCCGAAGAAGCTGACCGGATACTTAAAACGCTACGCAAAGAACGTATCCTCCGCAGATAAAGGTGCGATCGTAGAGTAGGCGAAGGATTCATAGGGCGGACGCCCGAAGCTTCCTGACCGCGAAAGTAGACAAGAAGATGTACATCGAAATTGAAGAAAATGAAAAAGGGCGGCGGGCTTGTTGAGAAGCTGCGCCGTCCTTTGCATCAAGAGAGGAAACCATATGAATGAGATCGTATCAAACCTGCTCGTATACGGCAGCCTGCCGGAAGACTCGATCCTCTGGCAGCTTGCGGATATCTGCGAAAAATTAAAAAATCAGACAGAGTCCAAAGACGCACTGCGCGGACGCGTATTCCATCAGGTAAAAAATCTTCTGACGGTTGCGACAGACTATGCATTTGATAAAAATTTATGGCATAATTACCTGACTTTCCTGCTGATCACGAACGAGAATCCGTTCAGCCTCGTCTGTGAAAAGATGGGGGCTCAGGACGGAACGGTCAACAACTTTGTGACGCATGACTTTGAGATGTTTAAAAAGCTGTTCGACTATGATTTCTCCTGGATGGAAAAAGAACTTTCCATCGACTGCTTCACCCAGCTGACTCACTATAAGGCGATCCGCAAAAAAGAGCTGATGTACAATAAAAATGTCAGCGAAAAGGTGAGAAATTTAAGTGAACAGCTTGAGACGGCTGAGTCCGGAGCTGATTTCTTCAAATATGTGACGGAATTCTACAAGGACTTCGGTGTCGGCATGTTCGGTCTCAACAAGGCGTTCCGCATTGCTGAGAATGGAGACGGCTCCGTCCGCTTCCTCCCGATCAACAACATGGATGCCGTGATGCTGGACGACCTCATCGGATATGAGCTTCAGAAGAAGAAACTTGTGGAGAATACCCAGGCGTTCTGCGACGGAAAAGCGGCGAACAACGTCCTGTTGTTCGGCGACAGCGGTACCGGTAAATCCACGAGCATCAAGGCGATCGTCAACCAGTTCTATCCGCAGGGCCTGCGCATGATCGAGATCTACAAGCACCAGTTTAAGGATCTCTCGACGATCATCGCCCAGATCAAGAACCGCAATTACAAGTTCATCATCTACATGGATGATCTTTCTTTCGAAGAATTTGAGATCGAGTACAAGTTCTTAAAGGCCGTTATCGAAGGCGGCGTTGAGACGAAGCCGGACAATGTCCTGATCTATGCGACATCAAACCGCCGTCATCTGATCAAGGAGACATGGAAGGACAGAGAGGATATGGAGCACAGCGAAGATCTGCACCGTTCCGACACTATGGAAGAAAAACTCTCCCTGGTCAACCGTTTTGGACTTTCCATCTACTATGCGAAGCCGAACAAGGAAGGCTTCAACGAGATGGCGATCGCACTTGCGAGACGTGCAGGCATCACTCCGGATATCATGACGGACGAGGAGATCTGCTACGAGGCGAACCGCTTCGAGATGCGCGGCGGCGGACTTTCCGGCCGTACTGCCCAGCAGTTTGCGAATTACCTGCTCACGATCAAATAAGAATACTTACAGAGTACGAAGCCCTGGTATGGAGACATGCCGGGGCCTTTTTTGTTTAACAGGAAATTCCGAAGGAACTTCCTGTTAAACAAAAAGGCGCTACGTGTCTAAGATGCACACTCGCGCGAAGATGAAGATTGTCGCAAGCGACCGCGCTCGGCGCGAGAATGTGCCGAGGCACATTCTTTTGTATAACTGTTTCGACTCGAAAATTCGCTAAGATCCGCTAAGAGAATGCTGAAAAATATTTAGATATTTACAAAATAATAGAATATAGTCAGAAAATGACGAGCAAAAACCCGAAATCACACCTGTTTAACCTTGAATTCGACAGAAAGAAAATCGTATAATTTCTACATTCCTACCGGAGAAGATCAAAACGTGAAAGATCGCGGCGGCTATCCGAAAGGATCAGGGGAAATGAAAGAAAAAGAACGCAGAGTGTAACAGGAGGAACATTATGGCAGAATTATCAATTGCGATCGCGGATGACAACAGACAGACTTTGAATTTACTTGGCGAGATCCTGGAGAAAGAGGACGGGATCCATGTGGTTGGAAAAGCAGATAATGGCGAGGACGCATACAATATGATCGTCCGAACAAATCCGGATATTGTCCTCATGGATGTGATCATGCCGAGACTTGACGGAATTTCTGTCATGGAAAAGATAAAGAATAACACGCAGATGAAGAACCACCCTTCGTTTATCATGGTGACGGCGGCCAGCAGTCAGGATGTGACAGAGGATGCGTTCCGCCTCGGAGCGAATTATTATATCATGAAACCGTTCAACCGCGACGTGGTCCTGGACAAGATCCGCAGAGTCTGCCGCGGACGGGCGAAAGCGGCGGGCAATGTACATACGGAAATGAAACGGGTACAGCCTTATCTCGACAAGGAGAACTACATGGAACAGAATCTGGAGACGGATGTGACCCAGATGCTGCATGAGATCGGGATCCCGGCACATATTAAGGGATATCAGTACCTGAGAGATGCTATCATCATGTCGGTCCGGGATACCGAGATGCTGTCATCGGTCACGAAGATCTTATATCCGACGATCGCGAAGACCCATAAAACGACGCCGAGCCGCGTGGAGCGCGCCATCCGCCATGCGATCGAAGTGGCCTGGGGAAGAGGAGAGCTCGACACACTGAACAGCCTCTTCGGATATACGGTAAACGGCGGCAAAGGCAAACCGACAAATTCAGAATTTATTGCATTGATTGCAGACAAAATTCGACTGGATTATAAACGAATCTGAAAAATCTGAAAAAACAAAAAAGACCCACTTTCTAATTTTACAGGGATGTGTTATACTGAATCTAATAGCGGGGCACAGAGCGCTGTTCACTGGCAGGGATCTTTTGAACGGAAGATCCCGTATGATGCAGTTCTGGCTGCGGATCCTGCCGACAGGGGATGGAAAGACCGACGGGATCACGTTACCGGGTCCATATCGGTGAACGGTAACGCAAGAAAAGTGGAAGGATGGGTTATCATGAAAAAAATATTGTTTGTCGCTTCCGAAGCTGTACCTTTTATCAAGACAGGCGGACTTGCCGATGTTGTGGGTTCCTTACCGAAATGTTTTGATAAAGAATATTTTGATGTTCGGGTCATGATCCCGAAATATCTCTGCATCAAAGATAAATTTTTGAGCAACCTTACTTATGTAAATCATTTCTATATGGACTATCTGGGACAGAGCCGTTATGTCGGGATTCTTGAATATGTTTATGAGGGGATCACCTTCTATTTTATCGACAACGAGAGCTATTTCTGGGGAGATAAGCCGTATGGAGACTGGTATTACGATCTGGAAAAATTCTCATTCTTCTCCCAGGCGGCCTTATCCGCACTCCCGGTAATCGGTTGGAGACCGGATGTGATCCACTGCCACGACTGGCAGACCGGACTGATCCCGGTATATCTGAAAGGCAGATTCGGCGAGGGCGAATTCTTCCGCGGGATCAAATCCGTTATGACGATCCACAACCTGAAATTCCAGGGCGTTTGGGATGTGAAGACGATTCAGAGATTTTCCGGTCTTCCGGACTATTTCTTTACTCCTGATAAGCTGGAAGCTTATAAAGACGGAAATATGTTAAAGGGCGGTCTCGTGTACGCGGATGCGATCACGACGGTCAGCAATACTTACGCGGAGGAGATCAAGACTCCGTTCTACGGGGAAGGACTGGACGGACTCATGCGCGCCCGCGCCAATGATCTCCGCGGTATCGTAAACGGAATCGACTACGATGTATTCAACCCGGAGACGGACCCGGATATCGTTCAGAATTATAATGCGAAGAACTTCCGAAAAGAAAAAGTCAAAAATAAACGCGCACTCCAGGAAGAGCTCGGACTTGCCAGAGATGATAAGAAATTTATGATCGGTATCGTCTCGAGACTCACGAGCCAGAAAGGTCTTGACCTGATCCAGTGCGTTATGGACGAGATCTGTACAGACGATGTCCAGTTAGTGGTCCTCGGAACCGGCGATGAGAACTATGAAAATATGTTCCGCCATTATGACTGGAAGTATCACGACAGGGTATCGGCGCAGATCTATTATTCCGAGCCGCTGTCCCACAAGATCTATGCGGCCTGCGATGCCTTCCTGATGCCTTCCTTATTTGAACCGTGCGGACTGAGCCAGCTCATGGCGCTCCGGTACGGCACGGTGCCGATCGTCCGTGAGACCGGCGGCTTAAAGGATACGGTGTGGCCGTACAACGAGTTTGAGGGAACAGGAACGGGATTCTCCTTTGCAAACTTCAATGCCCACGAAATGTTAAACATCATCCGCTACGCGAAACATATCTTCTACGATAAGAAGCGGGAGTGGAACAAGATCATTGACCGGGCTATGGCTGTAGATTTTTCATGGAATAGCTCCGCAAAGAAATATCAGGAATTATACGACTGGCTGATCGGATATTAAGTTGTTCACACAATCCATTCCCGCCCACGCATCCATGTGGGCGGGAATGTCATTTACGCGAACAACGAGCCAGAGTCCGCGCTTGCGCGAGACCCTGGCGACTGTCGCGATAACAAGGGGAAACCCGCGAAGCGTGCTTTCACTTGTCTGAATAGCCGCCTGATAATGATCTTACAGAAAAGAGGAAAACATGACGATATGGAATGAACTTCTGGGAAACCAGGTGCTGATCAGTGCTGTGCTGGGGTGGACGGTCGCGCAGTTTTTAAAGACCGTGATCGATATGGTCCTGAACCGGTCTTTTAATCCTGAACGGATCTTCGGGTCAGGCGGAATGCCGAGCTCCCATTCGGCTACCGTCTGCGCGCTCACAACAGCTTCCGGAATGAAATACGGAGTCGGAAGTTTTGAGTTTGCCGTCAGCTTTGTCCTTGCGATGATCGTAATGTACGATGCGATGGGCGTGAGACGGGAGACGGGAAAACAGGCGAAGCTGCTGAATAGTGTATTTTTTGAGAATATTCTGAACCTTGATGGAGTATTTCTCCAGGAAAAATTAAAGGAATACGTGGGACATACGCCGCTGCAGGTAGTTGCCGGGGCGATCCTGGGGATCCTGATCGCAGTGCTCATTGGTTAATTGTACTAAATTGAATATAAAATATACACAATTATGCCTAAAGAGTATTGCGAAAAAACACGAAAATATGTGAAAAAATCACGAAAGATTTACAAAGGGATGTTGCAAATTTTGGCAACATCCCTTATAATATGTACAGACCTTTTTTCCGACACTCAATTTTTTTTGTGCGAAATCTCTAAAACCAGAGGTCGTGTGATGGGGCATGGGGTTACCGCAAGGGGAGCAAAGAAATGAGGGCAGCCACAGACATCTTAAGTCTAAGCTAAATCTAATTCTAGGAGGAATAACAACTTATGGCAAAGTGGGTTTATAAGTTTGAAGAAGGCAGTGCAGCTATGAGAAATCTTCTCGGCGGCAAAGGTTGTAACCTTGCTGAGATGACAAATCTCGGTATGCCGATTCCGCAGGGATTCACAGTAACAACAGAAGCCTGCACAGATTACTATAACAGCGGAAAGCAGATCACAAAAGAGATCCAGGACCAGATCTTCGAAGCTCTTACATGGCTCGAGGGCGTAAATGGAAAGAAATTCGGTGATACAGAAGATCCGTTACTCGTATCTGTACGTTCCGGTGCGCGTGCATCCATGCCGGGTATGATGGACACCATCTTAAACCTTGGTTTAAACGATGTAGCGGTTGAGGGCTTCGCAAAGAAGACAGGAAATCCGCGTTTCGCATATGACTCCTACAGAAGATTCATCCAGATGTATTCCGACGTTGTTATGGAAGTTCCGAAGTCCTACTTCGAGAAGATCATCGATGAGATGAAGGAAGCAAAAGGCGTTCACTATGATACAGAGTTAGACGCTAACGATTTAAAGGAACTCGCTGAGAAGTTCAAAGCTGTATACAAAGAGGCTATGAACGGCGAAGAGTTCCCGCAGGATCCGAAGGAACAGTTAATGGGCGCTGTAAAAGCAGTATTCCGTTCCTGGGACAACCCGCGTGCGATCGTTTACCGTCGTATGAATGATATTCCGGGTGACTGGGGTACCGCAGTAAACGTACAGACCATGGTATTCGGTAATAAGGGAAATACCTCCGGTACAGGCGTTGCGTTCACCCGTAACCCATCCACAGGTGCAAAGGGCATCTTCGGTGAGTATCTGATCAATGCACAGGGCGAGGACGTTGTTGCCGGTGTTCGTACACCGCAGCCGATCACTCAGCTTGAGAAAGATCTTCCGGAGTGCTACAAACAGTTCATGGAACTGGCTATGAAGCTTGAGAACCATTTCCACGACATGCAGGATATGGAGTTCACGATCGAGGAAGGCAAGCTCTACTTCTTACAGACACGTAACGGTAAGAGAACTGCTCCGGCTGCAATCCAGATCGCATGCGATTTAGTAGATGAGGGACAGATCACTCCTGAGGAAGCTGTTTGCAGAATCGAAGCGAAATCCCTTGATCAGTTATTACATCCGACCTTCGATCCGGCTGCATTAAAGGCAGGCGAAGTGATCGGACAGGCTCTTCCGGCTTCCCCGGGTGCTGCAGCTGGTAAAGTTTGCTTCACAGCAGATGACGCGAAGGCAGCTGGTATCGGCGGCAAGGGCGAGAGAGTGATCCTGGTTCGTCTTGAGACATCCCCGGAGGATATCGAGGGAATGCACGCTGCACAGGGTATCTTAACAGTCCGCGGCGGTATGACATCCCACGCAGCTGTTGTTGCCCGTGGTATGGGTACCTGCTGTGTATCCGGTTGCGGCGAGATCAAGATCGACGAGGAGAAGAAGGAATTCACACTCGGCGGACATACCTTCCACGAGGGAGACTACATCTCCTTAGATGGTACAACAGGTAAGATCTACAACGGCGATATCAAGACTCAGGAAGCATCCGTAGGCGGAAACTTCAAGAGAATCATGGATTGGGCTGACTCCTTCAGAAAACTTGGCGTCCGCACAAACGCTGATACACCGGCTGATACAAAGAACGCTGTAAAACTTGGTGCAGAGGGCATCGGTCTTTGCCGTACTGAGCATATGTTCTTTGATCCGGAGAGAATCCACAACTTAAGAAGAATGATCGTTTCCGATACTGTAGAGGCAAGAGAGGAAGCATTAAGCAAACTCCTTCCGTACCAGAAGAGCGATTTCAAGGCTATGTACAAGGCACTCGAGGGCAGACCAATGACAGTCCGCTACTTAGATCCGCCGCTGCATGAGTTCACTCCTAAGACAGAGGAAGAGATGGCAGAGCTTGCAAAAGATATGGGCAAGACTGTTGACGAGATCAAGAAGAAATGCGATGAGCTTCATGAGTTCAACCCGATGATGGGTCATCGTGGATGCCGTCTTGCAGTTACCTATCCGGAGCTTGCAAAGATGCAGACACGTGCGATCATGGAAGCAGCGATCGAAGTAAAAGAAGAAGATGGATATGATATCATTCCGGAGATCATGATCCCGCTCGTTGGCGAGAAGAAAGAGCTCAAATTCGTGAAAGATATCGTTGTTGAAGTTGCTGAGCAGGTTAAGAAAGAGAAAGGCTCCGATATGCAGTACCACATCGGTACAATGATCGAGATCCCGCGTGCAGCTCTTACTGCAGGCCAGATCGCTGAGGAAGCTGAGTTCTTCTCCTTCGGTACAAACGACCTGACACAGATGACATTCGGCTTCTCCCGTGATGATGCCGGTAAGTTCCTTGATTCTTACTACAAAGCAAAGATTTACGAGTCTGATCCGTTCGCAAGACTTGACCAGACTGGTGTTGGCCGTCTCGTAGAACTCGCTGTTAAAGAAGGACGCGCAACACGTCCGGAGTTAAAGTGCGGTATCTGCGGCGAGCACGGCGGAGATCCGTCTTCCGTAGAGTTCTGCCACAAGGTTGGCTTAAACTACGTAAGCTGCTCACCGTTCCGTGTACCGATCGCAAGACTTGCTGCTGCACAGGCTGCTCTTCATGAGAAAGGTTACAAATAGGACCTGACTGACGCAGAACGAAAATCTGTATCATTATAAATGAAAAGATAAAATCCCCCGGAAGCGATTCTGGGGGATTTTTGACAAAAGAGTTTTCGGGAGATCCCGGGGAGAATGTTATGAAAATTATCAATATCGGTTCTTTGAACATCGATCGGATTTACGGTGTGGAACATTTTGTCCAGCCGGGGGAGACGATCAAAGTGCATACATATTCTGAGGCCTGCGGAGGTAAGGGATTGAATCAGTCGATCGCCGCTGCGCGTTCCGGAGCGGAGGTACACCATGCAGGTGCTGTGGGACCTGACGGAGGAATGCTTCTGGAAATTCTTAGAATTTCCGGAGTTCATACAGGAAAAACGAAGATTCTTTCAGGAGCAAGCGGTCATGCCGTGATCCAGGTGGACAAAAACGGGCAGAACAATATCATTATCTGCGGGGGAGCAAATGATGCTGTCTCAATGGGCATGATCGACGATGCTCTAAGGGAAATCAGTGAAGGAGATATCGTCCTTCTCCAGAATGAGATCTCCAATGTGGGATATGCCGTGGAGCAGGCGAAGAAAGCCGGGGCAAAGATTGCCCTGAATCCATCACCAATCAATGAGAATCTGAAGACGATCCCGATGGATCTTATCGATTATTTTATTCTCAACGAGATCGAGGGGAAAGAAATTTCCGGTGCAGAGAGTGAAGAGCCGGAAACGATCATGGGAAAATTAAAGGAAAAATATCCGAAAGCAGCTTTTGTCCTGACGTTGGGAGAAAAAGGCTCCTGGTATTTTGATGAAACCCGGTGCTTTAAACAGGAAATCTATAAGGTAAAAGCAGTGGATACGACCGCGGCAGGGGATACGTTCTGTGGATATTTCCTTTCGGGACTCACAAAAGGAAAAGAGATCCCGGAAATCCTAAAAACGGCGAGTGCGGCAAGCGCGATCGCGGTCAGCAGGAGTGGAGCGGCGCCGAGCATCCCTACATATGAAGAAGTGGATAAATTTATGGCAGAGCGCAGCTAAAAGGGACTTACGGATCTGTCATTGACAGCTGCATTCGGATGTTGGCATCGAAAATATCCGGTATCGTCAGAAAGTTATAAATAGCGGTATCACTGTTTGCAGCAATCAGCTGAAGAGCTATAAAAAATGTCATGAAAGAAAGCATTGAGTAAAAAGCTTCCGTTCATGACATTTTTTGATTTACGTGAACAACGAGCCAAAATCCGCGCCTGCGCGAGACCCTGACGGCTGTCGCGATAATGGGGAATCAGTCTTTTGACATACAGATCGTTCCAGTCCTCTGGAGCTCCAGGATCCCGAAGCTTCTCACAAGCTCGATAAAGTCCGTGATCACATCCGGAGCGGCATGGAACTCAATGACCATGCTCTTCGGGGAGACGTGGACGATCTTTGCACCCATGACGCTGCAGAGCTCGATCAGGGAACTGCGGTTTGCCGTAGAGTAGGAGACCTTGATGAGCATCATCTCGAGAAGGACGCTGCGGTTCTCTTCAAGGCGGCGCACCTTGATCACGTCAAGCTTTTTGTTTAAGTGTTTCTCGATCTGATCGACCGTGCGCTGGTCGCCGGTGGAGACGATCGTCATGCTGGAAATATCGTGGCGTTCGGTCTCACCTACGGCAAGGCTGTCGATGTTGAAGCCTCTTCTCGCAAAGAGACCGGATATCTGGGAGAGAACACCGTCTTTATTTTCTACAAGTACAGAAAAAATACCTTTCATCTTGCGTTCTCCTTATTTCGTATTATTGTGGCTGTCGACTTCGCAGACCATGAGGCATGCTTTGTCGCAGGCGAGGAAACGGTCGAGCTCCGCGTCAAGAGTTTCGTTGCTGTCGCAGTGGAAATATTCCATATCGTAGGCAGCGGCGATTTCGGCATATTTCGGATAATCGTAGAGCTGGACACCGAAATAATGTTCCTCGTAAGTCTTTTCCTGATGCTCACGGACGAGACCGAGATAGTGGTTTCTCATGACAAGGATCTTTATCGGGACCTTGTTTACTGCGATGGTTCCAAGCTCGTACATGGACATCTGGAAGGAACCGTCACCGCAGACAACGACGACCTGCTTGTCCGGAGTACACATCTTCGCTCCGATTCCAGCCGGGATGGAGTAGCCCATAGTTCCCATACCGCCGCTCGTGAGGAAACGGCCGTTTTTCATCACATAGTTGTCGGCGGACCAGAGCTGGTTCTGTCCGACATCGGCAACATAGATCGCGTCATCATCCATTTTCTCGGAGAGATGCTGGACTAAGAGCATCGGATTTACGAGCTTGTCACTGAAAACACGGTGGTCAACGGTGCTCTTCTTGATATCGTGGAGTGTCTCGATCCACTGTGTCGTGTCGATGGAGATATTCTCCTGCAGGAGGCGGTCGAAAATATTCTTGATATCGCCGACCAGTGGGATCGTCGGTCCAAGGTTTTTGCCGATCTCAGCGGTATCGATATCGATGTGGATGATGTTGACCTGCTGTTCCAGGTTTTCCGGCTTCGGAACGGCGCGGTCTGCGATCCTTGCGCCCGCGATGATCAGAAGGTCACTGTTTGCGACCGCGCGGTTTGCGTAAGGTTTTCCGTTGTTTCCGAGCATACCGAAGTAGAGCGGGTGGTTCTTCGGCATGACACCGATTCCCATCATCGTTGTGACAAGCGGGATATTGTTTTTCTCGCAGAACTGGCGGACACATTCCTCACCATTTCCGAGGATCACGCCGCCGCCGGCACAGATCAACGGCTTTTTCGCCTTGTTGATCGCTGCGACTACTTTATGCATCTGCGGGTTGTTTCCCTTTGTGCTCGGCTTGTATCCGCGGATATTGACCTCGGACGTATAGTCGAAGGATTTCTTTAAGAGGTCCATCTGGACATCACACGGGATGTCGATGAGGACCGGACCTTTTCTTCCTGTGGAAGCGATATAGAAAGCCTCCTTGAAGATACGCGGAATATCATCGGCGCTTTTTACAAGGTAGCTGTATTTTACAAAGGATTCTGTGGAGCCGCGCATATCGGCTTCCTGGAACACATCACGGCCTAAAAGGTTCGAATTTACCTGACCGGTGATCGCGATCAGCGGAATACTGTCGGCGTAGGCAGTCGCGAGAGCTGTGATCAGGTTTGTCGCACCTGGACCGGAAGAAGTTACACAGACAGCAGCCTTTCTGGAGATACGTGCGTAGCCGCTTGCGGCGTGTCCGGCAGCCTGTTCCTGGCGGACGAGAACGTGCTCGATCGTACCGGCATTATATAAGGCCTCATAAAAAGGAGAAATCGCAACTCCCGGATATCCGAAGATCCTGGTGATCCCCTCTTCCTCGAGGCATTTTACCATAGCTTCTGCACCATTCATAAACTTAATATACCCCCTCAAGTAAGCGTTTAAAAGATGTCTGGGGGCAAAAAAATGATGATTTTGCCCTTTAAAATCTTTGAAGATAGTTAATAAGAATTATATCGCATACTGAGAGGGGATGTCAATGTGAAAGGGCGGGAGAAAGGGCATTTTGCAGGATTTTATGGGGAAACCTGCGAACATGAAGCGAAAAGGAAAGTATGTTATGATTGACTGGTAAAGTTTGGAAAATACGATAAAATGAAATAAAAATCTGACAGAACGGGAGTTTAGACAAGTGTCAAACTCCCGAAGAAAGTGGTTTCAAGATTCAAAGAATATTTTCTCATGTCATTTCCTTCCGCCCCCCATTTTGCCACTTTTTCATAAGAGAAGCGTAAGGCTCGTCAAGTTGCATTTCGTTCGGAGATAAGCTATAATGAGATGAGTGCTAAATTTAAGTGAGGTGGATTGCTATGCAAAAATCGATCAAAACAGCTATCTTCGCATGCATCTTCGCGGCAGCATTCCAGATCACGGCGTTTGCCGGATTTACCTGGAGAGTTGAGAGCGCGGACAGTTCCTATGTGGGGACGACGAATGTGACTGTGACAAATACATCGGGAAAGAAAGAGACGGAGGATGCGCCGATCGTAAAGAGAGGAACCGTCGTGACGTTTACGGAGGCGGCAGCGAGTGCGACTTATACGGTAAGGGCATATGATGGGATGGGAAATCCGATCCGGGATTTCAGCGCGTCTCTCGGAACGGTAAAGAAAGGCGGTACTCTCCAGTATACACTGGACTGGAACGCGAGAAAGTCGGAAGGAAAGTCCTCCTACACAGGACAGGCCGGTGTCTTTGAAATCCAGGCGAAGGATTCCGACGGAAAGACATGGAGACAGAGATTTGTGATCAATAATGTCTGCGCGTCAGGTGTGCTCTCCAATATGTACCTCTACAGCAAAGGTGCTCTCTACCAGTGGAAGAGCAATTCCAAAGGCTGGTGGGTGGACAAAAAGTCCGGCGGATATCTCACAAATGCCTGGTTCCAGTCGCCGGTGAGCGGACTCTGGTACTATATGGGCTCTGACGGATATATGCTGACGAATACGACAACTCCGGATGGATATAAGGTCAATGCAAGTGGTGTGTGGGTGAAATAGTACTGCACTATAAAGATTCTGGAAAAGTCATGGCAGGAAAAGCCCTGTGTTCAGATATTCTACGGATCTGAAATGCAAAATATCGGTAAAATGTCGCCATAGTGTGTGTGTAAAAAAATTGCATGTCATAAATGATAATTTACTTAAATGAGAAAAGTTCTCAATAAGAATCTTCCATTTTCTGCAAAAAGGTGTATGATAAAAATAGTTAGCAGCACCTAACAAACGGCTCGCGATCCACCCGGATCACATGAAAAACTTCCGATGGGAACGGCCGCTTTTAACGCAACTCCTGCGGGAGGGAAATGGAGCAGATCATGGGAAGATTTTATCAGCTTTCAAAGAAGATTTCGGAGCAGGAGGCATCGGAGATCATGCGGGAAGTCCTGGAACTTCCGGATATCCGGGATGCCGAGATCATTGATGACTGCAGCCGGGTCAGAGTTGAGACGAAGGACAATGTGTTTATCGATGTGATGAGTACGGTTGTAAATATTTTCCGCCGCGTGGCAGGCGGATGCGAGCTGTCCTTTGCGGGATTCGCTTATAAGGACTGAGGAGCAATAAAAAGAAAAGTGTGCGGGAAATCGCGCGCGGCAATAAAAAGCGCAGGATCATGGACTTATTGGAGTCTGTGATCGCTGCGTTTTTTTGTTGAATTGCATTTCAGACATTTTTAAGGACGTTCATAATGAAAATGGAACTTTCGAGAGAAGTTTTACATTACTCAATTCTTCGCTTCAGAAGAATATTTCTTAATATGTTCCTTGATCGCCGCAAAGCTCTCAGCACTGATATCGTGCTCGATACGGCACGCGTCCTCGAGAGCTGTCTTTTCACTGACTCCGAGGTCCATCAGCCATTTGGAGAGGGCCGTGTGGCGCTCATAGATCGTCTCGGCGATCCGGCGGCCTTCGTCGGTCAGTGTAATGTGTCCCTCGTCATTTACCAGGATCAGATTGTTGACCCGGAGATTTTTCATTGCGACACTGACGCTTGGTTTCGAGAAGCCGAGCTCGGTCGCGATATCGATAGAACGCACATACGGCTGTTTTTCACTTAACATTAAAATTGTCTCAAGATAGTTTTCAGCGGATTCCTGGATTTTCAAATAATTACCCCCATATATTGGAACATCATGCAGCTTTGTGCCGGAAATCTCCCGATTAAACAGAGCTGCGTCTGCAGGTGTCAGTCAGTTAAACGAAGCTTACAGGATTTTTATCTTCCTGTTCATGTCTTATCACAGTCAGCATAACGTGTGTGCAAGGTTGCCTTTTCACGGGCATGGAGTGCCCGTGTACTGTAACGAGTGCAGACCTGTTGAACAGTTATAATTCGTCCTTCTACTATAACACAAGATATGGACTGAGTCAAAGTTAATTCCACTTGTTTTTGAAAATCTATAAAGATTTTTGAACCGAAAAGTCCGGATCGGCAGCATGAGTGATCGGGCTGTTCGCTGCCATTTCGCGTGGCGGGATAAATGCGATAGGAGCATACGGTTAGCTAAAACTAACTAATGAGAAAAACTCTCAATAGCAGATATTGACATTAAGGTTAGTTTATGCTAACCTTATATCATCAGTTAGACGGAGCTAACCTTTAGGCAAAGGAGGAATATTACATGAGCGTTGTTATTATCGGCGGACATGACTGTATGGTCAGACAGTATAAAGAAATTTGTGAAAATCATAAATATAAAGCGAAAGTTTTTACCCAGATGAAGACAGGACTCGATAAGCTGATCGGAAGACCGGATCTTCTGATCCTGTTTACAAATACGGTATCCCACAAGATGGTACGCTGCGTACTGGACGAGGTGGATGAGGACCGTACCGATATCGTCCGCTGTCATACGAGCAGCGGAACAGCACTGGCTGAAATCCTCGAAAAGCATAGCGCGTGATGTTCAGAAAGGCGGTATACGCATGAGCGAAGAGATCTTCGGGGCAGTACAGAAGCTCCCGGTGAACGGAACGAAGAAGCAGGTTGTTTTGCAGTGCGCGCCGCTTCTCACAGGGATCAAATTATCAAATCTCCTGAATGTGCGCTCAGATCAGAAAGAGGAAGTGCTCCGGATCTTTGAAGGATCACCGGTCTGCTGCAGAGTGCTCTACGAATTTCAGGGAAGATTGTCCATCCTTTTATATCGTCCGGGAATGCTTGCGGCATACCTGGAGCGCGAAGATGTAAAAAAACTGATGACATCTTTCGGGTATGAAAATCCGGATCTGGAAGAAACTTTGAACAGGATCGCGGATGCTTATCAGGATCATATGAACGGAAAGCGCGGATTTCCGCATGAGATCGGACTTGTCCTCGGCTATCCGCCGGTGGATGTGGAAGGATTTATCGAAAAAGAAGGCAGAGATTTTCTGTACTCCGGATACTGGAAAGTATATGGAAATCTGGAAGATACATTAAAAACATTTGAAGCTTACGATCAGGCGAGAGATTATGTGATCGGCATGACCGGAAACGGGAATGAAATCAGGGATATCCTGGCGGCATCTTAAATACCGCCGGTTCCAATTATAAAAGCGGCGGACGGCGAGGTCCGGGTTACCGCAAAACAAATTTCAGGAGGAAATCAAAAATGGATAAGGTTATTGTTGCATACTGGTCCCAGACAGGAAATACAGCTGCTATGGCTGCAGCAGTCGGCGAAGGAATCACAGAGGCAGGAAAAGAGGCTGTTGTCACAGATATCTCTTCCGTTTCCATGGATGACTTAAAGGAAGCTTCCGCTTTCGCACTCGGATGCCCGGCAATGGGAGCTGAGGTTCTTGAGGAAGGCGAGATGGAGCCGTTCGTAACAGAAGTTGAGGCTTTCGCAGCTGGCAAGAAGATCGGTCTGTTCGGTTCCTATGGCTGGGGAGACGGCCAGTGGATGAGAGACTGGGAAGACAGAATGAAAGCTGCAGGCGCAACTGTTGTCGGTGGTGATGGCGTGATCTGCCAGGAAACACCGGATGACGATGCACTTGCAAACTGCAAGGCACTTGGAAAAGAGCTCGCTGCATTAGCATAAGAGAGCAACTGCAAAGAAGTGTGCCGGGAAATATTTTAATAGGAAGATAAAAAGACACAGCCGGGAGAGGATGCAGTCCCGGCTGTGTCTTTTTTTGTTTCCATGCATTTGGCATGAAGATCAGAAAAACGTCCGTATAAAATTGCCCTTGCAGAACCGGTACTGCCTTGTCGGACGGCCTTTTCCCTCCTGCTTCTGCGACTCGATCTCTTCTATTAAATTGGAGTCGAGAAGCTGCTGAAGGATCCGGTTGCAGCTGCGGCTTGTGATATTGAGCCACTGGGAGAGGGAGGCGGCTGTCATGACCGTGTCTTTATCCATCTGGAAGAGACCGACGATCTTTAAGAGATTACTCTCATTGATCCCATTCTTCTGGGAGTAATCAAGCGCTTTCGTGTTGGAATAACTGTAGTTTAAGGATCTGGTGAGGGAGAGCGGTCCTGTGAGAGCGTTGTCCTCGCCGGAGATGACGAAACCATCGTTCTTTCCGTATTTGACTGCTTCCTGCAGTGCGAGATCTGCCTGGTAATGGCTTTCACCCAATGATTTTCCGAATCCGGCACCGAGACGGAATTCGAGGTCGCCCTTCTGGTCCAGGAAAGCGATGAGATCCTGGATCCTGCTGAAACTGCTTTTATAGAGATCACTGTCGAGAGCGAGTTCGAACCGGTTAGAGACGGCGTGAATGGCGAAATCGTAATTGTATTCCTTCCGGAAATCCAGGAGATATTTGTGGAGCGTGATCTCCAGATATTCCCGGTCCTGGGAAGAAATATTATCCGGATAGACAAGCTTTATGAGGATCACGAGCTTGTTGAGCTGGCTTTTCTGCTTTAAGCGGATGGAGTTTACCGCGTGGCGGATCGAGTCGCGGACCATCTCCTCGGTCGGAAGAAAGTGGATGTACGGGATCTGGAGCTTATTGAGGACCTCCAGCTGATTGGTCGTTCTCGTAAACATCATATCGATCTTTTTCTCTTTCCACAGCTCTACGGCGCGTTCCTTTAATGTCTCATAATTATAGACGGGATTTTCAAAGCAGTAGGGCATGTGCTCCGGATCCAGGTATTTTTTCAGATTCATGAAATCATTGACCGGAGTCAGAAAATCGATATAAAGTCTGTTCAGCGGAACATCAGGGTAATGGATCACGAAATTTAAAAGAATGGACAGGAGCGTCTTCTCCGTATAGGAAATAAAGGTGCAGGGGACTTTCAGGTCGTCCACATGCGTCAGAATATAGGAATATCCGAGCTCACCGGAGAAGAAGAGGACATCCGAGATGTCTTTACACTGGTCATATATGTCCTTAATTTCCTCCAGACTCTCGTAGACATACTTGTGAAATACGCATCCGAAATCGTTGTGTTCGATCGCTTTATCGATGACAGCCATTGATTTTAAAGGACTTATGATGCTGATACTGATCATGGCCGAACCTCCTTTTATATATGAAAAAATGATATAAAGACATGCTATTAACGACAGCTATGTCGATAAATCGGCTTTTGTAAGAATCGTACCACAGATTGTTGACAAAGTCAAAAGGGTATGTTAGAATAAAGACAAATAAAGGACGTAAGCAAAATGAGTCTTAAATAAATCAAGGGATTCGAAAGATCCGTATTGAGGGAAATACAGAAGCTTTCGGATCGCGTGATGCAGCGAGAAATCCTGTATACATAGTGAAAACAACGTATTATATATGGTATTTAAACTGTATATACAAAAGATACAAAAGTTTTCTCGGAAATCCAATTAAGGACTTGGTTGAGACTCACGAGCAAAGGAAAGTCTTTTATTAGTGCAAAATGGCACAGGGGTTTAAGAACCAACATTTAAGGAGGTATTTGCGAGATGAGCAAGTATGTTGAGAGGGTAATTGAGGACGTAAAAACTAAATACGCTAACGAGCCGGAGTTCTGCCAGACTGTAGAAGAAGTATTATCTTCCTTAGGTCCGGTTGTAGATGCACATCCGGAGTATGAGAAGGTTGCCCTTCTTGAGAGAATGGTAATCCCGGAGAGAGTTATCGAGTTCCGTGTTCCGTGGGAGGATGACAACGGAAATATTCATGTAAATACAGGTTACCGTGTACAGTTCAACGGAGCAATTGGACCGTACAAGGGAGGTTTAAGATTCGCACCGAGCGTAAACCTTTCCATCATGAAATTCTTAGGTTTCGAGCAGACATTCAAAGATAGCTTAACAACACTTCCGATCGGCGGCGCTAAGGGTGGTTCCGACTTCGATCCGAACGGCAAGAGCGATAGAGAAGTTATGAGATTCTGCCAGTCATTCATGACAGAGTTATATCGTCACATCGGTCCGGATGTCGATGTTCCGGCTGGTGACCTTGGTGTTGGCGGACGTGAGATCGGTTATCTGTTCGGTCAGTACAGAAAACTCAGAGGAGCTTACGAGAACGGCGTATTAACAGGTAAGGCTCGTTCCTTCGGTGGTTCCTTAATTCGTCCGGAAGCTACAGGTTTCGGCGCTGTTTACTACCTTGAGTCTGTTATGAAACATGAGCATGACACATTAGAGGGTAAGACAGTTGCAGTTGCTGGTTTCGGTAACGTAGCTTGGGGCGTTGTACAGAAATTAGCTGAGTTAGGTGCTAAGGCTGTTACACTTTCTGGCCCGGATGGATACATCTACGATCCGGACGGAATTACAACAAAAGAGAAATTCGACTTCATGCTTGAGATGAGAGCTTCTGGACGTAACAAAGTTCAGGACTACGCTGATAAGTTCGGCTGCAAGTTCGTAGCTGGAGACAAGCCGTGGGGCGAGAAAGTTGATATCATCATGCCGTGTGCTACACAGAACGATGTAGACCTTACACAGGCTAAGAGAATCGTTGCTAACAACATCAAGTACTACATCGAAGTTGCTAACATGCCGACAACAAACGAAGCTCTTAGATTCTTAATGGATCAGAAGAACATGGTTGTTGCTCCGTCTAAGGCTGTTAACGCTGGTGGTGTTCTTGTATCCGCTCTCGAGATGAGCCAGAACAGCGAGAGAATCTCCTGGACAGCTAAGGAAGTTGATGATAAGCTTCATCAGATCATGACAGAGATCCATGATAGTTCTGCTGAGTGCGCTGAGAAGTACGGCCTTGGTTACAACCTGGTTGCAGGTGCTAACATGGTTGGTTTCCAGAAGGTTGCAGATGCTATGATGGCTCAGGGTATCGCTTGGTAGTTTGAAGCGAACCTCGGATATCGAAGCCCGCGGTTTCTAAAAACTGCATAAGGGCACTAGGTACTGAATATAGGGGATGCTGTCGGGGAGTGTGCCCGACGGCATCCCTTTTCTGATTTATTGGAAAATGGATCAGAATTACTGCTGATGAGAGAATTTACTGTTTGTTTTTGCAGAAAAATGAAATATATGGGAATGTTTGGTGCAGATTTCGAATATTTGTCTGTGAGAGAAAAGCAGTAAAGCAGAAGCGGGGAAAAAGAACATTTTATTCACAAAATGCTCAATGGGAATGAAATATTCTTTATTAAGAAAATAAATCAAATTCGCGAAAATACTTTACAAAATAATGTACTTCAAGTAAGATAGATGAGTACGGGGTATGATCCTCCATGTGGTTGATGGAGGAAAGGAACATTGTCCTGAAAGGAGAGTTTTTTATTATGAATTGTCTTATTATCGACAAAGTATGGGGTGGAATCGCTGAGGAACTCAGCAAAGTTATGAATGTTAAGACAGCTGCTAATCTTCCGTGCAGCAAAGAGGAGCTTATTGCAGAGATCGGTGATGTTGATGTCCTGATCATGCGTGTAGACCCGAAGATCGACAAAGAGATCATCGATGCTGCAAAGAACTTAAAGGTTATCGGTGTTTGCTCTGTTGGTTTAAACCACATCGATATGGATTACGCAAAATCCAAAGGAATCCAGGTATTCAACGCACCGGGCTTAAATGCAAACGCAGTTGCTGAGCTGACATTCTCCAAGATGTTAGATATCTCCCGTGGAACATTCGTAGCAAACTACGATGTAAAAGTAAAACACGAGTGGGATAAATATAAATTCGAAGGCCGCGAGCTGAGAGGCAAGACTCTTGGTATCATGGGCTTTGGCCGTATCGGTCAGCGTGTAGGTGAGCTTGGCCGTGCATTCAAGATGAACATCGTTGCTTACGATCCGTTCCTTCCGGACGACGTATTTAAGCAGCAGTGCGCAACAAAGGCTTCTATCGACGAGCTGATCAAGGTTGCTGATTTCATCTCTATCCATGTACCGCTGACACCGGAGACAAAGAATCTCTTCAATAAGAAATCCATCGCTGAGATGAAAGACGGCGCTGTTGTTCTTAACATGAGCCGTGGCGGTATCGTAAACGAGGCTGATATGTATGAGGCTCTGAAAGAGGGCAGAATCGGCGGCTACGCAGCAGACGTTATGGAGAACGAGCTTGCAGGCAGCGGCTTAACAGGTAATGATACATTCGCAAGCCCGCTGTTCGAGTGCGATAACTTCATCGTATCCCCGCACATCGGTGCTCAGTCTGTAGATGCTTCTAAGGACATCGGTGTTCATATCGTTGCTAAAGTTAAAGAGGCTCTTGGTTTATAATTCAGAGAACTCAGAAGAACCCGGAGACGGACTGTCGCCGGGTTCTTTTCATTAAGACTTCAAGAATAAGGAGGACATAAAAATGGGCACAATTACGGAGTCAGCAAAGGCTTTCATGCCGAAATTATCTGAAATCAGAAGAGATTTTCACATGCACCCGGAGGTTTCCCAGCATGAGGAAAGAACCGGAAAGAAGGTAGCAGAGTATCTGAAGGAGATGGGATGCGACGAAGTATATGAAAATGTCGGCGGATACGGTGTAGTCGGAGTTATCAAGGGAAAGAAACCGGGTAAAGTCGTTGCTCTCCGTGCGGATATGGATGCATTACAGATCCAGGAGATGAATGAGGTTCCTTATAAATCCCAGAATGACGGTGTTATGCATGCCTGCGGACATGACAACCACATGACGGGTCTTCTTGGTGCTGCAATGCTTCTCTGTGAGAGAAGAGAAGAGATCGCCGGAACGGTGAAACTGATCTTCCAGCCTGCGGAGGAGATGTCTCCGGTTGGCGGATCCAGAGGAATGCTCCATTCCGGATATATGGATGATGTGGAAGCTGTATTCGGTCTTCATGTATGGCCGGATCTTCCGCACGGCAAGATTGGGGTGAAGGCAGGCCCGTTAATGGCTGCAACAGACCACTTTACGATCAATATCCATGGTAAGACTGCCCATGGCGCAAAACCGAATCAGGGTATTGACGCTGTTGTTCTCGGTTCCCAGTTCGTTATGGCTGCACAGACCATCGTCAGCAGAAAAGTTGATCCGCTTGACAATGCTGTTGTGACATTCGGTATTTTTAACGCAGGAACAAGATACAACATTATCGCAGGTGACTGTACACTGGACGGAACCGTTCGTACATTAAATGAGGACACCCGCGCGATGATCGAGGATTCTATGAGAAAGACTCTCGATGGTCTCTGCTTACAGTCTGGCGCAACTGCTGATATCAACTATGGTCATGGCTATCCGGCACTTGTAAATCATGAGGAGGACGCTGAGCTGATCCGCAATACAGCAATCAAGCTCTTCGGCAAGGATGATGTTGTGGATGTCAAACTCCCGGCTATGCCGGCGGAGGACTTCTCCTTCTACCTGAAAGAGAAGAAAGGTGCGTTCGTATGGCTCGGTACCGCTAAACCGGATCAGGATCCGGTATGGCCGTTACATAACAGCCGTTTTGATGTGGACGAGGATATCCTCTGGAGAGGTTCTTCTCTGTTAGCGCAGACTGCGATTGATTATTTAAATAAATAATAAGTGATTTCAGGGCGGCGGTTGGAGTGAAACTCTGGCAGGCTGCCCTGTTTTGACTATGTGGTCAGCAGTTGAAAATACATGGTGAAACCACGATAACGAAAGGGGTCTGTTTGGAGGATTCCTTACAGTAGGAGGAAACGATATGACAGCAGGAAACGCGATCCTCATCGTCGCGATCGTGACTGGGCTGGGTCTGATCGGAGCTCTCTTTTTTGTGATGTTTAAGATCCGGCAGATTTCACGAGAATTTTTCGGAACCTCAAGTCTGATCGAAGGGCTGAAGCGTCAGGAAGCGCTGGAGGACGATACGCCGAAGTCGGTGTCCGGAATGACGAGGGTGGAGCTTCCGCGGATCGAGAAGGATTTCCCGGAGTTTCACTGGCCGGAGTGGAAACAGAGGTGTGAAAATCAGCTAAAAGGCTATCTGGAGGCCTTGGAGCACCGGGATCTTTCTTACCTTGGAAACGTGTCCCTGTCATTGAAAGATCAGGTCCGCCTGAAGATTGAGGAGATGGAGGAGAAGGAGATCCGGGAAGAATTTGATGCGATCCATGTCCATCAGACGGAGATCTCCAGATATGACAAAAACCCGGGAAAGTGCAGGATCAGGATCCAGTCCTCTGTGGAGTATCTGCATACATTAAGGACGCCGGATAGAAAGAAAAATGTGGAGCGGGAAAAAGAGCAGCACCGCTTTAATATGGAACTCGTCTATATCCAGGATATCACGAAGATCAGGGACGGAGAGACTGCGATCGGCGTCAGCTGTCCGCATTGCGGGGCTCCGATCGCGGGACTTGGAGACCGTGTCTGCCCGTACTGTGGAGGCGCTGTTGAGCCGGTGAATGTGAGAGTGTGGGAGCTGCACCGGATCGAAGAGGTGTGAAAAGAGAGACAGTCGTCAAGGTATCGCGCAAGCGCGGATTTTGGCTCGTTGTTTGTGTAAATAAAAAACGTGTGAAGAATGATTGCTCATTTTCACACGTTTTTTTCTTTTAGATGAAACTTATTTTGCTTTCGCAGTTTCACGTTTTTTGATCTCCGGTAAGATCAGACCAAGTGCTGTGAGCACTACCGGTGTGATTACATTTAATGCTGTGGAAGCGATATCGCCTTCAACATACATTCCGAGGAGACAGCAAGCTGCGGTTACGAAGAAGCACCAGCCGCCTGCAACAAGGGCAACTGTCTGGTTCTTTGTAAATTTGTACTCCGGGTTGAACTTGTTGAGGGATTTTCTGAGAGCAATGTATGCTGCGAATACCCACAAGTAACGAAGCGGCATGGTTACAGAGTTCAGTTTGTTTAACTGAGTCAGAACGGATGCAGCACCCGGTACGAAGGACTGGATCAGGATGATGCTGCCGGATAAGCAGATAACCATCTTGATACCGTTGATGTATGCGCCATGCTCATTCTTCTTTAAGAGGCCGGACGGAACGAACTGTCTTGCGTCCTCGTTGTCAAGAAGCATACGAAGCGGAGCGTCGATACTTAATACAAGTGTGGAGAACTGACCGATGGCGTTGCATGCTGCGTAGATAACGAGCAGGAGGTTGCCAACATGGTAGTACTCACCGAGCTTCTGGAAGGACCAGTAAGCGCCGTTGGAAACGTAGGACTTGAAGCTGTCTGTGCTCTCGTTGATGACAGCCGGATCAAACATCATGCCCATCGCGATACTTCCGAGGATCGCGCAGACCATAACCATAACGGCTAACATGATCATACCCTTCGGGAATCCCTTGGACGGATCTTTTACCTTATTTACATAAGGGGAGATCTTCTCGCATCCGCCGACTGCGAATACAAGGATGGAGAGGGATGTGAAGTAGTTCACGTTAAACTGCGGGATCAGACCCTTTACTGAGTAGTCAGCGGAAACGAAACCGCCGTTCGGGTTGATAACTGGTGCTGCGAACATCATTAAGATGAACAGGATGGACATTACGAACATACTGGAACCAGCGATCGTCGCTAATTTCTTTAACGGGTTTAAGCCGCGGCTTGCAACCCAGCAGAAGAACAGGAAGACAGCGAGTGTTGCCATCTGTACAGCGATCGTCGGGAATGTGTCGTAAGTGGAGCCATTCTGGAATACCATCCAGCTTAATGCCTTTAATCCGCCGCTGCCTTTACTTGCAATGTAAGTGACATGGCAAGCCCAGTAAGTCCAGCCTGCGTAATAAGCGCATTTCGGGCCGATTGTTTCGTGGATCCAGGAGCTGACGCCGCCGCCGGACTGTTTGAAGGCGGAGCCGAGCTCACCTACCATCAGGGCATAAGGCACGAAATAGAGAGCGAACATCAGAACCCAGCTGAAGATTACCTGTACTCCGTTGAAGTAAACGAAGCCATTCAGCACGTTTCCGAATCCCCAAACCGTGGAGAATGCCATGAAGGCCAGGGTGTACCAGTCGATTTTCTTGGTGTTTTCCATAAGAGACCTTCCTTTGATATAAAATTGTATTTGTCCGTTTGACACGAACTTGTTTAGTATAACATAAATTTTTGAAAAGATGAACCATTTATTATAAGGAAATAAATGAGATTCGGTTAATAAAATTCTGCGAAAACTGGATACAACGTGAAAAAATGCAGAGTTCAGATGAGATTATAAAGGAAAAAACAGGATTCCGGAAAAATAAAAGGGAGATTACAAAAGGGGAGCGAAAAAGTAAGAGAGAACAAGATCTGAATGTCTTTAATATACGGACAAATGTGAAATACTGGCGGAAAAATCGGAAATGGATGCGGAATACCATCAGAAATTTCCCGACGGATCCATCCCGGAGGAGAAAATATTACAAAAATATCCTTTATTTTGGTAGGTAAATAGGAAAAAAACAGAATAAAAGAAAACTGTAACTGCGGATGCAGGGATTATTTTGTGGAAATTGGATTTCCGGTTTTCTGATTATGTGGTAAAATAGTAAAATATCTATTCAGACGAAGCCGGAGAGGCAGATCGGATGGGAGAAAGAAGAGGAAGACTATGAGGGAATGAAAAAGCCTGCGGGATATTATTGATGCGGTGGTAGCTGTGAAATTACAGAGAGGACAGGTGATGAAGGATGGGATATTCCGGATATGAGTGGCTGTGGCTGTTTTTTGCCTACAGCTTTTCCGGCTGGGTTCTTGAGACCGTGACAGCGGCGGTGAGGCAGAAACGCTTTGTAAACAGAGGCCTTGTAAACGGACCGCTCTGTGTGATCTATGGAATTACCGGATCTGCACTGATGCTGGTATGCAGAGACCTCAGGGGGATCTGGCTGTTTCTTGGAAGTATGATCTTTTCCACGCTGGCGGAATGGATCGCCGGTCATGTGATCGAAAAAATGTACCATGAGCGCTGGTGGGACTATTCTCATGTGAAATGGAATCTGGATGGATATATCTGCTTTCCGGTCTCCGTGATCTGGGGCGTTCTGGGATTTGTCACCATGCGATGGGAAGCGCCGCTTCTGATTGGCGTATTCCGGATGATCCCGATGACTCCGGCCCATCTTGTGATCTGGATCCTCAGCGGGATCCTGATCCTGGATGTCGCGGCAACTCTGTGCATCCTGTCCGGAAGAAGCCGGAGGATCCGCCAGTGGCAGGGCGTTGACTCCTGGCTGACCGGTGTGAGTTCCAGACTTGAGCGCAGGATCTACGGCTGGGTGGACCGAAGGATCCAGAATGCGTACCCGGAAGCGGCTTACCGCAGGGAGCTTCAGGCCGAGGCCGAGCAGAGAAAGACCGTCTTTGCCTACGGACTCTGTTTCTATAAGATCGCACTTTTGCTTGTTGTCGGCGCATTTTTGGGAGATATCGTGGAGACGATCTTCTGCCGGCTGACGGCAGGAATCTGGATGAGCCGGAGCAGTTTTGTCTGGGGCCCGTTCAGCATCGTCTGGGGAGTGGCTCTCGCGGCGGCGACGATGCTTTTGTACCGCTACCGGAAATATTCGGACCGCTTTCTGTTCTTTATGGGCACATTTTTAGGAGGCGCGTATGAATATACCTGCAGCGTCATGACGGAGATCATGTTCGGAAAAGTATTCTGGGACTACAGTAAGATCCCGCTTAACCTTGGCGGGCGCATCAACCTTCTGTACTGTTTTTTCTGGGGGATCGCGGCGGTTGTCTGGATCAAAGGTGTTTACCCGGTGATGTCCGCCTGGATCGAGAAGATCCCGATCCGCTTTGGAAAGATCGCGACATGGCTGCTCCTTGTCTTTTTCTGTGTGGATATGGCGGTTTCCGGACTGGCGTTGATCCGGAGCAGTGAACGGGAAAAGGGAATCCCGGCGACATCGTCCTGGCAGCAGGAGATGGATGAGCATTATGGGGATGACGTGTTGAAAAAGATCTATCCGAATGCGCTGAAGGTGGATTAAGGGAGAAAAAGTTAAGATGGATAAAGAAAAGCAGCAGCAGATCAAATATCAGCTGCTGCTTTTTAAAACGCGCATTTTTGAGGACTGCCGGGGCAGTTTCCGTTGTTTTTATGAGAGAGTAGCTTCGGGCAGTGCGGGAGTTATGCTTCCGCTTTCCAGAGTCCATGAAGATTGCAGTACTCATAAACTGCGATCAGCTTTTCGCCGTCAGCGAGGAAGAACTCTGCTTCTGGTTTATCTTCCGGAGTAAGAGAACGGCAGTGGGTTCCGAAATTTGTCTCGATCAGGATCCACTGGATATAGTGTTTTTCCATCATCGGATGTTCCACAGAGCCGACTTTTACGGAAACTTTATTTCCGTTTACTTCAAAGGTCGGGACATGTTTTTCGTGTGCACCGTCCGAAGTGCCGGGGATCAGTTCCGTCATTTTCTCTCCGCAACAGACAACCGGGACGCCGGAATCGTTCATTTTTGTGATGATATTCTTGCAGTGATTGCAGATATAGAATTTTACGCTCATAGAGGACCTCCTTGTGAATAATCTAAAATAATAATAGTAACTGTTACTGATATAATACCATAAGAAATACCATATTGCAAGGATTATTTAAAAAATAGAATAAGATTTTTAGCTTTCAGTCTGTATTTGTTGGGAGTCAGAAGAATAAATTTACAGGCTTATGATTTATGGAAAGCCACAGCAGCAAAACACAGGAAAATCTGGCTACAGGATCACACCGTGGATTTTCCGGGCTATGTGAGAGTACAGAGTGGAAAACTGGAGAAAGGATCAATAAAAAGAAGTGCTGGGAACGGGAAAAAGAGCTTGGGACAGGAGAGGGAGTTTTGTCCGGCTGAGATTAAAAAAAGGACGCTGCAGATTTTGCAGCGTCCTTTGAAATTGCGAAATGGAAGCAGTTCCAATAAATTTAAGATCAGATCTGCGGGCCAGCGGCAACAAGTGCTTTGCCGGCTTCGTTGCTCTCGTATTTTGCGAAGTTCTTGATGAATCTTCCGGAGAGGTCTTTTGCTTTCTCTTCCCAGTCAGCAACGTTTGCGTATGTATCGCGTGGGTCGAGGATCTTGGAGTCAACGCCCGGAAGCTCGGTCGGAACTTCGAAGTTGAAGTACGGGATCTTCTTTGTCGGAGCGTTTAAAATATCGCCGTTTAAGATCGCATCGATGATTCCACGGGTATCTTTGATGGAGATACGTTTTCCGGTTCCGTTCCAGCCTGTATTTACGAGGTATGCCTTAGCGCCGCTCTTTTCCATCTTCTTAACGAGCTCTTCCGCATATTTTGTCGGATGGAGTTCGAGGAATGCCTGACCAAAGCAAGCGGAGAAGGTCGGTGTCGGCTCTGTAATTCCGCGCTCGGTTCCGGCAAGTTTTGCTGTGAAACCGGACAGGAAGTAGTATTTTGTCTGCTCCGGAGTCAGGATGGATACCGGCGGAAGTACGCCGAATGCATCTGCGGAGAGGAAGATCACGTTCTTTGCTGCCGGACCTGCGGAGATCGGGCGGACGATATTTTTAATATGGTCGATCGGATAGGAGACACGGGTGTTCTCAGTTACGCTCTTGTCAGTGAAATCGATCACGCCGTCCTTGTCGAGAGTTACGTTCTCGAGAAGAGCGTTGCGCTTGATCGCATTGTAGATATCCGGCTCGGAATCTTTATCGAGGTTGATAACCTTCGCGTAGCAGCCGCCCTCGAAGTTGAATACTCCGTTGTCGTCCCAGCCGTGCTCGTCATCACCGATCAGGAGACGTTTCGGATCTGTGGAAAGAGTTGTCTTACCGGTTCCGGAGAGACCGAAGAAGATCGCGGTGTTCTTGCCTTCCATATCGGTGTTTGCAGAGCAGTGCATGGAAGCGATGCCCTTTAACGGAAGGTAGTAGTTCATCATGGAGAACATACCTTTCTTCATTTCTCCGCCGTACCAGGTATTGATGATAACCTGCTCGCGGCTTGTGATATTGAAGACAACGGCTGTCTCGGAGTTTAAACCGAGTTCCTTGTAGTTCTCAACTTTTGCCTTGGATGCGTTGTAAACAACGAAATCCGGCTCGAAGTTCTCGAGTTCTTCAGCAGTCGGTTTGATGAACATGTTCTTTACGAAGTGTGCCTGCCATGCGACCTCAACGATGAAACGGATCGCCATGCGGGTATCTTTGTTTGCGCCGCAGAATGCGTCGACAACGAAGAGTCTCTTATTGGAAAGTTCTTTTAATGCGATATCTTTTACTGCCTTCCAGGTTTCCTGAGAAGCCGGATGGTTGTCGTTCTTGTATTCGTCAGATGTCCACCATACAGTATCTTTGGAATTTTCATCCACAACGATAAATTTATCTTTCGGTGAACGGCCGGTGTAGATACCGGTCATAACATTAACTGCTCCGAGTTCGCTGACCTGTCCTTTTTCATAGCCTTCGAGTTCCGGTTTCATTTCCTCCTCGAATAACATTTCATAAGACGGGTTGTAGACGATCTCTGTGGTTCCGGTGATGCCATACTTGCTTAAATCAATCTTTGCCATCGCTTATCTAACCTCTTTTCATAAATTTGATGAAAATTTTGTACATGTTCAGATTTGAACAGGTACCATTACCTGGAATTTTTACAGGCAATAATGATATCTTTCAATTCCATTATACATGAAAATTGGACAAAATCAACAACAAAATAGCAAACTTTGTTAAAATAATATCATTCTTTTGCTGCGATACGTTTCTTGCACTGAAATTCTAAGAAAATAAAGGAAAGACGTTATTTTCGAAGGAAAAGAAACAAATTGCAGTTGACAAAATTAGATAGTTGTACTATCATCCAAATTGGTTGATGGTACAACTAAAAAGTACATATCTGCGGGTGGGACCGGAGACGGCTGCAACAGCAGGAGAAGCTCATAGAGCGCGTTTTGAACAGGCGGAAAGGTTTGACGGAAAGAATTCTGCCAGAAAGGAGATCATATATGGATCAGACGGAGAGAAAGATGACGAAGATCGCCCGTGAGGTCGGAAAATTTACGGTGCAGACGATGAAAGAAGAGGGGATCGGAACGGCGGAATTTGATTTTATCTATCTTGTCCGCCACAATCCGGGGATCACCCAGACGGAGGTCCGGGAAAAGTTAAAGATCGATAAAGGAGCCGCGGCAAGACGGGCAGCGAGTCTCGAGGCGAAAGGATATCTGGAACGGAAGCCGAATCCGGCGGACGGCCGGAGTCAGCTGCTTTTTGCGACGAAGAAGGCGGAGAAGCTAAAAAATTCAAAGGCGGAGATCGAGACGATCTTTTATGAATGGCTTTTATCCGAACTTCCGGAGGACGAGAGGAACAGATTCTGCGAGACACTGGATAAGCTTTACTGGCGTTCGAAAAATGAGAGGCGTGCGGGGTTTGAAACGGTCTCTAAGCTCGTCGCAGAGCGGCAGAAAGAGGAATCCTGCGGCCGGTATACAGACCATCAGAAGGAACAAGCAGTGAAGCATGACAAAAGAGGAAACGATCATCATGAATAAAAAGAAACTTCATCCGGACCGGATCCTGGATTATTTCCGGGAGGAATGGAAGGTCCTGGCGCTGATCACGGTGTCTGGACTGATCTACAATCTGGGTCTCATGGCGGGACCATGGTTTGAAGGAAAAATGGCGGGCTGCCTGATGAGGATCCTGAGCGGGGCGGAGCGGCTCCCGGCAATGCTCCGGTTGGCGTCTGCTTACGTGATCGTGATCGGGCTGGTGCAGCTGGCCAGATACATCAAGCGGTTTTATGTGCGCCGGTTTGCCAACAATGTGAACAGGAGAATGAAGAGGATCCTCTACCGGACGCTGGTACATAAATCGCGTGTGGAGCTGGAGAAAGAGGGCGCGGGAAATGTCATCACGAAGGCGATCTCCGATGTGGACGACTGCGTGGAAGGCATGAGAAAGTTCACGACGGAGATCTTTGACACGGGCGTGGCGCTTCTCGGCTATATGGGAATGCTGTTTTACTACGACTGGAGACTTGCACTCTGTTCACTGATCTTTCCGCCGTTTTCCTATATTATCGCGGAGAAGATGAAACGGATCGTCCAGAGAACGGGGGCTGCTTACAAGGAACAGACCGGAAAACTCAATGCAGCGACACTGGACCGGATCACAAACGCGATCACATACCGGGTGTTCGGATGTGAGAAGGAGCGGGGAGAAGATTATGAGGTCCATCTGAAAGAGTATGAGCGTGCGGCAGTCAGGGCCAATATCTGGAACGCGGCCATGCCGCCGGTCTACAAGGTGATCGCGATGGCGGGAACCGTGATGATCCTGTATTTTGGCTCTAAGAACATCCTTGGAAGCGGCTGGACGAGCTGGGATGTCGCAGCATTTACGACCTTCCTCGCGTGCTATACGAAGCTTTCCGACAAGTCCTCGAAGGCGGCGAAACTCTTCAACGCGGTCCACAAGGCACAGGTGTCCTGGAAGCGGATCCATCCGTATATGGAGCGGGCTGCTCAGGCTGAGGAGGAGGATGAGATCGCAGAGCAGACTGAAAAATTCAGTGCAAAAACAGGCGAAAGTCATACGGAACACGGCGTCATTTCCGCAGATCATCTGACATTCAGCTATCCGGGCAGTGCGCCGATCTTTGAGGATCTTTCCTTCACCGCGAAACCTGGACAGATCATCGGAATCACGGGTCCGGTGGCGTGCGGAAAATCGACGCTCGGAAAGACATTTCTCTGCGAATATCCGTATGAAGGCCATCTGACATATGGCGGCAGAGAACTCTCCTCCTGTACGGAACAGGAGCGGAGCAGACTCATCGGATATCTCGGACATGATCCGGAACTTTTGGGCGACAGCATCAGAAATAATGTTCTTTTGGGAGATGACAGTGATGTCTGGACATGGCTGCGTGCTGTATGCTTTGATGAGGAGGTCCGGGAGATGGAGGACCGGGAAGATACGGTTGTCGGAAACAGCGGCGTCCGTCTCTCCGGCGGTCAGGCGGCGCGCCTTGCCCTGGCGAGAATGCTTTGCCATGGAAAGCCGGTGATGATCCTGGATGATCCGTTCTCGGCTCTGGACAGGAGCACGGAGAAACAGGTGTTTGAACATCTGAAGGAGCTCTCGAAGGACCGGATCGTATTCTTGATCTCCCACAGACTGTATCTGTTCCCGGAGTTCGACCAGGTGATCTGGATGGAACACGGGACGGGAACATGCAGCACGCATGAGAAGCTGATGGCAGAAAATAAACAGTATGCCGAGTTGTATCACGCGCAGGCTGCGGAGAAAGAGTCTGCGAATGATGCAGAAGAGATGCAGAAAAAGGAAAGTGGAGCTGAAAACAAGGCGTCAGGAGAAATTCGGAAAAACAGGAGATCATCGTCTGATGGGAATGAAAACGGTGGGGAAAGGAGGAAAAAGCAATGAGTGGAAAGAAGAATATCAGTGCGGCATCGATCATCGGAAAAACGGTCACGCGGGAAAAATGGCTTTCCATCGGGATCGTTCTGACGGTGACGGGAGCGGTTGCCATTTCTCTGCTTCCGCCTCTTGTTCTCGGAAAAATCATTGACCGGATCGCCGGCGGAAATTTTTCGGGATTTTCCATGGCGGCGGAGTATTTTCTGCTGATCTTCCTGACCGGGGCGCTGGAGTCCCTGAGAGAGAGTTTCCTCACTGTCTTTGGTCAGAAGATGACGCATGCGTTCAGGAGCGAGCTCTCCGATAAGCTTGTCCGACTGAGTGCAGACACATTAAATAAGGAAGAACCGGGAGCTGTGGTTTCCAGATTTGTCGGCGATGTTGACACCGTGGAAGCGCTGTTTACCTCCGGGATCATCAGCATGTTCGCGGATGCATGCAGAGTCGTCAGCATTTTTGCGGTGATCTGGTTCCAGAACCGCGGACTCGCACTGCTCTTGATCATTCTGATCCCGGTGATCTTTGTGTTCACGAGGATCGTACAGAAGCGGATGCTCACGGCGCAGCTTGCAAACCGTGTGGCGGTGAGCCGTGTCACAAACCATGTTCCGGAGACGATCCGCTGTATCCGGACGATCCACACGCTGGGAAAAGAGACGTACATGGAGAAACGGTATGATGACTATATCGGGGAGAGTTATTCTGCAATCGAGAAGACAAACTTCTATGATGCAGTCTACTCACCGGTGATCCTGTTTCTCAACGCGGTCGCCGTTGCGGCCGTGATGCTGCTCGCCGCGGCCGGAAATGCGAAGGTCCTGGCTTTGTTCGGCATGTCCGTGGGAACGTCGGTTGCAGTCATCAATTATATTTCCCAGGTGTTCTCCCCGATCGAGAATCTCGGAATGGAGATCCAGACGATCCAGTCGGCGGTTGCCGGTGTATACAGGATCAATGAGTTCCTGGCGAAAACGGAGAGGGAGAACATGAAGGAGACCATGCCGGACCATGCTGGAAAATCGGAGCCGGGAAAGGAAAAGGACGGAGAGACTGATACCGGAGATAAGCGGAAGGAAAAGAAGAACACAGAGGGAGAAACGTGCATGGATCACGGGGGATCGAAAGAAGAACCCTGTGTAGAATTTAAGAATATTACTTTCGGCTACGATGACCATGTTGTTTTGAAAAATTTAAGTTTCGCAATTTACCCAGGCGAGCAGGTGACGCTGACGGGGCGCACCGGCGCCGGAAAGAGTACGATCTTTAAGCTGCTTTTGGGACTTTACCGGCCGAATTCCGGTGAGGCGCTGATCGAGGGCGAGGAGGCATACCGGATCCCGGACAGGGAGAAGCGGACGAAGTTTGGTTATGTGGAGCAGTCGTTCCACATGGTCCCGGGGACGGTGCGCGACCAGATTACGCTGTTTGATGCGGCGATCGGGGATGCGGAGGTTCAGGCAGCTGCAGAGCTTGTGGGGCTTCACGAGACGATCATGGGGCTGGATCAGGGATATGACACGTTATGTAAACCGGAAATCTTCTCTCAGGGACAGTGGCAGCTTTTGTCTATCGCAAGAGCAGTTGCCGGAGAACCGAGGATCCTGCTTCTCGATGAGATCACGGCGAATCTGGATGCAGATACGGAGGAGATGGTGCTCCGGGCGCTGAAGAGTGCGTCTGAGGGGCGGACGGTGATCTCAATCTCGCATCGGGTTTATCAGAGAGATGCGGGGGAGAGGATCAGGTATTTGGAGATTTAACAAGAATCAGCAAGAATTCTCCCACATCTAGGGAGTATGTCACTTTTCATTTACAAATTAAGGAAACGGGAATATAATAAGCCGAAGAAAAATACCGCTTTTTGTCAGGTTTGCATTCGGGAATCGTTGGTTCCGGAGGGTACTTTCCTGGCAGGGCGGTCTGGCGGGAGGTAAAAAATGTCAATTTTATTTGCAATTGTATTCCTTGTGTTGATCTTTAAATGTGTCGGTCTTGTCCTCGGAGTCTGCGGAAAGCTTCTTGGTGCGGTCCTCAGTCTGTTTGGATTTATCGTATCGATCGCGATCGGAGCTGTTGTGTTCGGACTTTCTACGGCGTTTGCACTGGTGCTGTTATGCATCGCGGCAGTATGGCTTTTGATCAAGCTGATCTTTTAGAGTTTTGCTGAACCGGTAAAATCCGCGGCGGAGTCTTGACAAACGGGAGAAAATCCATTAAAATCCATCATATATGCATATCAGACAGGCATTGAAGAGGGAAAGTAGATGAAGGGCGGCATTCCAGAGAGAAAGCGGATGGTGAGAGCTTTTATGTGCGCGTTGTTGAACCGGCCTCGGAGCTTTGTGCGAGAGATGGAAAATGTCGTAATGGACAGCTAAGATCACGGAGATCGGGATTGCTGCGGAACGACTGCATCGTTAAGTACAGCGTAGATCCGGCGTTAACGGATATCAGAGGAGAGTTTCCGCGACAGGCGGAAGCTAATTTGGGTGGTAACGCCGGCTGTCGGTCCCTTGCGTGGGGAGCGGCAGCCTTTTTTGTTTCACAGGAAATTCCGATGGAACTTCCTGTGAAACAAAAAGGCACTGCGTGCCTAAGATGCGCACTCGCGCGAAGATGAAGGCTGTCGCAAGCGACCGCGCGAGACGCCTGAATGTGCCAGGACACATTCCTTTTTAACAGGAAATTCTCCGCATCTGAAACAGAGAGACATGCAGACAATGAATTTTTATATAAAGGAGAAAACAATGGCAAGAGACAAGAAACTTGTGGAATCCATCACTTCCATGGAAGACGATTTCGCGCAGTGGTACACAGACGTTGTAAAAAAGGCAGAATTATGTGATTATGCGAGCGTAAAGGGCTGCATGGTCATCAAACCGGACGGATATGCGATCTGGGAGAATATCCAGCATGAGCTTGATAAGCGCTTTAAAAAAGCAGGCGTAAAGAATGTTTACATGCCGTTATTCATTCCGGAGAGCTTACTTGATAAAGAGAAAGACCATGTCGAAGGTTTCGCACCGGAGGTAGCATGGGTGACTCAGGGAGGTCTTGAGCCGCTTCAGGAGCGTCTCTGTGTCCGCCCGACATCCGAGACTCTGTTCTGTGATTTCTACCAGAAAGACATCCACTCCTACCGTGATCTTCCGAAGGTTTACAACCAGTGGTGTTCCGTTGTGAGATGGGAGAAGACGACAAGACCGTTCCTCCGTTCCAGAGAGTTCTTATGGCAGGAGGGCCACACAGCTCATGCGACTGCTGAGGAAGCTCAGGAGAGAACGATCCAGATGTTAAATCTCTATGCTGACTTTTGTGAGGATTTCCTTGCGATCCCGGTTGTCCGCGGACAGAAGACAGACAAGGAGAAGTTCGCAGGTGCAGAGGCAACCTACACGATCGAGTCCTTAATGCATGACGGTAAGGCACTTCAGTCCGGAACCAGCCACAACTTCGGGGATGGTTTTGCGAAGGCATTCGGAATCCAGTATTCTGATAAAGATAACCAGTTAAAATATGTTCACCAGACATCCTGGGGTATGACAACCCGTATGATCGGTGCGATCATCATGGTACATGGTGACAACGAAGGTCTTGTACTTCCGCCGAACGTAGCTCCGACACAGGTTGTGATCGTTCCGATCCGCCAGCAGCAGGAGGGCGTTCTCGAGAAGGCAAGAGAAGTGGAAGAGGTTCTCTCCAACTTCCGCGTAAAAGTTGATGATTCCGACAAGAGCCCGGGCTGGAAGTTCTCTGAGTCCGAGATGAGAGGAATCCCGGTTCGTGTAGAACTCGGACCGAAGGATATCGAGGCAGGACAGGCAGTTCTTGTCCGCCGTGATACTCACGAGAAGATCACAGTTGCATTAAGCGAGATCGCAGAGAAGGTTGACGAGCTCTTAAAGACGATCCAGCACGATATGTACGAGCGTGCGAAAGCACATCGTGACGCGCATACTTACGATGCCCACAACATGGAAGAGATGAAGGACATCGCAGACAACAAGCCGGGCTTCATCCGTGCAATGTGGTGCGGCTGCCAGGAGTGTGAGGACAAGTTAAAAGAGCAGGTAGGCGTTACATCCAGATGTATGCCGTTCAAGCAGGAAAAGCTTGCTGATACCTGCGTATGCTGCGGCAAACCGGCAACCAAGATGGTTTACTGGGGCAAAGCGTATTAATGAAACGATGGGATATAAAAGACCTGACGCTCGGGGGGCTGTTTACAGCCCTCATCGCCGTCGGGGCTTTTCTTAAGATCACGATCCCTGTCCAGCCGGTGCCGATGCATTTTACGCTGCAGTTTTTCTTTGTCCTGCTGGCGGCTCTGATCCTGGGATCAAAGCGGGCGTTTGCGAGTGTGATCACATATCTTGTGATCGGACTCTGCGGACTTCCAATCTTTGCGACGGGCGGCGGACCGGCGTATCTGTTAAAACCGACGTTCGGATTCCTGATCGGCTTTGCGGCGGCTGCTTTTGTGACCGGACGTGTATATGAGATCAGAAAGAGCACATCATTCTTCTGGCTGTTGTTTTCCGCGTTCTGGGGACTTCTCGCGGATTATGCCTGCGGAATGATCTATTTTTATGTGTGCAGCAATTTTGTCCTCGGCGTGAGTGTCGGCTGGAAGCTTGTGTTTATCAACTGTTTCCTCCTGACGGTCGGTGAGGATTTTATTTTATGTATTCTGGCGGCTGTGCTTGCAAAACGGCTGATCCCGATCCTAGGGAAGCTTGCAAAGTAAGAAGAAAATCCGGGTCGGTCTTTTGAGCAACGGTTCGGCAGGGCAGGCAGTGCAGACAGAACCTTGTGGAGTTTCGAAATGAAATTTCCGATAAAGAAAAAGGAGGTACCGGACCAGTGAGAATTGAGATGCCTTATGAGGCGGAATGGATCATTGACAATATACGAAGCCACGGATATGAGGCGTTTATCGTCGGCGGCTGTGTCCGGGACGCCGTTCTCGGAAGGATCCCGGGGGACTGGGATATCACAACCTCTGCAAAGCCGGAGCAGGTGAAGGAGATCTTCGGAAAGACGGTCGATACGGGATTGAAGCACGGCACGGTGACGATCATCAAGCATGGAAAAGGCTATGAGGTTACGACATACCGGATCGATGGGGAATATCTGGATGGGAGACATCCGGAGACCGTGGAATTTACGCCGGATCTGAGGGAAGATCTGAAACGCCGGGATTTTACGATCAACGCCATGGCATACAGCCATGAGACGGGGATCGTGGATGAATTTGAGGGCATGGAGGATCTGAAACGCCGGGTGATCCGGTGCGTCGGCTGTGCGAGGGACCGCTTTACGGAGGACGCGCTGAGGATCCTAAGGGCTGTCCGGTTTGCCGCCCAGCTTGATTTTGTGATCGAGGATGAGACATACCGGGCGATCGCCGAGATCGCGCCGAACCTGGTCCATGTCAGCAAGGAGAGGATCCAGGTGGAGCTCACGAAACTCCTGCTCTCGGATCATCCTGAGAAGATCTGGATGGTGGAGGAGACCGGGATCGCATCGTATGTGGCCCCGGGATTTCCGGAGGTCTTTGAGCGGGAACTCCGGGAGAATGAGCCAGAAAGCGGAAGCATGATGCAGGAAAAACGGAATGACCGGGAGATCCTTAAAACATGCTGGAAGGGCGTTTCCTCCCTCACGGCGGATAAGTCCCACCGGTGGGCCGGATTTCTGCGCCATATGAAGCCGGAAGAAGCGGTGAAGATCTTACGAGGCCTGAAACTTGATAATGATACGATCGGGAACGTGAAAAACATGCTGAATGTTTTTCAGACACCTCCTGGTGCGGATAAGATCGAGATCAGAAGAGCCCTGAGTAAGGTTACGGAGTACCAGTTCCTAGGTGCCATGCAGCTAAAGAAAATGGACGGAGACCGGAGCGTCCCGGAGATCCTGCATCTTTTTGAGGAGATCAGGGAAGCGGGGGACTGCGTAAGTCTGAAACAGCTTGCGGTCAATGGCGGTGATCTTCTTGCGATGGGACTGGAACATGGAAAAGAGATCGGAGACGGACTCCTGTATCTTTTGAACATTGTGATCGAACATCCAGAACTGAATAAAAAAGATATATTATTAGAAAAAATTGGCCAATTCAAATAATACCAGAAGAACATTGTATGAAGGACATCTGCCGGGAATCCGACAGGTGTCTTTTGCTGTTGCGGATGTATGCTTGTGGGAATAATCACCATGGTTTTCTCATATCTTGTGCAGAAAGCTGGAAAAGGTCAGAACGGGATATGGGGGGATCAAATCGTGATCGACTGGAAAGAAGAGGCAGAGAAAACGTATGGATTTCAGGTGAATACACTGCGGCGGGGACGCGGGTCCTGGATCCTGGAGACAGATCAGGGGCTGCGGCTTTTAAAGGAATATCGGGGAAGCGTGAACCGTCTGGAGTTCGAGGAGGCGGTTTTGCAGTCTCTGGACGGGATGGAGACGGTAAAGGCAGATCAGTATGTGAGAAACTCCGAGGGAGAACTTTTATCTTCGGCGGAGGATGGAAGCCGGTATATTGTGAAACAATGGTATGCGGACCGGGAATGTGATCTGAAAGATGAGAAGGAGCTCCTCTCGGCGGCCCGGGCGCTGGCGCTCCTGCACCGGCAGTTTCGCGAAGTAAAGAGGCAGGCTGAATGGAATATGAGATCCATGGTCTCGCCGCCGCTTTTTGAAGCGATGCGACGCCATAACCGGGAGCTCAGGAGGGCGAGAACGTTTATCCGGGGAAAGCGGAAGAAAAATGAGTTTGAGCTCTGCGTGATCAGGAATTTTGAGTGTTTCGCGGTGCAGGCAGAGGAAGCGGAGCAGGGAATGGAACGGCTGTATGAAAAACATGGTGAGGAGATCATGAACGGATATGCGGTCTGCCACGGGGAGCCGGACTACCACCATATTCTGATCGGAAACGGATATACGGCAGTGACGGAATTCAACCAGATGCACCTGGGTGTGCAGATGGAGGACCTGTACTATTTTCTCAGAAAGATCATGGAAAAACATGACTGGAATGAGCGCCTGGGGAGACAGATCATGGAGACGTATGAGCGCGTGCTGCCGATCACGGAGCTGGAACGGCAGGTGCTTTACTATCTGTTCCGGTATCCGGAGAAATACTGGAAGCAGATCAATTTTTATTACAATGCCAACAAGGCCTGGGTGCCTGCGAAGAGCACGGAGAAGATCAAAAAACTGGAGGCACAGCAGAAGATGCGTGAGAAGTTTATCCGCTTTTTTTCCTAGTTGGGAATTTTCGGAACCGAAAATTCCGTATGATACCGTTGGAGTCGCGGATTTTGCCGATTCGGAATGCGGAGCATCGGCAAAATCCTGTTACAGTGTGCGGGCATGGAGTGTCCGTGTACTGTAACATGTTTATCCGGGTGCCTGAAAAATAATGAGTGTACAGGCTTGCAGAACAGGATTGTTATATGATAAGATATGATATAAAAATGCGGCTGTGACCGGAATATAACAGACAGCCGCACAAAGGAGGAAATCCCATGAAATGTCCATTTTGTGGTGCACAGGATACAAAAGTCATCGATTCGCGCCCGGCGGATGACAACAGTTCGATCAGACGCCGCCGTCAGTGCGAAGAGTGCGGGAAACGTTTTACGACGTATGAAAAATTAGAGACAATGCCGCTTATGATCATCAAGAAAGACGACTCCAGAGAACCGTACAACCGGGAGAAGATCGAGAATGGAATCCTTCTTTCCTGTCATAAGCGCCCGGTCTCTTCGGAACAGATCACGAAGATGATCGATGAGATCGAAAAACAGATCTTCAGTATGGAGGAGCGGGAGATCCCGTCCGTGACGATCGGTGAGCTTGTCATGAAAAAGTTAAAGATGGTGGACGAGGTTGCCTATGTCCGTTTCGCGTCCGTCTACCGGGAGTTTAAGGATGTGAACGCATTTATGGAGGAGCTCGCGAAGTTCCTGAACAATAAATAAGAGATGGGGAGAAAACTGCAAAGGGCTGAAAAATTCAAGCCGAACGCAGGGCAGCAGTATGTTTGAGACATTTTATCCGGGAAACTATGTGGACAGTGCATATGAGATCCCATACGAAAAACTTTATGAGAGAGGATATCGCGGGATCATCTTTGATGTGGACAACACGCTGGTTCCCCACGGTGCACCGGCAGATGCGCGGGCGATCGAATTGTTTGAGCGGCTCCGCGCGATCGGGTTTTCGACCTGCATCCTTTCCAACAATAAAGAGCCGCGGGTATCTCCGTTCGCTGACAAGGTGGGGAGTCCCTATATTTTTAAGGGCGGAAAACCGTCGAGAAAAGGATATGAGCGGGCCATGGAACGGATGAAAACAGACCGCGACACGACATTGTTCGTCGGGGATCAGCTTTTTACGGATGTCTGGGGCGCAAACCGGACAGGCCTCTACTCGATCCTCGTAAAGCCGATCAATCCCAAAGAGGAGATCCAGATCGTCCTGAAACGCTATCTCGAGGCGATAGTTCTCGCGTTTTACAGGAAACGATTGAAAAAAATGGGGCAGACAGCCGGGGATTTTTGCAAAAAATAGTTGAAAACCGCAGTAGAATAGTATAGAATAGGATAGAATCAGCTATTAGCGTGAAATGTGAAATAAAATAATTGGAAACAGTTTTAAGGAGGATTATCATTTATGGTATCAGCAGGTGATTTCAGAAATGGCGTTACACTCGAAATTGATGGACAGGTCGTACAGATTTTAGAGTTCCAGCATGTAAAACCGGGTAAAGGCGCTGCTTTCGTTAGAACAAAATTAAAAAACGTGATCAACGGCGGTGTTGTTGAGAGAACTTTCCGTCCGACCGAGAAATTCCCGGCAGCAAGAATCGACCGTGTGGACATGCAGTATCTGTATGCAGACGGCGACCTTTATAACTTCATGGATGTTAACACATACGAGCAGATCGCATTATCCACAGATGTTGTTGGCGATGCATTAAAGTTCGTAAAAGAGAACGAGACTGTTAAAGTCTGCTCCTACAACGGCAAGGTATTCTCTGTTGAGGCTCCGTTATTCGTAGAGCTTGAAGTAACAGATACAGAGCCGGGCTTCAAGGGCGATACAGCTACAGGCGCAACAAAGCCGGCTACTCTTGAGACAGGCGCTCAGATCAACGTTCCGTTATTCGTAAACCAGGGTGATCGCGTTAAGATCGATACACGTACTGGTGAGTACCTTTCCAGAGCTTAATCTGCAAAAACAAGTTTCAGAATCCCAGGGAACCAGGTGTTTCCTGGGACTTTTTTTACCCTTTTTTGTGCGAAAAATTGCGTAACAGGTTGCCAATTGGGTAAAATTTTCTTATAATGGAAAGGACAGAGAAAGGAAGTGAACACATAATGGAAGGTCGAAGTCATACGATGGAGGCAGACGCACACCCTGAACCGGTGGCAATACGCATGACCGGGGGCTGCTGTTATGTGTGTTGCCGAAATCAATCTGTTCAGTTGTAACCGGTGTCTTTGGATTTACCGGATGCAATGGCTTTGTCTCCATGATCGCATGAATCTTTGCCGGAAATTCCGGGCAGAAATAACAGATTGTGGGGGAAAAGAAAATGCCGAATGATGGAAATGAAACATTTGACATGGAGCATCTTCTGGAGCTGGCAGAGGAAAAAAAATACCGCCTGCTGAAGGAAGAGCTTGTGGAACTGAACGAGGTGGATATCGCATCGTTCATCGAAGAACTGGACTCTGAGCGCACCGTAATCGTGTTCCGGATGCTGCCGAAGGCGCTGGCGACTGAGGTATTTGCCGAGCTTCCGGTGGACAAGCAGAGCCACATCATCAACAGCATCACAGATAAGGAGCTTTCCGAGATCGTGGATGAGCTCTATGTGGATGATGCCGTTGACCTGGTGGAAGAACTCCCGGCGACGGTGGTCCGCCGTGTTTTACAGAACACGAAGCCGGAGACGAGAAAGCTCATCAACCAGTTCTTAAACTATCCGGAGAACAGTGCCGGAAGTATCATGACAGCCGAGTATATCGGACTGAAAAAGAATATGACGGTGGAGCAGTGTTTCGCCTACATCCGCCATCACGCAGTAGATTCCGAGACAATCTACACCTGCTATGTGATGGACGAAAAAAGGATGTTGGACGGTGTGATCACGGTAAAGGACCTTCTCCTTCAGCCGTATGAGCGCCAGGTCGGCGATATCATGGACACGCACGTCATCAAAGCGAAGACGACCGATGACCAGGAGCTTGTGGCCGATACGATGAACAAGTACGGACTTCTCTCCATGCCGGTCGTGGACAGTGAGGACCGTCTGGTCGGGATCATCACGGTCGACGATGTCATGGAAGTCATGGAGGAAGAGGCGACCGAGGACTTCGAGAAGATGGCGGCGATGCTGCCGAGTGAAAAGCCGTATTTAAAGACGGGCGTATTCACGCTGGCGAAGAACAGGATCCCGTGGCTTCTGATCTTGATGCTTTCCAGTACGATCACAGGTGGGATCCTTGTAAAATACGAGAATGCCTTTGCGGCGATCCCGCTTCTCGTGAGCTTTATCCCGATGTTAATGGATACCGGCGGAAACTCCGGAAGCCAGAGCAGCACGATGATCATCCGTGGTATGGCTGTCGGTGATATCGAGCCGAAGGATATCCTGAAAGTCGTGTGGAAGGAAGTACGGGTCGGTCTGATCGTCGGATTTGTGCTGGCGGTGGTCAATTTTATCCGCCTGATGATCCAGTACCCGGGAAATACGATGATCTGTCTGACGGTTGTGATGAGTCTTTTATGTACCGTTATCGTCGCGAAGACGATCGGATGCACGCTGCCGATCGGGGCGAAAGTATTAAAACTTGACCCGGCGATCATGGCGTCGCCGATGATCACGACGATCGTGGATGCGGTGAGCCTGATGGTGTACTTTAATCTGGCGTGCCATCTGCTGGATATGACGGTGTAGAGGATGGAAATGATAAGAATGTCTGTCTGCGGACTTATCCGCGGATAAATATATATTAACAGGAGTATGGATTATGGAAAAAGTAAGAACAAGATTTGCGCCGAGCCCGACCGGCCGGATGCATGTAGGTAATTTAAGAACAGCTCTTTACACATACCTGATCGCGAAGCACGAGGGTGGAGATTTCATTCTCCGTATCGAGGATACAGACCAGGAGCGCCACGTTGAGGGCGCCGAGGACATTATCTACCGCACACTGGCAGAGACAGGCCTGGTCCATGACGAAGGTCCGGATAAGGACGGTGGCTACGGTCCGTACGTTCAGAGTGAACGTCAGAAAGCCGGGATCTACATGGAATATGCGAAAAAACTTGTGGAAAAAGGTGAGGCTTACTACTGCTTCTGTACCCAGGAGCGCTTAAATACATTAAAGAAGACCGTAAACGGTGAGGAGATCATGGTTTACGATAAGCATTGCCTGCATCTCTCCAAAGAAGAGGTAGAGGCAAACTTAAAGGCGGGAATGCCGTTCGTCATCCGCCAGAACAACCCGAAAGAGGGAACCACCACATTCCATGACGAGATCTACGGAGATATCACAGTAGACAACGCAGAACTCGACGACATGGTCCTCATCAAATCCGATGGATATCCGACCTACAACTTCGCAAACGTTGTGGACGACCATCTGATGAAGATCACACACGTTGTCCGCGGAAATGAGTACCTTTCCTCCTCTCCGAAATACAACCGTCTCTACGAGGCATTTGGCTGGCAGGTTCCGATCTATGTACACTGCCCGACCATCACAAACGAGGAGCACAAGAAATTAAGTAAGAGAAGCGGACATTCCTCCTTTGAGGATCTTCTTGAGCAGGGATTCTTAACAGAGGCGATCGTAAACTTCGTTGCCCTTTTAGGATGGTCTCCGGCAAACAACCAGGAGTTCTTTACACTTGAGGAGCTTGTAAAAGAGTTCGATTACCACAACATGAGCAAGTCTCCGGCTGTCTTTGATATGACAAAGCTCCGCTGGATGAACGGTGAGTACATCAAGAAGATGGATGATGACAAGTTCTTCGAGATCGCAAAACCGTACCTTGAGGCTGTGATCAAGAAACCGCTGAATTTAAAGAAGATCGCCGGAATGGTAAAGACAAGAATTGAGACTCTGCTCGATATCGCGGATCAGATCGATTTCTTCGAGGAAATGCCGGAATACAGCGCAGATATGTATGTTCATAAGAAGATGAAGACAACAAAAGAGAACTCCTTAGAGACATTGAAGGAAGTTCTTCCGATCCTTGAGGCGCAGGATGACTTCAGCAATGACGCTCTCTTTGAGGCTCTTTCCAAATACGTTGCCGATAAGGGCGTAAAGACAGGCTTCGTAATGTGGCCGATCCGTACCGCAGTGTCCGGAAAGCAGATGACTCCGGCAGGCGCTACTGAGATCATGGAGATCATCGGAAAAGAGGAGTCTCTGGCTCGTATTAAGAAGGGAATCGAACTTCTGGAAGCAGCAGAATAATGGATTTTAATCAGGCACAGATGATGGCCCTGGAACACCGGGATGGACCGATGATGGTCCTCGCGGGTCCGGGGTCCGGAAAAACGACAGTAATTACACACAGAATCAAGAGACTGCTGGAGGCGGGCGTTGACCCCTCCGGCATTCTTGTCATTACGTTCACAAGAGCGGCGGCCACGGAGATGAAGGAACGGTTTCTGAGACTGGCGAGGGAAGAAGACGAAAAGCGGAAACAGGCGGAGCAGAGGGCAGGCGGGAGCCGGACGGGGGCGGAAAAGCCCTTTTTTGGAACTGCTGATCCTGGTCCCCGGAGGCGCGAAGCCTGCGGGACGTCTCTGGAGGCGGCAGGTTCCCATGTGAGCTTTGGAACCTTTCACTCGGTCTTTTACCATATTTTAAAGTGGGCGTACCGTTTCCCTGCCGGAAATGTGATCAGCGGGGAGGAAAAACGCCAGTATTTTAAGAAGTTTCTCGATGAATCAGAGATGGAGGTCGAGGACGAGGCGGAATTTATCTCCTCCATCATCAATGAGATCAGCTACGTAAAAGGCGAGCGCCTGGATCTGAAGTACTACTATTCCCAGAACTGCCCGAAAGAGTGGTTTAAAAAGCTTTATGACGGGTACGATGAGATGCTGAAAACGACGGGAAAGATCGACTTCGACGATATGCTCGTCATGTGCCATGAGCTGTTTACGGAGCGGAAGGACATCCTGGCAGCATGGCAGAAGAAGTTTAAGTATATTCTCGTGGATGAGTTCCAGGATATTAACCTTCTTCAGTATCAGGTTGTCCGGATGCTGGCACTGCCGGAGAACAATCTCTTTATCGTCGGAGATGATGACCAGTCGATCTACCGGTTCCGCGGGGCGAAGCCGGAGATCATGCTCGGCTTTGAAAAGGATTTTCCGGGGACAAAACGGGTGCTTCTGGGAACGAATTACAGGTCTACAAAGGAAATCGTGGAGACCTCTCTTCGCCTTATTGAGCACAATAAGGTCCGGTTTGAGAAGAAGCTGGAGCCGTTCCGGGGATCCGGACGTCCGGTGGATTTCCGGGTTTTCGACAATCCCGGACATGAGATGGACACGGTGGCGCAGAGTATCCGCGCGTACCATGACGCCGGGTATCAGTGGAGCGAGATCGCGGTACTGTTCCGAACAGGGGCAAATTCCGGCCTGATGGCGGAGCGGCTGATGGGCTATAATATTCCGTTTAAGCTGCGGGATGTGATCCCGAATCTTTACAGCCACTGGATCGCGAAGGATCTCTTCGCCTACATGGAGATCGCGGCGGGCAGCAGGAAAAGATCCGATTTTTACAGGATCATGAACCGGCCAAACCGGTATTTCAGCAGGGATGCCTTTGATACGCCGATCGTATCCTTTGACCGCCTGAAATCCTTTTACCAGGATAGGGACTGGATGGAGGAGCGGATCTGTGACCTGGAGACGGATCTTCGCGCAATGGCGCCGTTAAAGCCTGTGGCGGCAGTCAACTATATCCGGAAGGCGATCGGATACGATGACTATCTGCGGTCCTATGCAGAATTCAGGCGAATGAAGCCGGAGGAACTTTTCGAGACGGCAGATAAGCTCGCGGAGAGCGCGGCGGAATTTGCAACCTTTGTGGAGTGGAAGGAACATGCGGCCCGGTATGAGGAAGAATTAAAGAAGCAGAATCAGGAAGAGCGCGAGGAGACGAAAGACCGCGTGACTCTGTCAACGATGCACAGTGCAAAGGGACTGGAATATCCGGTCGTCTTTGTGGTTGATGCGAATGAGGGGATCGTTCCACACCATAAAGCGGGTCTGCCGGCGGATATCGAGGAGGAGAGACGGCTGTTCTATGTCGCCCTGACACGTGCGAAGGACCGGCTTCATGTAGCGGCGGTGAAGGAGCGGTATCACAGGAAGACGGATGTTTCCCGGTTTGTGGAGGAAGCAGGACTGTGATCAAGTCGAATGTACGTGGGACCTGGTGAGCAATTCTGGTCAGCGCAAGTTGACAAATTCCTCACGGAATTACTGCACTTTGCACTCTGTTTTAAAAAGCGAGGAGAAACATGGGACTTGTTCATATTTACTGCGGAGATGGAAAAGGAAAAACGAGCGCGGCGGTCGGACTGGCCGTCCGGGCGGCAGGATGCGGAAAACGCGTGGTGATCGCGAGATTTTTAAAGACGGACAATTCCGGGGAAGTAGAAATTTTAAAGAAAATCCCGGAGGTTACGCTGATCCCGTGCCGGAAAACATTTGGCTTTGTCCGGTCGATGGATGAAGAGACGAAAAGGGAATGTGCGGCATACCACAGAGAGCTGTTTGGCGAAGCGGTGAAACTCGCGGAACATGCGGATCTGGTGGTGTTTGATGAGATCATGGCGGCTGTAAATTACGGGATGGTTCCGGAACGCGATGTCCTGGAATTTCTTGAAAACCGCCCCGGAAGAGATCAGACGGACGGGCTGGAGATCGTTCTCACTGGGAGAGATCCGTCGGAGAAGCTGATCGCGGCAGCGGATTATGTCTCGGAGATCTGTAAGAGAAAGCATCCGTTTGACCGCGGGATCATGGCGAGACGGGGAGTTGAGTACTGATCGCTTCTTTTTTAAAGTAGCAATTCTTTCTATTGATTTTATGGCAGTTTACTGGTATCCTATAAAAAATGGCAGCCGTGACAGAAAAGAACCGCTGCAAGAAACGGCAGGATGCCGGAAATGAGAGGAATTTGAGCTTATGGCAAAGGACAAAAATATGAATCAGGATGCTGCAAACGATGAGGAGATGACCGTGACTCTGACACTGGATGACGGAACCGAGTTAGAGTGCGTGGTCCTTACGATCTTTGAGGCGGCTGATAAGGAATATATCGCGCTTCTTCCGTTAGACGGAAATGAGGCTGAGGATGGCGAGGTATACTTATACCGCTACACAGAGATCAATGGAACTCCGGATATCCAGAACATCGAGAGCGACGAGGAGTACGAGATCGTTGCTGATGCGTTCGATGAACTTCTCGACACTGAAGAGTACGACGAGATTGTAGGCGAGGACGAGCTGGACGACTGATTTAAAAAATGAGAAACAGCAGTTTCCCATAATATGAACCGCTAAGGCGGCGTTTCCGACTTCCGATAGAGGGAGAATGGGGACGCCGCCTTTTTACGTGCAATATACGTGCGGGGCGTAGGATAGCGGGAGCAAATGGGAAATAGAACGTAAGTTCGAAAATAACTGTACATTTCTATATAGACATGGTATACTTAAAAGCAGTTAAATATATTTTTAATTCCAGGATGCGAGACCGGAATAATATGAAAGAAGCATGAAACTAAAAAAGATGAAATAGACCGAATCAGGAGGAAACCATGGATCATTTTGAACTTGTATCAGAATATCAGCCGACCGGTGACCAGCCGCAGGCAATCGAACAGCTGGTAAAAGGCTTCAGGGAAGGCAATCAGTTTGAGACACTGCTCGGTGTGACTGGATCCGGTAAAACATTTACGATGGCGAACGTGATCCAGCAGTTGAATAAACCAACACTTGTGATCGCGCACAATAAGACGCTGGCAGCACAGCTTTATTCGGAGATGAAGGAGTTTTTCCCAAATAATGCGGTGGAATATTTTGTATCCTATTACGACTACTATCAGCCGGAGGCCTATGTGCCGTCGACGGATACTTATATTGAAAAGGACTCCGCGATCAACGATGAGATCGATAAGCTGCGTCATTCTGCGACAGCGGCCCTTTCTGAGCGGAATGATGTGATCATTGTAGCTTCGGTATCGTGTATCTATGGTCTGGGAAGCCCGATCGATTATAAGAACATGGTGATCTCACTGCGCCCTGGAATGGAAAAAGACAGAGATGAAGTGATCCACAAACTGATCGATATCCAGTATACAAGAAATGAGATGGATTTTAAACGAGGAAGTTTCCGTGTGCGAGGAGATGTGCTGGAAGTATTTCCGGCATACTCCGGAAGTGAGGCGTACAGGATCGAGTTCTTCGGGGACGAGGTGGACCGGATCATAGAGATCGAGGCGCTGACCGGAGAGGTGAAGGCACAGTTGGAACATGTGGCGATCTTCCCGGCATCCCACTATGTCGTTCCGAAGGAAAAGATGATGCGTGCGACTGAGAATATTCTTGCAGAGATGAAGGAGCAGGTAACCTTCTTTAAAAGTGAGGATAAGCTTCTGGAGGCACAGAGGATCGCTGAGCGGACAAACTTTGACGTGGAGATGATGAGGGAGACTGGATTCTGCTCCGGGATCGAGAACTATTCCCGCCATCTCGTGGGTTCCGCACCGGGGCAGCCGCCGTGCACGCTGCTCGACTATTTTCCGGATGATTTTCTGATCATCGTGGACGAGTCCCATATTACGCTTCCGCAGGTCCGCGGCATGTATTTTGGCGACCGATCGCGAAAAAAGACACTGGTGGATTATGGCTTCCGTCTGCCGTCCGCACTTGATAACCGCCCGCTGAATTTTGAGGAGTTTGAGACACATATCAACCAGATGATGTTCGTGTCGGCGACGCCGTCCACTTATGAGGCGGAACATGAACTCCTGCGTGCGGAGCAGATCATCCGCCCGACAGGGCTTCTGGACCCGGAAATCTCTGTCCGTCCGGTGGAAGGACAGATCGATGATCTGGTGGGCGAGATCAATAAAGAAGTGGAAAAGCACAATAAAGTTCTCATCACGACGCTCACAAAGCGTATGGCGGAGGACCTGACGGATTATATCAGGGAAGCCGGAATTCGTGTAAAATATCTGCACTCGGATATTGATACGCTGGAGCGTGCGGAGATCATCCGGGATATGCGTCTGGACGTCTTTGATGTCCTTGTCGGAATTAACCTTCTCAGAGAGGGACTCGATATCCCGGAGATCACGCTTGTTGCGATCCTGGATGCGGATAAAGAAGGATTTCTTCGTTCAGAGACGTCCCTGATCCAGACGATCGGGCGTGCGGCCAGAAACGCGGAAGGTCATGTCATCATGTATGCAGATACGATCACAGATTCCATGCGGGCCGCCATCGACGAGACGAATCGCCGCCGGGAGATCCAGCAGAATTACAATGAGGAACATGGAATTACCCCGCAGACGATCAAAAAAGCAGTCCGTGATCTGATCGCGATTTCAAAGGCAGTCAGCGCGAATGAGGAAGAATTTAAGAAAGATCCGGAGTCTATGGATGCAAGGGAACTGGAGAAACTTGTAAAGGAACTTACAAAGAAGATGCGCCAGGCGGCAGCGGAACTGAACTTTGAGGAAGCAGCTAAGCTGCGTGACCGGATGAAGGAAGTGAAACAGATGCTGCTGGAACTGGAGGATCATTAGAACGCACAGCAGGAAGAAGAAATATTTTGTATTCCGGGGAAATGCTGTGGAAGGATTTTACAGACGAAGGTATGTGACTGCTATAAAAAAGGAAAAAGGACTGGGAGACAGAAGCTCTCAGTCTTTTTGATATGTGCACACATGCCTTTGCCCGCACCGGGCGGACGAATGTACCGGAATACGATTATTGACAATTATTCTCAATAAGAATACAATATTTCCAGATGACAGGAAGACTGCTATCGACTATGATAATGAAGGATGGACACAGGATGAAACTTTATGAAGGAAAGATTGGCACAACGTACCTGGTCGAATCGGTTCATGTGGAAGATGCGATCAACCGGCGTCTGGAGGCGCTGGGTGTAAATGAGAATACTCCTCTTCTTGTGATGAACAAGAAAAACAGCGGAACGATGATCATCAAAGTCCGTGGAACCCGTCTGGCGCTTGGAAGGCGGATCACAGGCGGGATCGAAGTTAAAGAGGAGGCGGCATCATGAGTGGAACAGAAAGACCGATCAATGTCTGTTTTGTGGGAAACCCGAACTGCGGAAAGACAACCTTGTTCAATGCATTTACCGGTGCAAAATTAAAAGTGGCAAACTGGCCCGGCGTTACGGTAGAGCGGGTGGAAGGAGAGACGAGCTATAAGGGCAGAAAGATCCATGTGATCGATACGCCGGGTATCTACAGCCTGACTTCCTATACAATGGAAGAACTCGTCACAAGGCGCTGTATCGAGGAGGACGATGTGGATGTGATCATCAACGTCGTTGACGCGTCCTCACTGGAACGAAATCTGTATCTGACGCTGCAGCTTCTGGAATTAAAGAAACCAGTAATTCTGGCACTCAACATGATGGATATCATCGAAGAGCGCGGAATGGAGATCGATCTTCACCGTCTCCCGGAGATGCTGGGCTCGATCCCGGTCGTTCCGGTATCAGCGAGAAAGAGGACAGGACTCGATGTTCTGATGCATGCAGTGGTACATCATTATGAGGAAGGACCGCAGGGGGTGATCGTTCACTATGACAGGACGATCGAAGACCGGATCCAGAGAGTAGAGGATCTTCTCCGTGAAAAATATCCGGACCTGACGAACCTTCGCTGGCATGCGATCAAGATGCTTGAGTACGATAAGGAGGTCATGAAGGACCATCCGATCGAATTTGAGAGTATCGTTCCGGAAACTCTGGAAAAAGAGATCATCAATGAAAAGTATGACTATGTGGAATCGGTTGTCAACGAATGTCTCTTTAACAAAGAAGAAAAATCACAGATGACGGATCGGGTGGATCGTCTTTTGACGCATCCGGTTCTTGGAATTCCGGTATTTTTCGGGATCATGGCACTTGTATTTTTCCTGACGTTTACCGTCGGAGATTTCCTGAAAGGTTACTTTGAACAGGGACTGGAACTTTTATCGTCGAGTGTACTTTCAGGGCTGCAGGCTGCGGGTGCCTCCGACTGGGTGATCTCCCTTGTTGTTGATGGTGCACTTGCTGGAGTCGGAGGAATCCTGACATTTCTGCCGAATATTTTTATTCTTTTTCTCGCACTTGCATTCCTTGAGGACAGCGGATATATGGCGAGAGTGGCATATGTCATGAATGAGACGATGGGAATGGTCGGACTTTCCGGTCGTGCGTTCCTTCCGATGCTGTTAGGATTTGGCTGTACGGTTCCGGCAGTCATGGCGACAAGAGCGTTGGAAAACCAGAGAGACCGTTTAAAGACGATCCTCATCACGCCATTTATGTCATGTTCAGCAAGGCTGACGATCTATGTACTCCTTGCTGATATGTTTTTTCCGAAGTCGGCGATGTTAGTGGCATATTCCCTGTACCTTGTCGGAGTTGCGATGGCGATCATCATTGCGCTGATCGTACATAAAACGACAGACAGCAAGACGGAAAATGCCCTTTTGATCGAGCTTCCGGAATACAAGATCCCGAACTTGAGAACTGTAGCGATCTACGTATGGGAGAAAGTAAAGGATTATCTGACAAAGGCAGGAACAACGATCTTTCTCGCATCGATCATTTTATGGTTTGTCATGAATGTGGGACCGACCGGATTCATCACAAACGTTGCGGACAGCTTTGCTGCAAAATTCGGTCAGATCCTGGTGCCGGTATTAAAACCGGTCGGACTCGGAAGCTGGCAGATCGCGGTAGCGCTGATCTCAGGAATTTCCGCTAAGGAGGTTGTTGTTTCAAGTATGTCCGTACTCTACGGGATCACAAACATCAACTCGGCAGCAGGAATGGCAGAACTTTTCGGAATCCTTGGGGGAACGGGATTCACGGCTGTCAACGCGTATGCACTGATGGTATTCTGCCTTCTCTATACACCGTGTATCGCCACGATCGCCACGATCAAACGTGAGACACAGTCCTGGAAATGGACCCTGGGGATGGTCGTATTCCAGCTGGTACTCGCCTGGATGGCGGCATTTGTCGTATTCCAGATCGGAAGCCGTCTGTGATCTTTGACAGAGCAAAAATATTGAGAAGCTCCCATTTTCTGACGAGCACTCAAAGGAAGCAGTCATTAGAAGAATAAGTGGGTGAAAAGCGAACAGTGCAACAAATCACGGTCAGGTTTGCGCTGATATGTCAGACTCTGTGAAATTACTGACCGTGGATCGGAACAAGAATCTGAAGGGGTAAAAGGGGTAACAGATGAACGAAAAAACTTTGCTTGAGGCCGTGGTGCTGGCAGGTGAGCTCATGCTTGTCAGCGGCGCGGAGATCTACAGAGTGGAAGATACTATGAACCATATGTTGAAACGCTCCGAGTATGAGCAGACGGAGACGATCGTATATGGAACAGGAATCTTTGTCACGTTAAGCGATCCGAATAAGGAACCGCTGACCCGGGTCAAACGTGTCGCGGACCGGTGTACAAGTATCAACCGGATCTGTCTGGTGAATGATGTGTCGCGCCATTTCTGTGAGGGAAAGATCACCGTGGAGGAGGCGCTGAGACAGCTGCGTGAGATCCAGTCACCGAAGACGATCCAGTATGACTGGCTGACACAGGGACTGGGGTACGTTGGGGTTTCGGCGCTTTTTGCCCCCATGTTCGGCGGATCCTTTGGAGACTTTCTGGCATCGATCGTAGTCGGTGTCTGCCTTGCGGTCGCGGCCTGGATCGGAAAGGCGCTGAAATTCAACGATTTCTGTTTTAATGCCTTTGGCGCCTTTGTGCTGGCATTTTCAGCCATGACGGTCTGTCATTCCTATCCGGGGCTGAATTCTGATACGATCATTGTCAGCGCTGTTATGCCTCTTGTCCCCGGGGTGACGTTTACGACGGCGATTCGTGATACATTGAACGGCGATTATGCTGCCGGTTCTGCGCGGATCCTCGAGGCGATCGTTGTGGGACTTGCGGTAGCATTTGGAGTCGGAGCAGGACTTGTCGCTGCACGCAGTCTGGAAGGAGGACTTTTATGATCATACAGGTATTCAGTGCGTTCTGGGCGATCGCGATGTTCTCGATCCTGACGGAAACTCCAAAGCGATTTTTACCATATGCCGCATTTTCCGGCGGTTTCGCCTGGTGGGCGTATTTGGTGATCAATAACCTGACACATTCCACTCTTCAGGCAACGTTTTTTTCGATCCTTGCAATGGCATTTTTAAGTCATATCCTGGCAAGGATCAAGAAAGCTCCGGTGACGGTTTTCCTGATCGCGGGAATCCTTCCGACAGTTCCGGGAGCAGGGATTTACCGGACTGTATATTATCTGATCCAGGGAGATCAGGCGCTTTCCACGCATTACCTGATCTCAACACTTCATACCGCAGGAGCGATCGCCCTGGCGATCTTTATTACAGATTCTGTCGTAAATCTCGTACATCTCTATCATGAAGGAAGTCATGCGAGAAGAAATTAGGCGGTGAGCTTGTTGGAAGCTTTGTGGGAGGCGTGCGGCAGGCGGGATCTACAAAAGAGCTTCGGAGTTGTCAGCGTAGATCTCCATCCGGTCGGTTTCTCTGCGGTAGCGGTACAGATGGTCAGAGAGAAAGTCTTCCGGCAGGATCGACTCGCGGTTGACATTCCGGATCGTATTGCAGAAGACATGGTAATCACGTTCCGTAAAAGCTTCAGAATCAGCAATGATCAGGACCTCGTGGATGCTGGAGGGAAGGATGAGAAGATCTTTCCCAAACGCATCCGCGAGGTCTTTTAATTTGTCCGGATAGAGTACGCAGGCGGCTCCGTGGTGAGCGGAACTGTTGGTAAGGACATAGAGCGTCGGAACCGGGCAGTCTTCCGGAAAAAAATCGATGGAACCGGGGAAGTATTCCTCGATCACTGTCTCAAGGCGCCGGAAATTTGCCGGATAGATTCGGGGAGTATTTTCCGCTGCAAGCGAAAAAAGATCTTCCGGCGTCAAGTTCCAGGACGCGGACACCATGTTTGTGATGACGGAGCTGATCTGAGTTTCCCCTTCAGATTCTATGACCAGGGAGAAGATGACCGCGAGATCAAGGCAGGGGATCCAGGGAATCGTCTTTAAAAGTTCCTCGTTTTTATCCTGGGCGACGAGACGACAGGTGATCCGGTCCCGGAAATCTTCAAAATGGTTCAGGGAAGTTAGACCCGCCACGGAGAGCGGAAGTTCCGTATCAGTGATCGATACCATGTAATCGCAGAGCTCGGACATAGAATGTCCTTTTTCAAACTGTTCGTACAGCATCTCAAGGGAGATCACGGGAGAGCAGTGTTTTCCTGCTTTTAAGAGAGCCAGGGAGTCGAGGACGACCCCGTTGTTTTTCAGAACGTGTTCCCGGTGAATGGAATAGCCGGTGTCAAGCATGTTAAAAAGCTCTTCCTGCAGTGCAGCACAGAATTCTTCGTAGTTCATTGTAATACCTCCTGATGTGTTTTCAGATTCATAGATTTGATATTTGTGACGTGTAAGAATAGAATGTGTGTAACGATCCAGCCGGACGGATCCAGGGGATGAAGCTGGTCCCGGAGTTTACAGGTTGGTGGCCAGACATCGGGAAGAAGCTGCCGATGGAAATTTCTGTAAGGAAAGGATTGGACCGTTACGGATGTAAAACAAGTGAAAACACGCTTCGCGAGTTTTCACTTGTTATCGCGACAGTCGCCAAGGTCTCGCGTAAGCGCAGACTTTGGCTCGTTGTTCGCGTAAATAAAAGGATAGGTGTATTCTATCGAAATCCAGTTCGAAAATCAATCGTGATGATTCACAAGAATTGCCCCCTGAAATTGACACTCGGACGAAAAAATGTTGTATTTACAACATACAAAAGGAAGATATCGTGGTAGAATAGCAATAATATAATCCCAGGGGGCAAAAGTCAGAACTCTGATGCAAGTCTGCCCACAGAAAGATCTTTGCCCCTGGAATCCGGCAAGACTGATCCAGTTTAAGAGACGGATCATGGTAAGATCCGGACGGAAAGGAAAAAGAAAAATGGCTTTTATCAAAAATATCGACCATGAAAAAGTTTTAAACCTTGCTTCTCAGATCACAGCAGCACCGGGACAGATCGTCAGCAAGACACTTGCCCAGAATAAGGCAGTTAGTCTGACATTGTTTGCGTTCTCAAAAGGTGAGGAGATCAGCACGCACGATTCTACCGGCGATGCGATGGTTCATGTGATCGAAGGCGTCGGTCAGTTCACCGTAGACGGTGTGGAACATATCTGCAAAGCCGGAGATGTTCTCGTTATGCCGGCGAAGAAACCGCATGCAGTGTTTGCAAAAGAAGATTTCAAGATGCTGCTTACTGTGGTATTTCCGTTGGATTGATCGTTATTCTGGATTCTCTGGAAAAAGGATGTGCTCTGACAGAGCCGGGTGCCCTGCAGCAGGAGAGCAGGAAAATTTTCCGGAGAACAAAAAAGGTTACTGTAACCCAAAAAGATCCCTGTGTGATCGGAAAGTCACACAGGGATCTTTGACATCATTGGTCAATGAATAAACATTGCATCTCCGAAACTGAAAAAACGATACCGTTCTTTGATCGCTTCCTGGTACGCATTCAGGATATGCTCGCGTCCTGCGAGAGCGGATACGAGCATAACAAGCGTGGACTCAGGAAGATGGAAGTTTGTGATCAGGCAGTCCAGGATCTTAAACTTGTATCCCGGGTAGATGAAGATCTCGGTCCAGCCGCTTCCGGCCTTTAAGATCCCGTCATCCCCGGTAGCGGATTCCAGGGTACGGCAGCTTGTCGTTCCGACACAGATGACACGTCCGCCGTTTGCCTTGGTATCGTTGATCTTCTTTGCCTCGGACTCCTCTACGATATAGAATTCAGAGTGCATGTGATGATCTTCGATGGTGTCGACCTTTACCGGGCGGAAGGTTCCGAGACCTACGTGAAGTGTTACATGAGCGATCTTAACTCCCATGTCCTCGATCTCCTGTAAAAGCTCCTTTGTAAAATGCAGACCGGCTGTCGGGGCGGCTGCCGAGCCCTCATGCTTCGCGTATACAGTCTGATAGCGGTTCTTATCTTTTAACTGGTGCGTAATGTACGGGGGCAGCGGCATCTGGCCAAGCTTGTCAAGGATCTCCTCGAAGATCCCGTCATATTCAAACTGGATCAGGCGGTTTCCTTCATCGACGACATCGATGACTTTTCCTTTTAAAAGTCCGTCACCGAAGGATACTTCTGCGCCGACCTTCATCTTTTTACCCGGCTTTACAAGAGTTTCCCAGACATTGTCGGATTTTCTCTTTAAAAGAAGAACTTCGATTCCGGCATCTGTTCCGACCTTATGTCCCATGAGACGCGCCGGGATAACTTTTGTATCGTTGATAACAAGGCAGTCGCCTTTTTTCAGGTAATGCAAAATATCGCGGAAATGACGGTGTTCCATTTCTCCGGTCTTTTTATCTAATACAAGCAGCCGGGAAGCAGAACGGTCCTCAAGCGGATCCTGCGCGATCAGTTCCGGCGGCAGTTCAAAGTTAAAATCTGTTACATTCATTTCTCTATCTCCTGTCTGGTATCCTTATCAAAAAGTTCCATGCCATTGTAGCAGAATCGGGAAGAAAAATCAATGAGGCGCGCCGGAATATGGGGAAAATCGGTGATCATCTGCAAAAGGCTCGGACAGCAGCCGGGAAATAAAAATATATCTTGTTGTTTTAAGGTTGTGGTGGTACGATAGGAAAATCAAAAGCATGGTACATGCGGCAATCGGAAGGAGCAGTTGTAATGAAATATATCAATCAGTTAGAACACAGAGATATTCCCTATGAACATAATTTAGACCACGGCGGAGTGCCGGAGGAGAAGCGGAATGTGGCTGCAGCAGGCTGCGGACCGAGCTGTCTGTGCATGATGGTGGATGCGCTGACTCTGTCAACCTATGAACTCACAGACTGCCTGAAATTATCCAATGAGGTTGGCGCGAACCGTGAGATCGGAACGAGCCTGAAGATCCTGGGCCCCGTCGTTGCGGAAAGGTTTAACCTGAATTATGGGGAAACGAGTGATCTGAACGAGCTGAAGGCGCACCTGGCAAAAGGCGGACTCGCCATCGCAAATTCCGGCGGAGACCGGGAAGGGTATACCGGGGTGTTCACTCATGGAGGACATTACATCCTCGTTGTATCGGCCGATGACAATGAGGCGTGCATTCTGGATCCGTCCTATAAAGAAGGAAAATATGAGGAGCCGGGCAGGGATGGAAAAGCGAGAGTCGTAGATGGCTTTGTTTACTGCAGCCTGAAAGTTCTTGCGGAGGACTGCGCAAACCGTACTCCGTCCTACTATCTGTTTTCAAGAAAGCATTAAAAATATGAAAAGCGCGGCAGCCGGGAAATGGAAAAGCAGTGCTCCTGGAACTGCCGCGCATTCATGCGAAGATGCAGATCATCGCAAGCGACCGCGCGGGACTCCGGAAGGTGCCAGGACGCATGCATCCTTAGTTTAGAAAAATTGAGTGAAAAAATATACAAAAAAATAATTCTCATCCCCTTGCATGAATCAGAAAATTATTGTATACTATTAGAGATGCATCTGTAGCTCAGTGGATAGAGCAGTGGCCTCCGGAGCCGCGTGCGTAGGTTCGATTCCTATCAGATGCATTTTCTGATGTCCTGGGATACCGGGGCAGTGAGACAGGAAAGCGTCTGCCAGATCTGGGAAATGTCCCGGACTGACAGGCGTTTTTTTCTTGCATTCGCCCCTCAGAAACGATATAATGGGCGAAAGGATAAATTTTGGATCATAAATTATGAATAAAAGGGAGAAGTAGATTGGAAGGAACGATTCGTTTAAATAAATATCTGAGTGATGCAGGCGTCTGCTCGAGAAGAGAGGCAGACCGGCTTGTGGAGAATGGAAAAGTCATGGTGGATGGTGAAGTTGCTGTGATGGGAATGCAGATCCGCCCGGGACAGAAGGTGGTCTGTGACGGAAAGCCGGTGGGAGAGAAGGAAAAACCGGTATTCCTGATCGTAAATAAGCCCCGTGGGATCGTCTGCACGACTTCGGATAAGGATCATGCAGAAAATATCGTCGAGTTTTTAAACTATCCCCAGAGGATCTATCCGGTCGGACGTCTTGATAAGGATTCCGAGGGACTTCTCCTGATGACAAATCAGGGAGATATCGTCAACAAGATCCTGCGCGGCGGAAATGCGCATGAAAAAGAGTACGCGGTGGCTGTCGATCATCCGGTGACGGAAGAATTTTTAAAGCAGATGTGCGAAGGCGTCCGCATTGAGGATCTCGACGTGACGACAAAGCCATGCCGCGCGTGGAAGACCGGAAGCCACACGTTCCATATCGTCCTGACGCAGGGATTAAACCGACAGATCCGCCGGATGTGCCGTGCGCTCGATTATCATGTGATGAATCTGAAACGCGTGCGTATCATGAACATCCAGCTGGGTACATTAAAGCGCGGGGAGTATCGGGAGCTGACGGAAAAAGAGCTGAGCGATCTGATGAAACTGGTGGAAGGTTCGACGAATCTTCCGGCGAGAGAAGCTGCGAAGATCGGAAAACTGGTGGATCCGGCAAAAGCGGCCGGAAAAACAGCCCGCTCCGGATATCAGGGAAAGAAGAACGACAGGAAACCGTTTGTAAAAAATGGTGAGAGAAAGCCGTTCGAGAAGAAGAGCGGAACCGGAAAGGTCTGGAGAAATGTCCGCGAGGACAGCGAAAAGAAGCCGGAAAAGAAAGCCCCCGCATCCCCGGAAAGCTGGAAACCGGGTGCGCCGGAGCGCAAGGAGCATAAAATATGGACGACAAGATCAAGAGGATGAAGGAGCTGATCCCGCTTCTCTCTGAGGCATCGAAAGCCTATTATCAGGAGAGCCGCGAGATCATGAGCAACTTCGAATATGACAGGCTTTACGACGAACTCCTGAAACTGGAACAGGAGACAGGGACGGTGTTTGCCGGAAGTCCGACCCAGAAAGTCGGATATGAAGTCTTAAGTGAACTTCCGAAAGAGCGCCATGAGCGGCCGATGCTTTCTCTGAATAAGACGAAAAGCGTTGACGAGCTTCGGGAATGGCTCGGCGGACAGAAAGGACTTTTGTCCTGGAAGATGGACGGGCTGACTGTGGTCCTGACATATGAGGACGGGGTCCTTGCGAAGGCGGTCACACGCGGAAACGGCGAGATCGGCGAGGTGATCACGCCGAATGCCCGGACGTTTATCAATATTCCGACCTCGATCCCGTATAAGGGTCAGCTGATCCTGCGCGGGGAAGCGGTCATCAGCTATTCAGATTTTGAAAAGTTAAACGATTCCATCGCAGATGTGGATGCGAAGTACAAGAATCCGCGAAATCTCTGCAGCGGTTCCGTGCGCCAGCTGAACAGTGAGATCACGGCATCCAGAAACGTCCGTTTTATGGCGTTTGCACTGGTGCGGGCGGAGGGCGTTGACTTTAAAAATTCGAGAAAAGAGCAGTTTTTGTGGCTCTCCGGCCTGGGATTTGAGACGGTCGAGTTCGTGGAGGTGACGGCAGAGACACTCTCCGATGCAGTCCGCGGATTTGCGGAGAAGATCGAACATTACGATATCCCGTCGGATGGTCTTGTACTGCTTTATGATGATATCGCCTATGGACAGTCGCTTGGGCGGACGGCGAAATTCCCGAGGGATTCCATCGCTTTCAAATGGGCGGACGAGATCCAGGAGACAACGCTTTCCTACATCGAGTGGAGTGCGTCGAGAACAGGACTCATCAATCCGGTCGCCGTGTTCGAACCGGTGGAGCTTGAGGGAACGACGGTGAGCCGCGCCAGTGTCCATAACATCAGTATCATGGAAGGACTGGAGCTGGGGGCCGGGGACAGGATTACGGTCTACAAGGCGAACATGATCATCCCACAGATCTCGGACAACCTGACAAGAAGCGGCGTCCGTGATATCCCGAAGATCTGTCCGGTCTGCGGCGGGGCGACGGAGATCCGCAGTGTGAATGATGTGAAGTCCCTCTACTGCACAAATCCGGAGTGTCAGGCGAAAAAGATCAAGAGCTTTGACCTGTTTGTGAGCAGGGATGCGCTGAATATCGACGGACTTTCCGAGATGACGCTGGAGAAGTTTATCGCAGCGGGATTCATCCATGAATTCGATGATATCTTCCATCTGGACCGTCACCGCGATGCCATCGTGACGATGGAGGGATTCGGGGAGAAATCCTATGAGAATCTTATTCAGGCGGCGAAGACTGCGTCCCATACGACGCTGCCGCGGCTGATCTTTGGACTCGGGATCGCGGGGATCGGTCTTGCGAATGCGAAAGTGATCTGCCGCCATTTCGATTTTGACCTGAACGCCATGCGCGGGGCCGACGCGGAGGAGCTTTGCTCCATCGACGGGATCGGCGGTGTGCTCGCGGATGCGTGGGTGAAGTACTTTAAGAATGATAAGAACAATGAGATACTGGATCATCTGCTGGCGGATCTGACTTTTGAAAATGAAGTGAGAAATGAGGAACAGACGCTGGCCGGAAAGACTTTCGTGATCACAGGCTCCGTTGAACATTTTGCGAACCGCAAGGAACTGCAGGAGAAGATCGAGTCTCTCGGCGGAAAAGCCGCAGGCTCCGTGTCTGCGAAGACCAGTTATCTGATCAATAATGATGTGACATCCAATTCGTCAAAGAATAAGAAGGCAAGAGAACTTGGCATTCCGATCCTTTCCGAAGAGGATTTCCTGAAGATGATAGGAGAGGAAAAAAATGCCGATTAAAATACAGAATGGATTGCCGGCAAGAGCGATCCTTGAGAGTGAGAACGTATTTATCATGGATGAGGATCGTGCCCAGAGCCAGGATATCCGTCCGCTGGAGATCCTGATCTTAAACCTCATGCCGTTAAAGGAGGACACTGAGACACAGCTTCTCAGAGCGCTGTCCAACACCCCGCTGCAGGTGGAATGTACGTACATGACGATGTCGACCCATGAGTCGACGCATACCTCCGCGAGCCACTTAAATAAATTCTATGTGACTTTCCCGGAGATCCGCAAGAAACATTTCGATGGAATGATCATCACCGGAGCACCGGTGGAACTGATGGAGTATGAGGAGGTCAACTACTGGCCGGAGCTGACGCAGATCATGGAGTGGAGCAAGACGCATGTGACCTCCACGATGCATCTCTGCTGGGGCGCGCAGGCGGGCTTATATTATCATTACGGAATCCCGAAGCACCTGATGAAAAAGAAGCTTTCCGGTATCTTTACCCAGAAGGCGCTGGACAAGCGGGTTCCGCTCCTGAGAAGTTTTGATGATTACTTCAAGTGCCCGCATTCCCGTTACACGGAAGTCCGCGAGGAGGATATCTTAAAGCATCCGGAACTCCGGATCCTCGCGAAATCCGACGAGGCAGGCGTATTCCTCGTGATGAACCAGGACGGCAGCCAGATCTTCGTCCAGGGCCATCCGGAGTACGACCGCATGACCTTAAACAATGAGTATCACCGTGACCTCAACAAAGGTCTGAATCCGGCACTTCCGCTCCACTACTACGAGCACGACGATCCGTTCTCGGTTCCGCCGCTCCTGTGGAGAAATATGGCGAACACGCTGTATACGAACTGGCTGAATTATTATGTTTACCAGGTTACTCCGTATACGTTGGCGGAGGATGCGGAATAAAACACAGAAGCACCTTAATTTTATGAGGATGATAGGATGTTTTGCCCCAGATTGGGGTATAAGAGGCTGTAAGAAATTCAAAGATATTGAACGGGAAGAGAAAGTGATAAGTGAAGGGCATATCGGATGGGAGAAAATCCTGTCCGATATGCCCTTTTAAAATACATTTTTAAAGTCACGGTAATCTACCGTCTCCCTGTATTCCACAAAATATCATGGTTGATCGTCTCGTAGAACATTTCGCGGACTTTGTCGTGGTCTTTTGTCTGGCCGAGGATCCACATGAGTTTGGTGACTGTGGCTTCCAGGGTCATATCGTAGGATTCGATGAGACCGAAGGCGTTTTTGATCTTCTGGCCGACTTCGTAGACAGACATGTTGCTGCCTTCCTGGGTGACCTGGGTGGTCATGACAATGACTTTTCCCATGGAGGTCCATTTTTCGATGGAGCTGTAGAAATCGCCGGATTCATAGGACGGAAGTCCGCCGACACCGAAGGATTCGATGACGACTGCGTCGTAATGCTCTGCCATATAGTCGAGCAGGCTGGAGTCCATGGACGGGATCAGCTTTAAGAGGCTGACCTGGCTGTCCATCTCGTGGTAGAAGCGGACGCTCTCGCGGTCCTGCCATTTATCGTCGATATAGTATAAAATGTGCTCGTCCTGGATCACAGCGAGATACGGGAAATTGATGCTGGAGAACGCGTTGTAGCTCTTGCTGCGCTCTTTCTTTCCGCGGGTTCCGGCGATCACTTTTCCGTCAAATACGATCGTAACGCCGTGAGCACGGTCGGAAGCGGCAAATCGCAGGCTGTCTAAAAGGTTGGTCCTCGCATCCGTCACATCAAGGTCGATCGGCTTCTGGGCGCCTGTGATGACGATCGGCTTGCTGGAGTGCTGGACGAGGTAGGACATGGCGGCAGCTGTGTACGCCATCGTGTCCGTTCCGTGGCAGATCACGAAGCCGTCGTAATTGTCGTAATTCTCTTCCAGAACCTGAGCAAGCTTCAGCCAGTGCTTCGGGTGCATATTTGTGCTGTCAATGTTTAAGACCTGGATGGTCTCCACCTCACAGAACTTTTTTGCATCCGGTACATAAGACAACAGTTCATCACCGGTAAGAAGCGGTGTCAGACCGTTTTCGCCTCTCTTGCAGGCGATGGTTCCCCCTGTTCCGAGCAGTAGAAGGTGTTTCATGATTTTAAAATCCCCTTTCGTTTGCAATCATCTCACATATGGGTTATAGTATAACACAGGAGGAATCAGAAAGTAAAGGAAGGAGAAGAGTCAGATGGCAAATATTCCAAAAGATCCCGTGATGCTCTTGAGTTACCTGAACACCCAGCTGCGGGACTTTTATCCGGACATGGATGAGCTCTGCCGGGCTCTCGATCTGGACCGGAAGACGGTGGACGAGGCGATGGCGTCGATCGATTACGCATATGACAGCGCGAAAAACCAGTATGTGTGAGAAACCAGCAGGAAGATGAACCGCAGGCGGGAAAAGCGTCAGCATCGGCAAACTTTCACTCCGGAAAATTCTGCCTGTGAAAAGCAACAGACAATCTGCATAGTCCATCTTTAAATCACCAATACTGATTCCATGAATAAATGGAATCAGAAATGCCGGAGAAAACCGAAAAAAATAGGGAGATCCCGGGCAGGGATCCGGAGAAAATATGTGGAGAATTTTATCATCTGCGGGCTGACCGGATGGGGACTCGAGATCCTGCTCACATCCGCGGAGAGTCTTGCGGCCGGGGACTGGAAAATGATGGGAAGAACATCCCTCTACATGTTTCCGATCTATGGGCTGGGAGTGCTGCTTGGACCGATCGGAAGAGGAGTGGACGCGTGGATCGGGGATTTCGGGGAAATCTCTGTGCGGGACTGGATCATTCGCCATGGGATCCTTGATATGGTGCTGATCTTTCTGACGGAGTATCTCACCGGATCACTTTTAAGAAGATTCGGGATCTGCCCATGGGACTATACCGGAAGAATGATTCAGATCAACGGGGTGGTCCGCCTGGACTTCGCTCCGTTCTGGTTCGGGACCGGTCTCCTGTTTGAGTATCTGACAGGCCGGAAGACAAAAAGCCCGTTGCCGTAGGGGCTGTGTGCCAGTGGCACACGTTCAGCACCGGCCGAAGCGTACGGAACAGTTACAATTTGAGATGGATTTGAGATGGATTCCACCTGTATTTGAGTTGCAAATGAAGGTCATATTCGGTATAATAAATCTATATGAACCTCAACACAGTAACTCTTTAAAGTGTACGAAAAAAAGGAGTCCCGGATAAAAGAATGTGCCCGGGAATGTGACCCGGAACACACGCCGTTCTGTGTGAACGTCCGCGGAATTTCCGGGGCGCGCAAAAGACAGAAAAGAGTAAGAAACAAGAGACAGCCGCGGAAAATGACGGCTGTGATCAGACAAGGGAGGTTTGTACTTATGATTCGATTGATTATGGTCCTGGTCGTTCTGGTCGGATTTCTGATCGTCAGTTATCCGTTCCTGGTGGCCCAGGTTTCACTTGGAAAAAAAGATCCGCATGCGAGAGATCTGGAGTCGATCCGGGTTGTCCGGGCAGTGTTCCGGTGTCTGTTAAAGCTTGCGGGTGTGACGATCACCGTAAAGGGTGAGGAGAATATTCCAAAGGACACAGCAGTCCTCTATGTGGGAAACCACAGAAGCTATTTTGACATTCTGACCGGTTATACGACGGTTCCGACGCTGCTCGGATTTGTGGCGAAAAAGGAGATGGAGAAGATCCCGATCCTCAGAACCTGGATGGCCAACGTGAACTGTCTCTTCCTGGACAGAAAAAATATCAAGGAAGGTTTAAAGACGATCCTTCAGGGGATCGAGAAGGTGAAAAATGGTATCTCCATCTGGATCTTCCCGGAAGGAACGAGAAATACGAACGAAGATATCACGAAGCTTCTTCCGTTTAAAGAGGGAAGCCTGAAGATCGCGGAAAAATCCGGCTGTCCGGTGATCCCGGTGGCGATGACAGGTACTGCGGAAGTTCTGGAAAAGCATTTTCCGTTCATCACTCCGTCCCATATCACCGTTTATTACGGAAAACCGATCAATATTAAAGAGCTGGATCCGGAAGACAGGAAACATCCGGGTGCATATACGAGAAATGTGCTGATCGGGATGCTGAAGGAGATGCAGGAAGAAAAGTGATAAAAGAACATTCCGGTCGATCACTTCACAAATTCCGGAAGAAGAGCGGATCACGTTTAAGGAAAAAAGGGTCCGCGTGCTGTAAAATGACAGAAAGCAGAGGCAATAGAAATACATGAAGAATCTTGACTTAAAAGAATGCAGAGACAAGCTGGATGTGATCGATAAAGAGATCGTCCGCCTGTTTGAAGAGCGCATGTCCGTCTGCGGAGATGTTGCAGAATATAAGATCGGAACGGGAAAAGCCGTTTATGATGCGACGAGAGAGGCGCAGAAGATCGCGGCAGTCCAGGATCTGGCGCACAGCGATTTTAACAGAGAGGCAGTGAAGGAGATCTTCTCCCAGCTGATGTCGATCAGCCGCCGGTATCAGTATGGTCTGTTATCCGCCCATGGAATGGGAATGGATACTGGTTTTTCCGAGGTAGAAGAGATCGCCAAAAAAGGAAAACGGATCGTATTCCAGGGCGTTGAGGGCGCATACAGCCATGCAGCGGCCAAAGCATACTTTAGTGAGGATGCGGATCTCTACCATGTTCCGGAGTTTGAAGATACCATGAAGGAGGTCGAGGAAGGACGCGCCGATTACGCGGTACTCCCGATCGAAAATTCCACGGCCGGTTTCGTGATCAACAATTATGACCTGCTCTTAAAATATAAGAATTACATAGTAGGCGAGATCTATGTTCCGGTTGCCCACATGCTTCTCGGCGTTCCGGGTGCAAAGCTCTCCGATATCAAGACAGTCTATTCCCACGCCCAGGCGCTGGCCCAGAGCTCTGATTTCCTCTCCGCCCATAAGGAATGGAAACAGATCGCAGTCTTAAACACAGCCGTTGCCGCGAAGAAGGTCATGGAGGAGCAGGATCCGTCCCAGGCAGCTGTTGCGAGCCGCACTGCGGGGGAACTCTACGGAATGGAGGTCCTCGCGGAGGAGGTCAATAACGTAAAGGGAAATACGACACGCTTCCTGATCCTCGGGAAAGAGCCGGTCTACGCAAAGAAAGCCGGAAAGATCAGTGTGGCGTTTGAGATCCCGCACAAGAGCGGATCTCTTTACAACATTCTCGGAAACTTCATCTTCAACAATGTCAATATGATGATGATCGAGTCCAGACCGATCCCGGAGAAGAGCTTTGAATATCGTTTCTTCGTGGATTTTGAAGGAAATTTAAGCGACGCGGGAGTCCGCAACGCCCTGACGGGGATCGCGGCGGAAGCTTCCGTCATGAGAATTTTAGGAAATTATTGATGAAAGACGGTCCGGTATTTTCCGGACCGATTCTTATAAGAGGAGGAAAAGCTATGGCAGCCCTTACATTTGCAGCCATCGATGTGGGATCGTTTGAGGTTGAGATGGGGATCTATGAGATCTCAAACAGGAACAGGATCCGGAAACTGGACCATATCCGCCATGTCACGGCGCTTGGGAGCGATACTTACAACAACGGAAAGATCAGCTATGAGATGGTGGAAGAGCTCTGCGATGTACTTGCGGGGTTTGCCGGGATCATGAAATCCTACAAGGTCACGGAATACCGTGCCTATGCGACGAGTGCGATGCGTGAGGCGAGAAACAACCGGATCGTTCTCGATCAGATCCGCGTCCGCACCGGCATCCAGGTCCGTATCATCAGCAACTCGGAGCAGCGATTCCTGGGATACAAGGCGATCGCCGTCTCGGATGATGAGTTTGATGAGAATATCCAGCAGGGGACCGCGATCGTGGATGTGGGATTTGGAAGCATGCAGATCTCGCTTTTCGACAAGAACCTTCTTGTGACCACGGAAAATCTGCCGCTCGGTGTTTTGAGGATCCGCGGCACTCTTCAGGACGTCAATACGACGGTGGAGCAGTACCGGGATCTCATCGGAGAGATGGTGGACAATGAGCTGGAAAACTATAAAAAGATGTACCTGAAGGATAAGAAGATCAAACATCTGATCGGGATCGGAGAAAATATCCTCTATCTGTTCCGGTATGAGGATCACGGAAAACCGCTCCGCAGAGTCACGAGAGAGCGCTTTGACGAGTTCTATGCGCGCCTTGTCACGATGAATGAGACACAGATCGAGGAGGCATTCGGGGTGAGCCGGGAGTATGCATCTCTGCTTCTTCCGTGCGTGGTGATCTATAAAAAGTTCCTTGAGATGACAGGAGCGGAGATGATCTGGATCCCGGGGATCCGCCTCTGCGACGGGATCGCGGCCGAGTACGCGGCGGACAAGAAACTCTTGAAATTCCGGCACAATTTTGACAATGACATCATCAGCACCTCGCGCACGATGGCGAAGCGCTACCAGTGCATGAGCCGTCATACGGAGACAGTGGAAAAATATGTGCTCCAGATCTTTGACACGATGCGGAGATACCATGGAATGGGGCAGAGAGAGCGGCTTCTGTTACAGATTGCCGTGCTGATCCACGCCTGCGGAAAATTTATCAGCGTCCGCAACTCCAACGAGTGCGCCTACAATATTATCATGTCGACGGAGATCATCGGGATCTCGCACCTGGAACGTGAGATCATCGCAAATGTGGTCCGCTACAACATCCGGGATTTCGATTACAACATGGTCCGGATGGAGACCGAGCTGGACGCTGTGACAGACAGCTTCGGCGGGCAGAATGAGGTCATGCTCCTGATCGCGAAGCTGACGGCGATCCTGCGTCTGGCAAATTCCATGGACCGCGGCCACGGGGACAAACTTGCGGACTGCAAGATGGCAGTAAAAGATGGAAAGCTCATGATCACGACGGATTATCCGGGCGATATCACGCTGGAGGCGGTATCCTTTGAACAGAAGGCGGCATTCTTCGAGGAGATCTTCGGGATCCGGCCGGTCCTGCGGCATAAAAAATACAGCTAGATGCCGGAGTGCAGACAGGGATATTGCTGCGAAACACGATGAATTCAGGATGTGAAAGGGTGTCCGGAGCCGGTTTTCGTCTGCGCACAGCGTGAACCGTGGACCGGCCGGATACAGGAAGGCAGAGAAATGAAAAAAGAGTTAAAAAAGGGGAATGCTCAGAAAGAACGGAAGGAGCAGGATCCGGCACGCTTCAATGATCCGAAAAATTATGTAAACCGAGAACTCAGCTGGCTGGAATTTGACTGCCGTGTTCTCGAAGAGGCAAGAGATAAGACGACACCGCTCTTTGACCGGCTGAAATTCTTAAGCATCACGGCATCGAACCTGGATGAGTTTTTCATGGTCCGGGTCGCATCCTTAAAGGATATGGTCCATGCGGGATATAAAAAGCCGGATATCGCGGGGATGACCGCGTCGGAGCAGCTGGAAAAGATCAGTGTGCGGACCCATGAGCTTGTCACTCAGCAGTACAACACATATAACCGGTCGCTGCTCCCGGCTCTTCGGAGCATCGGACTGAACCTCATCGAGAATCACGAGGACCTGACCCCGGAGCAGGGCGAATTTGTGGACCGCTATTTCCGTGAGGAGGTCTATCCGGTCCTGACGCCGATGGCGGTGGATTCCTCAAGACCGTTTCCGCTTGTCAGAAACAAGTCCCTGAATATTGCGGCGCTCTTAAAGAAAAAAGAGGGCGGCAAGGAGCTGGAGTTCGCGATGGTGCAGGTCCCGGCTGTCCTTCCGAGGATCATCAGCCTCCCGGTGACGACCGATGAGAACAACCGTGAGATGCGGAATGTGATCTTCCTGGAGGAGATCATCGAGCGGAACATGCAGCAGCTGTTCTTAAACTATGATATCGTGACGTCCCATCCGTTCCGTATCATGAGAAACGCCGATTTCGCCCTGGACGAGGAGGAAGCTGTGGATCTTCTCGAGGAGATCGAAAAGCAGTTAAAGCGCAGACAGTGGGGCGAAGTCATCCGTCTGGAGATCGAGGACAAGGCGGACCAAAGACTTTTAAAGATCTTAAAGAGAGAGCTGGAGGTCAACGAGGAAGACATCTTTGAGATCCCGGGTGCGCTCGACCTGACGGTCCTGATGAAAATGTACGGGCTTGACGGGTACGACCACTTAAAGACCCCGAAATATACGCCGCAGCCGGTTCCGGCTCTGATGAATGACGATGATATCTTTACGAACATCCGGAAGGGCGATATCCTTCTGATGCATCCGTATGAGACTTTTGATCCTGTCGTGGACTTCGTGCGGAGCGCGGCAAAGGATCCGGAAGTTCTGGCGATCAAGCAGACGTTGTACCGTGTCAGCGGCAACTCCCCGATCATCGCGGCTCTGGCGGCGGCAGCCGAGAACGGAAAGCAGGTATCGGTTCTCGTCGAGCTGAAGGCGAGATTTGACGAGGAGAACAACATCATCTGGGCGAAAAAGCTGGAAAAAGCCGGATGTCATGTTATTTACGGACTCGTCGGCTTAAAGACGCACTCAAAGATCACACTCGTGGTCCGCAGGGAGGAAGACGGGATCCGGAGATATGTCCATCTTGGAACCGGAAACTACAACGATTCCACTGCAAAACTTTACACAGACTGCGGAATCATGACCTGCAATCCGATGATCGGAGAGGATGCGACTGCGGTCTTCAACATGCTCTCCGGATATTCCGAGCCGTTAAACTGGAACATGCTTTCGGTTGCCCCGCTGTGGCTCAGAACGAAATTCCTGCATCTGATCAACCGGGAGACGAAGCATGCAAAAGACGGAAAGCCGGCATCGATCATCGCGAAGATGAATTCCCTCTGTGACAAGGAGATCATCGCCGCGCTGTATGAGGCGTCCTGCGCGGGGGTGAAGATCCGCCTGGTTGTCCGCGGCATCTGCTGTCTGAAGGCGGGGATCCCGGGACTTTCCGAGAACATTGAGGTCCGCTCGATCGTCGGAGAATTCCTCGAACATGCGAGGATCTTTATCTTTGAGAACGACGGAAGTGAAGAGATCTACATGGGAAGTGCCGACTGGATGCCGAGAAACCTGGACCGCCGTGTCGAGATTATGTTCCCGGTATTGAGAGAGGAACTCAAAGACAGGATTCGCAGATATATGGAGCTGGAGCTGGAGGACAACTTAAAGGCCCATGTGCTTCAGCCGGACGGGACATATGAAAAGCCGGATCGCCGAGGAAAACTTCCGGTCGGCTCCCAGATGGCACTCTGCGAGATGGCAGTCAATGCTGCGAAAGAGGAGCGGAAGAAAAAACAGCAGGACGAACAGGCCCGCGTGTTTATTCCGATCGAGAGTGAAAACTGATCCGCGAGCGGCTGTAAAGCCGGCAGCAGAAGTGCAGCTCCGTGACTGACAGAGAAAAATCAAAAAGTTTATAAAATTTTTATTAGCACTCATCAAAAATGAGTGCTAATTTTATTGACATTTTGATTTTCTGGTATTAAAATATGTCATGTTGAATCGAACAGCTGTTAAAAATCCCGGAGATCCGGGGCGATACCGGCTGTCCTGAAAGAAGAAAAAAGTAGCTGTTTAAGAATGGAACGGTTACAGAGAAAATAAAAAACAGCGGTCCGGCGGGCGGCAATACAGATCGTCCCCCGACGCGCGAATGGAAATAAGGAGTGGTTTAACATGGCAAAAAGCGGAAGTCTTTCAATCAACAGTGAGAATATATTCCCGATCATCAAAAAATGGCTGTATTCCGATCATGATATCTTTTATCGTGAGTTAGTCAGCAATGGCTGCGATGCCATCACAAAATTAAAGAAACTGGCTCTGATGGGCGAGTATGAGACCCCGGACGATGAAACGTATAAAGTCCAGGTTACTGTAAATCCGAAGGAAAAGACGATCAAGATCGAAGATAACGGTCTCGGTATGACAGAGGATGAGGTTGACGAGTATATCAACCAGATCGCTTTCTCCGGCGCCCAGGATTTCCTGAACAAGTACAAGGATAAAGCGAATGAAGACCAGATCATCGGTCATTTCGGACTCGGTTTCTATTCCTCATTTATGGTAGCGGACAAAGTAACGATCGATACCTTATCCTACAAGAAGGACGCAAAACCGGTCCACTGGGAGTCTGAGGGCGGTACCGAGTTTGATATGAAGGAAGGCACTAAGGAAGGCCACGGAACCCTGATCACCCTGTACTTAAATGAGGACAGCGCTGAGTTTGCGAATGAGTACCGCGCAAGAGAGATCCTCGACAAGTACTGTGCATTTATGCCGGTCGAGATCTACTTAAACGATGAGACTGCTGAGCCGCAGTACGATACGATCGAGAAAGAGGAACTGACCGACAAGGATACGATCATCGAGACGATCGTTGAGCCGGCAAAGACCGAGGAGAAGGAAAAAGAGGACGGATCGAAGGAGACTGTTGAGGTGAGCCCTGCGAAAGAGAAATATAAGATCGCAAGACGCCCGGTTCCGGTCAATGATACGAACCCGCTCTGGAACAAGCATCCGAACGAGTGCACCGATGAGGAGTACAAGGAGTTCTACCGCAAGGTATTCCAGGACTTCAAGGAGCCGTTATTCTGGATCCATCTGAATATGGACTATCCGTTCAACTTAAAAGGAATCCTCTACTTCCCGAAGATCAACATGGAGTACGAGAGCATCGAAGGAAAGATCAAACTCTACAACAACCAGGTATTCATCGCGGATAACATCAAAGAAGTTATTCCGGAATTCCTGATGCTGTTAAAAGGCGTGATCGACTGCCCGGATCTTCCGCTCAACGTATCCAGAAGTGCTCTTCAGAACGATGGATTTGTAAAGAAGATCTCCGATTACATTACAAAGAAAGTTGCTGATAAGCTCTCCGGCATGTGCAAGACAGATCGCGAGAACTACGAGAAATACTGGGATGATATCAATCCGTTCATCAAATTCGGCTGCTTAAAGGACGAGAAGTTCGATGAGAAGATGAAAGATTACATCCTCTATAAGAACCTGGACGGCAAATATCTGACACTCGCTGACTGCCTTGAGGAGAACAAGGAGAAACACGAGAACAAGATCTTCTATGTAACGGACGAGAAAGAGCAGAGCCAGTACATCAACATGTTCAAGGAAGCCGGGATCGACGCTGTGATCCTTCCGAACCCGATCGATTCCCCGTTCATGCAGCATGTGGAGCAGAAGAATGAGGGCTTAAAGTTCCTGCGTATCGATGCGGATGTCAACGAGACATTCAAAGAGACGGAGGAGACCGATGAGGCCGCGAAGGAGCAGGAGAAGAAGGACGCCGAGACTCTCGCTGAGGTATTTAAGAAGGCGATCGGAAACGACAAGCTGAACGTGAAAGTCGAGAAGCTGAAAAATGAAGGTCTCGCTTCCATGATCACAGTCTCCGAGGAGAGCCGAAGAATGCAGGATATGATGAAGATGTACAGCATGTACGGCGGCGGTTCCGATATGTTCCCGGCTGAGGAGACATTAGTCATCAACGCAAACAACGGTCTTGTAAAATACGTTCTTGCCAACAAGGACGGAGAGAAGACACCGATGCTCTGCGAACAGCTCTATGACCTTGCGAAACTTGCTCACGGAAGTCTTTCTCCGGAGCGTATGACAAAGTTCATTGCGAGAAGCAGTGAGATCATGAAGGAAGAATATGGTGCATAAGAGAAGAGATTTTCTGATCACATTTACAGTTTTATGTCTGGCCATGTGTGCCTGCTCAGGTCTTCAGTACCTGGGCAGTGCGTTCTATCTCATGGTGCGGCACTGGGTGTTCAGCCTGGAGAGCGGCGGGGGTCGTCTGCTCTCCGGGCTCTTTTCGTCCCCGTGGACCGGAGTCCTCGTGCAGTATGTCTTCAGCATCGGACTTCCGTTCCTTGCGGTGATCCCGATGACCTGGTTTCTGCGGTCAGACCGGAGACCGGCCCAGAAACTTTCGGCGGAAGTATGGGTTTCTGCGCTGTTCATGGCGCTGGGACTCGGCTATATCTTTAACTTCCTGGGAGTCTTTCTTGACTCGTTTATTTCCATATTTACCGGTGTTCCGGCTGGAGATATGAACCCGGTGATGGACGCACTGGATGCACTGACGCCGGGAATGGTGATCTATACCTGCCTGGTGGCTCCGTTTATGGAGGAACTGCTCTTCAGGGGAGTGCTGTTAAGAAAAGCGAGACGATTTGGAGACCGGACGGCGGTCGTATTCACGGCGGTCATGTTCGGGCTGATGCATGGGAATCTGAACCAGTTCCTGTATGCGGTGGTGATCGGACTGGTACTCGGTTATCTCGCGGTGCGGACGAACCGGATCCTTTACAATGTCCTGCTCCATATGGCAGTGAATTCGTTTTCGATGCTGCTCGTGATGGTGGAGGACGGGCTCTATGCGCTGGGGCTTTCCTGGGCGGCAGCGGCGTTTTCGTTTGCCAGTTTTCTTATGGTCCTGCTCCTCATTGCGGCAGGGATCTATTTCTTCTTCCGGGACGGACGCCGTTACTGGTGGCAGATGGGGCAGCAGAACGGAGTGCCGACATCGTATAAAAAATATGTGTATCTGAATCCCGGATTTCTTTTCTATGTGATCATTTTCGGGATGGAGATGCTGTCGTATATGATGAAATGAGCGCAAGAGAGCCAGAAAACTGCTTGCAGATTTATGGCGAACGGCGAATGCCGATCACGATAGCTGCAATAGCAGCGGAGAATCTGAGTTTAAGATGATTTTGTACGTCACAGACGGATTGATCCGGCAGAATATACTGCGGGCAGTGGACACACTGCCGCGATAACGTGGTATGTTCTGCCGGATTTTTCGTTTGAAATGCTTGAAATGGGACCGGGCTCTTGGTATAGTAGTGGGAGACATCCGGACGGTCCGACAGGAGAAATGATCCGGGAGCGCACGCCGATCCAGAAAGGAAGAGCGGGGCGTCAGAATGAGAGTAAGAGGAGACAACATGCAGAGAATCGCGAAATTTGAAAAAGTAAGCTTTGAGCAGTTTAAAAAAGACTGGCAGGGGGAACACCCGCAGGATACAGACGATATGATAAAGGAGATCTATGACGGGATCCGTCTCCCGAAACGGGCGACCGCAGGTTCCGCCGGATATGATTTCTTCGCACCGGCCGCATTCACACTGAAACCTGGTCAGATGACAAAGATCCTTACCGGGATCCGCGCACGGATCGACGATGGCTGGGTGTTAAAGCTCTATCCGAGAAGCGGACTTGGATTTAAGTTCCGCCTGCAGTTAAACAATACCGTCGGGATCATCGACAGCGATTACTACGGATCCGACAACGAGGGCCACATCCAGGTGAAGCTCACCAACGACAGCCGTGAAGGAAAGACTGTGGAAGTGGAAGCCGGAACCGGTTTTTCCCAGGGAATTTTTGTGGAGTACGGCATCACGGTGGATGACGAGGCCGATGAAGTGAGAAACGGTGGATTCGGAAGTACGACATGCGCGTAGGAGACAGAGCATATTTCCGAAGGCGCGGAGGATGAAGAATCAGAAGTATCACAGAAAGAACAAAATTAAACATATAATTGAAAATGTATAAATATTATCAAAAATCAGAAAAAAGAGAAAAATCAAAAAAAGATGTACTGAATTTGAACTACGCACCGGCTGCGGTCGTCTGTGAAGACCGGCAGTTCCATGCGAAAGTTCGAAAGCATATCGCATCAGCTCTTCTCATCGCTGGCATGCTTTTTCTCCTTACCGGCTGCGGTCATGTGACAGAGGAGATGAAGGCGGGGAAGGAAAACGGGATCGCTCTCATGGAGAACGGCGATTATGAGGGCGCTGTCGCGGAGTTTGACAGCCTGATCGATCAGACAAAGCATGTCTCATCCTTTGAGATCGATGTATTAAAATACCGCGGTGAGGCAGAATTTATGCTGGGAGATTACGGTGCCGCGGCGTACACATATGATACGCTGGTGAAGGTGGATAAACCGAGAGCGGAATACTATTATCTGGGCGCGGTGAGTCTCGCAAATTCCGGCGATGCGGAAGGCGCTGAAAACCGTATGGAGTCCGGAACAAAGGCGGACGAAAAACATGCAGCTGCCGGCTATGCTGAAGCGATGGAAGCTCTTGGGGCGGCTTATATGACGGCCGGAGATGAGACGAAGGCAGATGAGATCTATCAGACGCTGGTGGAAGAAGGATTTTCCAGCACGGAAGTCTATAACCGCTGGATGATGGCGGCGATGAAAAAAGGCGATTACGAGGAAGCACTGCAGCACGGGGAAGCGGGACTTGCACTCTCCGATGACAGGGCGAAGAAGGAGATCGCCTTCAACCAGGCGGTGTGTTACGAGTACCTGGGGCAGTATGAGAAAGCGCTGGAGCTGTTCCGGAGCTATGAGGAACAGTACGGACAGGATGAGAAAGCGGATCATGAGATCGCGTTTCTTGTGACGAGATAGGAGAAAGAATGGCAGAATTGATAGAGATCGGTGAGCAGCAGGAGCGGGTGATCCTGTTTGCCGCCAGCACGAACGACTCCGATGACACGGAAGAATCCGTGGAGGAGCTGAAAGAGCTTGTAAAGACCGCGGGAGCGGAGACCGTCGGGACCGTGATCCAGAACCGGGAAAATATCCATCCGGGAACCTACCTTGGAAAGGGAAAGATCCAGGAACTGAAGGAGATGGTCTGGGAGAGCGGAGCGACCGGAGTTGTCTGTGACGATGAGCTCTCCCCGGCACAGCTCAAAAACCTGGAGGATGCCCTGGACACAAAGGTCATGGACCGGACGATGATCATTCTTGATATCTTTGCGGCCCGCGCGAAGACCAGGGAAGGAAAGATCCAGGTCGAGCTGGCGCAGCTCAGATACCGTGCCGTCCGTCTTGTCGGACTCAGAAATTCTCTGTCGAGACTCGGCGGCGGAATCGGCACGAGGGGGCCTGGTGAGACGAAACTCGAGGTGGACCGCAGACGGATCCATGAGCGGATCAGCCAGTTAAAATCGGAGCTTCAGGATGTGGAGCGCCACAGGGATGTGGTTCGGAAACAGAGAGAGCAGAGCGGAACTCTGACGGCGGCCATTGTCGGCTATACGAATGCAGGAAAGTCCACACTCTTAAATAAGCTCACCGGCGCCGGGATCCTGGCGGAGGATAAGCTCTTTGCAACTCTGGATCCGACGACGAGAGCGCTTGTGCTTCCGGGTGGGGAGAAGGTCCTTCTGACGGATACGGTCGGATTTATCCGGAAGCTTCCGCATCACCTTGTCGAGGCATTCAAGAGTACGCTTGAAGAAGCGAGGTACTGTGATGTGATCCTCCATGTGGTGGACTGCTCGAATCCGCAGATGGACATGCAGATGCATGTAGTCTACGAGACGCTGCGCCGACTGGACATCAAGGACAAAGAGATCATCACCGTGTTCAACAAGGTAGACCGTCCGGATGCGGACACTGCCTGCCGGGACATGTCTGCGGACTATAAGGTACGGTTATCGGCAAAGACAGGAGAGGGCATCGGGGAACTGCTCGATCTTTTTGCCGTGATCTTAAGAAACCGCAGGATCTATTTTGAGAAGGTCTTTGCATACAAAAATGCCGGGCGGATCCAGACGATCCGGAAGAGCGGACAGCTTCTCTCGGAGGAATACCAGGACGACGGGATCCATGTGAAGGCATATGTTCCTGTGGAACTGTTTGAAGAGCTGTATAAGGACTAGCGGACCGGCCGGTCAGCATCGGGAACTTTCTGTCCGGACGGGCAGAAAGCCGGAAGACAGAGAACGCTGACAGGGCGGACAGACACGCTCCGGCATGTGGGGAATGCCGGAAAATCGGACTTTGCAGCATTTGATATGAGGGGGTAATCTTATGGGGAAGACACGGGGAAAAGAATTTGCCCTGGATTTTCTGGCAGATGTGGCGGGCGGTTTTATCCAGGCTGTTGCGCTGCACTGCTTTATCGACAACATTGATATCGCGCCGGGAGGCGCCAGCGGTATGGCGATCCTGCTCAACCGTCTGACGAGCCTGCCGATCGGTACACTGACATTTTTGATCAACATCCCGCTTCTGATCGCGTCCTGGATCTATCTGGGGAAGGAAAAGACGATCAAGACATTGAAAACCGTGGCGATCATGACGGTGATCCTTGATGGACTGGTGACGCCGTATTTCCCGGTGTATTCGGGGGATAAGATGGTGTCCTGCCTTTTCGGCGGAGTGCTCATGGGGATCAGCCTGGCGGTCGTATTTATGCGCGGTTCCACAACGGGTGGCGGCGATATCGCCGCGAAGCTTTTACAGAAGTTCCGCCCGCACATGCAGACCGGAAAGGCTGTCATGGCTACGGATCTCGTGATCATTCTCCTGTCCATGGCAGTGTTCCGGAATATTGAATCGGGTCTTTACGGACTGATCAATATGGTAGTCGGAACGTATGTGATCGATGTGATCCTCTATGGTATGAATAAGAGCACGATGATCACGGTGATCAGCCCGAGATCCGGGGAGATCGCAAAGGAGCTGATGAGGAATCTGGAGCGCGGCTGCACACTGCTAAAGAGCCGCGGTGCCTACCGGGAAGAGGAAGGCGAGACGGTGATCTGCGTGCTTGATAAAAAACAGTTCTACCGTGCGAAGAAGATCGTCTACGGGATCGATCCGACCGCATTCATGATCGTATCCGAGGCTCAGGAAGTCTACGGGGAAGGATTCCTTGATTCTGACTGGGAAGTGTAAAAAATAAAGAAACGAAAAAGACGATCCGCCAGGTAATTTGCGGATCGCCTTTTTTCGTCACGGGAGTTCTGGGGGAACTCTCATGAGATGACTTCCGGCATCTGGGGAAGACGCCGGTGAAGGGGTACGGCCTGACCGCGGCCGCGGGGTTATATCAAAGGATCGAATTATTCGATAATGCCAAGGCTCTTAGCGTACTCCGTATACTCGTCGTACCATTCATTGTAGAGATTCTGATCAACAACTTCATCGATGATCTCGTTGATCCTGTCTGTCAGGGCATCTTCCCCTTTCGGGATACCGATTCTTGTTCCCTGTGTCTCCGGATCAACTTTAAAGTAGAGGTTCGGAACGATCACGAGGTTACTGTCCGGGTTGGATTCCAGATATAATCTTGCCATTCTGAGAGCAGCGACCATGACATCGGCTTTGCCGGTCTGGACCATCAGGAAACCATCGTTTGTGGAAGAAACACGGTTGTATTTTTTATAGCTCGGGATCTGTTCCTGTACGAACTGTTCCTGAAGGGAACCGTTCTGTGCAACGACAACCTTGTCCGAGAGATCATTGAAGGATTTGATGCTGTCGACATCTTCCTTGCGGACCAGGATACCGTAAGCAGTCTGCGGATCTTCGTCTCCGAAGTAATAACCTTTGGAGAGGTTCATGGTCTCAGCTCTTGCCGGTGTGTAAGCCAGAGCGGAGATCGCGAGATCATATTTGCCGGTCGTGATGCTTCCGAGAACGCTTGTGAAGTCCATCGGTTTGATGCGGACCTCAACGCCGAGGGATTCGCCGATATAGTTCGCAAGCTCGATATCGGAGCCGACATAGGCGTCATCTCCGCTCTTTGTCGGATCGATGAACTCGTTCGGAGCGAAGTACGGCTCGGTCGCGATCTCGATGTATCCGCGCTCCAGAATGTCGTTTAAACGATTGCCGGAACCGGTCGTCTCTGCTGCTACCAGACCTGCGTCTGTCTGCGGAGTTGTTGTCTCAGATGCCGTTGTCTGCGGGATCGTAGCGCCCATCGCGGAGGAACCGGAACATCCGGTGAGTGCCGCAGCGGATAATAAAAGTGACGTACCTAAGATGAAAAGCTGATTGAATTTCTTCATGGATGGTTCCTCCTTGTATGCCCTTGATTCAGTATGCTAATGAACTTTTGATTTAGCGTGGTAAATTGTTATCATGGTGAAGAGTATACAGGAGGAAAAGAGATTTGTCAAGTGGGTTATTAAAAAAAATTTGAGATCTACTTCGCGGATGCCTTGGAGAGCGCCGTTTTCACCGCCGATACGAGCGCCATGGAGGTGTACTGGGAACCGGCGGGGTATTCCAGACCTTCCAGACTCTGGTTTTCGAGGATCTGTTCTGAGATGAGATCCATGGCAGGAGCCATTAGAGGATACATAGTCTCAACGGAGTCGCTTAAAGGGACAAGGGACACGGAGCGGATCCCTGTGTGATCCACAGCGACCTCCACATTGACGTTCTCGCTGCCTAAAACGATGGGAGATGAATAAAGTCCCGGAACATATGTAACAGAGGCGGGAGCGGCCTGTGAGGAGCTCTCCGATGCCTGATCAGGAGCATCATGGGAGATGTTGGCCTTTTTAGGGCGGAACATAAAGAGAAACAGCATGATGAGGACGATGGCGAAGCCGATAAAAAGAGCCGTGTAGATGATCTCCTTCATCCTGAGGACGATGATCTTTGTTTTTGAACTCATAGAATAATAGATCCTTTTGGGGATGGTTTGTATTAATCATATGAGAGCGGATGAGAAAAAATACATGGCATTCCTTTTGCATGGCCCGGAGCATGGGCCGGAAGCCGGACAAAAAACTTGACATTTTTGTCCGGAACATATACGGTTTACATATCTGAAATTGAATAATGCCTGATCGGCGGAAATGCGGTCAGGGAGCAGGAGGACATAGAATGGGATTGTGCATGGTGATGGGCGGTTCCGGAGCCGGGAAAACAGAATATATCTATAGGAAGATCATCGAGCTGTCCATGAAGGAGCCGGATGGCCGTTTTTTTGTGGTGACGCCTGAACAGGCGACGATGCAGGCCCAGAAGGAGATCGTGAGACTGCATCCGAATCATGGAACGATGAACATTGATGTTGTGAGCTTTGAACGTCTGGCTTACCGAATTTTTTCAGAACTGTCGATTCCGCAGCCGGAGGTCCTGGACGATACGGGAAAAAATATGATCCTGCGGAAACTTGCGGGGGAGAAGAAGGACGAACTTACCATGTTTTCGTCTCATCTGAACCGCCCGGGGTTTATCGGGGAGATCAAGTCCATGCTCTCGGAACTCTACCAGTACGGGGCAACTCCGGAAGACCTTAAGATCCAGTCGGCAGGAGACGGTGTCGGTCAGATCCTTTCGGCAAAGCTCTCCGACATGGAGGTGATCTTTGAGGCATTCCGGGAGTTCACAAAGGAAAAGTACATTACTCTGGAGGAACTTTTGGATGTGCTCTGTCAGGTGGCGGAGCGGTCGGAGCTTTTAAAGGACAGTGTTATGGTTCTCGACGGGTATACAGGTTTTACCCCGATCCAGTACCGGCTGATCGGAATCCTGTTAAAAATCTGCCGGGATCTCTTTGTGACGGTTTCTGCGACAATGGAGCCGGGACTGGATCTTTCTGCGGGGTCCGATGAGACCGATCTCTTTGATATGAGCAGGAAGATGACCGGAAAACTGAAAAAACTGGCGGAAGAAAACGGCATAAAAATCTACCGCGATCTGATCTTTTACAAACGTCCGCTGGTGCGCTTCCGGAACAGTCCTGCGCTCGACCATCTGGAACGGACGTTTTTCCGTTATCCGTATCCCAGATACCGCGGCGGCACGGAAGAAATCCTTCTCGTGCAGGCGAAAAATCCTGAGGACGAGGCAGACTTTATAACAAACAGGATCGAGACTCTTGTAAAAAAGAACGGATACCGGTATCGCGATATTGCTCTGGTATGCGGGGATCTTCCGGGATACAGCCGTGAGATCACCAAGAGCTTTGAGGAAAACGGGATCCCGCTTTTCCTCGATGAGAACCGGGATGTCTCCGGAAATCCACTGCTCCGCCTGATCCAGAGTGCTCTCGATATCCTGCAGAAAGGATTTGATTACGAGAGCATGTTCCGATATCTTCGAACGGGACTTGTAACAGATCAGACTGAGAAAGTGGACCGGATGGAAATCTATGTGCGTGCGATGGGAATCCGCGGCTTTGCCAAATGGGATGCAGTCTGGGACCGGACGTTTGATGGCGGAGAAAATCTGAATCTTCTTGAAATGAATGCTTTTAAAGAGGAGATCATGGCGCCGCTGCGGCTGCTCCGGGAACAGTGCGGCGGCCGGGGAGTTCCGGTAAAGACAGTCACGGATGCACTGGCGGAGCTTCTGGAGATGCTCGGCGCGGAGGAAAAGCTGGAAAAATTGTCGGAGCAGTTTAAAACTTGCGGTATGGACCGCGAGGCGAGAGAGTATGAGGAAATTTTCGGTCTTGTCACGGAACTCTTTGAGAAATTTAAAAGTCTCCTGGGGGACGAATATGTGGCCAGAAGAGAGTACGCGGAGATCCTCTCCGCCGGTTTTTCAGAACTTTCTGTCGGGATGATCCCTGCAGGCGCGGACCGTGTGGTCTGCGGAGACTTAAAGAGAACACGTCTCGACAAGATCAAAGTCCTCTTTTTCCTCGGAGTCAGCCAGGGAATTGTTCCGGCGGACCATTCAAAGGGCGGACTATTTACCGACAATGAGAGGGAGATCTTAAAAAAGAATTCCATGGAGCTTGCACCGACCGCCAGGGAAGAGGGCTTTATGGAGCGGTTTTATCTGTATCTCATGATGACAAAGCCGTCCGACCAGCTGATCCTCTCCTGGCCGGCGGTGACGGCGGAAGGAAAAGAGATCCGTCCATCCGGCATGATCGGGGAGATGAAAAAGAGATTCCCGGATCTTGTGATCCATGAGAGCGGGGAGGAGAAATGTCCGGATGTATCCGTGACGGCAGCAAAAAAATCCGTGCTTTCCTGGCTGCAGGAGCCGGAGAAAATGATGGATCCGGCGCAGGAAGAGCCGAGAGTGCTTTACCGCTTTCTCTCCTCGGAGAAAGAGACGGAGGCCGAGATGGAAAATCTTGCAAAAGCTGTCGCCTATTCTTATAAAAAAGGAGAGATCGGCAGAACGGCTGCGCGAGAACTCTATGGGACGCTGCTTCGGGGAAGTGTCACGAGAATGGAGGGATATGCGGCATGTGCCTATTCCCACTTCCTGAATCACGGACTTGGACTGCGTGCAGGAAAAGAGTATGAGCTCGATCTTTCCGATATGGGAAATCTGTTTCACCAGTCGCTCGATACGTTTTTCAGAAATATCCGGGATCACGGGAAGGATTTCAGAACGATCACGGATGCGGAGCGGCGGACTCTGGTAAGAAAAGCGGTGGAGGAGGTTTCTGCAAAGTACCGGAATACGATCATGAAAAGCTCTGCGAGAAATGCATATCTCGAAAAGAAAGTGGAGAGGATCACGGACCGGACCGTGCGGGCACTGATCTACCAGATCCGGAAGGGCGATTTTGAGCCGGAAGAGTTCGAGGTAGATGTCAGCACGAGGATCCCGCTGAAAGATGGGGAGGCGCTGAATCTCCGGGGAAGGATCGACCGGATGGATGTGTTTGAGGATGAGGATAAGGTCTATGTGAAGATCATGGATTACAAATCGGGAAGCACATCCTTTGATCTGGCGCTTTTATATCACGGACTGCAGCTTCAGCTCGTGGTCTATATGGATGCGGCGCTGAAAATGCAGGAAAACCGGCATCCGGGGAAGCAGGCGGTCCCGGCCGGGATCTTTTATTATCATATCGATGACCCTGTGATCGACCGCGAGGACGGGATGACGGACGAGGAGATCGAAGCCGGGATCCTGCGCAGGCTCAGAATGAACGGACTCGTGAACAGCAGTCTGGATGTGATCCGCCATATGGACCGGGACATCGAAAAGGAATCCGATGTGATCCCGGTTGCGTTAAAGGACGGATATGTCCAGGAGGTAAAGTCCTCTGTTGCCGGGGGAAAGCGGTTTGCCAGACTTGCAGATTTTGTGAACGGACAGCTGAAGACTATGGGAGGTGAGATCCTGGACGGAAATGTGGCGGTCAATCCGTATAAACAGGGAAACAGGACAGCATGTGACTATTGTCCATACCACAGTGTCTGCGGATTTGATCTGAAGACAGACGGATATGGATTCCGCCGTTTCCGCCCGATGAAGGCGGAGGAGATCTGGAAGGAGATCGATCCGGAGGAATCAGATGAAAATGAGACAGAGGAACAGGAAAGCGGAAACAGAAAACCGGAACCGGGGAGACGCAAGGACGGAGAGGAGAAGATGTGATGGCGACAACATGGACGGATGAACAGTTACAGGTCATTGAGACGAGGCATAAGAATCTTCTTGTCTCTGCGGCCGCAGGAAGCGGAAAGACTGCGGTCCTCGTTGAGAGAATCATCCGCATGATCACAGATCCGGATCAGGCGGTGGACATTGACAGACTGCTCGTCATGACGTTCACCAACGCGGCGGCCGCGGAGATGCGGGAGCGTGTGGAGACGGCTCTCGGATCACTTCTCGACGAAGACCCGGGAAATAAAAATCTGGAACGGCAGAGCACGCTGATCCACCATGCGAAGATCACCACGATCGACAGCTTCTGCCTGAATCTACTGAGGGAACACTTCCACGAGCTGGATCTGGATCCGGGATTCCGGGTGGCGGACGAAGGCGAACTTCTGCTCTTAAAAGCCGATGTGATGAAAGAGCTCCTGGAGGAATATTACGGGAGAGAAGATGAGCGGTTCCTGCAGTTTGTGGACACTTATGCGTCAGGGCGGACGGACGGAGGTCTCGAGGACTATATTTTAAAAGTATGGGAGTTTTCACAGAGTAATCCGTGGCCGGGAGAGTGGATAGCCGCCTGCCGGGACGAGCTTTCGGAGAGCAGTGAGGAAAGTTCCGGGGAAAAAGGCGGAAAGGAACCGGCCTGGATGAAATTCCTGATCCGGGATGTGGGACGCCAGGCGGAGGAATTTCTGGATGGTCTTTATGAGGCAGCAGAACTTGCCGCTGAGGAGGACGGACCGCAGGCGTATGCCCCGATGTTGGCGGAAGATATCCGGGCAATGGAAATACTGAAAGAAGCGGAGACTTACCGGGAGATCGCAGATGGGATTGCCGGACTGAAATTCGGACGTCTGGCGGCTGTCAGGGGAAAACAGGTGAATCCGGAGAAGAAAGAGCGGGCGGCAGCGCTCAGAAATGCCGCAAAGGACGGCATCAAAAAGATGAAAGCCCTTTATCTTCCGGGTGATGTGGATTCTGTGTTTTCCGACATGGATGCCTGCCGGGGACCGATCCGGATGCTTCTGGAACTTGCGGAAGAGTTTTCCGCCAGGTTCCAGGAGGCAAAAGAAGAAAAGAATCTGGTGGATTTCAATGACCTGGAACATTTTGCACTCGAAATCCTTACAGGCGGCAGTCCGGATCACAGACCGGGAGCAGTGGCGGATGAACTTTCGGGAATCTATGAAGAAATTCTCGTAGATGAGTATCAGGACAGCAATGAGGTCCAGGAGACACTGATCCGCTGTGTATCCAGAGAACGGTTCGGGACACCGAATGTTTTTATGGTCGGCGATGTGAAGCAGAGCATCTATAAGTTCCGACTGGCGAAGCCGGAACTTTTTCTGGAAAAATATGAATCTTACGGGAATGAGGATGATCTGTACCAGAAGATCGAGCTCCATAAAAATTTCCGGAGCCGACGGGAGGTCCTTGAAAGCATTAATGATGTGTTTTATCAGATCATGACAAAGCAGTTGGGAAATATCTGCTACACGGACGATGCGGCCCTGTATGCGGGAGCAAAATTTCCGGAAACGCCCAAAGAAGGCCAGGCAAAGACGGAGGTCCTGCTCTTAAATACGGGAGATCCTCTTTTTGACGGCATGGATGAGGAAAAAGCGGATTACACAGCACGGGAAGCGGAGGCGAGACTGATCGCTGCAAAGATCCGCGAGCTGACTGATCCGGAATCCGGAATGCAGATCTATAACGGAAAGACCGGGCAGTATGAACGATTAAAGAAAAAGGATATCGTGATCCTTCTGCGGAGTCTTTCCGGATGGTCGGAGGAATTTTTAAGTGTTCTCGGTGCAGCAGGAATCCCGGCGTATGCGGAGTCCAGGACCGGGTATTTTACAGCGGTGGAAGTTGAGACGATGTTAAATATGCTGGCGCTCATCGACAATCCGATGCAGGACATCCCGTTAGCCGGAGTGCTGAAATCTCCGATCGGCGGAATGAAGGACCGGGAGCTTGCCATTGTGATGGCGGACTTTAAGCGGGATGCGGATCGCGGGGAAGATATCGGATTCTATGGGGCAGTGAAGCACTATCTGGAAAAACATGGGAAACATGATGAAACGATGGCATCGGTCCGGACCGGGGAAGAGAGCGAAGAAGAGACAATCTTCCGGAAGCTGCAGAGCTTTATGGATCTGCTTGCGGAGCTTCGGAGAGAATCCCTGTATCTTCCGGTCTCCAGACTGATCGGCCGTATCTTTGATCGGACAGGATACGACAAATATGCGGCTGCCATGCCGGCCGGGAAGACTCGGCAGGCAAACCTTGCCATGCTGGTACAGAAGGCGGAAGATTATGAGAAAACAAGCTATCAGGGGCTGTTTGACTTTATCCGCTATATCGAAAAACTGAAGAAATACAACACGGATTTCGGAGAGGCATCCCGGTCCGGGGAACATGATGATGCGGTGCGGATCATGAGCATCCACAAAAGTAAAGGACTGGAGTTCCCGGTCGTATTCCTCGCCGGATGCGGAAAAAAATTTAACCGCCAGGATGCAAGAGGGCGGATCCTGATCGACGAAGAGCTCGGGATCGCGGCAGATTTTCTGGATCCGGTGAAGAAAGTCAAGGCGCCTACTTTAAAGAAAAATGTGCTCGCAAGGCGCTCCAACCTCGAAAACATGGGGGAGGAGCTGAGAATCCTCTATGTCGCGATGACGCGTGCAAAAGAAAAGCTCATCATCACGGCTGGGGACAAGTACCTGGAGAACAAGATCGAAAAATGGGGAATGACCGGATCAGTGGGAGCACTGCCGTTTACTGTGCTGAGCGCGGCGTCCTCCTATCTGGACTGGATCTTGATGGCAGCCGGGGGCGCAAAAAGAACGATCGATGTGAAAAATGTCCCGATGAAGGATCTCCTTGTGGAGGAAGAAAAAAATCAGGAAGAGAAGGCAAAACTTTACCTGGAACTGGAACAACTCCGCGGGGAAAAGCCGGAAAAAATTCCGGAACTGATTCGGAAACCGTATCCGTTTGAGACAGATCTTTCCCTGCATGCGAAGATGTCCGTCTCGGAACTGAAGATGCAGGGACAGTTCACGGATGATGCGGAAAGCGCGTTCCTGGTCCGTTCGGAGCGGGAAGATCCGGCGGAAGAAACGGAACGGGGGCCAGAGGGAGAGCCGGAGAAATCTCCGGAAGCGGAAGAACGTCTGTCTGCCGCTGAGAAGAGGGCACGTCAGAAACAGGCAACAGACCGCGGTACCGCCTGCCACCGGATGCTGGAACTGATCCATTTTTCGGATATTTCCGGGTATGAGGATGTGAAAAAAGAATTTGACCGGGTTCTCTCTGAAAAGAGAATGCAGCCGGATGCGGTCCGCCTGGTGTCACCCGGCATGATCGCGAAGTTTTTCCGGTCCGGGATCGCCGGCCGGATGAAGATGGCAGACAGGCAGGGAAAACTGAGAAAAGAGAGCCAGTTTATCCTTGGAATTCCGGCCCGGGAGATGAAAGCGGCGGATTCGAATGAACTCGTTCTGATTCAGGGAATCATCGATGCATGGTTTGAGGAGAAGGACGGACTTGTGATCGTAGACTATAAAACCGACAGAGTGAAGGAAGGGGAAGAACAGACTCTTCTGGACCATTATCAGGTCCAGCTTCAGTATTATGCCCGGGCGCTCTCCCAGATCACAGGAAAAAGAGTGAAGGAAGCGGTCATCTATTCCCTGACGATCCAGAAGGAGATAAACGTACCGATCGGGCAGTAGAGAAGGCAGCTGCGGAAGGCTGCCGGAGCTGACTGAAAAGGAAGGCTGCATAAAAAAGACTGCCCGATGTTGTGAAAAAAGGTTACTTTTCACGGGTAGGAATTTTCTGAACTGAAAATTCCGTATGATACCGTTGTGGTCGCGGATTTTGCCGATTTGGAATGCGAAGCATCGGCAAAATCCTGTTACAGTACGCGGGCATGGAGTGACCGTGTACTGTAACGAAAAAAGCGCCGGGCAGTCTTTTTATGCAAACTTATTTATTCCGCGATGATCAGCTCTTTCGCATACGGGAGAGATGCGATCCAGTCGCAGAAGGTGTGCCACTCGGTGAGCTTATGATTCTTTCTCGCGTGATAGATGTTCACGAGAGTCTCATAGTTCATCGTGCAGGTGCGCATCTGGTTGTAGCTGGACGGGAGGAGCTGGATCATATCGTACCAGTCCTCTTTGTTCTTGCCCTCGTTCATGTATTTCAGGCGGATCTGCTCAAGGCGGTCCACAACGGTCTGCATGTAGGCGAGAGTGTCCGGAGTCATATGGTCGTGGCTGAAATCGTCGATGTCGAACGGTTTGGAATGGATCTTGTGCATGGTACTCGTGGAGTTTGCGACGGTCGCCACTTTGTAGGTATCATATTCCTTCCACCAGTAGAGCGGAGCTGTAATGTCCACGGAGACGAAGATCTGGCGGATGAATTTGCGGTGGTCGCTTCCGGCCATGCGGAGACGTTTCGCAAGATCGATGTCATTCGGGCCGAAGACGAAATTTCCATCTTCATCGTAGCTGCTGTCCATGCGTGCCCAGCTGTTCATCGGGTTTCTTGCGCCGCGCATGGCGTTCTCGAAATTCATGACGCTTGTGCGTTCAAATTTTATCATAATGGGTGTTCTCCTTCATAAAAAAGTCTGGCGGAAGAGAAAGCAGCGGAAGGATTTTCCAACCGTCTGTCCTGCGCCGGATGCTTTCCCTATTATAACGGGTTTTGTGGGAGGATACAAGATGAAAATTAGGAGGATCACATGCTTTTTGGGCTGTTCTTCTGGGCAGATCGGGAATGCGGATATGACAGCTTGCGATTCAGGCGTCTTTTCGCTATAATAGGGAAAAAAGAAAGAAGAGTGGCTTTGCCATCAATATAAAGGAGGAAACAGCCATGAATATCATTGCGGCGGTGGATAAACACTGGGCGATCGGAAACAGGGGGAAACTTCTGGTGACGATCCCGGATGACCAGAAGCTTTTCCGTGAGGAGACAAAAGGAAAAGTGATCGTCATGGGAAGAAAGACGCTGGAAAGTCTTCCGGGCGGGCAGCCGTTAGCGGGGAGAGTCAATGTCGTTCTCACGAGAGACGAGTCTTACAGGGCAAAGGGGTGTGAGATCTTTCATGATCTCTCTTCAGCCATGGAATATTTAAAACAGTTTGCGTCGGAGAATATCTACATTATCGGCGGCGCGGAGATCTACAGGGCGTTCCTGCCGTACTGCGACACGGCCCACATCACATGGATCGACTACGAGTACATGGCGGATACATGGTTCCCGGATCTCGACAAAGATCCGGACTGGGAAGTGACGGCGGACAGCGATGAGCAGACGTATTTCGACCTTTGCTATGAATTCCGGCGGTATGAGCGCACGGGAAAGAAGGCTCTGGCACTGGGAGAAAAAACAGATTCTTTGCTGTGACGCATAAAAGTGATACAGAAATGCAGAAAAAACGCAAAACCGGAAGAATCGATGTTGCGTATCTGACTAAAAAATGTTACACTGAACTCAGTGTGTGTCAGTGACTTTGCAGACCCGGCTCCGATGGAGGGCGGGAGAATGATCTGAAAAGTTCTGTGTTGCAATCTGATTTCAGCTGTCGGAAAAGTCTTTTCGGCGGAACATGTTTGAGAAAACAGGAGGTATGGGATATGTATCCTATTTTAGAGGCAAAAAAGCTTGCGGATAAGATCTATCTGATGGTCGTAAAAGCTCCGAGAATTTCCGCAAACTGCAAACCTGGTGAGTTTGTGATCGTAAAGATCGATGAGAAAGGCGAGCGTATTCCGCTTACGATCTGCGATTATGACCGCGAGAAGGAGACGATCACGATCGTATTCCAGACAGTCGGTGCGTCCACAGAGCGTATGTCCACATTACAGGTCGGAGATTCCTTCCGTGATGTTGTCGGACCGCTCGGAAACCCGTCTGATTTCGTAAAAGAAGACATCGAAGAATTAAAGAAGAAAAAATATCTGTTCGTTGCGGGCGGTGTCGGAACAGCTCCGGTATATCCGCAGGTAAAATGGTTAAAAGAACATGGGATCGACGCTGACGTCATCATGGGATCCAAGACAAAAGATCTCCTGATCCTCGAGGACGAGATGAAGGCGGTTGCCGGAAACCTCTATGTGACGACCGATGACGGTTCCTACGGACATAAAGGAATGGTTACCGAGGTCATCAAAGAACTCGTAAATGAGCAGGGAAAGAAATATGACGTCTGTGTCGCGATCGGACCGATGATCATGATGAAATTCGTATGTCTCCTGACAAAGGAGCTTGAGATCCCGACAGTCGTAAGCTTAAACCCGATCATGGTGGACGGAACCGGAATGTGCGGTGCATGCCGTGTGACGGTTGACGGAAAGGTAAAATTTGCCTGTGTTGACGGACCGGAATTTGACGGACATGCCGTAAACTTTGATGAGGCAATGAAACGCCAGCAGATGTACAAGACAGAAGAAGGCCGTGCCCTTTTAAAACTCCGTGAGGGCGAAACCCACCACGGCGGATGCGGAAACTGCGGCAACGATTGATCGGTGATATGGAGGAAATGACATGGATGGAATGAAGAAAGTCCCGGTAAGAGAACAGGAGCCGAAGGTTCGCGCAACGAACTTTGAGGAGGTCTGTTACGGATATAATGAGGAAGAGGCTGTCGCTGAGGCGTCCAGATGCTTAAACTGCAAAAACGCGAGATGCGTTCAGGGATGCCCGGTCAAGATCGATATTCCGGCATTTGTAAAAGAAGTAAAAGAAGGAAACTATGCTGAGGCTGCAAAGGTGATCGGAAAATCTTCCGCACTCCCGGCTGTCTGCGGCCGTGTGTGCCCGCAGGAGAGCCAGTGTGAAGGCCAGTGCGTCCGCGGCATCAAGGGCGAGGCTGTTTCCATCGGTAAACTTGAGCGTTTTGTTGCCGACTGGTCCAGAGAGAACGGGATCGTTCCGGAAAAGCCGGAGAAGACAAACGGCATCAAGGTCGCTGTCATCGGTTCCGGCCCGTCCGGACTTACCTGTGCAGGAGATCTCGCGAAACTTGGCTATGAAGTAACGATCTTCGAGGCACTTCACGAGCCGGGCGGAGTTTTAACATACGGAATTCCGGAGTTCCGTCTTCCGAAACAGGGCGTTGTACAGCCGGAGATCGAGAACGTGAAGAAACTCGGCGTTGACATCGAGACAAACGTAATTATCGGCAAGTCTGTAACCGTTGACGAGTTGATGGACGAAGAGGGCTACAAGGCAGTCTTCATCGGTTCCGGTGCCGGTCTTCCGAGATTTATGGGAATCCCGGGCGAGAACGCAAACGGCGTATTCTCCGCAAACGAGTACCTGACAAGAAGCAACCTTATGAAGGCGTTCCGCGACGATTATGACACACCGATCGCTGCTGGTAAGAAAGTTGCTGTTGTCGGCGGTGGAAACGTAGCGATGGACGCAGCGAGAACGGCTCTCCGTCTCGGTGCAGAGGTTCATATCGTATACAGAAGAAGTGAGGCAGAGCTTCCGGCAAGAGCAGAGGAAGTTCACCATGCAAAAGAAGAGGGGATCATCTTCAATCTCTTAACGAACCCGACTGAGATCCTGACCGATGAAAAGGGCTGGGTAAAAGGCATGGTCGTAAGAAAGATGGAACTTGGCGAGCCGGATGCATCCGGAAGACGCCGTCCGGTCGAGATCGAAGGTTCCGATTATACGATCGATGTTGATACGGTCATCATGGCGCTCGGTACTTCCCCGAACCCGCTGATCTCCTCTACAACAGGCGGACTTGAGATCAACAAACATAAATGCATCGTTGCGGATGAGTCGAACGGAAAGACTTCCCGTGAGGGCGTATTTGCAGGCGGAGATGCTGTGACAGGTGCTGCTACCGTTATTCTTGCCATGGAGGCAGGAAAAGCAGGAGCGCGCGGAATCCACGAGTATCTGAACGGTAAGAAAGCTGAATAAAAAGAGTTGTGCCTGACGGAGCGCAGATGCGTTCCGAAAGGCACCTGCTTGAGTCATCATGACAGAAAGAGCTGCCGTTGGAAGGGGATTCTTCCGCAGGCGGCTCTTTATACTATCTGGCCCCGGGGCGGCAGGATGGGACAGCCGCACCTTTTGCAGAGTTAATATACGAAACGGAGGAAAAAGAACATGAAGAGCCCCATGACCCAGGAACAACGCTACATAAAAATGACGGAAACCCCGATCTCCCGGCTGATCCCGAGCCTGGCGATCCCGACGATCATCAGTATGCTGGTGACTTCTATCTACAACATGGCGGATACATTTTTCGTGAGCCGGATCGGCACGAGTGCATCGGCGGCCGTCGGCGTGAGTTATTCGTTGATGTCCATGATCCAGGCACTTGGATTTACGCTCGGAATGGGAAGCGGAAACTATCTATCGCGGGTCCTCGGAAGCAGGGATGAGGAAAAAGCAGAGCGGATCGCTTCCACCGGCTTTTATTCCGCGATCCTGATCGGGCTCCTGTTCGCGGTCGTGTGTCTGCCGAATCTTGATGTGCTCGTGAGACTTTTAGGAGCTACGGACACGATCGCTCCTTACGCAAAGGATTATGCAAAGTATATCCTGATCGCGGCCCCGGTCATGACAGGGTCGCTGGCAATGAATAACCTGCTCCGTTTCCAGGGACTGGCTGTCTACGCGATGATCGGGATCACGACCGGAGGCATCTTAAATATGATCCTGGACCCGATCTTTATCTTCGGACTGGATCTCGGGATCTCCGGCGCCGCACTTGCGACTGCACTCAGCCAGTGCATCAGTTTCGGGATCCTGTTTTTCCAGAGTCTTTTGAGAAAGGATTGTGTGCACCTGAAACCGGGAAAAATCACGCTTTCTTTAGCCCTCTACGGTGAGATCCTTCACGGCGGGATCCCGTCCCTCTGCCGTCAGGGGATCGCGAGCATTGCGACTGCTGCGCTGAACCTTGCGGCAAACCCATTTGGGGATGCGGCGATCGCGGCTCTCTCCATCGTGAGCAGGTATATGATGTTCATCGGCTCCGCCATGATCGGATTCGGACAGGGATTCCAGCCGGTCTGCGGCTTCAATTTCGGTGCGAAGCGGTATGACAGAGTCCTGGAGTCCTTCTGGTTCTGTGTGAAGGTCTCGGTTGTCTTTCTGGCAGTTCTTGCAGTCGGAAGTTTTGTCGGTGCGCCGCAGATCATGCGTGCATTCCGGAAAGAGGACCTCGATGTGATCGAGATCGGGACCTGGGCGATGCGGTTCCAGTGCGTCACCCTGCCGCTGTCCGCCTGGATCGTCATGTCCAACATGATGACCCAGACGATCGGATACGGGTTCCGCGCATCACTTGTCGCGTCCGGCCGCCAGGGACTTTTCCTGATCCCGGCGCTCTTCATCCTTCCGTCCGCATTCGGGATCCGCGGACTGCAGTTATGCCAGCCGGTCGCAGATGCGCTGACATTTGTCCTGGGCGTGGTGATCGTTCTTGGAATTTTGAGGGAACTGAAGGAAAAGCAGAGAGAAGAAGTGCAGATGCAGCAGTAAAGGAATCCTGGACGAGGCGCAATTGCTGTTTCAAAAAGACGGAAATTTCTGAACCGGAGATTCTGCAAGATACGGTTGAGCGTGAAGTTTTTGATGATGTCAACAAGTGAAAACACGATTCGCGGTTTTTCCCTTGTTATCGCGACAGTCGCCAAGGTCTCGTGCAAGCGCGGACTTTGGTTCGTTGTTCGCATAAATAGAAAAGCCCGGGGAATTATGATCCCCGGGTTTTTCGTATGATGCTTCGCAAGGAAGCGCCTGATTTTTTTAGAATTTACCTTCATCAGCAGCCTGCTGTACGGAAACAGCAACAGCAACGGTAGCGCCGACCATCGGGTTGTTGCCCATACCGATCAGACCCATCATCTCAACGTGAGCCGGAACGGAGGAGGAACCTGCGAACTGTGCGTCGGAGTGCATACGTCCCATGGTATCTGTCATACCGTAGGAAGCCGGACCTGCTGCCATGTTATCCGGGTGAAGAGTACGGCCTGTGCCGCCGCCGGATGCTACGGAGAAGTACTTCTTGCCTTTCTCTACGCATTCCTTCTTGTATGTACCTGCAACCGGATGCTGGAAACGGGTCGGGTTGGTGGAGTTACCGGTGATGGAAACGTCTACGCCCTCTTTCCACATGATCGCAACGCCCTCTGTTACGTCGTTAGCGCCGTAGCAGTTTACTTTTGCACGCGGGCTCTCCGGATCTGTGGAGTAGCATTTGCGGAAAACTTCCTCAACTTCGCCTGTGTAGTAGTTCATCTTTGTCTCAACATAAGTAAAGCCGTTGATACGGGAGATGATCTGTGCAGCGTCTTTTCCGAGACCGTTTAAGATAACGCGGAGCGGTTTTTTACGAACTTTGTTTGCTTTCTCAGCGATACCGATCGCGCCCTCAGCGGCTGCGAAGGACTCGTGACCTGCGAGGAAGCAGAAGCAGTCTGTGTCCTCTTCCAGGAGCATTTTTCCGAGGTTGCCGTGTCCGAGACCAACTTTTCTCTGGTCAGCAACGGAACCCGGGATACAGAAAGCCTGAAGACCTTCACCGATCGCAGCAGCAGCGTCTGCGGCACGGCGGCAGTTCTTCTTGATCGCGATCGCAGCGCCTACTGTGTAAGCCCAGCATGCGTTCTCGAAACAGATCGGCTGGATCTTCTTTACCTGGTCATATACGTTAAGGCCTGCATCCTTTGTGATCTTCTCAGCTTCTTCAATGGATGCAATGCCATAGCTGTTTAAAACGGAATTGATCTTGTCAATTCTTCTCTCATAGGATTCAAATAATGCCATTGTTTTCTTCTCCTTCCAATCATTCCTGACGCGGGTCAATGATCTTCACTGCATCTGCTACGCGGCCGTACTGACCTTTTGCTTTTTCGTAAGCAGTTGTCGGATCGTCGCCTTTTTTGATGAAGTCGGTCATCTTGCCGAGGTTTACAAACTGGTAGCCGATGATCTGGTCATCAGCGTCAAGAGCGATACCGGTAACATAACCTTCTGCCATCTCGAGGTAACGCGGACCTTTCTTTAAAGTACCGTACATCGTACCAACCTGGGAACGAAGACCTTTACCGAGATCCTCAAGACCAGCGCCGATCGGAAGACCTTCCTCGGAGAATGCACTCTGGGTTCTTCCGTAAACGATCTGGAGGAAGAGCTCTCTCATTGCTGTATTGATCGCATCACAGACAAGGTCTGTGTTTAATGCTTCAAGAATTGTTCTGCCCGGAAGGATCTCTGCTGCCATAGCTGCGGAGTGAGTCATACCGGAACATCCGATGGTTTCCACAAGAGCCTCCTGAATGATACCTTCCTTTACATTCAGGGTCAGCTTACAGGCACCCTGCTGCGGAGCGCACCAGCCAATACCGTGTGTCAGACCGGAAATATCTTTGATTTCCTTGGACTGTACCCATTTCGCTTCCTCCGGGATCGGAGCTGCGCCATGGTTTACGCCCTGCGCAACCGTGCACATCTGTTCTACTTCATGTGAATAAATCATGTTGAGACTCCTTTCAATATATGGTTTTTAATGCTCGTTAAAAAAATCACATCATACCCGTTCCATTTTCTCACAAAAATGAAGTTTCGTCCATACCTTTTTCCAAAATATTCAGGTTTTGGGAAGGAATTTCAACAGAAAAAAGAACCTCCCCGGGTAGGAATAAGAATGGGATTTCTTATTGCGAAACATATTCTATATAGCGGAAAAACGATGGATCAAACCAATGAAATCCTGTTCATACAGGAGAAGAGAAAAGAGATTGTAAACCCGGGATTTCAGCGTTATACTAAAAGGAACGAAATGTGATCGGGGCGGCGGTCAGATCCTGCCTGGTGCGGGAAACGATCGGCGGCTCATGTAAAAAATAACGAGGTGGATCAATGAACCTTCATGAGGATGCAAAGATGAAAATCGAACGGAAGGAAGAGCAGGAACTGGAAATTCTCGGAGAGATCCTGGAAGCGTATGTCGATACGCCGATCAAAAAGGATGCGTTTCTGATCGGAGATCTTGGTCTCGATTCCTTTCTGATTGTATATTTTATATCGGAAGTAGACGACCGTTTCGGCGCTGCGATCGAGATGCCGGAACATGTGGAGTATATGACGGTCCAGGATGTGCTGGATCAGTTAAACGGGAGAAAGTGACCGGCCAAAAAGGCGTGAAGCCGCAGCCGAATACCGGAAAGCGGCTCGTACAGCAGAACCGGAGGACAGGAGAAAATACATATGGAAAAAACACTGGAAGAGAAAAAAGAACTTGCTGCGAAGGTGATCGCGGCATTAAAAAAAGAGTATCCGGATGCGGACTGCACGCTGGATTACAACGAAGCATGGAAACTTTTGGTCAGCGTGCGCCTGGCGGCCCAGTGCACGGATGCGAGAGTCAATGTGGTCGTTCAGGATCTCTATAAAAAATTCCCGGATGTGAAATCGCTGGCGGAAGCAGATGTGAACGAGATCGAGGAGATCGTCCATCCCTGCGGACTCGGGAAGAGCAAGGCGCGCGATATCAGCGCCTGCATGAAGATCCTCTGGGAACAATATCATGGAAATGTGCCGGATGACTTTGACGCACTCTTAAAACTCCCGGGCGTCGGAAGAAAGAGCGCGAACCTCATCATGGGTGATGTCTTCGGAAAACCGGCGATCGTCACCGATACCCACTGCATCCGCCTGACAAACAGGATTGGTCTCGTGGACGGGATCAAGGACCCGAAAAAAGTTGAGATGGCGCTCTGGAAGATCATTCCGCCGGAGGAAGGAAATGATTTCTGCCACCGCCTCGTGGAACATGGACGGGCTGTCTGCACTGCGCGAACAAAGCCGTACTGTGACAGGTGCTGCCTGGCGGAGTTCTGCGAGAAGAACGGAGTCGAGTAAGGAAGGTTTGAGCTGTCATGAATCCATAAAAAAGGTCAGAATGGAAAGGCGTCCATTCTGACCTTTTTGGTATCAGGATTCGTTTTTGCGATCGTGCAGTGGGAAATCAGGAACTCTGACCTAGTTTGCCGTCTCGTTCTCAAATTTCTCCATGTATTTTTCCTGAATCAGCTTTACGAGTTCCGGAGCTTTTCCGCCGATCGGAGTTCCGTTCATCTCGCAAGCCGGAGAGCAGAATTTTGTGGAGCTGGAGACGATGATCTCATCGGCATCCATGAGTTCCGCCATTGTGAACGGTGTCTCATCGACCGGGATCCCGTTGTCTTTGCAGATCTGGATGATGTGCATTCTTGTGATGCCCGGGAGGATGTAGTGGTCGGTCGGGTGAGTCTTGAAGATCCCGTCTTTGATGATGGAGACATTGCTGTGGGCGCACTCGGTGACAACATCGCCGCGGTGGAAGACGCATTCCCCGCATCCCATGGACTCGGCTTTCTCAGCAGCCATAACGTTCACAAGGAGGTTTAAGGTCTTGATGTTGCAGTGAAGGAACCGGGTATCCTCAACATCGGTGAGCTTCAGGCGTTTGCTGGAATCTGCCGGTTTTCCCGGTTTCATAAAGATCCAGAGATTCGGCTTTGTGCCTTTTTCCGGGAACTGGTGCTGGCGGATGCCGGTTCCGCGGGTCATCTGCCAGTAGATGAAGATATCGCTGTCGTCCATCTTCGCGAGCATGTCATAGAGGATCGCGGTCAGTTCTTCCCGTGTATAAGGAATCTCGATCCTGAGAAGGCCCGCACTGTTGAAAAAGCGGTCGAGATGTTCTTTTAAGGCGAAGATCTTTCCGTTTCTTGCAAGTGTTGCTTCATATACACCGTCCCCGAAGTAGCAGGCACGGTCATTCATCGGCACGGTCATCTCCTCGAGAGGACCGAATTTCCCATTGTAATATCCAAGTGTTTTCATAATGATTTCCTCCTGAATTCAAGTGGTTGCGGCACAAGGGCAGGGCTTGTTCCCTTTGTGGTATCATAGCATGAAACGCGGGCGTTGTAAAGAATATGGGGTGAACAGGGTTGTGGAAACTTCATAAAAAGTTCGGAAATCTTTCGTTGTAATATGGCATATTTTCCGGTATAATAGGAATGATCATGAAAAGAAACCACCTGTGCAGAAATGGGTGGCGAGCATAATATTGAAGGAAAGTGCAGGAAATTACCAATGAACATCAGTATGAACCCAAATGGTGAACTGTACCAGTCGGCTGTCAACGCGCCGGGAGCGATCGATATCCCGGAGAGCTTTTTAAATGAGGCACGTCAGTTCCGGGAGTTAAATATGCGCTACGCATGCGCGATCCGGGAAGTGAAGACGAAATTGGAAGTATTGAACGATGATCTCGCAGTTCGGAATCAGAGAAACCCGATCCAGATGATCAAATCCCGAGTGAAAAAGCCGGAGAGCATCATCGAAAAACTCCACAGAAGAGGATTCCCGATCTCCGTAGAGTCGGTGCGGGAAAATCTCTACGATGTGGCGGGGATCCGCGTGATCTGTTCGTTTGTGGATGATATCTATACCGTCGCCGAGATGCTGGCGCGACAGGATGATATCAACGTTCTCATGGTAAAAGACTATATCCGCTGCCCGAAGGTCAACGGATACCGCAGCTACCATATGATCATCGAAGTTCCGGTATTCTTCTCCGACCGGAGGGAAAACATGCGCGTGGAGGTCCAGATCCGGACGATCGCGATGGACTTCTGGGCGAGTCTGGATCATCAGATGAAGTATAAGAAGGATGTGGAAGATGCGAGTGAGATCAGCGATGAACTGAAAGAGTGTGCAGAGGTGATCGCACAGACGGATCTTAAAATGCTGGCGCTCCGCCGGAAAATCGAAGACCGTGAGAGCAGGGAAAATCCCCTCAAGTTTGATAAAGATCTGCCGTAGGCCGAAAAGAACAGCCGGCAGCAGATGCAAAAAAGAGAAGAGTGGGCAGACGACAAAAGAAAGCTGAGGAAAAAGCTGTTTGTCGAATGCGTCCTTAATAGAGATAGCAGCACAGGGTTTCGGTGATCCGGAACCCTGTTTTTTTGTACAGGGCAAGAGCCGGAGTGTTATTTCCGGCAACCTGAAGGAGGACCGGACGTTTATGATCACCAGAAGCACCGGTGCGGGATGAAACCGCGACCGGGGTGTCGGAAACAGTCCGACCGGTGTAAAGATCCGTCAGGAGATTTTCGGTGTCTGAAAACAGTCCTACAAGGACAGTCTGTAAAAATGAGGTTCCGTATCCTTTTCCACGCTGCGATCTTTCCACTTCAAAACCGTAGAGATAGTAGTGGGACGGGAAGACAGAAAAATTTACGATGGCATGTCCGGATCGAAAACAGAGTGTCAGGGTCCCGTCGATATCCAGAGTTTCGAGCTGAACATCGGTGAGAAAGCCGGATGGTGCAGCCGCAGATTCCGCATGGTCAGTTCGCCGGACAGCAGTAGAAAAATCCTCCGGCAGCAGCTCCATCATATGTTCCTCAGAGTCCTGTTCCGCTCCGATCGCCTCAAGGACAGCGGCAGTGTTCCGGTCTTTCTGATCCACATAGAAGAGCAGTTCGGAATCCTCTGGAAGTTCCTGGATCCCCTGATCCAGAAGCGCAGAGAAGAGTCCCTGACCGCGGAATTCCGGATCTGTAAAGGCGGAGCACTCAAACAGAAGGTCGTCCACCGGAACAAAAGCGATGGCGGAGACGATGCGCCCGTCGTATTCAGAAAAAAGAAACAGGGATGCATCCTCAAAAGGGAAAGAGAGCGAGGTGTGATCGTGAGCTGTGCATGTATTTACCATGGTTTGGATCTGGTCTTTCCGGAAAGAATCTAAAGAAGAGACGCAGTATGATTTCATCATAAACCTCCTGTAACTAAGTGGAAAAATCGGTGAAAAACATTCCCTTTCAGGAACAAAGTATGTGGATCCGGCGGGAGTTTTATCTGCCGGGGATAAAAATGCAGAAGTGAAATGCGGAAGAGAGACAAATTCCGCACCATAGAATCACTGCCGCCATCGTGTTCAGATGAAGATAAGTATATACAGAAAAATACTTCAATTCAAGGAATTTTCCGTGTTTTTTTCTATTGCCGCCATGCAAAAGGGGTGATAAAATTGTTCCTAGTCTCATAAATGGTTGGACCATTTTATACTGTCTCTCCGCAAGTCTGCGAAGATCGCAGAAAACAGAGACAGAATCTGACAACAGGAGGAAAACAAAAATGAAGTACGTGAAAGAAATTGTGATCATTTTCGGGATCACGATGGTGGGGGAACTCTTGAATATGTTCATTCCGCTGCCGGTTCCCGCCGGAGTGTATGGACTGTTCATTCTTCTCGGCGGTTTATGCACGAAAGTGATCTCCCTTTCCGATGTGGAAGTGACGGGAAACCTGCTTCTGGATCTGATGCCGGTCATGTTTATTCCGGCCGCTGTCGGGATCATCGATAAGATCGAAGAGTTAAAAGCCGTTATGATCCCGATGCTCATCATCACCTTTGTGACCACTTTCATCGTCATGACCATCACCGGCAAGACGGCAGAGTGGATCATCAAGAGACAGAAAAAGAGGGAGAAATAGAAATGTCATTGTACTTTGGAGTATTTATCAGTCTGTTCGCATACCTGATCGGTATGAAGTTAAAGAAAAAATTCGGATGGCCAGTGTTAAACCCGCTGCTCGTCGCGATCATCCTTGTGATCGCATTCTTAAAAGCGACCGGGATCAGCTATACCGATTACAACACAGGTGCATCCTATATCAGTTATTTTTTGACACCGTCAACGGTTTGTCTTGCAATTCCACTGTATAAGCAGTTAGAATTATTAAAGAAGAATCTGACAGCAGTCGCAGCAGCGATCACAGCCGGAGTCATCGGAAGTGTCGTCAGCGTCTATGTGATGTCCATGATCTTCCGTCTGGAACATGTCCACTATGTTTCCCTGCTTCCGAAGTCCATCACGACAGCGATCGGAATGGGAGTATCGGAGGAAGCCGGCGGGATCGTGACGATGACGATCGTCAGCATCATCCTGACGGGAATCCTCGGTAATATCGTTGCAGATGGCTGGTTTAAGCTTGTCGGCATCAAGGAACCGATCGCGAAAGGACTGGCACTCGGAACTTCCGCGCATGCGATCGGAACCGCAAAGGCGCTGGAGCTCGGTGAGGTAGAAGGTGCGATGAGCAGCCTGTCGATCGCAGTAGCAGGTCTTATGACGGTCGTTGCAGTGCCGATCATGTCAGGATTGCTCTAAAATAAAAAGTGCAAAAGGAGAGAAAACCATGGCTGAGAGAGTAAAGAAACGTTCAGAGATCAGAGAACAGGATACCTGGAAACTGGAGGACATGATCGCATCGCCGGAGAAGTTTGAAGAACTTGCGGACGGAGTGGAAGAGCGGATCCCGGGGTATGAGACATACCGGGGAAAACTCGGAAGTTCGGCAGATCTGCTTAAAAGTTACCTGGAATTTGATGAATCGATGGATGAGACGATCTCTCTCCTCTATGCGTATGCGATGCAGAAACGCGATCAGGATACCTCTGTCAGCGAGAATCAGGCACTGGTGTCCAGAGTCCAGTCTCTTGCGGTAAAAGCAATGGCTGCTTCGTCCTTCGCCCAGCCGGAGATCCTGGAGATCCCGGATGAGACGATGAACGGATTCCTGGAAACGGATGAGTTAAAGGCGTATAAACTCCAGATCGAACGTCTGCTCGCGAAAAAACCGCATATGCTTTCAGAGAAGGAGGAAGCAATCTTAGCGTCTGCTTCCGAGATCGCGCACACTCCGTCATCGGTATTCTCCTTATTTAATAATGCAGATTTGAAATTTGACCCGGTTGAGGACGAGAACGGGGAACTCGTTGAGGTGACCCACGCGAGATACGGGAAACTTATCGAGAGCAAAAAGCGGAGTGTCAGAGAGGCGGCTTTCCATTCCCTCTACAAAGGATACCGCCAGTTTGCGAACACGATCGCGGCAACCTACGAGGGAAATGTCAAGCAGGGAAATTTCTATGCGAGAATGCGTCAGTATCCGTCGGCAAGAGCCATGTACCTTGCGGAAAACGAGATCCCGGAGCGTGTTTACGATAACCTCCTGGAATCAGTCCATGATGCGCTCCCGCTGCTGCACCGGTATATGGGATTCCGGAAAAAATGCCTGGACCTTCCGGAGCTGCACATGTATGATCTCTACGTGCCGCTCACGGATGAGTATGAGAAAACGTACTCCTACAAAGAGGCACAGGAACTGATCCTGAAGGCATTAAAACCTCTCGGAGAGGAATATTTAAACCTCTTAAAGAATGGTTTCGGGAACCGCTGGATCGATGTCTATGAAAATGAGGGAAAGCGGAGCGGAGCCTACTCGAACTGCGTTTACGGCGTGCATCCGTACGTGCTGATGAGCTTTGACGGAACGCTGGATTCCGTCCTCACCCTGGCACATGAGATGGGACATTCGATCCACTCCTGGTACTCCAATGCCAACCAGACCTACACGTATGCCGGATATAAGATCTTTGTGGCGGAGGTTGCATCGACCTGCAATGAGATCCTGATCTTAAACTATATGATCAATGAGACGAAGGACAGGAAGGAGAAGTTTTACCTCATCAACCAGCTCGCTGAGCGTTTCCGCACAACGCTGTTCCGCCAGGCGATGTTCGCGGAATTTGAGGCAGAGACTTACCGGCTTTCCTGGAGCGGGACTCCTCTCACAAAAGATTTGCTCTGCAGTCTTTACCATGAGCTGAATTCGGAGTATTATGGAGAAGAGACTGTGATCGATGAGGACATTGATCATGAGTGGGAGCGGATCCCACACTTCTACATGCAGTTTTATGTCTACCAGTACGCGACAGGATTTTCCGCGGCGATGGCGATCGCAAGGCGGATCCTTTCTGGGGACGAAAAGACAAAAGAAGGTTATTTCCGGTTCTTAAAGGGCGGATGCTCAAAGACGCCGGTGGAGCTTTTAAAGTTAGTCGGGCTTGACATGGAAAAGCCGGATGTCGTCAATGAGGCGATGAAGGTGTTTGAAGGACTCATCAAAGAGTTGGAAGGTTCCTTTTCATGAACGGAAATTTTCTGAACTGAAAATTCCGTGTGATCAGCTGCGGGGCGGATCTTGTCAGACCGTCTACCGGACTGAATTGGTGAGGAGCGGACCGGAGTGGATGGAAAAAAGGAATTGACAGTTTTGCCGGATCTGGCGATCGATCATCCGGCATGAGGGGAAGAGGCGAGCGGTTATGAGTATTTATGAGGCGATTTTTAACAGATGTTCGGTCCGCGAGTATGAGATGGAGAAACTTGCACCGGGACGGCTGGAGGCGCTGGAGCGGTATCTGAAAAATATCGCGCTCCTCGATGAGGAGAAAACGGTAAAATTTGAGATCATAGACAATTCAGACGGAAAGCAGAAGATCCATGGTCTCTGGAAGGTCGAGGCGCCGTACTATCTTGCCGTCTATTGCGGGAATGACCAGCTGTCCGTGCGGAATGCCGGATATGCGGCTGAGCAGGCAGTCCTTTACCTCACATCAAAGGAACTCGGAACCTGTTATCTCGGAGCGACGAAGGCCGGAGAGGAGAAAAAAGACGGTCTGAAACGTTTCCTCGTGATCGCGTTCGGACGGGCTGCGGGACGCCCGTCCCGCGATTCTTCCCTGGCTCACCGCGCTTCCCTTGCGGCGCTCTGCGCGTTCAAGGACGAACCGGGGGAGCAGGTGAAGGCGATCCTGCGTGCCGCGAGACTCGCTCCGTCCTCATTCAATTCCCAGCCATGGCGCTTTGTCGTCTATTCGGACCGGATCTATATCTTTGCGAAAAAAACACTCCCGTTTTCCGGAAAAGAAAAGCGCGCCTTTAAGGAATTCAACATCGGCATCATGCTCTCCCACATCATGCTGGCCGCCGAGGAGCTCTGGATGAACATGGAGACCCAGGTGGAAGACCAGTTCGCGAAGAAAGATTACAAGAACGGGGAATACGTCTGTACGATCATGTTCCACAGTTGATAAAAGTATAAAAACAGAGAACGGCAGCTGGCGTGGGTACCAGGTGCCGTTCTTTTTGTATAGCAGGAAATTCCGATGGAACTTCCAGCTATACAAAAAGGCACTGCGTGCCTAAGATGCGCACTCGCGCGAAGATGAAGGTTGTCGCAGGCGACCGCGCTCGGCGCGAGAATGTGCCGAGGCACATTCCATTTTGTTTAGCAGATGAATTGAACATCATAACGATGCAGAAAAAGACTTCTGTCACAATATTTGAAAAATCTTTGCAAAATGCGGAAATTTTTTCAGAACCTATATTTTTACTTGAAACAGAAAAACTCTTATGCTAAAATTGGTAAGAATAAGGTGTTTTAGAAACGTAACTACATCGGAGGAGGAAACTATGATCAGTCAGCTCATACAGAAGATTCAGAAGACAAAGGCACCGATCTGCGTCGGTCTTGACCCTATGTTAGGTTATATCCCGAACCATATTGTACAGAGAGCATTCAAGGACTTCGGCGAGACCATGGAAGGCGCTGCCGAGGCTGTATGGCAGTTTAATAAAGAAATTATCGATAACACTTATGATTTGATTCCCTCAGTGAAACCGCAGATTGCAATGTATGAGCAGTTTGGCATTGAGGGTCTTAAAATATATGCCCGCACGATCGAGTATTGCCAGAACAAGGGACTCCTTGTGATCGGCGATGTCAAGAGAGGCGATATCGGATCCACTTCCTCCGCGTATGCAGTTGGACATATCGGAAGCGTAAAAGTCGGAAGCAACGTATGCCGTGGCTTCAATACAGACTTCATTACCGTAAATCCGTACCTCGGAACAGACGGCATCAAACCGTTCGTCAATGTCTGCAACGATGAAGACAGAGGACTTTTTGTTCTCGTTAAAACCTCCAACCCGTCCAGCGGTGAGTTCCAGGACCGTCTTGTAGACGGAAGACCTCTCTATGAGTTAGTCGCTGAGAAGGTCGTTGAGTGGGGCGAAGCGAGCATGGACGGCGATTACAGCAACGTCGGTGCGGTTGTCGGCGCTACTTATCCGGAGATGAGCAAGATCTTAAGAAAGCTCATGCCGAAGACTTATTTCCTGGTACCGGGTTACGGTGCACAGGGCGGTACTGCGAAAGACTTAATGCACTGCTTTAACGAAGATGGACTCGGAGCTGTCGTAAACTCCTCCCGTGGTATCATCGCAGCTTATAAGCAGGAGAAATATGCGAAATTCGGTCCGGAACACTTTGCAGAGGCATCCAGACAGGCCGTTATCGACATGATCGCAGATATCAATTCTGTATTATAAATGAAAAAACGCAATTGTTCAGAAAAGTATTGTAACCAGAAAAGCTGTACAACTGCGGAATGATCCACATTGAAAAAATAATCATCAGCCATGGCCATTCGTCCGTGGCTGATGTGTTGTAATAAGGAGGGAACCATGGCACAGAAAAAAGTAAACGCTGTGATCCACAGCCAGGAGAAGCTGGCGGAGGGGATCTACAGCATGTGGCTTGACGCACCGGAGATGGCAGAAGCGGCTGTTCCGGGACAGTTTATCGCTGTTTACACAAATGACCCGTCAAAACTTCTTCCGCGTCCGATCAGTATCTGTGAGGCGGACAAGGAGAATGGAAGACTTCGGATCGTTTACCGCATCGCGGGAGCCGGCACAAAGGAGTTTTCCGAATGCAAGGCAGGCGATACCCTGGATATTATGGGGCCGTTGGGAAATGGATTCCCTTTAAAGAAGAAAAAGGCATTCCTGATCGGCGGAGGGATCGGAATCCCGCCGATGCTGGAACTCGCGAAGAACCTGGACTGCGAAAAGACAGCAGTCATCGGTTACAGAGATCAGGAGACCTTCCTTGCGGACGAGCTTCGCAAATATGCTGATGTTGTGATCGCAACGGAGGACGGAAGCGTCGGAACAAAAGGAAATGTCATCGATGCGATCCGCGCGGAGAAGCTCACCGCGGATATCATCTACGCATGCGGACCGACTCCGATGTTAAAGGCACTGAAAGCCTATGCGATGGAGAACGGGATCGAGTGTTACATTTCCCTGGAAGAGAAGATGGCGTGCGGGATCGGTGCCTGTCTTGGCTGCGTATGCCACAGCAAAGACATCGATGAGCACAGCAACGTGAGAAACAAGAGGATCTGCAAGGACGGTCCGGTCTTCCGCGCCGAAGAGGTAGAGCTCCTGACTCCGGACGAGCAGCGCGAGCGCATCGCCTCCGGCATCATGATCAAAAAGGAGGAACAGGCATGAATACAAAAGTAACACTGGCCGGTGTGGAGTTAAAGAACCCGGTGATGACCTGTTCCGGTACCTTTGGTTCCGGTATGGAATACGGTGAGATGATCGACCTTGACCGTCTCGGAGCTGTTGTGACAAAGGGAATCGCAAATGTTCCGTGGCCGGGAAATCCGACTCCGCGTGTGACGGAAGTTTACGGCGGAATGTTAAATGCGATCGGTCTTCAGGGACCGGGTGTTGATGTTTTCATGAAGCGCGACGTTCCGTTTTTAAGACAGCATGATACAAAGATCATCGTCAATGTCTGCGGAAAGTCCGAGAGCGACTATGTGGACGTTGTGGAGCGCCTTGCGGACGCCGACGTGGACATGCTCGAGATCAACATCTCCTGCCCGAATGTAAAGGAAGGCGGGATCGCGTTCGGTCAGGATCCGAAATGCGCGGAGCAGATCACAAAGGCAGTCAAAAAGGTTGCAAAGCAGCCGGTGATCATGAAACTTTCCCCGAACGTGACCGACATCGCGGAGATGGCAAGAGCCGTTGAGGCAGGCGGAGCGGACGTGGTATCCCTGATCAATACGATCACGGGTATGAAGATCGACATCAATAAGCGGACCTTCGCGCTGGCAAACAAGACCGGCGGTATGTCCGGTCCGGCGATCAAACCGGTCGCTGTCCGCATGGTATATCAGGTTGCGAACGCAGTAAAGATCCCGGTAATCGGAATGGGCGGCATCATGACAGCTGAGGACGCGCTGGAGTTCATCCTCGCGGGCGCGACAGCCGTGTCCGTCGGAACCGCGAACTTCATCAACCCGGATACAACGATCCAGGTGATCGAGGGAATTGAGGCATATATGAAGAAGTACGGCGTGGAGGACATCCACGAGCTGATCGGCGCCGTACACTGAACATAAGGATCGCATTCCTGCACGGCAGGGACGCCATCTGACAAAAAGCCGGCAGATAACGATATCGGAAATCTGCGAAACAGTATATTATCTTGAAAGGAATGGATGAAAAATGGAAAAGTACAAGCAGGAATTTATCGAATTCATGGTTGATTGCGGCGTATTAAAATTTGGAGACTTCGTGACAAAGAGCGGAAGAAAGACCCCGTTCTTCGTAAACACAGGATTCTATCGCACAGGCGCTCAGCTTCGCAAGCTCGGCGAGTACTATGCGAAAGCGATCAATGACACATTTGGAACAGACTTCGATGTTCTCTTCGGACCGGCTTACAAGGGAATCCCGCTGACTGTTGCGACCAGCATGGCGATCAACGAGCACTTCGGCGCAGACATCAAATACTGCTCCAACAGAAAAGAAGTAAAAGATCACGGCGACAAGGGAATCCTTCTTGGCAGCCCGATCGCTGACGGTGACAAGGTTGTGATCATCGAGGATGTAACAACAGCAGGTACTTCCATCGAGGAGACTCTTCCGATCATCAAGGCACAGGGCGATGTCGATGTTCTCGGTCTTGTTGTCTCTGTTGACCGCTGCGAGAGAGGAAAAGGCGAGAAATCCGCACTCACAGAGATCCAGGAGAAATACGGTTTCCGCACAACAGCGATCGTAACCATGAAGGAAGTCGTTGAGCACCTTTACAATAAGGAGTACAAGGGAAAAGTGATCATCGACGATACATTAAAAGCAGCGATCGACGCATACTATGAGCAGTATGGTGTAAAATAATAAAGGAGCGGTTCTATGGAAAAGATTTATAAGACCATGAGAAACACAGGCGCAGCGAGCATCGCGGTCGGAATCATCGTTGCATCTGTCGGACTTGCTGCCGGGATCATCGCGATCGTGAACGGCGCACTGCTTCTTAAGAGAAAATCAGATATTACTTTCTAAAAAATTGATTTCAGGGAAAGATGATGCAGCGGGAGATGCGGCTGAAATGGCGGCATCTCCTTTCCTGCTTTTCTTCCGTAAGGTCCGGTTCTGCAAGAAATGCGAAAAGAATGCGGGAAAGCACCTGCCCGGGAACGGGAGAAAATAAAAATGGAGAAGTTTGAAGATGAAAAAACACAGACATCGGATTCTTGGGGCGGTCATTTTCGTCCTGTATCTGGTTCTGCTGACATATTTCCTGTTTTTCGCCGAAGAAATGGGGCGCAGCCCCGACGCAAGGGCCGAATATTCCTACAACCTGACCCTTTTTAAAGAGATTCGGCGTTTTATTTTATACAGGGACATTCTTGGCTGGCGCGCGGTATTTTTAAATATTTTCGGCAACGTGCTGGCGTTTATGCCGTTTGGCTTTTTTTTGCCGGTCATCTGGGAGCGGACGAGACACTGGTATATCACCGTGATCTTAAGCTTTGCCATGAGTCTCACCGTGGAAACGATGCAGCTCGTCGGCAAGGTTGGAAGTTTCGATGTGGATGATCTGCTCTTAAATACCATCGGCGGTTTTGTCGGGTATATTATTTTTGCCCTTGCGAAAGGCGTGTGGGAGAGATACAGTGGAACGAATCGGAAATAAAGTATCGTATATAAAAAAGCCGCTGGCAAAAAACAGTTTTGTGGCGGCGGGACTTGTGGCGGCGGCGCTTCTTTTTTACGCCGCGGCCATCGGTTTTTCCTATCACACCCAGGGGAATGCGCCGCTTGCGGCAGCAGCTCTGGGTTTTTGCAGTATTATCACTGCGGTATCATCGGTGGTCTACGGGATCTTCGCGATGATGGAGAAGGAGAAAAATTACATTCTGGCGAAGATCTGTCTCGCGGCGGCGGGGATCCTGCTGCTCGTGTGGGCACTGATGATCGTATTTGCTCTGTAATGAAATGGAGGCATGAGACATGGAACAAGATCTGATCAGAGAGCGCTATGACCTTTCCATGGCGCGGATCCGGGATTTTCTGACGGAAGAGACAGTACCGGAAGTTTACCGGGATTATTTTAAAAAGGTGACGGAGCTCATCATTCAGTGCGGCGAAGTCCTGAAGGCAAAGAAAGACGGAAGTCTTGACAAGATGACTCTGGAAGAGGGGAGAGCCTTAAATCAGAAGCTCTATGCGGACGTTCTCCCGGGAGCTTATGAGACAAGTTATGCGAATCCGGCTTATGCTGTGCAGACGCTCGGAGAGGAGTATGGAAAGCTTCTTTCTTATCTCTATGCGGAGATCCGTGCGGACATCGTCTATGCATTTGAGGGGCGTGTTCTCGATCTCGTGATCGGAAACGAGGCGCTGATCGAGATCTACAACCTGTTTGAGGGCGAGGCGCTTCCGGCGGCGAAGGAGATCAAGGACGTCCTCTACTGGAGTGCGAGCGATTACTGTGATGTGACATTGACTTACCGTGTGCGGGAAGGTGTCGATCCGACGCTTGATTTTGCGAAGAAGATCATCATGGAGAGTGATCTCTCGGATCTTTCTTACCTGTACCGCTTCGGCGAGTATATCTCCCCGGAGGAGGAAAAGATGGCGGCGTTCTTAAACAGCCTGCCGGAGGAAGAGATCAGGAAGATGGCGGATACCTATACAGACGGATATATCCGCGGGTTTGAGGTCATGGGACGTGATCTCGCAAAGAAGGAAACGGCGGCAATCCGGTATCCGGTCGGAATGGAGCGTATGGTTCGCCAGGCGGTGAAGAATTTCGAGGCAGCAGGTCTTTCTGTGATCTTCCCGCGAGGTGCGGTCGGCAGCATCAACCGGAATCCGGCGGGGCGCGGCGGCTATACATCGTCTTCCCCGAACAGACAGTATGACTATGATCACCGGTATGACAGCGCGGTCTACATGGACAAGGCGTTCCGTGACCGGAAGATCGGCGTTTTAAAGACGGCGTATGAACAGTATAAGGAGGACGCGGCTGTCTATGCGGGACCGGCGGTCATCGAGACGTTCGGTGAGACGGGATTTGAGCCGGTGAACAAGCCGGAGGCGTGGGCGTTTACGGAGAAACAGCAGAATCTTTATCTGGAGTACCGGAATCTTTCCATGCCGGTCGTGAACGAGTATATTCCGGGAGATGAGACGAGCTTCACGATCATCGCGTTCCCGGTTCCGGCGATCGGGGAACACTTCCCGGAAATATTTAAAGAGACGATCCGGATCAACACTCTGGACTACGAGCTTTACCGTGATATGCAGCAGAAGATCATCGATGTGCTCGATACGGCAGAGTATGTGGAAGTGATCGGAAAAGGTGAGAACCGGACGAACATGCAGGTACGTCTGGCGGCCCTTTCTGATCCGGAAAAGCAGACGAAGTTTGAGAACTGCGTGGCCGATGTGAATATTCCTCTCGGTGAGGTGTTCACTTCCCCGAAGCTTGCGGGGACGAACGGAATCTTAAATGTGGGAACAGTCTATATCGGAGATATCCAGTACCGGAATCTGCTGATGGAGTTCAAAGATGGACGTGTGGTTTCTGCAGTCTGCGACAACTTTGCGGAAAATGGAGAGATCGATAAAGAGGCGGGACACCGCCTGATCGTGCAGGGGATCATGAATGGACATGAGATCCTGCCGCTCGGCGAGTTTGCGATCGGAACGAACACGACGGCGTATGCGATGGCGGAGAAGTTCGGGATCCTGGACCGGCTGCCGATCCTGATCGTGGAGAAGATGGGACCGCATTTTGCGGTCGGTGATACTTGTTACAGCTGGTCGGAGGACAGTCCGATGTATAATCCGGATGGGAAAGAGATGATCGCGCGGGACAATGAGGTTTCGATCTTGCGGAAGGAAGATGTCTCGAAGGCGTATTTCGGAGTGCATACGGATATTACGATCCCATATAAGGAGCTGGAGAGAATTTCGGCTGTGCGTGAGGATGGGACGAAGGTGGATCTGATCCTTGATGGGAGATTTGTGCTGGCGGGTCTGGATGAGTTGAACAGGCCGCTGGGGGAGGAGTAAGATCGCTTTTTAAGTTGAAATGGGTGCCTTTGGAGGTGCAGGTGGGCTGCATGTTCGGGGGCACCTTTTTTGTGTATTGGCGAGGGTACGCGGTGAGCTTCCGGGCTGGAGTGCACAGGGATGCGGGGATGGTTCCTCTGAGCCTGCAGGTGACTGCTAAGGGCGAAAACAAGACGACACAACTCGCTGCGCTCAGACAAGTGTCGTCTTGTTTTCAACGCAGTCACCCGCGGGCTAAGAGGAAGCCAGATCCCCGGATCAAGGCACTCCAGCCCGGAAGCTCACCGCTGGGATGTGGCAGAGATTGCGCTCGCGCGGGGCGCATCGCTGAGAGATGCGGCAGATGTATGCTCGCGTGGGGCGCATCGCTGAGGAGTGGCAGGAATAAGATTGGAGGGACGCTCGTGCGGGGATGTGGCAAAATCTACGATTCCCACTTGACGTGCATGGAAAAACCTTGTATTATGATTGATAAGGAATTATTGTTATTCAAATGCTATATATTAGTGGAACTTATCAATATTTGTTACACTCATAAGGAGAAAAGACAATGGCAAAAGTTGGAATTGTAATGGGCAGTGACTCTGATATGCCGGTTATGGCGCAGGCTGCCGAGGTACTGGAACAGTTTGGGATTGATTTTGAGATGACGATCATTTCCGCACACAGGGAGCCTGATACTTTCTTTGAGTATGCGAAGAGTGCTGAGAGCAGGGGCATGAAGGTGATCATTGCCGGTGCAGGTAAGGCGGCTCATCTTCCGGGAATGTGTGCAGCGATCTTCCCGCTTCCGGTTATCGGAATCCCGATGAAGACTTCTGACCTTGGCGGGGTGGATTCCCTCTATTCGATCGTGCAGATGCCGTCCGGGATCCCGGTTGCAACGGTAGCGATCAACGGCGGAAAGAATGCTGGTATTCTTGCTGCAAAGATCCTTGCGGCTTCGGATGCGGATCTCCTTGAAAAGTTAAAGGCTTATTCTGAGAAGATGAAGACGGAAGTGGAGAGCAAGGCGGAGAAGCTCGACAATATCGGATATAAGGAGTATCTTGCTTCCATGAAGAAGTGATCGGATGATACCACCATCCCAAACCATGAATAAGCAGCCGTTTTGCGCAGGAAAATGAGCAGAGTATGGCTGTTTTAGGAAATTGCAGGAGCACAAAGTGTGGAACAATACGGTATCAGGGGGCAAAAAATTTTGCACACGATATCATCTGATATAGAAAAATTAAGGAAAGGAAAAGCTATCATACATCTTTTGGATGTCTGCGATAGCCGGGAATACATATGGATTACAAGAAAGCCGGAGTTGATATTGAGGCTGGTTACAAGTCTGTGGAGCTGATGAAAGAGCATGTGAAGAAGACGATGCGTGAGGAAGTTTTAGGTGGTCTTGGAGGATTTTCCGGTGCTTTTTCTCTTGCAAAGATCAAGGATATGGAGGAGCCGGTTCTTCTTTCCGGTACGGACGGATGCGGAACGAAGGTAAAGCTTGCGATGATCATGGACAAGCACGACACGATCGGTATCGATGCAGTTGCGATGTGTGTGAATGATATCGCATGTGCGGGCGGCGAGCCGTTATTCTTCCTGGACTATATTGCATGCGGCAAGAACTATCCGGAGAAGATCGCGGATATCGTCAAGGGTGTTGCAGACGGCTGTCTCCAGTCCGAAGCTGCTCTGATCGGCGGTGAGACTGCGGAGCATCCGGGTCTGATGGCTGAGGATGAGTATGATCTTGCCGGTTTTGCGGTTGGCGTCTGCGATAAGAAGGAGATGATCACAGGTGAGAATCTCCAGCCGGGTGATGTCCTGATCGGAATGGCTTCCACGGGTGTTCATTCCAACGGTTTTTCTCTTGTACGCAAGGTTTTTGAGAAAGAGATGACAAAAGAGGGCTTAAATACCTATTATGATGAGCTTGGAAAGACTCTCGGCGAGACGCTTCTTGCTCCGACAAGGATCTATGTAAAGGCTTTAAAGAACGTAAAGAATGCAGGCGTTACGATCAAGGCGTGCAGCCATATCACAGGCGGCGGTTTCTATGAGAATGTTCCGCGTATGTTAAAGGATGGCGTCCGCGCGGTGATCCACAAGGACAGCTATCTGATCCCGCCGATCTTTCCGATGATGCAGCAGAAGGGTGAGATCGATGAGAAGATCATGTACAACACGTTCAACATGGGAATCGGTATGGTCGTTGCAGTCGCTGAGGAGGATGTCCGTGCGGCGATGGCAGCCATGAAGGCAGCGGGAGATACCCCGTACATCATCGGTTCCATCGAGGCAGGAGAAAAGGGAGTGACCTTATGTTAAGAGTCGGCGTTCTCGTTTCCGGAGGAGGAACAAATCTTCAGGCGATCCTCGATGCGATCGATGCGGGTACGATCCGCAATGCGAAGGTGGAGGTCGTGATCAGCAACAATGCGGGTGCATTTGCCTTAGAACGCGCGAAAAAGCACGGGATCCCGGCAGAATGCCTGTCCCCGAAGGAGTTTGCGTCCAGAGAGGAATTTAATGAGGCGCTTGTCGCGAAGATCGATTCCTACCATCTGGATCTGATCGTGCTGGCCGGATACCTGGTAAAGATCCCGGCGGCCATGATCGAAAAATACAGAAATAAGATCATCAATATCCATCCGTCCCTGATCCCGTCCTTCTGCGGTGTCGGCTTTTACGGACTGAAGGTCCACGAGGCTGCGCTTGCGAGAGGCGTAAAGATCACCGGTGCGACGGTGCATTTTGTGGATGAGGGAATGGATTCCGGTCCGATCATCCTGCAGAAAGCGGTTGAAGTGGAAAAAGGCGATACGCCGGAGGTTCTTCAGCGCCGTGTCATGGAGCAGGCGGAGTGGAAGATCCTTCCGAAGGCGATCGACATGATCGCGAACCACGAGATCTGATCGTATCTGTCCTGGCTGATATGTATTTTTACATGTTGCCAGGACAGTCGGCTTATGTCATAGGGAAGTTTACAGGAGGAAGAATAGATGAAGGTTTTAATCGTTGGAAGCGGCGGAAGAGAGCATGCGATCGCATGGAAGGTCGCCCAGAGCAAAAAAGTCGACAAGATCTACTGTGCGCCGGGCAATGCCGGAATCTCCGAGGTGGCGGAGTGCGTGCCGATCGGAGCCATGGAATTTGATAAATTAGTTGCATTTGCAAAAGAGAAAGAGATCGACCTGACCGTGATCGGAATGGATGATCCGCTCGTCGGTGGGATTGTGGATGTCTTCGAGAAAGAGGGACTCCGCGTATTCGGACCGAGAAAGAATGCGGCGATCCTTGAGGGCTCAAAGGCATTCTCCAAGGACCTCATGAAGAAATATCATATCCCGACAGCCGCTTATGAGACATTCACAGACCCGGAGAAGGCGCTGGAGTATCTTGAGACGGCGAAGATGCCGATCGTCTTAAAAGCGGACGGTCTTGCGCTCGGAAAGGGCGTTCTGATCTGCCAGACATTGGAAGAGGCAAAAGAGGGCGTGAAGACGCTCATGATGGATAAGAAATTCGGCTCCGCAGGGGATGAGATCGTCATCGAGGAGTTTATGACCGGCCGTGAGGTTTCCGTTCTGTCCTTTGTGGACGGAAATATCGTGAAGATCATGAGTTCCGCCCAGGACCACAAGCGTGCAAAGGACGGCGACCAGGGCTTAAATACAGGCGGTATGGGAAACTTCTCCCCGAGCCCGTTCTACACGGAGGAAGTCGATGAATTCTGCAAGAAGTACATCTACCAGCCGACCGTTGATGCGATGAAGGCAGAGGGAAGACCGTTCAAGGGCGTGATCTTCTTCGGACTGATGCTGACACCGGAGGGACCGAAGGTCTTGGAGTATAACGCGAGATTCGGCGATCCGGAGGCGCAGGTTGTTCTTCCGAGACTGGAGAACGATATCGTGGACGTCTTTGAGGCGTGCATCGACGGAACGCTCGACAAGGTAGACTTAAAGTTCGACAATGATCGTGCGACGGTCTGCGTTATCCTTGCATCCGACGGCTACCCGGTCGAGTACAAAAAGGGATTCCCGATCGAAGGACTTGAGAAGTTCAAGGGAAAAGACGACTATTATGTCTTCCACTCCGGAACAAAATTCAACGACAAAGGCCAGATCGTCACAAACGGCGGCCGTGTCCTCGGTGTGACCGCAACCGGAAAAGACCTGAAGGAAGCCAGAAAGAAAGCCTATGAGGCGACGGAGTGGGTTTCCTTTGAGAATAAGTATATGAGACATGATATTGGACGGGCGATCGACGAGGCGTAAGGGATCCGGAAAATTTTCTGGATCTGCAGGATCAGAAGAAAAATGACAGATTGATATTGAGAAAACCGGCGATGAATAAATCTTCGCCGGTTTTTCTGGTTGATCCAGATTTAAGGTACTGCGGTCACTGCCATATCAATAAAACAATTGACAGGATGAAATTTTTGTTTCATGATGTTAGAATATTGATGTGATGACCGATGTGCTCACAGTGACGCATTGTAACTGTGAAGCTGCTGAACAGTTACGACGTATTTTATATTCAGGAGTGTATCCATGAAATCAATATCCATCTACGCACTGACAAGAAAACAGAATATCGCCTGTCTTTCCAGGCTGGAGCATCAGCTGTCGGGCAGGGAAAAACCTTTAAAGATCCGGACATGGGAACTGAACAGTATGCGGGCATTTGTGGATCACCTGGAAGAACATATGCCGGAGGTGTACCGGCTCCGCTTCTTTTATTCTTTCCAGATCCCGCGTCTCGGAAAAGAGTTTGACCTGCTCCAGGTGAAGGAAAAACAGATCGTGAACATCGAGCTGAAGAGCGGCGCTGTCTCCGGGGACGCGATCCGCAGGCAGCTGATCCAGAACCGTTATTACTTATCGGTGCTGGGGAGACCGATCCGGTCCTATACCTATATCAGCAGTGAGGACCGTCTGGTCCGTCTGACGAATCATGATAACCTTGTGGATGCGGACTGGGACCGGCTATGTGAGGAGCTGAAGGAGCCGGGGAAGGATGAGCCGGGAGATCTCGAAGACTGCTTCCGGGCGGAATGGTATCTGATCTCCCCGCTGACACAGCCGGAGCGGTTTTTACAGAAGGAATATTTCCTGACGGCCCAGCAGAAGGATATTGAGCGGCAGATCTTAAAGAAAATCCGCGCGGAGCGAAGCGGATATTACTCATTTTCCGGACTTCCTGGGACGGGAAAGACGTTGCTTCTCTACGATATCGCGATGAAACTTTCTGGGCGTCAGAAGGTCTGCATGATCCACTGCGGGACATCGGGAGAGGAGTGGAAGAAGCTTCATGAGAGACTCAGGCGAATTCTCTGGATGTCGGACCGGGAGATCACGGAGGAGACCGGTTTTGAGGATTATGGTGCTGTTTTTGTTGATGAGGCGCATCTGCTGAGTGAGGAGCCCCTGAAGCGGATCATACGGGCAGCAGGAACACGTCCGGTTATCTTTTCCAGTGACTGCGAGGACCAGCTCTCCCCGGAAGAGGCGGACCGGAGTGCGAAGAATGAGCTGGAAAAACTTCCGGGGATCCAGCTTTTCCGACTGACAAACAGGATCCGGACAAATGTGGAGCTTTCCTCGTTTATCCAGAATCTGATGCACCTTCCGGACCGGAAGACCACCCGGCATTTCCCGAATGTCACAGTGCTGTATGCAAATGATGAGCGGGAAGCGGAAAATCTGATGTTGGATGCAGGGGAACACGGGTTTCAGATCCTTTCGCGACAGGAAGACAACGGGAAGACGATGGACCGGTTGGCGGTGCTGTTGGATGAGAAGTATTATTACGATGAAAACAGGTATCTGCGATCGCAGGATCATACGGTGCGCACACTGTTTTACAGGCTAAACGGTGCGAAGGAGAAGCTGATGATCGTAGTGAAAGTGAATGCTCCGGTTTATGAGAGAGTATTGGAGTTGTTGTGAAGAGCATGGGAGAAGATAGTTGGGATATCAGCAGCCAGTTTCCGATAAAAAAATCTTGACAAATCCGTATGACATTGCTATTATTGCTTTAAACCGTTGAAGAGGAAGTTGTACCAGAAAGAACAGTCTCCCAGAGAGTCCGGGGCGGTGGGATCCGGACAGAGTGTTGTGGTAAGTGGGCCTCAGAGGGCAAGGTGAAAAAGAGGAACGGATCAAGAGGAATCTTTAGTAGCCGAGACGCAGGGTCAGCGTTACGAGACCAGGAATGTAACTGCATTCTGTAAAGAGTGGGTGCTTGGCACCAAACAAGGTGGTACCGCAGGTATATGACAGCCTGTCCTTGAACGAAGTTCAGGGATGGGCTTTTTTGATAAAAAGATTTCCCGATCTTCTGAACTTGAAATGTCAGTCCTTTATGAAAGCCGGAAACCGGAGCGGTGAGAAAATGCATCGTGGCATGCAGAAACGCATAGTCTCCCGGGAGACTTTCGTATATGACAAGAGTTATGTTACAGAAGAAAGGAAGGCAATCGTATGAGCGAGGAGAGAAAACTTCAGTTTCGCGGCGGGATTGGAATGTCCCTGATCCCGGTAGCAATTTATGTATTCTTCTGCATGGTGCTGTTCATCGGCTTTAAAGCATTCAACATGGAAGCACTTGCAGTCGGAGGATTTTTAGCCCTTTTGATCGGCGGCGTGTTCTGCACGAGCTACAGTGAGTTCTGGGAGAGTGCGATCCGGGGAATTTCCTCGATCACGTCGGTATCGGTCGTTGTGATCCTGCTGCTCGTCGGCATGTTCAGCGCCCTGATCAAGCTGTGCGGTCTTTCCGGCGGATTCGTATGGATCGCCAACGCGGTCGGCATGAAAGGCGGGATCTTCGTTGCATTTACATTTCTTGCCACATGCATCGTATCGACAGCGACCGGTTCCTCGATCGGAACCATGTTTATCGCGTTCCCGATCTTTTACCCGGCGGGGATCATGCTGGGTGCCAACGAGATGATGATGGCCGGCTGCATCGTATCCGGCGCGATCTTTGGAGATAACCTGGCGCCGATCTCCGACACGACGATCGCTTCGGCTTCCACGCAGCAGTTTAAGAACGGAAAACCGGCCGATATCGGTGGTGTCGTGTCAAGCCGTATCAAGTATTCGCTGGTGGCAGGACTGATCACGATCGTGATCTTCGCGATTTTCGGCGGTGTTGGCGGTACTTATGAGGGAGGTTCCATCGATGCGGCGTCCAACCCGGTTTCGTTAGTCATGCTGATCCCGGTTGTCCTGATGCTGACGGTTTCGACAAAAACAAGAAATATCTATGAAGGCATCCTCGTTGGTCTTGCGACAGGAACGCTTGTCGGCCTTGCAGCGGGATTATTTACTCCGGCGCAGGTATTTTCCAACGACGCGGCAAACAACGCCGCAGTCGGCTTCCTGGTTGACGGGATCAACAATATTTTACCAACCTGTGCGCTTGTCATCTCCGTATTCGGCATCATGGGAGTTTTAAGCGACGCAGGCATGCTGAACCTGATCGCCGAGAAGATCCTCGACAGTAAGATGGCTGGTACAGCGAAAGGCGCGGAGCTCGTCTGCATGATGGGGATCGCATTTACAACGATCTTACTTGGCGGTGTGACGAGTGCCTCCATCCTGACATTCGGACCGATCTTAAATAAGATCGGAGCGGCGAGAAACATTCACCCGTACCGCAGAGCGAACCTTTTAGACGGAACGGCGAACAGTCTTCCGGCGATCATCCCGTTCATGAGCGTGTTCGTATTCATCGGATCCGCATTGACAGGTCTTTCCCCGGTCATCGTTGCGGGCGGAACGATCTACGGATTTGTCCTGTTCTTTGTATTCCTTGGAGCCGTCCTTACGGGATGGGGATGCCAGAAAGAAGAATAGGGGAGTGGTTTCCCGGATCTGGATCATGAAAGCTCATGAAGTGTCAGGATGGCACAGACATTGGAACGAGTACACGAGAGAAAAGAGGTTATGGAAAAATGGATGATACCTTTACATTATACGATCTCAAGGTGGAAGTAATCGCCGGTGACCGCCCGATGGTGTGCAGCCACAAGGTGGGGGACTATTTCCTGGTACAGGGAGAAAACCTGGTGTTTCCGAAGGAAACATCGTTTTCCATGTATTCCCTGAGCGCCATCCTGCCGCTTCTTCCGGCAAAAGAACGGCCATTGGACCCGAACGACTGGATGCTCTCCGACGCGGAGATCGCCTGCCCGGATCCGAACTGCGGGGCGAGATTTAAGATCACAAGAGTCGGAAAGCGGATCCAGAGTCATGGGCAGTGCACGGTCGTGCCGCTCATGAGACCGGATGCGGGAAAATATCATGAGAATTAGATAATAAGGAGAATCGATCATGCAGAAAAAAGCTCAGTTTAAAAATGGATATACCTTCAACCGCGTCATCAATGGCTGCTGGCAGCTCTCCGCGGAGCATTGTCTTCAGGGACACCTGGACTATGACGATGCGATCCGCGCGTTCCACGAGCTGGTGGAGCAGGGATTTACGACGTTTGACTGTGCCGACATCTACACGGGCGCTGAGGAGGTCCTCGGCCGCTTTGTGACAGAGTTAAAGGCGAGCGGACATTATCAGGAGGAAGACATCCAGATCCACACGAAATTTGTGCCGGACAAGGACGTTCTTCCGGTGATCAACATGGAGTACACGGAAGGAATCGTGGACCGCTCCTTAAAGAGAATGCACCGCGAAGCTCTGGATCTGGTACAGTTCCACTGGTGGGATTTCAATGTGCCGGGCATGATGGAGACGGCCTTTGACCTTGTAAAGCTTCAGGAAAAAGGAAAGATCCGCAACATCGGTATGTGCAACATGGATACAAACGCCTTAAAGCAGATGGTTGACGCCGGTATCCCGGTCGTATCCAACCAGGCGCAGTATTCCGTCTTTGACCGCCGTCCGGAGAGAACACTTTTGGATTACAGCGCAGAGCACGGCATCTACACATTCGCTTACGGCACACTGGCCGGTGGATTTCTCGCGGAGCGCTACATGGGAAAGACATATGAGGCGCCGGAGACCCGTTCCCAGGTGAAATACATGCAGATCATCGAGGATTCCCTCGGCTGGGACGGAATGCAGAAGCTCCTTCCGGTCCTGAAAGCGATCGCAGACAACCACGGCGTCAGCATCGCCAACGTGGCAACCCAGTACATCTTAAACCAGAAGAGCGTCGGAGCCGTCATGGTCGGAACCAGAAACTCCAAACATGTAAGATCCAACATCCAGACACTGGAATTTGATCTGACCGCGGAGGAGATGAAGACGATCCGCGACTTTATCGATCAGTACCCGACTCCGGAGGGAGAATGCTATGAGCTTGAGCGCACCTCTCCGAGATATAAGGGGATCATTCTGACGGACAGAAACCATGTGGATAAGTAAAATGACATGCAGGGATCATGGCAGGAGATTTCCAGAAAAGCAGGATCAGCGATGACAGAGAATCAGACTGCAGGAACGGTTCGGACAGTTTTGTGAGAATATCAGAAAGTACGGAAGGGACACCAGAGATGGTGTCCTGTTTCGTTACAGGACGCAGAAAAACTGCTGCTTTTCATGGGAAGGAATCTTTCTCTTTACACATACCGAATTAGTAGGTATAATGGTAAAGGTTTCAGGGGCAAAATCCCGTCGAATGGTTGTTTTAACAGGAAGATTGCCGGTAACATTGCAGGAAAGACAGGATTGGAGATAGAGATGTTAAATCAGTTCTCAAGAACACAGCTCCTTTTAGGAGCAGAAAATATGAACCGCCTTGCGAAGGCGAAGGTTGCGATCTTCGGAATCGGCGGAGTCGGCGGATATGTGGCGGAGGCACTGGCGAGAAGCGGAGTCGGTTCCTTTGTGCTGGTGGACGATGATAAGGTCTGCCTGACAAATATCAACCGCCAGATCATCGCGACGAGAAAGACAGTTGGACAGTATAAGGTGGAAGTCATGCGCGACCGGATCCTGGATATCAATCCGGATGCCCAGGTCGAGGTCAGAAAGTGCTTTTATCTCCCGGAAAATGCGGATGAGTTCGACTTTACGGAATATTCCTATGTGGTCGATGCGGTGGACACGGTGACGGCAAAGATCGAGATCATCATGCGGGCGATCGACTGTAAAGTTCCGGTCATCAGCAGCATGGGCGCCGGAAACAAGCTGGATCCGACGCAGTTCCATGTGGCGGATATCTATAAAACGAGCATGTGCCCGCTCGCGAAGGTCATGCGCCGCGAATTAAAGAAGCGCGGAGTGAAGAAGTTAAAAGTCGTTTACTCCACGGAGCAGCCGGTTGAGCAGCAGGAAGACATGAGCATCAGCTGCAGAAAGAACTGTATCTGTCCGCCGGGCGCGAAACATAAATGCACCGAGCGCCGTGCGATTCCGGGCAGCATCGCGTTCGTTCCGTCGGTTGCCGGACTGATCCTTGCAGGGGAGATCGTGAAAGACCTGACAGTGATGCCGCCGAAGAAGGTGGAAGAGCAGGGGCAGTGATCAATGCCAGGAGCGAATAAAAGATCATAAAAAGACATCACAAAACCGGAAATTGGAGTGGATTCCATTCGAACAAGGTTTTGTGATGTCTTTTTACTTTCAGGGATACAGAAAGAGCTGCCAATGGCAGCCCCCTCTGATTTCAGTTTTATAATCTTTCCAGGATCGCATCCACATACTCTTCGGTACTTGCTGTTCCATGCAGGTCTTTTGTGAGGTGTTTTCCTTCTGCGAGAACTTCATCGACGGCTTTGCGGATCCGCGCTGCAGTCTCATTTTCCCCGAGGTACTCTAACATCATGCAGGCGGACCAGAGGAATGCAGTCGGGTTTGCAAGGTGCTTTCCGGCGATATCCGGCGCGCTGCCGTGTACAGCTTCAAACATGGCGTAATCGGCACCGATATTGCTGGATGGAACGAGTCCGAGACCGCCGATCAGACCGCTGCAGAGGTCGGAGAGGATGTCTCCGTACAGGTTCTGCATGACCATCACGTCAAACTGGTTCGGGTTCATCACGAGCTGCATGCAGGTGTTGTCGATGATCTTGTCATCGCTCTCGATCTCCGGATATTCTTTCGCGATCTCCTTGAAAATGGATAAGAACATGCCGTCGGACATCTTTAAGATGTTTGCCTTGTGGACGCAGGTCACTTTTCTGCGGCCGTTTTTCTTTGCATACTCGAATGCGTCACGGATGATGCGCTCACTCGCTTTTCGTGTAACGATCTTGATCGCATGGACGGTGTCCGGATCGATCTGCTCTTCGACGCCGACGTAGAGGCCTTCCGTATTTTCACGGAAAATGACGATATCCACATTTTTGAACGGTGTTTTTACGGCATCGTTGGATCTTACCGGGCGGATGTTTGCGTAAAGATCATATTTTCCGCGGAGTGTCACGTTCAGGGAGCGGAATCCCTTTCCGACCGGGGTCGTGATCGGGGATTTTAATAGCACTTTTGTCCGCTCAAAAGATGCGTAGGCTTCCTCCGGGATCAGTGCGCCGTTGCGTTTCCATTCGTCCTCTCCGACGTTGTAGATTTCATATTCGAGAGGTGCGTTCGCTGCCTTTAAGATCTTTAACACATTGTCAACAAGTTCCGGACCGATTCCGTCACCGCGGAATACTGTAATTTTGTGATTCATATGATGATTCTCCTTTTTGAATGATTCGATTTGATCCTACAGTACAAATGTCACGATCAGGTTATAGACTGCACAGCAGATCACACTGATCGGAACGGCAACAAAGAGAAGCCGGTTAAACAGATGGTTGCGGTCTTCCTCGTTTCCACAGGAACCGAGGATCAGACTTCCGCCGGATGAGAACGGGCTGATCGCGCTGCTCTGTGCGCCGAGGATCGTGCAGGCAAAGAGAGCGGCCGGGTTCAGTCCGGTTGCAGCGGCGAGTCCCGGGATCAGCGGGAATAATGCCGGTGCAACAACGCCGGTCGTGGAACTGAAGAAGCTCATAAACGCACCGACGAAGCTGAATGCCAGCGGGATCAGGGCAGCCGGTACATTGGATCCGATCCATGCGGACAGGGCATCGATCGTGCCTGCTTTTACAGCGACCGCGATCAGCATGCCGGCTCCGGCGATCATGAGGATCGTATTCCACGGAACACGGGCGATGACCTCTTTCTGAGGTGCCAGATCAAATAACAGGGCAATGATGGTAAAGCAGAAAGCAACGAGACCGACATCAACTTTTCCTGCGATCGTTCCGATCAGGGCATTGTCCGGAAGCGCGAGCTTTAAGAGTGGGAAGATCAGGACGATCACCATCATCAGCAGCATCAAGTATAAAGTCAGCTTCTGCTTCCTGTCAAACGGTTCCGGCCTGGAGAAAGTAACTCCTTTGCCGATGCCGCGGTTGCTCTTAAAACCGAAGCGGAAGATCGCGATCAGGATCAGGGAGAAGATGATGGCGAATCCAAAAATCTTCATTTCGTCCACAAACGAATTCGGTGTTCCAAAAGCCGGTTCTGACTCGTAAGCGGTATCGATCAGACCGCGGAATACGACACCGAGAGAGGCTGTCGGAAAGTTTCCGCCTGCAAGCGCACCGCAGTTGATCGCGACAGCGCCGGTCAGCTTGTCCATTTTTGCTTCCTCGCAGATCAGGATCGTGATCGGAGCCAGAAATGCGAGAACAGTAAAGTAGGCAGCTCCCATTACCGAGAGAACAACTGCTACAAAGAAGAGGGCAAACGGCAGCATGCCCGGGAAACGGCGGCACATGTAGAGAAGACTTGCAGACATCTTCTCAAGCGTTCCGTTGACAGCCGCAAAGTTGTAAAAAAGGGAGACGGACAGGATCACAAACATCGTGCTGACCGGCCAGAAACTAATCAGCTCTTTTGTCTTGATCCCCATACCGAAACATCCGATCAGGTAAGCGAACGCGATACAGAAGAATCCGGTATTGATCTTTGTCTTGTAGCCAAGAACGACGGCAACTGCGATGGATGCGACCAGAATGATACTTAACATGCGGATTCCTCCTGTTCGTTGATGCCGAGCAGGGATGCCGGGATCGTGTGAGTCATATGGTAAACATGTTCTTCCGGAATTCCGTGATCGACCAGATACTGCATGTATTCCGCAAGTGCGAGTTCCCAGTGCGGATTTTCCGTCTGTCCGCCGTCGGTGTCGACCATGACATTTCGGTAGCCGATTTCTTTGATGATCTCCAGATTGTCTGCGAGATTGCTCTTATATTTTCCGCCGCCCATGTTCTGTGCGTAACAGCGCTCCAGGATGACGTTGTAATCCTTCACGAGGCGGAGCTGGTCTTCATGGCTCATTCCCACGATCCACCACTCCGGATGGGTGATCACGATATTTTTGACTCCGAGGTCGCGGGCTGCCTCGACGACGGTAAAGATCTCATCAGGTGCGATATGGGCAGTTCCAAGGACTGCATTGTGATCGCGGACAAGTTCCAGTACAGAGCGCAGTTCCGGAACGATCTTTCCGTCTTTTACGACTTCCACGCACTGGCTCAGATCCTGGCCCATTTTCTGCATGTGATTTTTTGCGGACTGTGTCGGGAGCCAGACAACTTTTGCTCCAAGACGAAGTGCGGTATCGACGGCTTTCGGATTGATCCCGCCTACAACGCGGTTTAATGTGATGCTTCCGTACATGGTGAAGTTGTTCGTGTTTCCATGTACGATCTCGTTGTGACGGTTGCAGAGATATGCGCGGTCCATGGTTGTCCCCTGATGTGTCTTGATGACGATGGCACGCGCGCCGACGCGGATCGCTGCTTCCATGAGTTCGAAGTCATCGTATGCGCGAAGGCGCAGATCCGGATTCGTATGGACATGCATGTCGATCACGCCTTGCATGAGATCCTGTTTCATTCAAATTCCCTCCTGTGTGTTTTTGCTGTCTTCAGAGACATTGATTTTGCTATGGTTATATTTTATACTAGTCTTGATATAGGGGAAAGCCACAATTTACGATACCAGGTATCGGTAATTCCGATATCTGACGGAGGTGTTTTATGGACTTAAAAGAGCTGGATTACATTGTAACCGTTGCCGATGAGGGGAGCATTTCCCGGGCGGCGGAAAAATTGTTTATGGCGCAGTCAAGTCTCAGTCAGGCTGTCCGTCTGATCGAACAGGATCTCGGTACATCTGTTTTTGTCCGCACTGCCAGAGGAGTCCGCCCGACGGCTGCCGGGGAGGCGTTTATTTCTCATGCCAGACAGATCCTGCAGCAGTACCGGGAAGCGCGCTGTGAGGCTTCTGATATCGAAAACTTAAAAGGCGGGACGATCATCTTTGGGATCAGCACCTACCGGGGAACGTATCTGCTGCCGCCGGTCCTGAAAAAATTTCACGAGCGTTATCCAAAGGTGCATGTGGAGATCAGCGAGATGGACAGTATTGATCTGGAAAACCAGATCCTGGAGGGAATCCTGGATCTCGCACTGATCGCAGCACCTCCGGTCCGGATCAAGCATGGATTCGAGGAACTGATGAGGGATGAGATCATGCTCGTCACTACGAAAGAGCATCCTGTCATGAAATATGCACACGAATGCGAGAATGATCCGGAAGAACTGTGGATCGATCTGAAGGATACCGCCCCGTATGAATATATTTTAGGTCCGCCGAACACGGTACTCGGCCGGACGGCACGCCATTCTCTGCGGGAAGCAGGTGTGGAACCTCTCGGACTCGATACATACCTTTCCGCGGCGTTTGCGGCAGCTGTTGCGCGGGAAGGTGTTGCGCTGGCCTTTACCTACCGGTCCTGCCGGATCATGCGGGATGGATTCCGGTATCTGCGGATCGGAAAAGAGGGGATTTTCCTGGACCTTGCACTGGTCTGGCCGGCAGGAAAATACCGGTCCAGGGCGGCGAAAGCGCTCGCGGATCTGCTCCATGAGATGGCACCGGAACTGCTTCACCGATAGGATTTGACAGAGACACACTTGTATGTGTATAATAGAAATCAATGCATGACAATTTAACAGACTGGCGCGTCGTGGTGGTGAAGCTTTTTGTCGGTGCCGGTCTGGAACGACGGCTGTAAGAGGGGATATGACAGAACAGCCGGAAAGATCGATCTGAAAAGGAGAAAAGAAAATTATGGTGTTAGCAGTCATCGAAGCGGTGTACCGCTTCCTGTGGGGAGATCTGTTCACGATCCCGATCGGCAACGGAAATGGGATCGGAATCCCTCTTCTCGTGTTGCTTTTGATCCCAACGGGGATCTATTTTACGATCCGGACGAAATTCCTTCCGGTCCGGCTGTTTCCGGATATGATCCGGGCGCTGGGCGGAAAAAAGAAGGAAGAAGGCGGTCTGTCACCGGTGCAGACCTTGTTTGTGTCGACAGCGACCCGTGTGGGAATGGGGAATCTCGTCGGAGTTGTCGCTGCGATCTCTGCGGGCGGTGCGGGAGCCGTGTTCTGGATGTGGATCTCGGCGATCTTTGGTTCCTCCACGGCATTTGTGGAGGCAGCCCTGGCGCATCTATACAAAGAAAAAGATCCGCTCTACGGCGGATATCACGGCGGTCCGGCTTATTATATCCACAGCTATGCGGAGCGCGTGAGAAAAAAGAAATTGAAACACTCCATCGTTGCCGTTTTGTTTGCGCTGTCCGGTCTGATCTGCTGGGGCGGGATCAGCCAGGTCATCAGCAATTCGGTGGCATCGGCATTTAAAAATGCATTTGGAATCTCACCAATGATCACGACGGTCATTCTTGTTGTGCTCTCGGCGGTGATCGTCTTAAGAAAAAATGCAACGGTCCGCGCGCTGGATGTGATCGTTCCGATCATGGCGGGATGTTATTTTGTGATCACCCTGTTCATCATCGCGACGCATCTCGGAAGCGTTCCGGGCGTTTTCAAGAGGATTTTTGAGGAGGCATTCGGACTCCGCCAGATCGCAGCGGGCGGTTTTGGCGCGGTTCTCATGAACGGAGTCAAGCGCGGTCTGTTCTCCAACGAGGCCGGTTCCGGTTCCGCACCGTGTGCAGCGGCAGCGGCAGAGGAGAGTGACCCGGTAAAGGTCGGACTTGTCCAGGCACTAGGCGTATTTATCGATACGATCGTGATCTGCAGCTGCACGGCGATGATCATGCTGCTTGTCCCGGAGGAACTGACGATGGGACTCGCAGGAATGGACCTTCTCCAGAAAGTCATGAGCTACTATATGGGCGAGTTCGGAGTGGTCTTTATCGCCATCACGCTGGCATTGTTCAGTTTCTCGACATTCCTCGGAATCCTGTTCTATGCGCGTTCCAACGTGGCATACCTCTTCGGAAACCGCTGGTGCTATCAGACTCTTTATAAAATCTTCGCCCTGATCATGCTGTTTGTCGGCGGTCTTCAGGCCTACACAGTCGTCTGGGACCTCGGCGATGTCGGCGTCGGACTGATGACCGTGTTCAACCTCATGGTACTGTTCCCGCTGTCCGGGGAGGCGCTGCGGGCGTTGAGGGAGTATGAAGAGAAGAAAAAGATGAAGTGAAATGCTGGAAAAGAATAGAAAAGCGGCAGAAATCTGAAAAACTGTGAGCGGAGGAACGGGACAGTTCCATGATCGCATAAAAAGATCCGTCAGGATACCGGGGGGAAGAAATTTTCGGTATTTTGGCGGATCTTTTTTGTTTGATCATCATCCCGGAAACACCGCCTCGATCGTCAGCGACTTCCCATCCTTCGTGGACGCCTGGATCTTTCCGCGGTGCGTGTTCACGATGGCTTTTGCGATCGCGAGACCGATCCCGTAGCCGCCGGTCGCGGAATTCCTCGATCGGTCGGAGCGGTAGAAACGGTCAAAAAGGTGCGGGAGCTCAGCAGGATCGACCTCAGATGCCGTGTTGAAACTGTGAGAACCGACATGCTGGAGCTGCTGAAGAAGTTTCTGGACGATCAGAGGTCCGGATTCCACGCGGTCCAGTATATCTGTTCCAGGATCAAATCGCCGGAGAGCATGATGGAGAAATTAAAGAGGAAAGCGCTGCCGGAGACACTGGAGTCGGCACTCTGTGAAGTCCATGATGCGGTGGGAGTCCGGGTCATCTGTTCCTTTGCGGATGATGTGTTCCGGGTGGAAAAATGGCTGAAAAGTCAGGAAAACTATGAACTGGTCAAAGAAAAGGACTACATTTCATATCCGAAGCCAAACGGGTATCGCGGGATCCATCTGATCCTTCGGGGAATGACCGGAAAAACGGCGGGAACTTATGTGGAGATCCAGCTCCGGACGATCGCCATGGATTTCTGGGCGAGCCTGGAACACCAGCTGAAATATAAAAAGGAGATCGGACATGCGGCGATGATGAGCGGGGAATTAAAGCAGTGCGCGGATGATATCGCGTCCGTAGATCTTTCGATGCAGACGATCCGCGATATCATCGAGACGGAAGAGTGAAAAGCTCTCAGCCGCGGATCCGCGCATGGATCCCGGAAGTGAGATTCGGGTGTTTCAGACCGCAGATCCGCTGTTTCGGGCTGCCGCCGATGAAGACGCGTTTCCAGACATCCTGGTCCAGTTCATCGTCATGGACATACACTTCGATATCGGTCATCGGCGGGAGCGGAGTTCCGCCAAGAGTGAAGCTGCCGGATGGATCCTGGATCAGGATCCCCTCTTTCACGACGTCTTTCTGCATATAAGAAGCGGCAAACTGAGCGGAGGAGAGATGTGTGATGAGTTCCAGCATCAGGTCGATCTTCAGGCTTTCCTCGGCGGACATTTCCTGTTTATTCAGAGCGCTTGTGAGTACGGATTCATATTTTTCGAGAAAATTTCCGCATGCGGATTCCAGCGTGGAGAGATCCTGCTTCAGTTCGTTTGTGATTTCCATAAAGACATCCTCCTTTAAATATATTTGGGAATTGAGAAACCTGCTCCGGAAACGGTAGCAGGATTATTTTTCATGATGATAATCCAATAATTTCCATAAATGACATTCACTGAATGTCATCGGTGTTTCAATAATAACATATATTGTTTGGAGTGACAATCAGTGAATGCCAAACAAGGAGTGTTATTATATGTATAAAAATAAAACAATATCCGGCAGGAACAATATCTGCGGAATCAAAATTCATGAGCTTCGCTGTGCGATGACGGATGTATCGCAGAAGCATCTGGCGGACATGCTCCAGCTCAAGGGACTGGATCTCGATAAGAATGCGATCCAGAGGATCGAGAGCGGGAAGCGGTTTGTGACCGATATTGAGCTGCGTTATTTCGCAAAGGTCTTAAACGTCAGTTATGAGGCACTTCTGGATCCGGATGTTCCTGAGAATGAGTAAAAGCTTTTGTGTAGTAATTTCCCGCAAACAGATCTGAACGTGCTTTCGACCGTCTGTTTGAGGAAAAATCGTCTTTTTCCTGGAAGAGAAGACCGATATGGTACGGAAAACCGCCGTCAAAGATGCGGTGGTAGGCGGGACTTCCGTCCTCACGGATCAGGAGTGTTTCCAGCGGAACCTGAAATAATTCACCGAGTACCAGCATATTCGGGAGGGAAGGAAAGGATTCCCCCCGGAGCCATTTATAGATCGACTGGGGACTGTCCAGTTCCAGCGCGTCCTGGAGATCCCGCACGGTCATTTTTCTTCTTCGCATTTCATCCCGGATCTTTTTTCCGGTCAGTTTTTTCGACAGATTTTTCATACTTTCAATCTTATCCTCCATATTTCCAATCAGAACAGATCAATATCAACTGTCGGACATAAAAAACGTTGCCGGCAGCCGGATGGGAAAGTATTCAATATATTTTCAAGGGAAACGGACGGCGGATCCTTGCCGGCCGGTGTGAAGATCTGAAGCCTTTGTTTTGCAGGCAGGTCTATCATACTATAAAATTCCGGGTTTGTCTTGAACTAAAAGGTTAAAATGAGAAATTTTATGAAAAAATATCAGGGCAGTGGATCCGGGGAGATGTACAGCTTACAGCGGGAAAGACAGAAAATGCACATTTTTCAGATGTAATGGGAAATAAAGACAAAAAAGATGGAAAACAGGAATCCGGCAGGACTGTCTTATCCCCGGACAGGAACCGGGAAAATGGTCTGCAGGGAATCTGTTTTCCATCTCTGAAAAATATAAATGATGTTATTTTAAGCATTGGAGACTGAGCTGCTCCGCTCCGGTTACTTTTCCTGACGTGCCTTTAACGGAAGGATTTCTTTCCGATACACATAGCCGAGGCAGACTGCACTGAAAATGATCGCGAAAACTTCGGCGATCGGGAATGCGAACCATACGACGTGAAGTCCTCCGAGTTTCGCAAAAACAAATGCGACCGGGAGAAGAACGACCAGCTGACGGAACACGGAGATCCATAAGCTCAGCATGCCGTGACCAAGCGCCTGGAACATGGAAGAGCAGACGATGGAGAATCCGGCGAACAGGAAGCTCAGGGAGATGGTCCGGAGTGCCGGGATGCCGATGGAGAGCATGGTGTCGGAGGCGCTGAAGATCATTAGGAGCTTATCCGGTATGAGCTGAACGACCGCTAAACCGATCAGCATGATCGTTACGGCATACATGGCAGCGAGCTTCAGGGTTCCCATGATGCGGTCCGGCTTTCCGGCGCCGTAGTTGTAGGCGATGATCGGGACCGTTCCGTTGTTCAGACCGAAGACCGGCATGAACACGAAGCTCTGGAGCTTAAAGTAGATGCCGAACACCGCAGTCGCCGTGGAGGAGAATGCGATGAGGATCTTGTTCATTCCGAAGGTCATGACACTTCCGATGGATGCCATGATGATGGACGGAATACCGACTGCATAAATATGGCTGATAATCTCGCTGTTTGGTTTAAAGTCACGGAGAGAGATCGTGATCTCATGGTTTCTCGTTTTGTTAAAGAAGAAACCGAGACAAAAGGCGATGATCTGCCCGATCACGGTAGCGCCGGCCGCACCCGCGATGCCGAGAGCAGGCGCTCCGAAATAACCGAAGATCAGGATCGGATCCAGAACGATGTTGATGATCGCGCCGAGACCCTGGGTGTACATGGAGTAGATCGTTTTTCCGGTGGACTGTAAGAGACGCTCACAGGCGATCTCCATGAAAAGTCCGAAGGAAGCGATCGTGCAGACTCTTAAATAAGTAGTTCCGAGATCCACGATCTCCTCGATATCGGTCTGGAGACAGAAGAACTGTCTTGCAAAGCAGAGGCCGAAGAGTGCAAATACGACATAGCTCAATGCAGCAAGGAACAGAGCGTGATCCGCGATCTTGTTGGCGCGTTCAAAGTTCTTTTCCCCAAGGTTTCTCGAGAGGGCGGCGTTGACACCGATGCCGGTTCCGGTCGCAACGGCGATCATCAGGTTCTGGGCCGGGAACGCCAGGGATACGGCGGTCAGGGCATTTTCACTGAGCTGTGCGACGAACATACTGTCGACAATGTTATAAAGTGCCTGGACGAGCATCGAGATCATCATCGGCACGGACATGGAGATCAGAAGCCGGTTTAGCGGCATGACTCCCATCTTGTTTTCTGTTGCCATAGAACATGACTCCTTTCATACATACATCCCTGCCTGTTTTCAGAAAAGAAAAAATGTAGATAACGATTCAGCAGGTCTGCGCAGTTGCTGCGCTGACCGTAAGAAAGCCTTGACCTGAGGGAAAAATTCCATCGGCGCAGCGATCTGGAATGGATTTTTGCTCATAGCTTGCCATGCATCCGAAGGGAAGCTCCGGGGGAGGTTCCAGTAGGTGTGAAGGTACTGAACAGTTACAAATGTGGAAAGACTGCCGAAAGTTTGTACTTTGGCAGTCAGGATTCCTGAAAAAGGCATACTGTCTGGCATTATACGACAAATAAAAATGTTCGTCAACATAGATCTCATAAGTTGCCGTGCCGGGGGAAGAGTTTTGCTGATCTTAGCGGATTTTGCCGGATTGACAAAAGGGCGGGGGCGGCGTATCATAAAAACGATGCGGTAATTTTTGCGGACAGAGTGTGTCCGTGTACTGCAGCATGAAAATTTCATGGTTTCCGTCTGAGAAAAACGAGGAAAGCTGTGTACAGAGCAGAGAGCGGAAACTTATATTAATGAATAGGAGAGAAAGAATGATCCAGGAAATCGCCCCACATAAATTTGATCTGACTTACGGACAGCCGAAGGCGCAGGATGAGGACTTTGTCCTCTTTATCAAGAAGAGCAAGACACTTTTGAGAAAAACAGCTGAGGAGAATCATGAGATTCCGAAGTTTTCTGATTTCCCGGAAGACAAAGAAGCGCTGAAAGAGAACGCGTACTATCTGTTCGCGATCGATGGAAATCATTATTATTATGTGACAGAGATGCCGGAACATGTTTCCGACGCATATGAGCTCTGCCCGACAGCGGCATATCGGAAGATGCATCCGATGTACCAGGCGTTCGCAGGGATCACTGCTACCCAGATTCACCGCTTTAAGGAGAGCAGAAAGTACTGCGGATGCTGCGGTCACCTGATGGAAAACAGCAAGACCGAGCGCGCGCTGGTATGCCCGGAGTGCGGACAGACTGAGTATCCGAAGATCTCTCCGGCTGTGATCGTTGCGATTTCCGATGGGGACCGTCTCCTGATGTCCAGATACCGTGTGAACAACAATCCGTACCGCGGATATGCGCTGATCGCCGGTTTTGTAGAGATCGGAGAGAGTTTTGAGGAGACGATCCACCGCGAGGTCATGGAGGAAGTTGGCCTGAAGGTCAAAAATATCCGCTATTATAAGAGCCAGCCGTGGGCATTCTCCGACACGGAGATGATCGGATTCTTCGCGGAGCTCGATGGACCGGACAAGATCAAGCTTCAGGAGGACGAGCTCTCCGAGGCTGGCTGGTACCACCGCGATGAGATCCCGGATGAGACGATGATGAACAGCATTGGAAGTGAGCTTAAGATGGTGTTCAAGTACGGAAGTCTCGAGAAGTTCTATGAGGCGACCGGGTATCACGACGAAAATTAGGGATATGGGAATATCGGATCAAGTGTGATCCTGATGGGGATCCTGCAGAAAGAATCGATGGCAGGTTGTAAATTGAAAAAAAGCCGGAGACTGAATTTCAGACTGTACGAGAAATTCAGTTTCCGGCTTTTTGCAACAGAAATTTTCTGCTAAAAAGACAGATGGATCAGGCTTTGCGGAATGTCCGGCAGAATTCCAGAAATTCTCGCAGGGTATCAGGAACATCCTGTGGATGATAACAGAATCCGATCACGCGTTTCGGAATCGGGATATCAAGCGGGATCTCGATAAGCGTACCGTTTTTCAGATCATCTTCGATGAAGTCTTTGATGACGCAGCCGATCCCGAGTCCGATCCGGGAGAACTCGATGAGGAGTTCCATGTCAGTCGTCTCGAGGATCTGGTTGATCTCGATCTGATTGTCGGACAGGTAGGCATCGACGTGTTTCCGGCTCATGTTGGAGCGGTTTAAGAGCATGATATTTCCGGTCTTAAAGATATCAGGGTCGTTTCCTTCTCTTAAATGAAGATTCTCCAGGTAGGCAGGCGTACAGACGAAGATGTCGCTGATCTCCATCAGGGGCTGGAAGTGGAGTCCTTTTCTGTTTTTTGGCTCAGCGACAAGGCCGATATCGATCTTTCTGGCATCGAGCATGTCGAGTGTCTGGTAGGTGGACTGGCTCTCGATGGCGATGTTTACATGTGGATATTTTCCGATAAATCCTTTTAAGTAGGGGAGGAGGACGTATTTACACAGGGTGTTGCTGACGCCGATCTTTAAGTTTCCGATATGGAAGTCATGGATCCGTTTGAGTTCGCGTTCGCCGTGACCGATGGAGTCGAAGGCTGTGTTCACATGCTGGAAGAGGATGGTTCCTTCTCTTGTGAGCTGGACTCCGCGGGAGTTTCGGTTGAAGAGTCTGGTTCCGAGGCTTTCTTCAAGTTTGCTGATGGCTTTGCTGATGGCGGGCTGGCTGATGTAGAGTTCTTTGGCAGCCCGGGAGATGTTGCCGCAGCGGGCTACCTCGTAGAAGATTTTGTATTGTGACAGATGTTGTTCCATGAAAATACCGCTGTCCTGTCAGGGACCGCAGGAACATAACCCCCTTTCATATGTGGTATTCGTATTATTTATAGCTATTATAATGAATGGGGGTGGGGATGTCAATATGAAATTGATGGGTACGCGCCGGTCGGCCTCCGGCTCCGGGCACTCGGGATTTTAGGGGCGGTTCCTCTAGACTTGCGGAAGAATGCTAAGGGCGGAGAAGATGGGACACAACTCGCTGCGCTCAAACAAGTGTCCCATCTCCTCCAACGCATTCTCCCGCGAGCCAAGAGGAAGCCAAGCCCCTGAAATCAGGCACCCGGATCCGGAGGCCGGCCGGCGCTGAAATTGGCTGTGCTGGGTGGGGATCGCAGGCGCTGCGCTGTGCGATCCTGGATAGTGGTGATGTCAGATGCGGTATGTTTTGAAGATTTCTGATATCTGGTACTGGACTGTGTGCAATCCTGGCTTAGGCGATCGCACAGAGGCCCAGTTCTTTTTTGAGGATTTCATCGACGGAGTCGAGGATTCCGAGGTGTGTCTCGAGATCGAGGTGGTCTACGGTCATTTCATTTTTTCGGGTGCAGCCGTCGACGCTGCCTGCGGCTACGGCGAGACGGAGAGATTCGGTCTCTTCGGCGCGGGTCGGGAGCAGGCTCTTCTCGGCGAGGAGGGAGCAGAGGGCGGCGATGCCGATGCCCCACCAGTTGGAGACGCCGCTTGCGAGTGTGAGATCGGCGGCTTCGGCGGTGCAGATCTTATCTCCGAACGGGACAAATGTCTCGATCACATTCCGGTAGGTTCCCATTCCCATTTCGTTTCCGCCGTCACCGATGGAGATCGTGACTGCTCCGGCTTTTTTTGCCTCGGAGAGGAAGAGGGCGGAGTCGGTGATCATGTCGTCGAGGACTTCACCGCGCATGCTGTGATAGTGGCCATTGGCGGCTTTTCCCGGGCGTTCTAAGGAGATGAAGTGGGTCGGGGAGAAGTTTTTGATGCAGCTTCGGATGAAGTCTTCGGTGTCTGTTTTTGGCAGCATCATGAGTTTTGCTTTAGGTGCGCGGTAGCAGACGACGTCGCTCACGATGGAGAAGGCGGGTTCGTCGGTGATCACGAGGACGGAGACGCCGAGTGCTGTCAGGGCGGCGGCGATATCGGCGATGCCGAGAGGTCCGTCTGTCTCGCCTACATAGGTTCCGTCTTCAAGGCGGACCGGGAAACCGGTGAGAAGGATCACGCGGCGGGCAGTGGAGAGTGTTTCAAGTGTTTCGCGGATCGGGTTGTCCGGCAGTGCTTTTAAGAGTCCGCGGTTTCCGAAGTCCTGTTTCATAATGGTATCCAGATCTTTAAAGAATGTCATGTTCATATCCTCCAATTGATGATCGGGCTGCAGGGAAGCGGAGATGGGATCGCCTGGGACGGTCCGGGGCTTTTGCGGCAGCGCGAATGTGATGAGAAGGAGAATGCTTTTTTCGTATCAGGGCAACAAAAAAAGCCACTGATCCCCTTGTTGGAAGATTCATGGCTCTTATTTACGGTGGGAGCATCCGGGCAGGAGTCCCGATAAATAAAAGAATCTGTTTTTGTATCTTTAGTTTAGTGGAAATGGGTGGAAATGTCAATGGAAAAAGGGAAATTCCGGTGGTATAATAAGCAGTAAAGTTACTTTTTATGGGTAGGAATTTTCTGAACTGAAAATTCCGTATGATACTGTTATGGCCGCAGATTTTGCCGATTCGGAATGCGAAGCATCGGCAAAATCCTGTTACAGTGCGCGGGCATGGAGTGCCCGTGTACTGTAACGCAGTAAGGTTATAAGTTGATCAATGGAAGTACAGAGTTTTGGGAAAAGGGGAATACATTATGGAGAACAGGAACACGATCCTCGTGGTCGGCCAGGCGAAGCCGAGCAAAGAGGATGCGATCTACAATCTGCACGGGGAATTTTATATCAGTCTGATCGTGGAGCGGGAGACTGGAAAAATTTTGGAGCTGGACTGCAATACGATCCTGGATGTGACAAAGCGGTTTGTGGCATCGATGTTTGTCGGAAAAAGTTTAAAGGCGGATATTCCGGCGATCGAGAAGGAGATCCGGGAGCGGTATTTTGCGCTGACGCAAAAGCCTCTGATCGCGTGTATGAAGGACGCGTGCAACCGGTATCTCACGGCAATCGGGGAGAATTGTCCGCAGAAGAAGAGCTGAGGAGACTGAAAAGATGCAGGAATGTCTGATCAGACTGAGCTGAACGACCGGTTAAAGGAACTTTTAACAGAGCAGAGATGAGAACTATAACATAATTGTATAGATCTGGAAACAAAAGAGTATAAATTTTAACATTCTTAAGACGGAGCTTGTCTCCGGCTGTTTTTTTCTTGTTTTTTCCGGGATGGATTGACAAGGGGAAAAAACATGATAAAGTTATGAATGCTGTTTTTCAAAACCCCATGAAAAAGCGGCAGATAGACAGAGGTCTGGCATGAAAAAATGATTCCACAGAAATATCCGGGAGACAGGTTTTCTGCGATATGTTGAGAAACATGTGACCCTGTTATCATGAAAATCTAAAGTATGAAAAAGGAGTACCCCACTTATGAGTTCGTGGAATGATGTAACGAAAAAGGTGCGCGGGATGCGGAAAAATTTCGCATTCCGCTGTGCGATTTCTTTTGTGGCAGTTCTGGCATCTGCCCTTTTGCAGTCCTATGTGATCCTGGCGTTTATCCGTCCGGCGGGACTTTTGTCCAGCGGATTTACAGGACTTGCGATCCTGATCGACCGAATTACCGAGCTGTACGGATTTTCCGTATCGACTTCCCTGGCGTTAGTTGTCCTGAATCTCCCGGTCGCACTCATGTGCTGCCGCAGCATTAACGTGAAATTTACCGTATTTTCACTTTTACAGGTATTTTTCGCCAGCTTTTTCTTAAAAGTCTGCCATTATACCCCGTTGTTTGATGACCTGACCCTGAATGTGATCTTCGGAGGTGTTCTTTATGGACTCTCTGTTGTTCTCGCACTGAAAGGAAATGCATCGACCGGCGGTACCGACTTTATCGCACTTTATGTCTCAAATAAGACAGGAAAGTCGATCTGGAATTACGTGTTCATGGGAAATGTCTGCATCCTTGTGATCTTCGGACACATGTTCGGATGGAAATATGCAGGTTATTCGATCCTGTTCCAGTTCATTTCCACAAAGATGATCTCCACCTTCCATCACCGCTACGACCGCGTGACCTTACAGATCACGACCGAGAAGGCGGAGGAGATCATGAAAAAGTACGTCAGCCAGTACCACCACGGAATTTCCTGTGTGGAAGCGATCGGCGGTTACAGCCACAAAAAGATGTATCTGCTCCACACCGTGATCTCTTCCTATGAGATCAACGATATCGTCCAGCTGATCCAGGATGTGGATGAGCATGTGATCATCAACGTATTTAAGACGGAGAACTTCTACGGAGGATTCTACCGGGAGTCCCTGGATTAAGAAAATCAAAAAGTGATAAAGTAACTATTCAGTAGGTCTGCGCACTTGCTGCGCTGACCGTAATAAAACATGGGA
>ERZ1106950.30-NODE-30-length-176458-cov-11.765338_pt1 | contig 176458 bp, 166 predicted proteins | sample MGYA00403675_ERZ1106950 | MGnify/ENA primary metagenome ERZ1106950 (study PRJEB35170, sample SAMEA104062410) | human gut metagenome | biome: human gut; feature: human-associated habitat; material: faeces | place: Denmark | collected 2012-06-13 ... | reverse complement strand
TTATCAATATATTACAATATAAAATTATATGTATACCATTAACAATAAATCGTATTTCAATATATTAAGAAAAGCCGAAAAATAAGTGTGCCATTAAACGAACGTTTATTGAAACACTTTTATGTGTCAAATATCTCGTTTATAGTGATTTGTGCACTAAATTGAACAAAACTTTGTGCATTACATATTTCTCTCCTCCTGTTTATCTCCTGGGATAGGGATACAGTTGAGAGCCAGTGTACTAAAATATTAAATTTTTGTTTTATACACGCTTGACCGAAAGTAATTCTATAATTTCGGTGTCCCTAAAGAATATCCATTCGTGAACAAATCTACCGATGTGTTTTGGTATCCGCTCCGTGTTACCTATAGCCGTGAACTTCTTTTGAAGGAAGCTCTTGATGCCGAAAATATCGAGAACTTCATTCCGATGCATTACGAGTATGTGAAAAAAGCAGATCGTAAGGTGCGTAAATTAGTGCCCGTAGTGCACAATCTCGTATTTGTTCATAGTTCACTTGCGTGTATCGATCGGATAAAACAATCTGTCGGACTTTCTTTAGCCGTCCGTTATATTATCGATCGTGAGACCAATCGGCCTCTTATTGTACCGGATTCGCAGATGCGTAGCTTTATTGCCGTTTCGGGCAATTATGAAGAGCAGATCGTTTATCTCGACCCTGCTGTCACCGCTTTACAGAAAGGTGACCGTGTTCGTATCACCGGTGGCGTTTTTGAGGGAGTTGAAGGAATTATTCTTCGTGTCAAAGGCGATCGTCGTGTATCAGTCTGCATCAAAGGAGTTATGGCGGTGGCTACTGCTTATGTTCATCCTTCTTTAATGGAACTTGTTTCCGACCCTGTTCATAAATAGCGACCTGTTCATTTGGACTCTATCCATATTGATTTTATTTCAATTGTAAATAGTCATCGTTCAATCTAAATATTCAAATATATGTCTTTGCAATCACAAATTGACGCTCTGTGTCATGTTACCAATGAGCTTCTCAATTTAGGTTTTGATGGCACTCCTCTTTATTCCAATCGTTTTTGTGAATTGAATACGGAGGTTTATCGTCAGTCCGAGGCTCTTTTTCTTTCACATGGTTCTACTGCCGAAGAAGAAGCACGGCTCTGTTATGCTCTGCTGACCGGTTTTCATGCCACCATCTATGATCATGGTGATAAGAATCAAAAAATACAATCTATTCTTAACCGTAGTTGGAACGTGCTCGAACAGCTTTCTGTTTCGTTGTTGAAATGCCAGCTTTTAGTAGCTTGCTATGGTGAGGTTTATGATGAGAAACTGGCCCAAGAAGCGCATGCCATTATCGATACTTGGAAAGATCATGAATTGTCTCCGGCAGAGTTGGAAGTTTCTGAATATCTGAATAGTTTGGAAACTAATCCCTGGACAGCTTGGGAACTGGATGAATAATTAAGATAAATAACGGTAAGAAATCATTAATAGCTATTATATGAGAATGAAATTTCTGAATAATTGTTTGCTGTGCTTATTGGCACTTTTGGCATCCTGCTCTGCTCCTAAAGAGGTACTTTATTTGCAGGATATTACCTCTTTGAAAGAGGAAGTCATTGATAAGAACTATGAAGTAATCATTCATAAAGATGATTTATTGGCTATTCTGGTGAATAGTAAAGATCCGGAATTGGCATTACCGTTTAATATGCCTGTAGTTACTTATCAGATAGGTACCCAGACTACGGCTCAACAAAGGTTGTTAGGATATTTGGTCGATCAGAATGGCGATATTGATTTTCCTATTTTAGGTAGACTTCATGTAGAAGGGTTAACCCGTATGCAAGTAACTGAGCTTATTAAGCAAAAACTAATGGAAGAAGATTTGATAAAGGATCCTATTGTCACTGTTCAGTTCCTGAATTTTAAAGTTTCTGTGATGGGTGAAGTTGCTCATCCGGGTACATTCGATATTTCCGGTGACCGTATTACTTTATTGGAGGCTTTAAGTATGGCTGGTGATTTGACAATTTATGGCCGTCGTGATCGTGTAGCTGTTATTCGTGAAAAGGATGGTAAACGCCGTATCTTGTATCACGATCTTCGTTCTTCTGATATTTTTCAGTCTCCTTGCTATTATTTGCAGCAAAATGATATTGTGTATGTAGAACCTAATAAAGCGAAAACGGGGCAAAGCCGCATTAATTCCAATAATTCCGTAGGTGTATGGTTGTCAGCTGTTTCTGTGTTGGCTTCCGTAACTTCTCTTTTAGTAACCATGTTTAAATAATCATTCGGAATAATAATATGAATACTGAACCACAAAATAACAATGATATTCGTGATCAAGAGTCCGAAATTAGTATTGTCGATATCTTCCATCTTGTTTTAGCCAATTGGCATTGGTTTACTTTATCTATTTTGGTTTGTGTAGGTATTGCTTTCTTTTATTTGAAATCCTCATCCAAAGTATATAGTCGTAAGGCTTCCGTATTAATTCGCGATGATTCCAAAGGAGGTTCTATAAGCGAGTCTTCTGCTTTTGCCGATATTTCCTTATTTGGCGGCAAACGCAATGTAGATAACGAAGTCCTTGTTTTCCAGTCCCGTTATCTTATGGAAAAGGTGGCTCGTCGTCTTTGTTTGGATATGAGTTATAAAATAAGGAACGGCTTACGCGAGGATGAACTTTATACTCATTCTCCCATAGTGGTTGTTTTTCCGGAATCGGAAGAACGTCAAGTAATAAAGACTGCAATAACTCCCATTGATTCTGTGACAGTACGTCTTTCAGATTTTGTATTGTCTGTAAATGGAGAAGAGAGTCATTTTGCGGAAACTGTAGATGTTCATTTGAATGACACGGTTTCCACCCCTATTGGTACAGTAGTAGTAACCCCGACTTTATATTATACGGATACTTTTTATGACAATCCGATCTACGTTACTAAATCAAATATGGAGAAGGTTGTTGAGAAGTATCTGAATGAGATAAATATTTCTCTTGCCAGCAAAACAGCTACTATTATTAATCTTGTGTTAAAGGACGTTTCTACTGCTCGTGCAGAGGATATTTTGAATATGCTTATAGCAGTTTATAATGAGGATGTGATTAATGATAAAAATCAAATTGCTGTAAATACTTCTAAGTTCATTAATGATCGTTTGATTATCATTGAACGCGAGTTAGGGAGTGTGGATGCTAATATCGAAAGTTTTAAACGTGAGAACCAGCTGACGGATATTACTTCCGAGACAGGTATGTATCTGCAAAATACGAGCCGTTACAAGCAAGAAGGGCTCACTTTGGAAAATCAGTTAAGCATAGCTAAGTATATTAAAGAATATCTGATTGACCCTCAAAAGAATTCCGATTTGATACCGGCTAATACCGGTATATCCGATAATAGTGTGGAGGCTCAGATTAAGGAATACAACGATATGTTGCTTAAACGCGATAAACTGGTTGCCGGCAGTAGCAATAAGAACCCGATTGTGATTGATTTGAATAATTCTTTAGGAGCCATGAAGCAGACGATTATCCGTTCTGTAGATAACTTGATTGTAGGGCTGAATATTCAATTGAAAAACATTCGTGAACAGGAAGAACAGACAGTTAAACGTATAGAGGCGGTTCCTACCCAACAAAAATATGTATTGACCGTAGAACGTCAGCAGAAGATCAAAGAGGAACTATATTTGTATTTGTTGAATAAACGCGAAGAAAATGGTTTGACACTGGCAATTACTGAAAGTAATGCACGTATTATTGACCCGGCTTCGGGTAGTAGTGATCCTGTAGCACCCAGATCGATGATAATTCTTTTGGTATCTATTGTTTTGGGGACAGCTATTCCTATAGGCGTTTTGTGGCTGTTGAACGTGACGGATACGAAAGTTCGTACCCGCAAGGAGTTAGATGACGCTTTGACTGTTCCTTTGTTGGGTGATATTCCACGTCATGATACAGGAAAAGGAGAAGATAGTGATGGCATTGTAGTTCGTGAGAATAGTCGTGATTCGGTATCCGAAGCTTTCCGTATCATTCGTACGAATATGGAATTTATGCGTGTGAAATCGGCAAAAATGCAGGTGGTTATGTTTACTTCCGCCAATCCCGGTGCTGGTAAAACTTTTGTTTCCAGTAATCTTGCCATGAGTATTGCTCAAACGAACAAGAAAGTTATTTTGGTGGATGTCGATATTCGTAAGGGTACATTGAGTGGTATTTTCTCCAATCCTTCCGATCGTATGGGATTGACTCATTACCTTTCCGGGCGAACGGACAATTTGGATGATATTGTAGGGGTAAGTGAGGAATATGGTAAATTGGATATTATATTTTCTGGTCCTGTACCTCCTAATCCTGCTGAGCTTTTATTGAGTGAACGTTTTGATCATCTGATTGTGGAACTTCGTAAGCGATACGATTATATTATTATTGATAATGTTCCTGCCGGCATGGTTGCAGATGCTTCTATTGTAAACCGGGTTGCGGACCTTACTATTTTTGTGGTTCGTTCGGGGGTAATGGATCGCCGCCAGTTACCGGAACTTGAAAAGATGTATCGTGAAGAGCAGCTTCGTAACATGTCTGTGATATTAAATGGGGTTTCTACTGAACGTAGAGGTTATGGCTATGGTTACGGTTATGGCTATGGTTACGGTTATGGCTATGGTTATGGTGATGATATTCACAAACATGAAAAAAAGAAGACTTTGAAATCATTCTTCTCCTATTTATTTAAACGTTAAAAAAAACGAATAACACTTTTCTTAATTTATCTTCTTAAATATTTGGTCGGTGTAATTACTAATTAATTGTAAGTGTTGATGAATATTTACATCATCGGCTGTATTTGTGATATAGTTATATTGCGAATAATTTGATTCTACATAGAAAAATAATCATTTCATATTTATATGTTAAATAACAAGTCTATTTTAATTACTGGAGGAACAGGTTCTTTCGGTAAAAAGTTTGTGGAAACCATTCTCCGTGATTATCCACAGGTAAAGAGGATCGTCATTTACTCACGTGATGAGCTGAAACAGTTTGAACTTAAGCAGAAATACCCTCATGAAAAATATCCGCAATTGAGATTTTTTATTGGTGATGTTCGTGATTTGGAACGACTCACCCGCGCTTGTGAAGGAATTGATGTAATAATTCATGCGGCAGCAATTAAACAGGTAGATACGGCTGAATATAATCCGGAAGAATGTATTAAAACCAATGTTCATGGTGCACAGAATGTGATAAAATCAGCTTTAGCAACTGGCGTTCAACATGTTGTAGCCTTATCTACAGATAAAGCTTGTGCTCCTATAAATCTTTATGGTGCTACAAAATTAACTTCCGATAAATTGTTTACGGCTGCTAATAATATTAGTGGAGCTAAGAATATAAGATTTTCAGTGGTACGCTATGGGAATGTAATGGGATCACGCGGCTCTGTCATACCTTTCTTTATAAATAAGCGAGATGGAGGTGCGAAGGAATTACCTATTACGGATACGCGTATGACCCGTTTTAATATATCATTACAAGCTGGGGTTGATTTGGTAATGTATGCAATCGGACATCACTTGGGAGGAGAAATCTTTATTCCTAAAATACCTTCTTATCATATAAAGGATGTAGCTACGGCAATTGCTCCTCATTTGCCTCAAGTAGAAGTGGGGATTCGTCCTGGTGAGAAATTACATGAGGAAATGATTACGATTACAGATGCATTAGATACGATAGATCTGGGTCGGTATTACGTGATTTTACCTTCTGTATCATTTAAACATACTCGTGAGGAGTTTATAACGCATCATAATGCGGTACCTGTATCAGAAGGATTCCATTATAGTTCGGACAACAATACCGAATGGGAAACAGTGGAAACTATGCGCGAGAACATTAAGAAATATGTAGATCCTAATTTCGAAGTAAAATAATGATTGACAAACCTATATCTTATGGTCGTCAGTATATAACTGATGATGATATCGCAGCTGTAGTCAAAACGTTAAAGTCGGATTTTCTCACACAAGGTCCTAAAATCAAGGAGTTTGAAAGTAATTTTGCTACTTATTGTAACGCAAAATATGATGTAATGGTGAGCAATGGTACTGCTGCTCTTCATCTTGCTGCTATGGCTTTGGGCATTCAGCCGGGTGATAAGGTTATTACGACTCCTATTACTTTTGTAGCAAGTGCTAATGGATTTCGATATTGCGGAGCGGAAATTGTATTTTGTGATATTGATCCGAAGAATTTTTTGATGGATTTAGATAAGCTTGAAAATATTTTAAAATCGAGTCCCAAAGGAACGTTTAAAGCTGTTATTCCTGTAGATTTTGCTGGTTATCCCGTTGATGGAGAACGTTTACGCGCTTTAGCGGATGAATACGGATTTGCTATAGTTGAGGATGCTTGTCATGCGCCTGGTGGATCATTTATTGATAGTAAAGGTATTCAGCATATGGTTGGTGATTGTGCCTATGCAGATATGACAGTATTTTCCTATCATCCGGTTAAACATATCGCTACGGGTGAAGGCGGTAGTATTACAACCAATCGAAAAGATCTTTTTGATAAACTCTCTTTATATCGTACTCATGGGATTACAAAAGATCCGGAATTATTGGAACATTCTGATGGCGTTTGGTATTATGAAATGCAAGAGTTGGGATATAACTATCGGATAACTGATTTTCAGGCAGCTTTAGGTATAAGTCAGTTGAAACGGCTAAATTGGAGTATTCAACGTCGCCAAGAGATTGCGGAGCGTTATAATAAGGCTTTTATGGGTACTTGCATCAAAACTCCGGTTGTAGCGAGTAATGTGTCACACGCCTATCATCTTTATATTATTCAATTAGAACAGCGTAAAGGACTTTATGACTTTTTGCGTGAAAATGAGATTTTTGCTCAAGTTCTTTATGTTCCGGTTCATACCATGCCATATTACCGTAAATTTGGTTGGAAAAAGGGAGATATGCCTGTGGCTGAAGACTATTATGAACATTGCTTGGCACTTCCGATGTTCCCATCATTGACCAACGAAGAACAGGAGTATGTAATACAGAAGGTTTTGGAGTTTGTAAATAAATGATTGTTTTGATTGAAGTAATATCATAATGATTTATATACCAATTCGAATCATATTTTTTTTCTATAAACCGGAAAGGTAATTATATCTCATCTTTTCTATAAATTGTTGGGAAACTATTTAGCTTGTAATAATTGAAAAAAATAGGATGAAAAATTTAGCTATAATTCCTGCTCGGGGTGGAAGCAAACGCATACCACGAAAAAATATAAAACTTTTTATGGGTAAGCCTATTATCGCTTATTCTATAGAAACAGCTTTGCAGACCGGTTTGTTTGACGAAGTGATGGTATCAACTGATGATGAAGAGGTAGCTGAAGTAGCATGTGAATATGGGGCTTCTGTTCCATTTATGCGTTCAGAGAAAACGGCAAATGACTATGCTACACTTGCCGATGTACTTCATGAGGTGATAAACAAGTATGCTGAAAATGGAGAAAGATTTGACAATATGTGTTGCATTCTTGCCACTGCTCCGTTGATAACTTCTGAGCAATTGCTTGCTGCTTTCGAAAAACTTCAGATATCAGATGAACTTTCTACTGTTTATCCGGTGGTTCAATTTTCTTATCCCGTACAACGTTGCTTACAAATGAATGATAAAGGATTGGTGTCGATGAAATGGCCTGAATATTTGTGTTCTCGAAGTCAAGACTTGGAAACTCTTTATCATGATTCGGGTACTTTCTATTGGCATAAAGTAGAAAAATGGTGCAGTGGAGATATTGTGCGTGGTGCTATTGTTATGAATGAGCTTAATGTACAAGATATTGATACAGAAACAGATTGGAGGTTAGCAGAATTGAAATATTCTATTTTGAATGAATTGTAAACAGAAAATATTCTTTCGTGCGGATGCTGATAAGCAAATTGGTTATGGTCATTTTGTTCGTAGTTTAGCGTTAGCCGATATGATAAAGGAGGATTTTGATTGTATTTTTTTCACTCAATCTCCTACAGAGTATCAAAAAAGAGAAATCCAGAAAGTTTGTCCATTAATTGAATTACCTTCTAATGATACTAAATTAGTTGTATTCTTGAATTTCTTACAGGGTGACGAGATTGTGTTTTTGGATAATTATTTTTTTACCTCTGATTATCAATTACAAATAAAAAATAGAGGATGTAAATTAATTTGTTTGGGTACGAACGATCGGCATTATTATGCAGATGTTTTGTTGAATTTTGCAGAAAGTGATGCTTCTATATTTTCAGTTGAACCCTATACAAAGATAAAGTTGGGTATAGATTGGGCTATTTTAAGAACACCTTTTCGAAACTTTGTTCCACAACGAGAGAGCATTGTTAAACAGGATATAGTTATCTGTTTTGGAGGTACTGATCAATTTGGTCTGACTGAAAGATGTGTGGAGGTACTGCAATGTTGGGATATAAAAAGAAAGATATATTTGATAGCTACTGATAGCTTTGGATTACAGCGTGTTAAAGATTTACAAGCGAAAGGTGTTGTTTGTCATTTGAATGCTACAGCAGAAAAAATAGTAGAGATATTCAGCGTCTCAACCTGTATTTTATCATCGGCAAGTACTATTACCCAAGAAGCATTGGCTTGTGGAGTGGTTTGTATATGTGGCTATTATGTAGATAATCAACAAAAGATGTATTCATATCTATCTGAAAACAAGTTAGTTATAGGTGTTGATAACTGGCTCGATCCAGATATGGGACTGAGATTACGAAATGTTTTGATGAATTTGGAAAATTGTAAAAAAAATCTTCGAGAAAGATCTTTTAAAAATCTTCAGAATAATTATATCAGTTTGTTACAGAGTTTGTGATCTGGTACAGTCTTTTAAACTTTTTGTAAATATAGAAAGATGAAGATAGAGAAAAAAACATATGTCATAGCAGAGTTATCTGCTAATCATAATCATAACTTTGATTTGGCTGTCAAGACAATAGAAGCTATGGCAAAATCAGGTGCTGATGCTGTGAAAATACAAACTTATACACCTGATTCTCTTGTAATGGACGTAGATAATGAATATTTTGGTCCTATTAAAGATGGCTTATGGAAAGGAATTAAACGTTATGATCTTTATAAAGAAGGAATGCTTCCTTATGAATGGCAGCCTAAATTGCAGAAAGTCGCTACTGATTTAGGACTGGATTTTTTTTCTACTCCATTTGATTTAGTTGGAGTGGATTTTTTAGAGACAATGAATATGCCTATTTATAAAATAGCTTCATTTGAGATTAACGATATTCCTTTGATCAGATATGTAGCTAAAAAACACAAGCCCATGATTATTTCGACTGGTGTTGCCGATTTAGATGATATTCAACTTGCTCTTGATACATGTTATAAAGAGGGAAATTATGATATTTCGTTGCTAAAGTGTACCTCTGAGTATCCTGCAACTTATGAACAGGCCAATTTACTCACTATACCTGATATGATTCATAGATTTGGTATTCCTGTTGGAGTATCCGACCATACAATGGGAAGTTTGGTACCTATTGTTGCGGTGTCATTAGGAGCGACTATTGTTGAAAAACATTTTATTTTATCACGTACAAATGGTGGGCCTGATTCTGCCTTTTCAATGGAACCAAACGAATTTCGTGAAATGGTAGATAGTATACGTAATGTAGAGCGGGCTTTAGGAAATGTTAAATATGATATCACTGATTATCAACGTGGTAAACGCCGCTCTCTTTATGCGAGAACTGATATTCACTGTGGTGATGTTTTTACTGATCAAAATGTCGGTTCGTATCGTCCTGGCGTAGGCCTTTCGCCTCAATATTGGGATCAAATAATGGGTAAAACTTGTAAAAGAGAAATTGTAAAAGGTGATGTCTTAAGACAGGAGGATCTGAAATAATGGCTATAAATGCTGATGAAATGTATATCAATGGGGATTATTCGTATAAAAATTATCTTTCTTTGTCCAAGGAAGAACTGTTGATGATCTTGCATTGGAGAAACCATCCGAGTATTCGTTCTAAAATGAATAATACTTCAGAAATTTCAGTTGAATCTCATTTGCAATATGTTGAAAATTTGAAGGATAGAACTGATGCTGTTTATTGGTTGGTACTTTATAAAGATATTCCTATTGGAACCTTAAATATTATTGATATTGATTGGGAAAATAAGATTTGCGAACCGGGCTTTTATTTGTCTCCGGAAGTGATGGGGAAAGGTGAAAGTATTTTCTTCTTATACAATTATAAATCTTTTCTTTTGAATGTAATCGGTTTTGAAAAATTGATTGGACATAATTATTTGGATAATTTATCTGCCTTACAATTCACAATATTTTTTGGTGCTGATATTACGGATGTAACGGAAGTTAATAATCGCCTAAATGTGAGTTCATGTTTAGTGAAAGAATCTTTTAATCAACTTACTTCTCAAAGACTCATTTCTAAGTATATGAAATTTCTGAAAACATGGAATATAAATGACATATTAGGCAAATATGAAGTTTTTAAAAAATATGCTGAGGAATAAAAATGTATTGATAACTGGATGTAATCGTGGGATAGGCCTCTCTATCATGAGGTTACTGGCCGAACATGGTGCGAATATCTGGGCTTGTTGCCGAACTATAAACGATGCTTTTTTGGAAGATATTTCAGAATTGGAGCGAATTTATGATGTATCTATAAAGGCCATTCAAGTTGAATTGACGGATAGTATATTATTGGCTCGTACATTGGATGCTATTATAGCTGAAAAGCGTTCTATAGATATTTTAATAAACAATGCGGGCATTACAGCTACGGCTCTTTTACAACAAACCTCAATGGAAGAAATTAGAAAAGTGTTTGATATCAATTATTTTGTTCCCCTTGCTATCATAAAGAAAATTAGTAAAATAATGATTAGACAAAGAGATGGTATTATAATCAATATGGCTTCTGTAGCAGGAATTGAACATCAACCGGGGCGGGTGGCGTACGGTTCAAGTAAAGCGGCATTGATATGGGCAACTCAAGGATTGGCAAAAGAATTGGGAGCATTTAATATTCGAGTGAATGCGATAGCACCGGGTGCGGTTAAAACTGAAATGACAGCCGGATATTCGGAAGATAAAATAAAAAAAATAATAGCGGAAACTGCTTTACATAGGATGGGAGATATGATAGATATTGCTAATGTTGTACTTTTTTTGTGCTCGAAAGAGGCTTCGTTTATTAACGGACAAGTAATTAAAGTGGATGGAGGTCGATAATTAATGAATGGTTTGACTATAGAACAAATTAACGAAACTAAGAAGATGTGTCAGAAAATGCGTATCAATGCTTTGAAAATGGCATATTCTTCAGGCGATCGTGGGGCTCACATAAGCGGGAGTTTATCTTGTATAGAAATATATGCAGTGTTGTATAAATGGATATTGAACTATGATATAGATAATCCTCTTTGGGAAAAACGTGACCGTATGGTGGCAGGAAAAGAACATGCTCGTTTAGCAGAGTTTCCGGCAATGGCTGAAATAGGCTTTTTCCCAGAATGTGAATTGGAAAAATTTGAGTCTAATGATGGTCTTTTGACTGGGCATCCTAAAAATTTGAAGATAGGATTGGAATATAGTTCTTGTAGTTTAGGGACAGCATTACCTTTTGCTTTGGGAAAAGCTTTATATGCGAAGCAATTTGAAAAAGAATATAAAGTATTTGTACTTGTTGGTGATGCTGAATGTGCCGAAGGAGCCATTTGGGAAGCTATTATGGTAGCTGCTCAATATAAACTCGATAACTTAACTTTGATCGTAGATCGTAATTACTTATCTGTAGATGGTAATACAGAAGAGTTAATGGCACAAAGGGATATGGAAGAAAAATTTAGGGCATTTGGTTGGGCTTCGGAGACAGTAGACGGGCATGATATCGTACAACTGTATAATTCATTAAATAGAAAGTGTGTCGATATGCCTCATGTGATTATTGCCACTACTATAAAAGGAAAAGGGGTGTCATTCATGGAAAATAGAAAAGAATGGCATCAGGCCATATTGAATGAGGAGGACTATAAACGTTCTCTTGACGAAGTATCTGTTAAATTGTGTTGATATGAAAGTGACAAAAGGATTGATAAAAGCTTATTCCAGGATGGGGCAGAAAGGTGCTGCGGCAGGTGTCGGTATGCTTGAAGTTGCCAAGATGGATCCGGAATTGAGAGTTTTAGTTGCTGATAGTATTGCAATAGCTAGTCTTGATAGATTTTATAACCTTTATCCAGATAAAGTGGTCAATGTTGGCATTGCTGAACAGTGTTTGGTCAGCGCAGCTGCCGGTATGGCATCTGAGAGTAAAGGAAGTGTATATGCGTTTACTTACTCCGCTTTTTTGATAGTTAGGGCTTTAGAACAGGTAAGGCTAAATCTTGCGTATCACGAATGTAATGTTAAATTAGTGGGAAACTCAGCGGGCTTTTCAATGGAAATGTTGGGGGTATCACATTGGGCAATAGAAGACATAGCATTTATACGTACTCTTCCGAATATTACGATATTATCAGCCGCCGACTGTCTTCAAGCTATTAAAATGATTATTGCTGCCGATCAGATAAACGGACCTGTTTATATTAGACTGTCTGGAAATCAGAACGTACCGATAGTTTATGAAGAGGATTTTGATTATCAGATAGGGAAAGCTATTAAGGTTAGGGATGGAAACAATGTGGCTATTATTGCGACAGGATTGATGGTTTATGAGTCATGCTGTGCAGCCGATATATTGTTGCAGGATGGTATTAATTGTTGTGTCATTGATATGCACACTATTAAACCATTAGATATTGAAGTTATTGATGACGTTTTCGATCAATTTGAATTAGTGATAACTATCGAAGAACATAGCGTGATTGGAGGATTAGGAGCTGCTATTAGTGAATATAATGCTTCAAAAAGGATTAAGGCTAAACAAGTTATAATTGGAGCATCTAATCAGTATTTGAAGTTAGGAACTCAAAGATATATTTGGGAGCAATATGGATTGACAGCAGAAAAGATTGCAGAAAGAATTAAACAAGAATTAAATAAATAAGAATGTTATGACAAATTTGGAAAAATACAAAAATGCTTTCGTTGAAAGTTTTGATTTAGATGTGAAAGAGGTGGAAAATGCATCACAAGAGACTGTTGAAATTTGGGATTCTATTGGAATGATGAGTTTGATAGCTGTGATTGAAGATTCTTTTGATTTGGAGTTACAGCCAGATGATATCGTAGAATTTACAAGTTATCAAAAAGGTATCGAATTACTGAAAAAATATAATGTTATTTTGTGATTGTACCTTCTCGTTGGTTTATGTATCTTTTTACTGTTGTATCAAGAAAATCTAAGATTAATATCTATTCGTGAGAAACTATTCGTTGGATATATTGAAATTTTTGTGTGCTGTACTTGTTGTTTTGCTTCACATAAAAACTCCTTGGACTGAGTATATTCTTCCAATAACCAGAGCAACTGTTCCGTGTTTTTTCATTATTTCTGGATATTTTTTATATCAGGAAGACGAGCAGAGTTTGCAACGAATAAAACGAAGTTTTGTAAAAGTAGGGACGATTCTTTTATGGAGCAGTGTTCTTTATGCGCTTTTTAAGTTAATAACTACTTCAATCAATATTTCATATAGGGATATAATAGATTTTGTATTGTTCAATGTCAATCCTTTTGGATATCATTTGTGGTATTTGTCAGCTTATATGTATGTTCTTGTTATATTTTATATCTGTGTAAAAGAACATGTGGTGAATTTATTGTTCATTGTTTCCCCTTTGTTGTTATTGGCTGATTTGATACTTGGTAAATATAGTTTACTTACGTTAGGTATAGAACTTAATTACATATACATTCGGAATTTCTTATTTGTGGGTATTCCTTATTTTTCTATAGGTGTATTTATAAAGAAAAAGGTAAGGTATAATAATGGTAATATTTGTGCTTATAAATATTTGTTCCTTGGTGGGGTTGTTTTGTTTTCTTTAACATCACTGTTTGAACGGTATCTGTTAGAAAATTATGGAATAAATGCTACACGTGACCATTATATAAGTACTACACTTTTGTCAATCTGTTTGTTTTTATTGGCCATTTCTTTTTCACAAATGAGAAGTTCTGTTTGGGTATTGTTAGGTGCTAAATATTCTTTATATATCTATGTGCTACATCCATTGGTTGATTATTGTTTTAAGTATTTGAATAAGATGCTTATGCCTCATTGCTGGAATCAGTATTATTATTATTATTATGGTGCTCCTTTTATTATTCTTATATCAACAATAATGATGATTGAAGGATGGATTTGTGTACAAGAAAAATTGTATTTAAATGTCGGAAAAAAACGAAAATATAAATAAGCGAATAGCCCAAAATACAATGTTACTCTATTTAAGGCTAATAATTGTAATGGGAGTGTCTCTGTTTACGGTACGTGTTGTTTTGAAAGCATTGGGGGTAGTAGACTATGGTATTCACAATGTTGTTGCCGGTATTGTGACGATGTTTTCATTTATCACTATGACGCTTAGTACGGGTACAGTACGTTTTTTTTCATTTCAGTTAGGGGAGAAGAATATAGATAAGTTGAATAAATTGTTTAATTTATCACTTCTTTATTTTTGTGTGATTATTGTTTTTGTATTTATAATTTCCGAAACAATGGGGATATGGTTCGTGGAGAATAAATTGACAATCCCATCGGAACGTTTAAACGCTGCATATTGGGTCTTTCAATTTTCAATTTTTACTTTTGCGGTTAACTTGATTGATGTACCTTTTAAGTCGTTAATTATCTCTTATGAGCGTATGAATGTATACGCATATATCAGTATTATTGAGGTAATGTTGAAGTTACTGATAGTGTATATTTTGACAACTATTACTTTTGATAAACTTATTGTATATAGTGCTTTGTTGGCATTCTCTAGTGTTGTAATTACTCTTTCTTATATTTTATATTGTAAGTGCTATTTAGATGGATGTAAATTTAGACCGTATTGGAATGCTAAAATGTTTAGGGAACTATTTAGTTTCTGTGGCTGGAATCTTATAGGAGCACTTTCAAATGTATTGCGTAGCCAAGGAATTAATATTTTGTTAAATATCTTTTTTACTCCAGTAGTGAATGCAGCTAGAGCTATAGCATTTCAAATAAATACGGCTGTTAATAATTTTGTATTAAATTTTTATACATCTTTTCGACCGCAAATAACCAAGCTCTATGCATCTGATAAATTGGATGAAATGACTAAATTGGTATTATTGTCATCAAAGGTCAGTTTTTATTTGATTTTATTTTTAGCGATTCCAATCATATTAGAGGTGGATAATATTTTGTGTTTATGGTTGTCAAATGTGCCTGAATATACAGCACTTTTTACGCGTCTGGTGGTAATTAATGCTGTGATTGAATCTTTAAGCTATCCGTTAAGTGCAGCTGTTATGTCTACAGGAAAAAATAAATGGTATCAGATTGTAACAGGTGGACTATTACTTCTAAATTTACCGTTGGCGTATGTCTTTTTACAATTAGGTTATCCTCCACAAGTTACGATGGAGATATCTATAGTCATTACAGCATTTTCAATACTTTCTAGATTTCTGTTTGTGAGGCATTATCTTTCTGTCTCTTTAAAAAGGTATGTTAATGAGGTTGTGAAATATATTGTTATGGTTTCAATAACTTCTATTTTGTTTCCATTTTGTTTCCATTGTTACTTGGATTATGGCTTAATAAGGCTTGTACTAATATTTATGGTTTCAACTTTATCAATAGCATTAAGTATATATGTTGTGGGTGTGTCAAAACCGGAACGGCAGGCGTTAAATCGTTTTTTAATAACTAAATATTATAATATTATTTCAAGGAAATGAAAATAGGAATATTGACCTATCATAGGGCTGAAAATTATGGAGCTTTACTTCAAGCTTATGCATTGAAAGAATATTTATATACGAAAGGGTACGATGTTGCTTTTGTAGATTATTGGCCACAATATCATATTGAACATTATAAATTGTTTTCATGGAAGAAGTTTTGCTCTGGAAGTTATAAATATAAAATATGTTCTTTATATGTGTTTCTGCTATGGGGAAGCTTCAAGTTCTTGAGAAAAGTACGGTTAAATCGTTTTATGAAGCAATATTTAGGGCTGCCTCGAAGAGTGGAATATACATCCGGTATGAATCAGGTGAAAAAATTTGATTATGTGATTTATGGTAGTGATCAAATTTGGCGTAAGCAAAATGATATTTCGAATGTTGGTTACAATTGGTGGTATTTTGGGAGTAATAATATTATTGCTTCACGAAAAATAGCTTATGCCGGTAGTATGGGAGTGATTGATGTAGATGAGCAAGAGAAAATTGCTTTGAAGAATCATTTTAAGAATTTTGATTTCTTATCTGTTAGAGAGAAAGATTTACGTTTTTTTTTGAATACACTGGGGTATGATTCACAGATTGTTTCTGATCCTGTTTTTTTATTGTCGAAAGAACAATGGCGTTCCTTGAAAAAAAAGGATCTCTCTAAAAAGGATAAATATATATTATTTTATAATCTGTTGAATAAAAAAGAAAGCGAAATATTGGTTTCCAACATTCAAGAAAAGACGGGTTTATCTGTCAAAGAAATCAATATGAAATTGGATTTTCGTCATGTAGGTAAAAGATATATAAAATGCGCTTCAATAGAGACATTTCTAAAGTTGATTGACGAAGCTGAATATGTGATTAGTAATTCATTCCACGGCATTGCTTTTTCCATTATTTTTGAAAAACAATTTTATGCAGTGGGAATGGGGAATAAGGCTTCGAGAGTGTTGTCATTATTGCAAATTGCAGGGATAGAAGATCGCTATGTGGATGTGAACTCTTTGGTTGATTTAGAAAATACGATTGATTATTCTGTAGTACGTAAAAATATGATGAAACTTATAGAAAGTTCACAGATGTATTTAATAAATGCTCTTCATTGGGATGAAGAATAAGATGACATATGTATTGTATATGATAGCTTTATTTGCCTTTTTTATGGCTTCTGTGAGCTATTGGGGAAATATACAATTGGGTGATAGACTAAATGCCGAATCAATTGGGTTGAATTTAGCATCACTTATGGCTTTGCTGTCAGGGTTGCTAATAATATTTGTTCGAAATAAATATTCCAAAAATCGTATACATGTCATTTGTTATTTGTGGATTGTAATCATGCCTTTGGTTATTTACTATAATAAAGGGCAAATAAGTCATTATATTTTAACTCTCCTTTGGCCTGTTTTTTATGAAGCAACCTATCTTTTAGTGTTATTTAATAGACGTCGTATAATTACATTTCGAAAATTGTTTGTAATCATTTGGGGGGTGGGTTTATTTTATTTCATCTTATCAAGGTTATCCGATTTGACAAATCAATCGAATACGATTTATTATGCTTTTTTGGAACTTCCGCTATTATTGTGTGTCAGGAAGAAGAAAAATCAGTTTTTAATATTGATTTTATTTTCTGTTTTGGCTTTATTATCCATGAAACGATCTTGCATATTTGCCGTGTTGGGAATTTGGACTTTATATTCATGTGTATTGATAATGAAGAGTAATGGTAAACGTAAAGCTACGGGAATAATGATAGTCCTATTTTTGCTATTGGTTGGTATTTTTTCTTTCAATCAGATCGATGCAATGTTGGGAGGGCAGCTTTCGGAGCGGATGAATAAGGAGGAAACTGATGTGGGAAGAGGGCGTTTGGCTATATATGATGTGACGTGGCTGATGCAGCAACACTCGAGCGTAGATGAATGGATATTAGGGCACGGACATAATGGAGTGTGGCATAATTCTCCTTTAGAAATATCGGCTCATAATGATTTAATGGAAGTTTTGTATGACTATGGTTTGATTGTGTTTATACTTTATTTATGTCTTTGGGGGTATGTAATGAATAAATGTTTGTATTTATATCGTATAAATTCTTATTTCTTGGTACCTTATATTAGTTCCATTTGCATATTTATCGTCTTGTCATTAGTTAGTCATCTGGTGTTATATACATCTTATTTTAATTTGTTAGTGATATTTTGGGCAGGAGTAGAAGCCTTTGTGGAGAAGGAAAAACGATCTGTGAAGTTTCGTTACTAATAATATATGCTGTTTTTTATATATAACGATGAAAATATTATTTATAGCCAGGGGATATCCAACGAAGGATAATCCGATGAATGGTAATTATGAAGCTATACAAGCCCAAGCGATGGTTAAGCAGGGACATCAAGTAGCTTTTATTGCGTTATCTTGGAGGTCTGTTATTCATATTTTCAAAGAACAGGTTATTATATATCGTAGAATAGATGGAATAGATGTTTATGAATACAAGGCTTTGTTACCTATATTGCCTAAGATTTCTTTTGGATATAATTATTTACTGTATTTTAAAAAGAAAGCTTTAAGAAAAGTTTATAGAGAGTGTACCAAGCAATTCGGAATTCCTGATGTGGTTCATTCTCATTCTTTGTTTTGTTCCGAATGGGCAGTGACTTTAAAAGAAAGGTATAATTTGCCATTGGTTTTTACAGAACATTGGTCGAAGCTTAATGCATTTCAGATTGGTAAATACACCGAACGACGTGGTAAGGCTTACAAAAAGGCGGATGCTATTATTACTGTGTCGTATGCGCTATCGGAAAAGTTATCTCATTTCTTTGGAGTTTCAAGCTATGTAATATTTAACATGGTAAATGATGATTTTTTTAGCGATGTGAAAAGTGCTGTAAAGAAGGAGTCAGAGTTTCATTTTATTGCAGTTGGAACCTTATGCAAGAGAAAAGGTTATGATATTTTGATAGAGGCTTTTAAAAGGGCTCATTTTAACCGAAACGTTTATCTTGATATACTTGGTACAGGGATCGAATCTTTTAATCTTCAAAAGTTGATTAAGCAATTCGGGTTGCAGGAACAAATAATACTTCATGGATTGAAAACACCTGAACAAGTTGCGCAAATGCTTTCTTTTTCTAATGCTTTTGTCTTGTCCAGTTTTGTAGAAACATTTGGAATTGTTCTTATAGAAGCTATGGCAAATGGTCTTCCGGTAGTTGCTACCACTTGTGGCGGCCCTGAAGAGTTTGTTACCGAAAAGTGTGGTTTGTTAGTTCCTCCTGGTGATGTACGAGCATTGTCTGATGCTATGCTTAAAATCTATCGGAATAAAAACGATTACAATCCTGAAGAAATACGTAACTATTGTTATAGCAGTTTCTCTCAGCAGGTTATTGCGAAAAAAATTATAGAAATATATGATCATGTTATAAGTAAATCATAAAATTATGTTTTTAGAAATAGATAAAAAAAATGGTTCTACCATTGCTGTAGTTGATGATAGCAAAACTCGCGTCACTTATGGTGATCTGTGTGATTTTTCTGAGAATTTCTCAAAAGTGTTACCAGAAAGAACTTTGACATTTATTTTAGCCGAAAATAGTATCGGCTCTTTGTTGGGATATGTAGCGATGCTATCGAATCGTGTTGTTCCGTTGATATTAAGTCACAATATTGATAAAGCTTTATTCGAACATTTATATGATTTGTATCAGCCTAAATATTTATGGGTGCCAGAAAGGCAAGTGCAGGAATTTAATGGAGCCGTGGTTTACCAATCACATGGATATGCTTTATTGTCGACAGGCCTACAACCTGCTACCCTTTATGATGAGTTGTCTTTACTTTTACCCACATCCGGATCTACTGGTAGTCCGAAATTAGTACGTCACAGCTATCGTAACATTGAAGCTAACGCACGAAATGTGGCACAGCTATTCCAGCTCACAGGAGCAGAAAGGCCAATGGCTGCATTACCTATGCACTATACAATGGGCTTATCTGTTATAGCAAGCCATTTATATGCGGGATGTACAATCTATCTTTCCGATCGTTCGTTGGCCGATAAAGAATTTTGGGTCACAATGAAAGATGAAAGAATTACAAGTTTTACAGGGGTACCGTTTAGTTTTGAAATACTTCAGAAACTACGTTTCTTCCGTATGGATTTACCAGATTTAGAAGTTATTACTCAGGGTGGTGGAAAATTGAATAGCGAGCTCTTTGATCAATGTTGCGAATATGCGAAAAGTAAGGGAAAGAAATTTATTCCTACATATGGTCAGACGGAGGGGACAGCACGTATGGCATTCCTTGAACCTGAAATGGCTGCCAAAAAACAAGGCAGTATTGGTAAAGCAGAGCCAAATGGCCAACTATCTATTATAGACAATGATGGTAATGAAACATTTGAGGGCGATGCAACAGGAGAGATGGTATATCGTGGTGAGAATGTCACTTTAGGGTATGCAGTGTGTGGCGAGGATTTGATAAAAGGTGATGAAAATCATGGAGTATTACATACGGGAGATATTGCTCATCGTGATGCTGATGGATATTATTTCATAGTAGGACGTATGAAGCGTTTTTTGAAAATATTTGGATTACGTATAGGTCTTGACGAGGTAGAATATTTGATAAAATCAAATTTTTCAACGGATTGTGTCTGTGCAGGTAACGATGATTTGTTGAAAGTGATGATTACTACAGAGCCACTTATTGATCAGGTTCGTGATTTTGTTATAGAGAAAACTCATCTTTTTCATAAAAATTTGGAAGTTACTTATATAGAAGAGATTAAACGAAACGAAGCAGGAAAAGTTATATTACATTGAAAAAAAGAAAAGTTTAGCTATTCTATCTTTGAGATATTTTTGCAAATAACAGATTGTTGATAATTCATGAAATATGGCGTGTTGCAACTAATATTGATATTTCTGTTTTCGGCTGGCGCTATTAATTGTAGTGCAGGAGATTATATCACTACTATATGGAGTTCAAAAAAATATTCAGCTTTTACAAGTTTGCAATATGTAAATGGCTTTTTTTATTGTGCTTTTAGAGAGGCTACCAAACATAGAGTCGATATTAATGATTTAACTACATTGGGAAAGATTATTGTTATTCGATCATCTAATATGAAAGACTGGAGCTTATACACTTCTATAAAAAAGGATAGTTGTGATATGAGAGATCCTAATTTATCTTTGACTCCTGATGGGCGCATCATGTTGTTATATTTTAGCAGAAGTTATGCTGTTTCAGGTACAAAAGATAAGTTATGTTCTTATGTTGTATTTGGAAATGATAAAGGGTTGGTAACGAGTCCAGAACCAATAAAAATAAATGGATATAATCATGAATATAGATGGTTATGGAAGATTAGATGGCATAAAAATAAGGCTTATGGTTTTATGTATGGTAGTGACTTTCTTTTTTTAACATCCTCTGACGGGATTAATTATGATATATTATATAGTGGAAAACAGTTTGGAGAAAGAGTGACTGAAGCTGTTGTAATTTTTAAAAAAGATACAGCTATAGCCGTAGCACGTGGATTGAATAATAAAGGATTATATGGGATTGCGTATGCTCCGTTTATTTCATGGGATTGGAAAAAAATGAATATTGGTGTAGCTGGTCCAGATTTGTTGCAACTTCCTAATGAACAGATTCTATTGGGTACAAGGAATTATCAAGAACAATTGGGACAAACTTCATTGTATGAACTTTTGGATAATAATGCAAGGCTAATAGAGACGATAGACGAAGCAAGGGATAGCTCTTATCCTTCTTTTTTAATAATGAATAATAATGTGTATATGTCGTATTATGCTGGTAATAAGAATTGTACATCTATAAAAGCCATTCGAATACCAATAATAGAACTGGAAAAATTGTGTGTGAAATAGAGGGCGATAATTATGGTAGTGGTATTATTATGTATTGAATGATTGTTAAAAGATAGAATAATGACTTCAATTTCTGAATTGTTAAGAGAATTGGTTTTGATAGAAAGCAGATTAGGATGCTACGAAATTTTATATAGAGGGATGCCATTATATAGAATTTTTCGATTTGAATTGAGGAAAAAATATTTGAAGAAAAGAGTGCCTAATTATACAAATGATAGTAGAAAGAGTAGTTTCTCTATATCTTCTGTGTTTATAAATGTTTTGTATTCATTATATGATGTTTGTACTGTTTGTTTTACCAAAAAGAAAGTTGATACGATAATTTTTCCGCATTTCAGATTATTTAATTTTAATGGAGTGCTAATAGAAAAATTTACAGACCCATTATTGGAACAGTCTTCTTTATTGGGTTCTGTGGCTGTCTTTCAGCAATCATATCGAGTAAATTATAGAAGAAAAAGATTGAGGATTGATATGTTATATCAAGTTGAATGTTTGACTATGTTTACTTTTATGGTTTCCTTGGTTTTATTGGTGTTTTTTTATTTTGGAAAAACTCGAAAAGATATTGATATTCTTATAAAAAAGATTAGAAGATTGCAGTCTGTTGCAGGGAAAGATCGATTTAAAATGTATTTTAATTTTGTTAATTTTTATGTGTTGTCGTTTTACTATCGGCAAATATTTAAAAAACTAAAATGCAAGAGGATCTTTGTGGTTAATAGGGATTCTTTTAAAAGTCAAATATTTGCAGCGCATCAATTAGGATTAAAAGTGTATGAATTGCAGCATGGGGTAACAATGGGACCCACGGTCTTGTATTCAGGATTCTTTAATCCTGTAATTGATCCTGATTATTTTCTCACGTTTGGTGCTATGTGGAAAGGAGAATTATTTGCTATGCCTGTAGATAGGACCATAAATATAGGATTTGCTTATAAAAATTATATACAGAGTTTGAACGTCAAAATAAGTAAAGGGATAGAATCTGTTTTGGTGATATCTTCTCCAGCTATTACAGAAGAAATAGTAACTATAGTTGAGAAGTTGGCAATATTATATCCTATGAATAAATTTTATTTTCGAACCCACCCTCAAGAGAATTTAAGTGTTTCGCAAAAAGAGCGGCTTACGTTATGTTTAAATGTTTTTTATTCGGATAAATCAATTGAGTCTAATATTGAAATATTATCTTATGAACATGTGATCGGGACAAATTCATCAGTACTTTTTGAAGCACTAAGTCTTGGTAAAAACGTTGGTCGTTTGGCCTTTGGAGGGCTATTTATTAATCGATACATTGGGGATGATGATTTTTATTATGTTCAATCTTTAGAAGATTTTGATAATTTTCTCAGAAATAGAAAAAGAGGAATAGGAAAAGCATATTCTGATTTTGAAGAAGATAAATTGAGAATGATATTATAGATAAATAGTGTATCTTTTTTATTTATATAATATATGAAAAAATTAATAATTATAGGTGCCGGTGGTATGGGACGTACTTTATACGATATGGCTCAAGAATCTATTGGCTATAAGACGGAATTTGTGATTAAAGGGTTCATAGATGATAATGTGAATGCTTTGGATGGATTTATTGATAATATTTATCCTTCTATTATTGGGAAAATAAGCTCTTATATTCCTCAGAATGAGGATGTCTTTATATGTTCTATTGGAGGGAAATCGCGTAGGATATGTATGAACCTGATTTTGGAGAAGGGTGGAGAATTTATTCCTTTGATTCATAAAACTGCTCGTATAGGTTCCAATGTCTTTTTGGGAAAAGGTAATATGATAGGTGCTTTTACAACTGTGGCCTCTAATGCTCATATAGGGGATTATAACTTTATACAATCTTACACGATTATTGGGCATGATGTAGAAATTGGTGATTGGAATCGAATAGACTCTCATGTGATGTGTATTGGGGGAATAAAAATAGGGAATCATAATATGATTCATACTTCTGCTGTTTTGAATCATAATGTGGAAATTGGTGATGATACTCATATTGGAGCTTGTAGTTTTGTTACACGTAATGTGGAAAATGAATCTACTGTATTTGGGAATCCTGCAAGAAGATTAATGTGATATGGAAAGATTTTTATCAAATAAGGTCTGTATAATTACAGGAGCTGCACAAGGAATAGGAAAGTCTATAGTTGAGCGTTTTGCAGCAGATGGGGCTATTGTATATGCTTGTGACCGTACAGAAGGAAGTATGGATGAATGGGTTAAAGATTGTATGGTTCGAAATGGTGTACGGGTATTTCCTTTATATTTTGATGTGATGGATGCCGCGGCAGTTAAATTCGCTTTTATGTCTATTTTTAAACAAGAAGGTAGGATTGATGTATTGGTAAATAATGCAGGTGTAGTATTTAATAAAAAGATCGGAATGATTCTGCGTTCGGAAATGGAACTAATGTTTCGAGTAAATGTAGTTGCGGTAATTGAGATGGTTCAAGTGGTTTCACGGTTGATGGCTCGTAATAATGGAGGTTCTATTATTAATATTGCTTCTGTGACTGCAGTGCTTGGTTCTCCTGGGCAATCGGCATATTCTGCTACAAAAGGTGCGATTATTTCATTTACAAAATCAGCGGCCAAAGAATTGGCTTTACAGGGAATTCGTGTAAATGCAGTTGCGCCAGGTATAATTAAAACAGAACGTTTTTCAGAGTTGTATGAAGAAAGTAGTGAAAAAATAGACACTCGTATTCAAAAGATAGCATTGGGGCGTTTAGGGACTCCTTACGATGTGGCTAATGCTTGCGCTTTTTTGGCCTCAAATCGTTCTTCTTATATTTCGGGACAGATATTGGGAGTAGATGGATGTGCGTCTATTTAGTTATTGATAAGATGTCCTCGGAAAAATATAATATAGTAAATTGGAATTAAAAAAATAAAGAAACAATGACGAATATTGAAAAGTATAATAATGCTTTTGTTGAAGTGTTTTGTGTAGATACCTCGGTTTTAAATAGTAGTTTTTCAAAAAATACAGTGGAAGAATGGGATTCTGTTCATCAGTTGAATATAACAGCTTTACTGGAGGAATTATTTGATATTCTGTTCGACCCTGAAGATATAATGGCTTTGACTTCTTATGATAAAGGAATTGAAATCTTAAAGAAATATCAAGTTGAAATATAAAACTAGTATGCTATAATGAATTGGATACTTTTTTTGATAATTAGTTTATTATAATTGAAATTTTTGTTTTGGTGAAAAAGTATATGGCTATGAAGTGTTAGAAATTAATTATTCAACTTCTGCTGCTGGTGAGATATTGGTAGAGCTATTAGATACAAATAATAATGTAATAAAAGGGTTTTCTAAAGACGATTGTAATGAGATAATTGGCGATGAAATATCTAAAACTGTAACTTGGAGTAGCAATAGTAGTTTATTTCTACTTAAGGGAGAAAAAGTAAAATTTTATATGAAGGATGCCGATGTGTATTCTTTAAGTTATTAATTGAATTACATAAGTATAAAGCATGGATTAAAAGAGAACTGCGAATTTTGTTTATAAAAAAAGTATATGAGGAAAAAAATTTGGAGAATATTGGTTAATCTTTATCCGTATTGGCTGCGTTGGAGGTATGGTATGGATATTGGTAAAAATTGTCGTATATCTTGGAAGGCGCATTTGGACAAGTCGATTAATCCTAAAGGAATTCATATCGGTGAAAATACTTGGATTCTTTCCGGAGCAATGATTCTGGCTCATGATCATTGTCGAGGTTTAAAAATCGATACATATATAGGCGATAACTGTGTAATCGGTGTTCGATCGATCATATTGCCTGGGTTGTGTATTGGTAATCAGGTAGTTATAGGGGGGGTAGCGTTGTAACGAAAAATATACAGTCGCATTGCATTGCAGCAGGTAATCCGGCAAAAGTGCTAAAACAAGACGTCAATGTACGAAATGGACAAATTGTCACAAATGGTTAACTGGTGTTGCAAGTTAATCAATATATTACTTTTCTTAAAATAGATTTTATTCTTTTATGTATAAACGTTTCTTCAAACGTGTGATTGATATCATACTTTCTCTTTGTCTGTTGTTTATTGTCTGGCCCTTTCTTCTATTAGCTATTTTCTTTCTTTATTTTGCCAATAAGGGTGCAGGGGTGTTTTTCACTCAAGAACGTCCGGGCAAAAATGCAAAGACATTTAAGGTTATCAAATTCAAGACAATGACGGATGAACGGGATACAGATGGGAAACTGCTTCCTGATGATAAAAGACTTACAAAAACGGGTAGAGTGGTACGTTCACTTTCTATAGATGAATTGCCTCAGTTATTCAACGTTTTGAAAGGAGATATGGCATTAATAGGACCTCGTCCATTGTTACCTAAATATCTTCCTCTTTATTCATCGGAACAGTTCCGTCGACATGAAGTTCGTCCGGGTATTACAGGGTGGGCTCAGGTAAATGGTAGAAATAATATATCTTGGAGGAAAAAATTCGAATTGGATGTGTGGTATGTGGATCATTGTTCATTTCTTTTGGATTTGAAAATTATTTTTCTGACTATAAAAAAGGTACTTTATCGAGAAGGTATTTCTAAAGAGGGAGAAGCTACTACTGTTCCTTTTGATGGTACAAATTAAAGAGATTAAACATGTAATAGAATATGCGGGTATTTCAAGTCATTAATAGTGTTTTCACCTCTAATTCCTATATCTTGAGAGAAGAGAATGAATTAAAGATTTATTTGATTGATATTGGAGATGTTGATCCAGTATTAGATTATTTGACTGATATATCTATGGCGAAAGTGGAGGGTGTTTTTTTTACACATATCCATTATGACCGTATTTATGGTATTTGTCGTTTATTGGAACTCTATCCGGAGTGTTTGGTTTATACCTCTTCTTTTGGGAAAGAAGCATTAGCTTCTGATAGAAAGAATTTTTCGCGCTATCATGGAGATCCGATTGTTTTGAATAGTGATAATATAAAGATTTTGCGTAATGGAGATCGGGTGAAGTTATTTCAAGATACTATGATAGAAATTTTTGAAACACCTGGTCATGATAAAAGTTGTTTGACTTATAAAATTGGAAATAATTTATTTACAGGAGATTCTTATATTCCCGGAGTAAAGGTGATAACCTCTTTTCCTAATAGTAATAAAGAAGATGCGGAACTTTCAAAACAGAAAATATTGTCTATATCTCAAAGTTTGAATTTATTTCCAGGACATGGCAATTCTTATATGGATTTTCGCCTGGTAGAATGGTAATGACTTTTTTATTGTTTTTTCTTGATCGATTTTTTAATCACATAATTTTATGGATAAACGTATTTATCTTTGCCTCGCCCACATGAGCGGTAAGGAACAAGGTTTCATAAAAGAAGCCTTTGATACCAACTGGGTAGTTCCTCTTGGTCCCAATGTGAACGCTTTCGAGGAGGAGCTTGAAAGCTTTGTTGTTGAAAATAAAAAAGTGGTGGCCCTGTCTGCCGGTACGGCTGCCATCCACTTGGCACTGATACAATTGGGTGTACAGGCCGGTGACGAGGTGGTCTGTCAGACTTTCACTTTCTGCGCTTCCGCTAATCCGGTTACCTATTTGGGGGCTACGCCTGTATTTGTAGACAGTGAAGAGGATACTTGGAATATGAGCCCGGTTCTTTTGGAAGAAGCCATAAAAGATCGGATGGCGAAGACGGGTAAGAAACCTAAAGCGATTATTCCCGTCCATCTTTATGGCATGCCGGCAAAGATCGATGAGATTTGTGCGATAGCGGAGAAATACGATATTCCTGTTCTGGAGGATGCTGCTGAAGCTTTGGGCTCGGAGTTCAAAGGACATAAGTGTGGCACGTTCGGTACATTCGGTGCTTTGAGTTTCAATGGTAATAAGATGATTACCACTTCCGGTGGTGGTGCGTTGATTGTGGCGGATGAAGACGCCAAGAAGCAGACGATGTATTATGCCACTCAGGCTCGTGAACCGTTCCCGTATTACCAGCATGAGCATATCGGTTATAATTATCGTATGAGCAATATTTGTGCCGGTATCGGGCGTGGGCAGATGACGGTTATCAATGAACATATAGCCCATCATCGTCATGTACATAAGTTATATGAAGAAGCTTTTACCAATATAGAAGGCATCACTCTGATGTCTAACCCGGATAATCGCTTTAATGCCAACTATTGGTTGTGTACCATTCTGATCGATAAGGAAATCACGGGCTTTGATTATGATGAGTTGCGCGTAGCTCTTGATGGCAAAGGTATTGAGACGCGCCCCTTGTGGAAACCGATGCATCTGCAACCTGTATTTAAGAATAATCCTTGCTACATAGACGGTACTTCCGAGAAACTGTTTAATAAGGGACTTTGTATTCCCGCCGGCCCTTGTGTCACGGACGAGGATGTAGCCTATATTGTGAATGAAATCAAGAAATTGATAAAGAAAAAACAGGGTGAAAAACTTTTGGCCGATATTTAAAGGACTCGTTTTCTTTTTCACTCTTCCGTTCTTTATGTGGAAGAAATAAGGAAAAGAGGATATGCAACAAAATGATCTCCCAACAGGTTTATTCATAATGGATATTCCTGCTGGGAAATTTATTTTTTCATATCCGCTATTAAAATGGGAATAATCCTGTATATTTTTGAGTGAAACGTTAATTGAATAAGTGTTATGGCTAAGCTTTATCCTATCGGCATACAGAACTTTGAAAGTTTAAGAAAAGATCGGTATTTTTATATTGATAAGACGAAACTTGTCTATGAATTAGCTAATACCGGTCGATATTATTTTCTGAGCCGTCCCCGTCGCTTGGGGAAGAGTCTGCTTATTTCTACTTTGGAAGCCTATTTTCAAGGAAAGAAGGAGTTGTTTCAGGGCTTGGCTATAGAGCAATTGGAGAAAGATTGGACGAAATACCCTGTTTTGCATTTGGATCTTAATGCCCGGAAATACGACAAAGAAGAATCTTTGTTGCAAGAGTTGAACAAGCATCTGGAAAAGTGGGAGCAAGAATATGATTCCCCTTATGCAGACCGTGCACCGGAAGAACGCTTTTATTGGGTGATTCAAAAAGCATTTGAGAAGACAGGACAGCGGGTGGTTATTTGGGTGGATGAATATGATAAACCGATGTTGCAAACTATTGGTAACGAGGACTTGCAGGAGAAATATCGCAATGCATTGAAACCTTTTTACGGGGTGCTGAAAAGTTTGGATGGCTATATCCGTTTTGCTCTTTTGACGGGTGTCACGAAGTTTGGCAAGGTCAGCGTGTTCAGTGACTTGAATAATCTGAATGATATCTCTATGGACAGGAGATACGTGGAACTATGTGGCATCACGGAATCAGAAATTCACCGTGATATGGAGCCTGATCTGTATGAACTTTCCGAATCTCAAGGGATGACATATGAACAGACGTGTCAGGAGTTAAAGGAACGTTATGATGGTTATCATTTCACTTACAACTCCGTGGGGATATACAATCCTTTTAGTCTGCTCAATACATTTTATAAGATGTCGTTCGGCAGTTATTGGTTCGAGACAGGTACTCCTTCTTATCTGGTGAAACTCTTGCAACGTGATCATTATGACTTGCAGCGTTTGGCACATGATGAAGCCACTTCCGATATGTTGAACAGCATTGATTCTGCTTCAAGAAATCCTCTGCCGGTGATCTATCAGAGCGGTTATCTGACTATCAAGGGATATGACGCACGCTTCGATCTGTACCGTTTGGGATTTCCCAATCGCGAGGTGGAAGAGGTTTTTATAAAGTATCTGCTTCCTTTTTATGTCAATATGGACGAAGGGAAATCCATATTTCATATATCCCGTTTTGTTTATGAAATAGAGCACGGCGATTATGATGCTTTTCTCTGTCGCTTGCAAAGTTTCTTTGCCGATACTCCTTATGAGCTTGTACGCGATTTGGAGTTGCATTATCAGAATGTTCTTTTTATCATCTATAAATTACTCGGCTTTTATGTTCAGGCGGAATATCATACTTCTAATGGTCGTATCGATATGATATTGAAAACGGATAAGTATGTTTATGTGATGGAGTTTAAATTTGATGGTACGGCCGATGAGGCTTTGAAGCAGATAGAAGAAAGATATGCCGTTCCTTTCCGGAAAGATCCAAGGCAATTGATCGTAATGGGGGGTAATTTTAGTTCGAAGACGAGAAATATAGATGGTTGGAAAGTAAAATCAGATGAAAATCTGTGAAAGTAAAATGCTGATATATAGATAGTTGTAAAATGCCTCCGTTGCCAATTGCTTCGGAGGTATTTTTTTGCTTGGTGCACTGAAAATAAAACTTCACCTTTGTATCGTTGATCAACAAAACAAGTGAATGAAAAAAACGATTGGTAACATTAAAAACAGGAGGTAACTATGCCTTTATTTTACAAGGGAATACAAGCTGCAAAAGCAAATAAGGAGGGGGTGAAAACATGGCATCCGGCTTTGGTGAAAATGAAAAAAGTGATTAATACACAAACGATGGCGGAAGGGATTGCAGAGAAGGCTTCACTGACGCCGGGTGATGTACAGAATGTGGTGCGAAACCTGCTCTCGGTGATGCGTGTGCATCTGTTGAATAGCCATTCTGTACGTCTGGAAGGATTGGGAACTTTTACCATGGGAATACGGTCGAGAGGAAAAGGGGTGGATACGGAAGAAAAGGTGAATCCGAATCAGATCACCTCGGTACATTGCCGGTTTACTCCCGAATATTTCCGTCCGATAGCAGTGGGCACTACTCGTGCATTGACACAGGGAATGACTTTTGCCCATGCCGACTTGATAGGAAAAGTGGTGGATAGCAATGCCGGGGGAGACGGAGAAGGAGAAGATCCGGCAGCTTAATTTAGCTGAAAGCCTTATTTAGTTAAAAGTTGAGAGTTGAAAATTGAAAGTTGAGGGGTAAAAGGTGGCTGCGCAGAACTTGATTCTTTTGCTCCTTAATTATTAAAAAGAACGGAAATATGAAGAAAACGGTTTGGAATACAATTTTGAAAGTGGTTATTGCAGTGGCAAGTGCTATGGCGTAATAGGTGGTCAGGCAATGACATTCTAAAATAAGAAAATGTAATTGATTTAAGGAGACTCCCGGAAGTTTGGTGAAAGAACTTCCCGGGAGTTTTTTGTATAAGTGTGCTACATGCTTTAATTTTTATGCCTATCTTTGCACGCTCAAAAACGATAAGTATAGTGAATTTAATTGTCGATATAGGAAATACGATAGCCAAAGTAGCCCTTTTTGATGGGGAGGCGATGGTGAATGTAATTTATGATTCTAATCAGTCATTGGATTGCCTGGAGAATATTTGCATTGAGCATCCGGTTGAACAGGGAATTGTAGCCACTGTTATCGATCTGAATGAATGTGTTTCCGAGCGTTTGCGTAAACTTCCTATACCTTTGCTCTGGCTGGATAAAGATACTCCTTTACCGGTAATCAATTTGTACGAAACTCCTGATACTTTGGGGTATGACCGGATGGCGGCTGTGGTGGCTGCCCATGAACAATTTCCGGATAGAAATATATTGGTGATCGATGCCGGTACCTGTATAACCTATGAATTTATTGATTCTGAGGGACAATATCATGGTGGAAATATTTCACCGGGGCTGCAGATGCGCTTCAAAGCGTTACATCAATTTACCGGACGCCTGCCACTGGTTGACCCTCAAGGACGTTCTTTGGATTTGGGAAAGGATACGGAGACTGCCATACGTGCCGGTGTGAAGAAAGGAATCGAGTATGAAATATCAGGTTATATTACGGCTATGAAACATAAATATCCTGAACTTTTGGTTTTTTTAACGGGTGGAGATGATTTTTCTTTTGATACGAACGTAAAAAGTGTCATCTTTGCAGATAGATTTTTAGTGTTGAAAGGATTAAATAGAATTTTAAACTATAATAATGGTAGGATTTAAACAGACACTTTGTGCGCTTTTGCTCATGGCTTTTGCAGGGGTGACAGTCGCTCAAAATAATACAAACTCTCCCTATACACGATATGGCTATGGCGATTTAGTCAATCAGAATTTTGGAAACAGCAAAGCAATGGGAGGGATTGCTTTTGGATTGCGAGACGGCTCACAGATTAATCCGTTGAATCCTGCTTCATATACAGCTATCGATTCGCTGACATTCTTGTTTGAAGGTGGGGCGAGTTTGCAGAATTCTAACATAAGTGACGGTTCGGTAAAGCTGAATGTAAAGAATTCCAGCTTTGATTATATTGCCATGCAGTTCCGTCTGCATAGAAGAGTGGCGATGAGTATCGGGTTGTTACCTTTTTCGAATGTGGGATACAATGTGTCGCAATCGTATTCGGAAACATCTACCAGCCCTGCTTATACAAAACAATTGCTTGGTGACGGCGGTTTGCATCAATTATATGTCGGATTGGGTGTGAAGGTTTTGAATAACCTGTCTATCGGTGCGAATGTCTCTTATTTTTGGGGAGATATCACACGGACATTGGGTATGGTTTATCCTTCTTACACGGATATTTACGGACAGACGGTGTCGAATTCGTATGTAGAAACTACCGGTATGTCAGTGCGTGATTATAAACTGGATTTTGGTATGCAGTATACTCAGCCGATTGGGAAGAAACATTCTGTAACGCTGGGAGCGGTGTTTACCCCGAAGCACAATTTGAATAATGATACTTATGTGCAGACAAATACGAGCGTAATTACCGTAAAAGATACGATAGCGACATTTGGTACACCGAATTGCTTCGGGGCAGGTGTTACTTATAAATACGACGACCGGCTGACTGTAGGTGTTGACTATAGTCTGCAGAAATGGGGAGATGTAACGTACATGAATCAACCGAATGCTTTTTGTGACCGTACGAAGATTTCTGTGGGTGCGGAGTATATTCCTTCAAAAATAGGAAGAAACTATTTCGGACATGTAAAATATCGTTTGGGAGGGTATTATACGACTCCTTATTATAAAACGGAAGCCGGTGAAAGAGCTTCTCGTGAATATGGTGTAACGGCCGGTTTTGGTTTGCCTGTTCCCCGTTCACGTTCGATTGTCAGTGTTACGGCACAATATGTGCGCGTGGAAGGTTTGCAGGCAGGCATGCTGAATGAAAATATTTTGAGATTCAGTATCGGCATTACATTTAATGAACGTTGGTTCTTTAAACGTAAGGTGGATTAATATTGAAGAATAGACAAATTATATAACAACTAAAATTTAGATACAATGAAGATTAAAACGCTAATGGCTGTGTTGTTCCTTTCGGCGGGTGCAACCTCTGTTATGGCACAGAGTGACAGTATCTGTATCCCTAACAGTAGTGTATCACATGAAGCTGTGAAAGCAGGTAACTTCAAGGATGCCTATGCGCCGTGGAAGATTGTGTTGGAAACTTGTCCTACACTTCGTTATTATACATTTAAGGACGGATTCTTGATTTTAGAGGGATTAATGAAACAAATCAGTGATAAGAACAGTCCTGAATATAAAAAGTATTTTGAGGAGTTGATGCATACGCATGATGTACGTATGAAGTATATTCCAGATTTCCAGACGAGAATGAAAGGAGTACCTTCTGTTGCGGATGCGCTTGGAGATAAGGCGCTTGCATATATTCAGTATGCTCCGTCACCAGATGTGAACCAAGCTTATGCATGGTTTAAAGAATCTCTTGAAAACACGAAAGCGGAAGCTTCTCCTAATGTAATGCATTTCTTCTTGGATATGTCTTTGCAGAAGTTGAAAGCTGATCCGTCGCACAAGGAGCAGTTTATCAAGGATTATCTGCTTGATACTCAATATACGGATGAAGCTATTGCCAGTACAGATAAAGAAGCTCTTAAGACTGCTTTGAAATCGGTAAGAGAAGGATTGGACGCTCAGTTTATTAACAGTGGTGCTGCTACTTGTGAATCATTACAGGAAATATATGCTCCGAAAGTTGAAGCTAACCAGGCTAATCTGGAGGCGCTGAAAGAAGTGATCAAGGTAATGGCATTAATGGGCTGTAAAGACAGTGATGCATATCTGCAGGCTTCTTTATATGCATACAAACTGGAACCGAGTGCAGATGCTGCCGTAGGTTGTGCTGCAATGGCATTCAAGAAAGGAGATATCGACGGTTCGGTTAAGTTTTTTGATGAAGCTATAAACCTTGAAACAGACAATGCAAAGAAAGCGGATAACGCTTATAAAGCTGCGAGTGTATTGGCTTCGGCTAAAAAACTTTCTCAGGCAAGAAGTTATGCACAAAAGGCTATCAGCTTCAATGAGAACTTTGGGGCTCCTTATATTTTGATTGCGCAGCTGTATGCAGGTAATTATAAATGGAACGATGAGCCGGCATTGAATAAATGTACTTTCTTTGCTGCTATTGACAAGTTGCAAAGAGCAAAAGCGGTAGATCCCAGTGTTGCTGAAGAAGCAAATAAGTTAATCTCTTCTTATTCAGCTTATACTCCAGAAGCTAAAGACCTCTTTATGTTGGGTTATAAAGCAGGAGACCGTATCACTATTGGTGGATGGATCGGGGAGACTACGACGATCAGATAATATATGTTACAACAGAAAAGTAACTTTTTATTTAGTAAAAATATGAGCATAACAATTGCCTTTGGGGCAATTGTTATGCTTCTTTTATTTCCTTCTTGCGGAGGAAAGGAGAAAAAACTCGGCGAGGCCATAACGGAACGGGATTCATTGCCTTCGATGGCTACTATGGACGTGGTTACCTATATCTCTGATTCAGGAGTGACGCGCTATCGCATGGATGCTGACGAATGGCTGGTATACGACCGCAAGAAGCCTTCCTATTGGGCTTTTGAAAAAGGGGTCTATCTGGAACAGTTCGATTCTGTGTTTAATGTGGATGCCAGTATAAAAGCGGATACTGCTTATTATTATGATAAGCAAAAACTCTGGAAGTTGATGGGACATGTTGATATTAAGAACCGGAAAGGGGAACGTTTCAATACGGAGCTGTTGTATTGGAATCAAGCGACGGAAAAGGTTTATTCGGATCGTTTCATACGTATCGAGCAACCGGATCGGATTATCACCGGATATGGTTTTGATTCGAACCAGCAAATGACGAATTATCAGATAAGAAATATGGGAGGGGTGTTCTATGTGGACGAAGAAGAGCAAAAGGCACCTGCGGATTCTGTAAATTAGATTATGAGCATTATTATTTACCTTTTGATAACCATGGCTTTCTCTGCCTTCTTTTCGGGAATGGAAATTGCTTTCATTTCAGTAGACAAATTGCGATTTGAACTGGAACGGAAAGGAGGAATCTCGTCGCGAATCTTATCTATCTTTTTTAAAAATCCGAATAACTTTATTTCTACTATGTTGGTGGGTAACAACATAGCATTGGTTATTTACGGTATTTTGATGGCACAGATTATTGGTGATAATCTTTTATCCGGATTTATTACGAATCACTTTGTGATGGTTCTGGTACAGACTGTTATTTCAACTCTGATTATCTTGGTGACAGGGGAGTTTTTGCCCAAAACGCTGTTTAAAATTAACCCTAATCTGGTATTGAATGTCTGTGCGGTTCCTTTGTTCTTTTGTTATATTATTCTTTATCCTATTTCTAAATTTGCTTCCGGAGTATCTTATTTGTTCCTGCGTCTGTTCGGGATGAAAATAAACAAGGAGGCATCCGCAAAGGCATTTGGAAAGGTCGATTTGGATTATTTTGTGCAGTCCGGCATAGATAATGCCGATAACAGTGAAGAACTGGATACGGAGGTGAAGATATTTCAGAATGCTCTGGATTTCTCAACGATAAAAATAAGGGATTGTATTGTGCCCCGTACAGAGGTGGTAGCTGTCGATCTGTCTACTACGCTGGAAGATTTGAAAAACCGGTTTGTGGAATCCGGGATTTCCAAGATTATTGTTTATGATGGGAACATCGATAATGTGGTGGGTTATATTCATTCGTCGGAAATGTTCCGTAATCCCAAAGATTGGCGGGAGAACGTAAAGGAGGTACCTATCGTACCGGAGACGATGGCCGCCCACAAATTGATGAAACTTTTTATGCAGCAAAAGAAAACAATTGCCGTGGTAGTGGATGAGTTCGGAGGAACTTCCGGAATTGTTTCTTTGGAAGATCTGGTAGAAGAAATATTCGGTGATATAGAGGATGAACACGATAATACATCTTATATTTGTAAGCAGATAGGAGAAGGGGAGTATGTGCTTTCCGGACGTCTGGAAATAGAAAAAGTGAACGAAACCTTTGATCTTGACCTACCCGAATCAGACGATTATCTGACGGTTGGCGGATTGATTCTTAGTCAATATCAGAGCTTCCCGAAATTGCATGAAATTATTTCTATCGGGCGGTATGAGTTTAAAATTATTAAGGTTACACCGACAAAAATAGAGCTTGTACGGCTGAAAGTTGCGGAATAATGCTGTATACCTCCATTTTTTTCGCTAATAAATAGATGTATATTAGCATTTTTTGTATCTTCGTGCGCTAAAACAACTAAGGAGAAAATAATAATAAACAAATAAACTGTATTAATTAAAATGGCAACATTACAAAACATTAGATCGAAAGGACCTTTATTGGTGATCGTTATTGGCTTGGCGTTGTTTGCTTTTATTGCGGGTGACGCATGGAAAGTATTGCAGCCGCACCAGTCACATGACGTAGGAGAGGTGAACGGGGACGCACTTTCCGCTCAAGACTATCAGGCATTGGTAGAAGAGTATACTGACATAATAAAGTTCTCAAGTGGGACGACTTCGTTGAGTGACGATCAGACCAATCAAGTAAAAGATGAAGTATGGCGTACGTACGTAAATAATAAACTTCTTGAAAACGAAGCAAAAAAACTCGGACTTACTGTGTCAAAAGCAGAGATTCAGGCAATCATCGATGCCGGTGTTCATCCGCTTTTGCAGCAGACTCCGTTCCGGAATCCACAAACAGGTGCTTTTGATAAAGATATGTTGAAGAAGTTCTTGGTAGAGTATTCGAAAATGAATCCTTCTCAAATGCCGGCTCAGTACGTGGAACAATACACTATGATGTATAAATTCTGGTCGTTTGTAGAAAAGAGTTTGATTCAGAACCGTCTGGCAGAAAAATATCAGGCTTTGATTTCGAAATCACTTTTGTCTAATCCGATAGAGGCACAGGATGCTTTTGATGCAAGAGTAAATCAAATGGATGTGTTGCTTGCAGCAGTGCCTTATTCTTCTATCGTGGATTCTACAATTACAGTGAAGGAATCGGAATTGAAAGATCTTTATAATAAGAAAAAGGAACAGTTCAAACAGTATGTGGAAACCCGTGACATCAAATATATCGATGTACAGGTAACTGCAAGCCCTGAAGACAGAGCTGCTATCGAAAAAGAGGTTGAGGATTATACTCAGCAGTTGGCTGCTACGGATAATGATTATACTTCTTTCATCCGTTTTACCGGTTCGGAACAGCCGTATGTTGATTTGTTTTATAACAAAACAGCTTTCCCGAGAGATGTAATTGCCCGTATGGACTCTGCTGCGATCGGTAAAGTATATGGTCCTTATTATAACGGTGCTGATAATACGATTAATTCTTTCAAGGTAGTTGCAAAGGCGGCTGCCCCCGACTCAATCGAATTCCGTCAGATTCAGGTATATGCAGAAGATGCTGCCAAAACAAAAACATTGGCCGACAGTATTTATAATGCCATTAAAGGTGGTGCGGACTTTGCTGAACTGGCAAAGAAGTATGGTCAGACCGGAGATGCCAACTGGCTGGCTGCTGCAAGTTATGAGAATCAGCAGATTGATAATGAGAATTTGAAATTTATCTCTACTATCAATAATTTGGGAGTAAAAGAGGTAGCTAATTTGGCTTTCGGACAGGCTAATATTATTCTTCAAGTGACCAATAAAAAGGCTGTTAAGGATAAATATAAAGTAGCCGTGATCAAGCGTCCGGTAAATTTCAGCAAGGAAACTTATAATAGAGCTTATAATAATTTCAGCCAGTTTATTGCTGCTAATCCTTCTTTGGATAAAATGGTGGCGAATGCGGAAGAAGCCGGATATAGATTGTTGGAAAGAAACGATTTGTATAGCTCTGAGCATGGAATTGGTGGTGTCAGAGGTACCAAAGAAGCTTTGAAATGGGCGTTCTCTGCTAAGCCGGGTGAAGTTTCCGGATTATATGAATGTGGTGAAAGCGACAGACTGCTGGTGGTTGCACTGGCTGGTGTAACTCCTGAAGGCTATCGTTCGTTGCAACAGGTACAAGATCAGTTGAGAGCGGAGATTGTAAAAGATAAGAAGGCTGAAAAGATAATGGCTGATATGAAAGCTGCTAATGCAACTTCTTTTGATCAGTACAAGTCAATGGCCAATGCGGTGAGTGATTCTGTGAAACATGTTACTTTCGCTGCTCCTGCTTATATTGCCGCTTTGCGTAGCAGTGAGCCGTTGGTAGGTGCTTATGCTTCAGTAGCAGAACTTAATAAATTGAGTGCTCCGATTAAAGGAAATGCCGGAGTGTTTGTGCTGCAGATGTATGCGAAAGATAAGCTAAATGAAACGTTTGATGCGAAAACAGAAGAAGCTACATTGGAAAATATGCACGCTCGTTTGGCAGGACGTTTGATGAATGATCTTTATCTGAAGGGTGAAGTGAAGGATTCACGTTATTTATTCTTCTGATAATAAGGGGCTGTTTAAATAGGGTCTAAAACCGAATGAAGATATGTAAAAGGCTGTTCCTGGATGGGAACGGCCTTTTTACGTTAACTTTTGTCTGTAGTCTGCTCTGAAATTAACTTTAATTCCTTACATTTGCATAAATAACGTTGATTTGTAAAGAATATGTCTAAATATCCTCTTTTGGGAATGACTCTTGCTGAGTTGCAATCGGTAGTCAGAGGCTTGGGAATGCCGGGATTTGCCGCTAAGCAGATTGCATCATGGCTTTATGATAAAAAGGTGGCTACTATTGATGAAATGACTAATTTGTCATTGAAACACCGGGAAGCATTGAAGGCCGATTATGAAGTAGGAGGGGAAGCGCCTGTCGATGCCATGCATTCGGTCGATGGCACTATTAAATATCTTTATCGGGTAGGAGAGAATCATTTCGTGGAAGCAGTGTATATTCCGGATGACGACCGTGCTACTCTTTGTGTCTCTTCACAGGTGGGGTGCAAAATGAATTGCAAGTTCTGTATGACCGGAAAGCAGGGATTTACGGCGAATCTGACTTCTAATCAAATACTGAATCAGATAAACTCATTGCCGGAGTGCGATAAGCTGACCAATATTGTCATGATGGGAATGGGTGAACCTTTGGATAATTTGGATGAGGTGCTGAAGGCTTTGGAAATTTTGACAGCTTCTTATGGCTACGCGTGGAGTCCTAAACGGATCACTCTTTCTACTGTGGGATTGCGTAAGGGGCTGCAGCGTTTTATAGAAGAGAGCGATTGCCATCTGGCGATTAGCTTGCACTCGCCGCTTCCTTCTCAACGCTCGGATTTGATGCCTGCCGAACGTGCTTTCTCAATAGTTGAAATCGTAGATTTGTTAAAGAACTATGATTTTAGTAAACAACGTAGACTTTCGTTCGAATATATTGTTTTTAGGGGTGTTAATGATTCGTTGATTTATGCTAAGGAACTTGTGAAATTGCTTCGTGGGTTGGATTGCCGGATGAATCTGATTCGTTTTCATGCTATTCCCGATGTCGATCTGAACGGTGCTGATATGGAGACGATGACGGCTTTCCGTGATTATCTGACTTCGCATGGCTTGTTTTCTACTATCCGTTCTTCAAGAGGGGAGGATATATTTGCTGCTTGTGGTATGTTGTCTACGGCGAAGCAGGAAGAGAATAACAAGAATTAATATAAATTATTAACTTATCGGATGAAAATATACGAACTTGTCGTAGTTTTGTAAAAACATAAAAAATGATCAATATGAAGAAGTATCTGTTTTTCCTCGGTATGGCTCTTGTAGCATTGATTTTTTCTTCTTGTAATGGTAAGAAGGGTGTATTTACCCCGACCTCCAGCGGTCGTGCGTATGAGATTCTTGTAGTTGTTGATCATGCTTTGTGGGAGCGTCCGGCAGGAAGGGCTTTGTATGATGTGCTCGACACGGATGTGCCGGGTTTGCCGCAGTCGGAACGTTCTTTTAGGATTATGTATACTTCTCCGAAAGATTACGATTCTACTTTGAAGCTGATACGTAATATCATCATCGTGGACGTACGCGATATTTATACAAAACCGGCTTTTAAATATGCTAAGGATGTTTATGCGGCCCCGCAGTTGATTCTTACCATACAGGCACCTAATGAACAGGAATTTGAGAAATTTGTAGAAGAGAATAAGCAGCAGATTATCGATTTCTTTACGCGCGCCGAGATGAATCGTCAGATAGCTCAGTTGCAGCATAAGCACAATGATTATATATCTACTAAAGTAGGTAGTAAATTCGATTGTGATATCTGGCTTCCGGCGGAACTCGCTTCTTCCAAAGAGGGAAAGGATTTCTTCTGGGCATCTACCAATACAGCTACCGGCGATCAGAATTTTGTTATATATTCTTATCCGTATACCGATAAGAATACATTCACGAAGGAATATTTTATTCATAAGCGTGATTCGGTGATGAAAGCGAATATTCCGGGGGCAAAAGAAGGGATGTATATGTCTACGGATTCTATAACGGTGGACGTGAGACCTATTGATGTACATGGAGATTATACGATGGAAGCCCGTGGGCTTTGGCGAATGAAGGGCGATTTTATGGGTGGCCCGTTCGTATCGCATACCCGTTTGGATAAAGCCAACCAGCGTATAATCACAGCAGAGATTTTTGTATATTCACCTGATAAATTAAAACGCAATCTGGTACGCATGCTCGAAGCATCACTCTATACGCTGAAACTTCCTGCAGAGAAAGTACAGGGAGAAATTCCGATGGGCAACGTCGCCAGAGAGGAACAAACTAATAAATAACGACACATGGAAGATTCTAAAATACGGATTGGTATTACCCAGGGAGATATTAACGGCGTCGGCTATGAAGTGATATTGAAGGCTTTTGCAGATCCGGTTATGTTGGAGTTGTGTACTCCGATTATTTACGGTTCGCCTAAAGTGGCTGCTTATCATCGTAAGTCTTTGGATTTGCCGACTAACTTCAGTATTGTTAATTCTGCCTCGGAAGCTGCTCACAATCGTTTGAGTGTAGTGAATTGTACGGACGACGAGGTGAAAGTAGAGTTTTCGAAACCCGATCCGGAAGCCGGTAAGGCTGCTCTCGGTGCGCTGGAAAAAGCAATCGAAGAGTTTAAAGAAGGGTTGATCGATGTCATTGTGACGGCACCCATTAATAAGCATACGATTCAGTCGGAGGGATTTTCATTTCCCGGCCATACTGAATATATCGAGGAGAGATTGGGCAATGGCAGCAAGTCGCTGATGATTCTGATGAAGGATGATTTCCGGGTAGCATTAGTGACCGGACATATTCCCGTTCGTGAAATTGCTTCTTCTATCACTAAAGAGCTTATTCAAGACAAGCTGACTATTTTCCATCAGTCCCTCAAACAGGATTTTGGAATCGGTGCACCTCGCATAGCTGTATTGGCACTGAACCCGCATGCCGGGGATGAGGGATTGCTCGGTACGGAGGAACAGGAAATTATCATTCCGGCTATTCAGGAAATGGCTGCGAAAGGAATGCTCTGCTACGGACCTTATCCGGCAGACGGTTTTATGGGATCAGGTAACTTTACTCATTTTGATGGTGTGCTGGCTATGTATCACGATCAGGGGTTGGCGCCATTCAAGGCATTGGCTATGGATGAAGGAGTGAACTATACGGCCGGTCTTCCGGTGGTACGTACTTCACCTGCCCATGGAACAGCCTATGATATCGCCGGTAAGGGATTGGCTTGTGAAGATTCTTTCCGTCAGGCGGTATATGTGGCGATAGATGTATTCCGTAACCGGCAGCGTGATAAGGCTGCTCATGCCAATCCGTTGAGAAAGCAATATTACGAGAAACGTGACGATAGTGACAAGCTGAAACTTGACACTGTGGACGATGATGTATAAATGAAATTGGAGAAGGAATTTATAGTGCAGTTATGACGAAAGCGGAGATTCAACAAGTAAAACTCAGGTTCGGTATTATTGGTAATACGGAGGCTTTGTCGCGCGCCATTGATGTAGCCATCCAGGTTGCTCCCACTGATCTGTCCGTACTGATAACCGGGGAAAGCGGGGTGGGAAAGGAGAGCTTTCCGCAGATCATTCATCAATATAGCCGTCGGAAGCATGGACAGTATATTGCAGTGAATTGCGGCGCCATTCCCGAAGGGACAATCGACTCGGAATTGTTTGGACATGAAAAAGGTGCTTTTACCGGTGCTATCGGTGAGCGCAAAGGATATTTTGGTGAAGCGGACGGTGGAACGATTTTTCTGGATGAAGTAGGGGAGTTGCCTTTGCCTACTCAGGCGCGTTTGCTTCGTGTGCTTGAAAGCGGTGAATTTATCAAAGTAGGATCGTCAAAAGTGCAGAAAACAGATGTACGTATTGTTGCCGCAACGAATGTGAACCTGACACAAGCGATTGCTGACGGTCGTTTTCGTGAAGATCTGTATTATCGTTTGAATACGGTTCCTATCCAGATACCTCCTTTGCGTGAGCGTGGGGAGGATGTTTTATTGTTGTTCCGTAAATTTGCCGGTGATTTTGCAGAGAAATACCGTATGCCTGCCATTCAACTGACGGAAGATGCCAAGCAGGTATTGCTTGCCTATCCATGGCCGGGTAATGTACGCCAGTTGAAGAATATAACAGAGCAGATTTCGATAATAGAGACCAATAGGGAAATTAACGCTGCTATTCTGCAAGGGTATCTTCCGGTGCAGAACACGCAACGGCTTCCTGCTTTGTTCGGGATAAAGGACAGTAAGAACTTCGAGAGCGAGCGTGAGATTCTTTATTCTGTTTTGTTTGATATGCGACAGGAAGTATCGGAATTGAAGAAGATGGTACATAATCTGATGGCGGAAAAGGGAAATGTGTCGCTTGTGACACCGGTGCCTCCTGCGTCGGTACCTACGATTATTCATCCGGTGAAAGCTCCCTGTCCGGTAGATGACGATATACAAGATACAGAGGAATATGTGGAAGAGTCCCTTTCGTTGGACGAAGTGAAGAAAGAAATGATACGCAAAGCTTTGGAAAAGCATCACGGAAATAGAAAAAGTGCAGCACAGGATCTGAATATTTCCGAGCGTACCCTTTATAGAAAAATAAAAGAATATGGTTTGGATTAAAAAAATGCCACAATGGATGTTATTGTTGGTTTTACCGGCAATACTTCTGGCGTGTAGCGTCTCTTATAAGTTTAACGGGGCGTCTATTAACTATGATAAGGTAAAGACGATTTCGATTGCTGATTTCCCTATAAAGTCTACTTACGTTTATCAGCCTTTGGCTAATAAGTTTAATGATGATTTGAAAGACATCTTTACCCGCCAGACCCGGTTGCAATTGGTAAGATCGGCCAATGCAGATTTGCAGATCGAGGGAGAAATAACCGGTATTAATGTATATAATGAGGCCGTTGCAGCCGATGGTTATTCTTCGAAAGCCAAAGTGACCATTACGGTAAATGTACGTTATGTGAACAACACGAACCATCAGGAAGATTTTGAACAACAATTCTCGGCTTTCCGTTCCGACCTCGACCCGAACTCTTTATTGCCCAATATACCGGACGCAACGATTGCTGAAATAACCAAAGAGATAACTGATCAGATATTTAACGCGACTGTGGCAAATTGGTAATTTAAATGATCTCTGCTAACCTTCGACAATGGATTCAGCATCCTGAAATGTTGAATAAAGACACGTTGTATGAGCTTCGTACGCAGCTCACACGTTATCCTTATTTTCAGTCGCTCCGTCTGTTGTATCTTAAGAATTTGTATTTATTGCATGATATCACTTTCGGGGCGGAATTACGGAAAGCGATTTTATACGTAGCCGATCGGCGTTCACTGTTTTATCTGATCGAAGGGGACAAGTATGTACTTTCCCGTAAGAAGAAGGCGGTTACGGAAGAGTTGCCGGAAACAGAGCTCAGTCTTGATCGGACATTGACATTGATCGACGCTTTTTTGTCTACGGTTCCCGAGGAAGTTACTGCCCGGACCGATCTGGATTATGCGATGGATTATACGGCATACTTGTTGCAAGACAATGACGCTTCTGTCGGCGAACAGCCTGAAGCTCCTAAACTTCGCGGATTTGAACTGATCGACGGCTTTATAGAAAAGAGTGAGAATGAATCGGCTATCCGATTGAAACCTCTTCTGCCCGGAGAGGATTCCGTCGCAGAGGAAGCTGCCAAGGATTTGTCTTCTGACGAATCGAAGTCTGAAGAGGAGGAAGATGATAGTTGTTTTACCGAAACATTGGCGAAAATCTATGTTAAACAGCAAAGATATTCCAAAGCTCTTGAAATTATTAAAAAATTAAGTTTGAAATATCCAAAAAAAAATGCTTACTTTGCAGACCAAATAAGATTTTTGGAGAAACTGATTATTAACGCTAAATCAAAATAACAAAAAATGTACTTAGTATTCGTTATCTTAATGGTTATTGCAGCCATATTGATGTGCTTTATCGTACTGATTCAAAACTCAAAAGGTGGAGGTCTTGCATCAGGCTTTTCATCATCTAATGCAATTATGGGTGTTCGCAAAACTACAGATTTCTTGGAAAAAGCTACTTGGGGATTAGCTGCATTTATGGTTGTAATGAGCATCGCTACAGCTTATGTTGTTCCTACTTCTTCCTCAAAAACACAAGATGTGATTCTGGAACAAGCTAAGCAAGAAGAAAAAACAAATCCGTACAATATGCCTACAGGTACAGCCGCACCTGCTACTGAAGCACCTGCCGCTGATGCGCCTGCAACAGAAACACCGGCAACAGAAGCGCCTGCTAACTAATAACAGAGAAGCTTTTGGTTGGTTATAAGCGAAGCTATAATTTTCATTTGAAAGTTATAGTTTCGCTTCTTTTTTGTTTATAAATCTATCTTTTTGTTATATATTTAGTTACCTTTGTAAACTGTACTAATACTAATAAAGATTTTAAATATTACAATGACAGAACAATTGAAAAAAAATCTGAGTGACTCTAAAGCACTACGCTGGAGTGTGCTCGCCTTGGTCGCTTTTACAATGTTGTGCGGCTATTTCCTCACTGACGTAATGTCTCCGTTAAAACCGATGCTTGAAAAAGAACTCCTTTGGGATAGTTTGGATTATGGTATTTTTACCAGTGCTTACGGGTGGTTCAATGTATTTTTATTGATGCTTATCTTCGGTGGTATCATTCTTGATAAAATGGGGGTACGTTTCACCGGAATGGGAGCCTGTTTATTCATGGTCTTCGGTTGCGGACTTAAATATTATGCCATTTCTACGGATATTACCGGAAATCTGGAATTTTTCGGAATGACATTGAAACTTCAAGTTGCATTGGCCGCATTGGGATTTGCTATTTTTGGTGTAGGAGTGGAGATTGCCGGTATTACGGTCTCCAAGATTATTGTAAAGTGGTTTAAAGGGAAGGAAATGGCTTTAGCTATGGGACTTGAAATGGCTACGGCTCGTATCGGAACCATGCTGGCTATGGCAATAACCGTACCTATTTCCAACTTCTTCGGGCATACGGATGAAAGCGGAGTATTCCATTCTAATATTCCGGCTCCTGTATTGTTCTGTCTGGTGATGCTTTGTGTAGGAACCATTGCATTTTTCATTTATACTTTCTATGATAAAAAGCTGGATGCTTCTCTTGAAGCGGAAGGTGAAGAACCGGAGGAACCTTTCCGCGCAAAAGATGTGTTTGTTATTATGCGCAATAAAGGCTTTTGGCTGATCGCTTTATTATGTGTATTATTCTATTCAGCTGTTTTCCCGTTCATTAAGTATGCAGCCGATCTGATGGTACAGAAATATCATGTGGATCCGGAGTTGGCCGGTACCATTCCAAGTCTTTTGCCATTGGGGACTTTATTCCTTACTCCCCTCTTCGGAACTTTGTATGACCGTATAGGAAAAGGTGCTTCTTTGATGATTACGGGAGCTTGGCTGTTGATCGGTGTACACGTGCTTTTTGCACTTCCGATTCTGAATGTATGGTGGTTTGCTACTTTTGTAATGATCGTGTTGGGGATTGCTTTTTCTTTGGTTCCTTCTGCGATGTGGCCTTCCGTACCTAAAATTATTCCCGAAAACCAGTTGGGAACAGCTTATGCACTTATTTTCTGGGTGCAGAATTGGGGATTGATGCTGGTTCCTCTCTTGATAGGATGGGTATTGAACTCTTTCTGCAAGGGGCCTGTTGTAGATGGTATACAGACGTATGACTATACTTTGCCAATGAGTATTTTTGCTGTGTTCGGTGTTTTGGCTTTGATTGTAGCCTTGATGCTGAAAGCGGAAGACAAGAAGAAAGGTTATGGTTTGCAGGAAGCTAACATAAAGAAATAAACGATATGGCTACGAAAGAAAAAATAAACCTGTTGGATGTTATTCCTTTCCGTAGTACGCATATAACGACCGAAAAAGAAAGCGATGGCACTGTTGTCATCGCTTTTCCCCGGTTTAAATACGACTGGATGCGTCGCTTTCTGTTTCCTAAAGGAATGTCTCCTGATATTCATGTCCGTCTGGAGGAACATGGTACTGCTGTGTGGGAGCTGATCGATGGTAAAAGTACAGTGCGTGAGATTATAGAGAAACTCGCAGCCCATTTCAACGATGAAGAGAACTACGAGTCTCGTGTATTGGCTTATTTCTCTCAGTTACAAAAAGACGGGTTCATTAAATTAGCTGTCAGCGAATGAAGATGGCCCATAGTATAACGGCACATAGGAGAAGGATTCCTATGATGATGAGGGTTCCGAATACGAAATAACGGTCGTCCGCCTCTTTTTTCTCTTCTGATTGACGGATAATGCGTCCCATCTCTTCCGGGGATGTATCGGGCATGGGGTAAGGCTCTCTTTTTTGCAGGCGTTTCATCCTTTCATTGGTCCGTTCACGCCGCAGGCGGGAAGAATCTCTTCCCTCTTTCAGTCGACGGATCATGTCGAGCATATGTCCTTCACCACCCATATCATAAGTTGTTTTTTGTAGGATAATTGGTTATTTATTCTCTTCGCGATCTACTTTTACCAATCCACCGGTTACGGGATTGAATGTTACTTTTACCGTTGAATTTTTATTGAACAAAGTAGGAGCTAAATACTCTACTGTTCCGAATTGGGTAATAGGCACCTCATCTTCAAACAGTATCTCTTTTTCCTGTTTCAATACGATAGAAGCCCTACCGGGGACGTTGTAGGCTACACCGTCTACCTTTTTCTTTCCGTCGTCTTCTGGCATTTTGACCGTTTTCAGATTCTTAAGAGTGATGTATACCGGTTCACCTGCAAGATCATTGTTGGCTACTATTCCCAGCTTTTTAGAAAAGCGGAAAGCGACCTCGTTGTTCATGTCTTTACCGGGAGTTAGGCGGATGGTATATATTTTTTCCTCTTTGTTGAGTACTCCCGAGAACATTTCAGTCATAGCTTGTTCTTGCTCATCCAGATGATCGAGCATCAGTTTGAGTTGTGCACCGTCTTTGGGCATGTTATCGGCTTGTCCGCGTACTAAGGCATTTTTGCTTTCACGGATGTTATAGATCTCTTTAGCGACAAGTTCTGCCATTTTTGCGGTAGAGTTTGCCATTAGTATCTCTTCTGTAAGAAAATCACGCGGATTTACTTTTTTCTTTTGTGCAGGTACTAATGATTGGGCCGGAATTGCCGCTTTCTTATCGATAGGGACATTGATGGACTTGATAATACCGTCTTCGGTCAATTCGATGAGTGGGGCAACGGTTTTATCTTTCATCTTTACGAAATATACGTTGTCTTTGTCCGGTATACCTACCGGTTTGACTTGTACGCTCGTCAATTCCCAATATTCTTCCGGATCGGCGGATACTTTATTCAAACGAAGATAACGATCGGCATACTTGCTGAATTCTCCGGGGATATAGGTTATTTTATTGGCTTTAACTTCGATTTCTATCTGGGTTTTCGGAAGTGCATAAGTCACTCCGTAATCTTTGCCGCGCATCACGCCGGTTACAACTTCTGTCTGTGCAGATGCTATGATGGTGGTAGCCAGCAATCCTGTCAGTATAATTAGTCTTTTCATATTGGTTTCTTTTTAACTGATTTGATAACAAAGTTAATGAACTTATTGATAAATCCATAAGTTCTTAACCTTTATTCGCTTACAAGGCGCCATGCCATCGGCAGATGGCTAATGATATCTCCTGCCGTCAGACTGATTGTCCCTAACTTTTTACAGGCACAGTCACCGGCAAGTCCATGTACGAATGTACCGATTTTAGCGCACTCTTCGGCCGGATATCCCTGGGCGAGTAGTGCCAGAATGATACCTGTAAGTACGTCTCCGCTTCCGGCAGTTGCCATGCCCGGATTACCGGTAGGATTGAAAAAGCATTTTCCTGTAGGAGTGATAATGGTTGAATAGGCTCCTTTCAAGACAATGTGGATTTTGGCTGCATGAGCCAGTTCGATGGCTTTGGTCAGACGTTCGTAAGAATCCTGACACTTGCCGACGAGGCGTTCCAGCTCTTTGGGATGGGGAGTGAGTATAGAACCTTTAGGGAGATTGGTGAGCGTATGGCGATGATTGGCTAATATATTTAACGCATCGGCATCTACGACAAGGGGAGTTTGGCAACCGTCCAATTGTTCCAGAAGGGCAGCTTCCGTTTCTTCGTTCTGCCCCAATCCGGGACCGATGCCTACTGCTTGATAATCGTCCGTATCGGTTGGCACGGCAAAACAGGTTTCACTGGCATCCTGTTCGACCATTGCTTCCGGTACGGAAGTTTGCAAAATGTCGTTGTTGCAAATGGGAGCATGTACGGTGAGTAACCCTACGCCGGAACGCAGGCAGGCACGGGCTGACAGGACGGATGCTCCCGCCATTCCTCGAGAACCGGCTATTAATAGTGCATGTCCGAAGTTGCCTTTGTGGGCAAATTTCTTTCGGGGATTGATGAGGGAACGTATTTCTTCCACTTCCAACATTTCATAATCGGTATCCAGTTCTTCGATTCCTTCCTCACTCAGATGGATGTCGAGCAATTCCCATTCTCCGAGGAATTCTGCATTTTCAGCAAAGAGAAAGGCCAGTCTGGGTAATTGGAGGCTGAGGGTAACATCCGCTTTAATGATATTGGCCCGGATGTTGAAAGTGTTTTCTTCTCCCATCAACCCTGACGGGATATCGATGGCTACTACAGTGGCCGGTGATGCGTTGATGTATTTTACTACGGCTGCAAACCCTCCGCTAAGTGGTTTATTCAGCCCTGAACCGAACAAGCCGTCGATTACCAGATGGTCTTCTGTCAGAGCGGGAGGAGCAAATTGGGTACTGACTTCGTGGAAAGTTATTTCGTCCATGATTTCTACCAGTTCTTTGTTGGCTTGGCAATCCGGTGAAAGTTCTCCTTTGGTGTTGAAGAGAAAAACTTCTACTTTATATCCTTTTTCCGCCATCATGCGGGCTACTGCCAAAGCGTCTCCACCGTTATTGCCCGGTCCGGCAAAAACCGTAACGGGCGTTCCATTGTCCCATCGGTTTATGATGGCTTCTGTTAATGCATGGGCGGCACGTTCCATTAGTTGGATCGATTGAATCGGTTCATGTTCAATGGTATAAGCATCCAGTTTTTTGATAGTACTACTTGGAAATATTTTCATTGTGATGTTCTTTTTTAGTTTTCGACTTACAAATGTACATGATTCTTCCGACTTTTTCCGTTTGTTGCATGAAGAAAACATGCTAATTGTTGGTAGATAGCTTGTGGAAGGTGAATAGATAAGTTTTTCTTTGTGGGAGATAAATTTGTTTTTTGTCGTTTTTTCGTACCTTTGTGTCCCATAAACTACAAAACATAGAATTTCATGGGGACATTGCAAGGCCATCCGAAAGGCCTTTATCTTATTTTTGCTACAAGCACGGCAGAACGTTTCAGTTATTATGGAATGCGCGCCATCTTTATTCTTTTTTTAACTCAAGCTTTATTATTCGATACCGAGTCTGCGGCATCTATTTATGGCAGTTATACCGGTTTGGTGTATCTTACTCCTTTGATTGGCGGATACATTGCCGATAAATATTGGGGGATACGTCGTTCCGTCTTTTGGGGTGCCGTAATGATGGGAATCGGGCAGTTGATGATGTTCCTCAGTGCTTCTATGTTGGATAGGGTGGTATTGTCTCATTGGCTGATGTATGGTGGATTGACTTTCCTGATTTTAGGAAACGGCTCTTTTAAGCCTACTGTGTCATCGTTGGTGGGACAGCTTTATAAGCCCGGAGATAAACGGCTTGATGCCGGGTATACCATTTTTTATATGGGGGTGAATGTCGGTTCGTTTATCGCTCCGTTGGTATGCGGATATTTCGGGGATACGGGTAATCCCGAAGATTTCAAATGGGGTTTCTTGATAGCGGCATTTATGATTGTACTGACAATTCTGCTGTTCGAAACACAAAAGAATAAGTATCTGATTTCTCCTACGGGAGAACCTTTGGGGATCATTCCGGATGCGAAGAAAGAAAAGAAGATAGATGCGGAAGAGAAGAAAATACATCCGCAATTGAGTAATAGCCGGAAAAAGCGGAATGCGGTAATCCTGATTGCATTGACGTTGGTATTGGGAACTCTTTTTTACGCATGGTTCGGTGACGATTGGATCAGCATCGGCATTTTTACAGCTTGTATCGTGTTTCCGATTACCATTTTGCTGGATGGCTCTTTGACAAAAATAGAGCGTAGCCGTATTTTTGTAATTTATATTGTGGCATTCTTTGTTATCTTCTTTTGGGCGGCTTATGAGCAGGCAGGAGCTTCTTTGACTCTTTTTGCAGCCGATCAGACCAACCGTGATATCTTTGGTTGGGAGATGCCGGCATCCTGGTTCCAATCTTTCAATCCGTTCTTTGTCGTGATACTTGCTTATATCATGCCCGGTATCTGGGGATTTCTTAATAAGCGTCATATGGAGCCTTCTTCACCTACCAAACAGGCCATCGGATTACTGCTTCTTTCTTTAGGTTATCTTTTCATCTGTTTTGGGGTGAAAGATGCCCAACCGGGAGTAAAAGTAAGTATTATTTGGCTGACAGGGCTGTATTTTATACATACAATGGGAGAGATTGCTCTGTCACCTATCGGGTTGTCAATGGTGAACAAGCTGACTCCGATTCGTTTTGCTTCACTGATGATGGGCATCTGGTATCTCTCTACGGCTACGGCCAATAAGTTTGCCGGGATGCTTGCAGGTCTCTATCCCGAAGCAGGAAAGGTGAAAAGTCTCTTTGGATATCAGATTGCCAGCATGTATGATTTCTTTATGGTGTTTGTCGTGATGTCGGGAGTTGCTTCTCTGATTCTGTTCCTTCTATCAAAGAAATTGCAAAAGATGATGCATGGAGTGGAATAAAAATCGTATTTTTGCATCCAACTTTTTTAAACTACCGGTTATGAATACCATTCAGATAAAAGACAAACTATTTACTGTTTCTATCAAAGAACAGGACATTCAAAAAGAAGTGATTCGCGTAGCGAACGAAATTAACCGCGACTTGGCAGGTAAAAATCCTCTGTTCCTCAGTGTGCTGAACGGATCATTCATGTTCACGGCCGATTTGATAAAACATATTACAATCCCTTGTGAAATTTCATTTGTAAAGTTGGCTTCTTATCAGGGGGTATCGTCTACCGGGGTGATAAAGGAGGTGATCGGTATTAACGAGGATATTTCCGGACGCACGGTAGTGATTGTAGAAGACATTGTGGATACGGGATTGACTATGCAGCGTTTGCTCGAGACTTTAGGTACGCGTGGTCCGAAAGAGATTCATATTGCTTCATTGTTGGTGAAACCGGAAAAACTCAAGGTCGATTTGAATATTGAGTACGTTGCAATGGAGATTCCTAATGATTTTATCGTGGGATACGGACTCGACTATGATGGATTCGGACGTAACTATCCTGATATTTATACGGTGGTAGAACAGTAGTCAAGTAGTTAAGTAGTCAGAGTAATAAAGTAGTTAAGTAGTCAAGTAGTCAGAGTAGTTAAGTAGGATGGAACTGCTGATTGAGAATAAAATGAGAATAAAAATAATAGATTGCAAGATAGGTAATAGATTTAAATTGTAAAATTGTTAATAACAAAATGTTGAACATTGTAATTTTCGGTGCTCCCGGTTCAGGAAAGGGAACACAAAGCGAACGTATCGTAGAAAAGTATGGTATCAACCATATCTCTACCGGAGATGTATTGCGTGCAGAAATTAAAAACGGCACAGAATTGGGTAAAACTGCTAAAGGGTATATCGATCAGGGACAATTGATTCCCGATGAATTAATGGTGGATATACTGGCAAATGTATTTGATAGCTTCAAAGATAGTAAAGGTGTGATTTTTGATGGATTTCCAAGAACTATTCCGCAAGCAGAAGCGTTGAAAGTCATGTTGAAAGAACGTGGACAGGATATTTCTGTAATGATCGATCTGGATGTGCCTGAGGATGAACTGATGACCCGTCTGATCAAACGCGGTAAAGATTCCGGTCGTGCCGACGATAATGAAGAGACAATTAAGAAACGCCTTGTTGTATATAATACTCAGACTGCCCCGCTAAAAGATTTCTATAAAGGTGAGGGTAAGTATCAGCATATCAACGGACTCGGTTCGATGGAAGCTATTTTTGAGGACATCTGCAAGGCGGTGAGTGCATTATAAATAATGAAAGTAGTTAAGTAGTGAGTAGTAAGTAGTAAAGTAGTAATGTCGACGCAATCATTTGAGGATCTTTTAGTATGGCAAAAGGCTCATCAGTATGTTTTAAGCATTTACCGGATAACTAAGGGATTTCCCAAAGAAGAAATGTTTGGGTTGGTTAATCAGATGAGGCGTGCTTCTGCTTCTATTACTGCTAACATCGCAGAAGGGTTTGTAAGAATAGGGCAAAAAGATAAATTGCATTTTTACAATATATCACAAGGATCGTTAGAAGAAACAAGAAATTTTGTTATTCTTTCCAGAGACTTGGAGTATATAACAGAGGAAGATAAAACGATACTGTTGGTGTCGGCTTCCGAAGTGAGTAAAATGTTAAATGCATATTGTCAGGGTTTGCTGAAATATTACTAAATCTATCTTCTACTTACTACTTAACTACTAAATTCTAACTACTAAATAGTATGGCTGAATCGAATTTTGTTGACTACGTAAAGATATACTGTCGCTCGGGTAAGGGCGGAAGAGGCTCTACGCACATGAGGCGCGAGAAATATGTTCCTAACGGAGGTCCCGATGGGGGCGATGGCGGAAGAGGAGGCCATATTATTCTGCGCGGTAATCGTAACTATTGGACGCTGCTTCATCTGAAATATGACCGTCATGCATTGGCCGGTCATGGAGAGTCGGGTAGTAAAAACCGGAGTTTCGGCAAGGACGGAGCAGATAAAGTAATTGAAGTACCTTGTGGGACAGTAGTGTACAATGCCGAAACGGGAGAGTACATTTGCGATGTAACCGAACACGGACAAGAAGTAATTCTGCTGAAGGGCGGCCGTGGCGGACAGGGTAACTGGCATTTCAAGACAGCTACCCGACAGGCGCCTCGTTTTGCACAGCCTGGCGAACCGATGCAGGAGATGACGGTAATTATGGAGTTAAAGCTTTTGGCGGACGTCGGCCTGGTAGGTTTTCCGAATGCGGGCAAGTCTACATTGTTGTCGGCTGTTTCTGCTGCCAAGCCGAAGATAGCCGATTATCCTTTCACCACATTGGAGCCGAATTTGGGTATCGTTTCTTATCGCGATGGAAAATCATTCGTGATGGCAGACATTCCCGGTATTATTGAAGGGGCCAGTGAAGGAAAAGGGCTCGGATTGCGCTTCTTGCGTCATATTGAACGTAACTCTCTGTTGTTATTCATGGTACCGGCGGACAGTGATGATATCCGTAAGGAGTATGAGATTTTACTGAATGAATTGCGAACCTTTAATCCGGAAATGCTCGATAAACAACGGGTGCTTGCTATTACCAAGAGCGATATGCTCGATCAGGAGCTGATGGATGAAATAGAACCTACGTTGCCGGATAATATTCCACACATGTTTATCTCTTCGGTTTCCGGTCTCGGTATTTCTGTTCTGAAAGACATTCTGTGGGAAGAATTGAACAAAGAGAGCAATAAAATAGAGGCTATCGTACATCGTCCGAAGGACGTAAGTAAATTGCAGGACGAACTCAAAGCCATGGGAGAGGATGAAGACCTTGAATATGAATATGAGGAAGAGGATGATGACGATGACTTGGAATACGAGTACGAAGAAGAAGACTGGGAAGAGAAATGATTTCGCTTGCAGAAGATAAAAAGATGTTGGGATACGGGTCGCTTGGTTCGTATTCCAACATTTCTCATTTTGTGACGACCCGTAGAGGCGGTTGCAGCAAGGATGCGTATGCCACATTTAATTGTTCGCCTTTTACCGATGATGAAATGGAGCATGTACGCCGGAATCAGGAGTTGTTGTTTGAGGCGATGCCCGTGAAACTTTCGGAACTGATTATTCCGCATCAGACGCATGGTGTGAAAAATCTGGTGATAGACAGAGCTTTTCTTGCGCTTTCGGAAGGAGAAAGACGTGTGCGGTTGGAAGGTATCGATGCGCTGGTGACTGATATTCCCGGCTGCTGTATCTGTATTTCTACGGCCGATTGCATTCCTATATTATTGTACGATAAGCAGCATCAGGCAATTGCTGCGGTGCATGCCGGGTGGCGGGGAACGGTGAATTTTATAGTCGGCCATACATTGGAGCGCATGCGGGCGGTTTATGGTACGGTGGGAGAAGAGGTTGTGGCTTGTATCGGTCCTGGCATCTCATTGGAATCTTTTGAAGTGGGCGATGAGGTTTATGAAGCTTTTCGTTTGAATGGTTTCGATATGTCACGGATATCTTGCCGGAATGCGAATACGGGAAAGTTTCATATCGATTTATGGGAAACAAACCGTCAGCAGTTGTTGGATTTCGGTGTTCCTTCTTCACAAATCGAGGTAGCCGGTATTTGTACCTATATTCATCATGAAGAGTTCTTTTCGGCTCGACGGTTGGGAATTGCTTCCGGTCGTATTTTGTCGGGAATACTAATAATTAATTAATTTGCCAATATGCCAATGTGTCAATTGACTGCGCTTGCATTCGGTTTGGGTATATTCATTGCGTTGTTATTTAGGATGTTTGAACTGTGTTGTTCTGCATGGCATGGCATTCGGCATATTGACTTATTGATACATTGGCATATTGACTCATTGACACATTATTTATGATTACATTATCAAATGAAATAAAAGCTGCATGTCCTGGTTTTGCAGGAGTAGCTGTTTATGCGGAAGTAAGAAATACAGCTTACAGTGAAGGACTTTGGAAGGAAATCGATGCCTTTACCCGGGAGTTGACTTCGAACACAAAGATGGAAGATATCAAGTTGCAACCTGCTATTGCCGCTACGCGTGAGGCATATAAAAGATGTGGAAAAGATCCCGGACGTTATCGTCCTTCGGCCGAAGCTCTGCGCCGGCGTCTGATGCGGGGGATTCCGTTGTATCAGATTGATACGTTGGTGGATTTGATTAATCTGGTTTCACTTCGTACAGGGTATTCCATCGGTGGGTTTGATGCCGATAAGATACAGGGCAAGACACTGGAACTCGGAATAGGCAAATCCGGCGAACCGTTTGAAGGTATCGGCAGGGGGATATTGAATATTGAAGGGCTTCCGGTGTATAGGGATGAAATCGGAGGTATCGGTACGCCTACCAGTGATAATGAACGTACAAAAATGGGATTGGATACGACTCATATCCTTGCTATTGTCAATGGATATAGCGGAAAGGCAGGTCTGTCTGAGGCTGCTGCTATGATACAGGATTTATTGAGAAAATATGCCGGCTCTGATGGCGGTGAAGTATTTTTCTTTGAGTAATACGTTTCTGCGGTAACTCCGGGATTGTTCATTGTATGAGAAATGATAGTATAGTAGTGGTGATTTATAGCTTATTCAGTACATATTCTTGAAACCAAGTAGGAATGTAGTCTATATTGTCACTAATCTTAATTTCATCATTTTCAATTGATGCAAAAAGCTTAGGTTCGGAATAACTATTGTCGAATATATAAGCTTTATCTACAAGTTTGATGGCATCAAGTAGAAGTTCCATTGTCCTATAATATCTTTCTTTTATTTTTTCTGGTGGAACGTCATGGCCTCCTTGTTGAACTCGTTGTTGTACCCTATTTAGATTTAAGGTAGGATCGCTTAATGAAACGAAATATAAGTAAACCTTATATTTCATTTCTTGGGCTTTACAAATAAAATCTAATTTAGAAGGATGGGACATGACTGTTTCGAATGTAAACTTATTGCAATTACCTAATAGCTTATTTCGCACATAATCGGCAAGAAAGGAGGTGAAATAATCATTTACCATATATTCTGAAGGTAATGCAAATCCCTCTTTGTTGAACATTATTAGTCGGGAAATATTTTTTCCATCCGATGAATCGAATAATAATGAATTATGGTATGTGTCTTGAAAATCCTGTTCGGATGGTATGATATTTAGATTGGAAAAGTTAAAGCAATGTGTCTTATTCAGTTCTTTTTTATATTCATCTGCATTTATATACAAACCAAGATGAACTCCTGCATCAGTTACTACTTTTATAATAGTAGATTTGCCGGAACCATTAGGACCGGCAAATATTCTTAACCTTTTCATTTTATTTTTTTAAACTGAATTTCCGTTGGGTAATTTTAGTCTTAGCTTGCTTAACGGTCGCTATTTTTTTTCTGATCCCACTTGAATCTACCAAAAGGATGCTGTTTCCGCGAAGGACAGAAACACAATGCCCTTCAGCAATAGAGGTATCATAAGCTCTTCTGCCATATTTTGATAAAGCAGTTTGTATCAGAACTTCCTCATCTGTCTCTTTTCCAATCTTTTTATTATTCATACCTTTTATTTTTTTGTTGATTTAAGAGGTTTTTCAAATATAAGCTTTTTAGTCTGTATTGACAACTGTTTTATCCTATTTTACAGAAAACTATTCATTCTTTACTATTCTCCAGCAAACTGAATACATACCGGCTTGTCCATTTTTATTTCTTCTCCCGTCTTCTTCAGCAAACCGCTTACGATGTCCCGTTCGAATATCTGTATGGCATTACTGTCCCGACAAGCTACCAACAGGTATTTCCCATTCGGAGTGATATTAAAATTGCGTGGATGACTTCCCGTTAGCTGATAACCTACTTTTGCTAATGTCCCTTTTTCCGGATTGACTTCAAAGATGGCGATACCGTCTTCTTTCAATCGGTTGCTGACATATAGATATTTACCATCCGGGCTCAGATGAATGTCTGCACTGCCCCGGGCTTGAATGGTATCGGCTGTGATGGTTTGGATTTCATTCAATCTTCCGTCGGCATATGCAAAAGCAATTACCTTGCCCGATAGTTCATTGATTAGATAGGCGTATTTCCCGTTTTTGCTGAATATCAGATGTCTGGGGCCCGAACCGGGCTGTATGTCGACAGCTTCGGATAGGGGGCGTGGAAGTTCCTCTTTGGAGTGTACTGCATATCGTAGGATACGGTCTGCACTGAAATCTGTAGCGAAAATATAGTTACTATCCGGTGAGAAGATGGCGCAATGAATATGCGGTGTGCCTTGCCGGTCGGTATCCGGTCCCGAGGCCGATCCTTGGAACAACGTGTCAGAAGGATCGAGAGAACCGTCATACCGGATAGGAAAAACGGACATGGTACCGCCACTATAATTGGCGGTCAGTACTTTTCGGCCATCCGTAGATACATAACAGGGATCCTCGCTTCTTGTTTTTTGACTGTTCAGCAGTTGGAGCGTCCCGTTCTTCTTATTGAAGGAAAAAGCATGGACGGCTGCCGCACTGTCGTTCTGTTCGCTGACAGCATAAACGAAACGGTTATCTGCCGATAAGGTAAGATAAGACGGATTGGACACTTCTATTTCACTGAGTGGAGACACACTCCCTGTCTCCTGGTTGAAACGGAAAGTATAGATTCCCTTGCTATTGCCCGAAGTATAAGTCCCCACAAGCATAGTCAATTCATTTTCTGCCCGTTGCTGTGAAGCATTCCGGGTGGTGCAGGCTGATGACAGCATACTGACGGCACACACTCCCATAATCAATTTACTGAACATAATTATTTCTTTTTCAATTGTTCCAGTTTCACTTCGGAGATACCTACCCGGTCACTGCCCAATACGATACGCAGGTCGCTGGCGGTGGTTCCTTTAAAGCGGAACGGGAGCAGTTTGTTGTATTCATTGACTGTTCCGGAATACACAGTGAGGAACTGTCCTCCACCACCCGAAAGTTGAATTTCGAATTCTGCCGGGAGTCCGTTTTCACGGCTGAAAGCGATGGAAAGTCCGTCCACTTTGGCTCCGTTCTCTAAGGCAAAGGTAATATAATCTCCTTTATTTCCCTCCCAAGAGGTGGATAAATTATGATCAAGCGTATTGCCGGTCATCTCCATATTGGTGCTGGCACTGACGGGATTGTCTGTTTTTGCTTTTTCCATGTCGATGCTTCCGTGCTCTTTTACGGTCAATGTACCGGTTAGCCGGATATCTTCTGAGGAGGCTCCCAACATGATACTGAAATCTCCGGGTTCTACTACCCAGTCATTTTTCGCATTCAGAAGTTCCAGTGCTTTCCGGTCGAGGGTAAAGGATACCTCTTTTGTTTCACCCGGTTGTAGATGAATGCGTTCGAAGCCTTCGAGATTCTTTTCGTATGTTGTGACACTGCTGAGAAGATCGCGTACATAAAGCTGAACCACTTCATCTCCTGCACGTTTGCCTGTATTGGTAACTTTGCAGCGTACCTGTACCTTTTGATTGGGAGTAATTACTTTGGGAGAGATGTTTATATCCGAATATTCGAATGTGGTATAGCTTAAACCGTATCCGAAAGGGTAAAGAGCACCGTTGACGCGTGACATATCTCCTTTGGTTCCCGGATTTTTTCCACCGTCGATTTGTGAAGAAGGTTTATGAGGGAAATTAAACGGTATTTGTCCTACACTCTTTGGGAAAGTCACCGTGAGTTTACCTCCCGGATTGTAATCACCGAACAGTACATCGGCAATCGCCGTTCCTCCCTTAGATCCCGGATACCAGGCTTCCAGAATGGCCGGTACAAATTTATCCGCCCAGTTTACAGACAACGGCCGGCCGTTGATGAGTACCAATATCACTGGTTTTCCTGTGGCTTGTACTGCTTTCAGCAGATCCAACTGGCGTCCCGGAAGGTCGAGGCTGCTGCGCGATTTATTCTCTCCACAAGTTCTTTGTCCTCCTCCCAGCACTACTACGGCTACATCTGCCTCTTGGGCTTGGGCCACGGCTTTATCAATTTCCGACTGTTCATCCTTGCTTAGTGGATAATCGATGATTTCCGACTCCGGCCAGTGGGCATCTACCAGATCACAACCTTTGGTATAGAGCACTTCCGCTTTTCCGTTCAGCTTTTCGCGAAGTCCGTCTACTACCGTAGTAACCTCTACTGCCAATGGGCCGTAATGGGTCAGTGCATATGCTTTCTCTGCTGCATTCGGACCGCAAACTGCAATCTTCTTCACAGAAGTTATATCCAATGGAAGGGTGTTATTTTCATTTTTCAACAAGACAATCGATTCGCGGGAGGCCTGTAAAGCTACCGCTTCATTCTCTTCTTTTTCTACTTCGTCATCTGCTCCTTTCAAGTCCGTCTGATAAGGAGCGTCGAACAATCCGACAAGGAACTTCACACGCAGGATGTCGCGTACACGGTCGTTGATGACTTCTTCGCTTAATCCGCCTTCCTGTACAAGTTCGCGTAGTGGCAGTACATAAGAGTCCGGTGAGCGGAAAGTACAGCGTACATTCAGTCCGGCTTCCACACTTTGACGCACGGCTTCTTTCATATCTTTGGCTGTGCCGTGTTTGGTGTAGAGATATTCTACGGCATCACTGTCGGAAACTACATATCCGCGAAAGCCCATTTGACCGCGCAGGCGTGTTGTCAGCCAATAATAACTGCTTTGTATCGGGAACCCGTCATAGTCGTTGTACGAACTCATCACTCCTAACAATCCTGCTTCCTGTATCACCCGTTTGAAGGGATATACATGAATCATTTCTACTTCGCGGGGTGACATTTGCGGATCTACACGCGCCATCCCTTCACGGGCACCCTTGTTGTTGCTGTAAGCGATGAAATGTTTTCCCGTAGCGGCAACTTGATGGTTGTGTTGCATGCCCCGAACCATTTCGATGCCTAATTCGGCAACAAGATAAGGTGATTCGCCATATACTTCTTCATAACGTCCCCAACGCTGGTCACGCCCTACATCCAAGATGGGAGCATATACGTTGGTGTATCCCAACATGCGGGCTTCACGGCCGGTGATGAGTCCTATCTGATGAATCAACTTACGGTTCCAGGTATGTCCCAAACCGAGTTGTGTCGGGAAATTGGTTGCTTTGTAGCTTTCCACTCCCCGGATACCTTCGTTGGTGAAATCCACCGGTATTCCCAGACGGGTTTCTTCTACAAAAAAGCGTTGTACTTCATTCAGTGCCCAGGCGTGACGGGAAGCAGGCCATACATATTCATTGTCCGATGGCGGCAACCCCCATTGTTGAAAACCATTCAGATGTTCGTCGATGGCACCCATGCCGTCTTTCCACAACATCTGCTTCCATTCGGGAGTAGGCAGATCGTCTTTTAATACCCGCTTATATCCGTAAAGAGTCACCATCTGGCAGGTCTTTTCGTTCAGATTCATCTGACTGAGCAGGTCCTCGATGCGTGCATCTATCGGGGCAGTCGGATCTTCGTATATGTCTTTTATTCCGTTTTTATTAAAATCGATCCAGCCTTTTTTATACATTTCGGTTTTCACAGGTTTGTATACGGCCGGTATTTTCATTGATTTTTGTGCCGGTAGCGGCGAGATACTTCCTAATAAAAGGGTTGCGATGATTAGTCTTTTCATGGTATCTTTTTATTAATTATGTTCTGAGTGTCAAAGATAATGCATCTTTGTGAGAAAAGATGGATAAAATTGTCCATAAACGGGAGTGAAAATATCCAAGAGGTCTGAAAGTGAGCTTCGTCTCAGTATGATTTACCGTATGATTACTTGTACTTATTTGATTCGGACTCTCATCTCCCGTGCATCGAATGTGACGGATTTGTTTCGGAAAAGCCTTTCTATATGCCCGCTGGTCACCATTTCCGGGGTAGGCAGGCTATATAGTTGCGGATTATCTATCAGCATGATAAAGTCGCAGAGAGACAGAGCAATGTCCAAGTCGTGCGTGGAGAAGAGAATACATTTTCCCTCTTCTTGTGCCAACTTTTTAAGCAACAGGCAAAGTTCGTAGCGGTTGGGCAGATCCAAAAAAGCAGTCGGTTCATCAAGGAGGACGACAGGAGTGTCCTGTGCCAACGCACGTGCGATCATGATACGCTGGCATTCACCATCGGACATCTTATCCATTGTTTTATCGGCATATCCGGACATGCCTACCAGTTGCATGGCTTTGTCTACGCGCTCCTGGTCTGCCGGTTGTAATTGCCCGATCCAGTTGGTGTAGGGAGCGCGTCCCAATGCAACGACATCTTCGCAACGCAGATTGGCGATGCGTACTTTATCAGTTGTTACAAAGCTGATATTCCGGGCCAGCTTTTCCGGTTTCAGTGAAGCGATATTCTTTCCTTGTAGCACGATTTCTCCGGTTTGCGGTTTTTCCAGTCCCATTATAGCACGGAGCAGGGTACTTTTTCCTGTTCCGTTACGTCCTAACAGCGCAACGAGTTGCCCCCCTGTTATCCGGGCAGAAACTTTATCCAACAAGATTCGTTGCCCGTATCCTAATGTCAATTCTTTGAGTTGAATCATTTGATTATACGCAGATTTTTAGCGATTACCCATAAAATAACCGGAACTCCCAATAAAGCGGTGATACAATTGACCGGTAATAGAAATTTTTTAGCAATAATATCGCAAAGCAACATACCGATTAATCCTGTTAACATTGTGCCGGGAATGAGTATCCGGTGATCGGCATTATTGAATATCAATCGGGTGATGTGTGGCACTGCCAGCCCGATGAAACCTACCGGTCCGCAAAAAGCGGTGACGGTTCCTGTCAGTAGTGCGGTGGATACAAAGATAAGGGTACGCGAACGTTTGATATTCATTCCCATTGTACGCGCATAATTCTCTCCGAGCAATAATAAGTTCAGTGATTTGATGCAGGAGATGGAAATCAGCAGACCGATACATACGATAGGGATCATGATTCCTAACTGAGTCGTTGTGATATGGCTGAGTGATCCCATCGACCACAATGTGAACATCTTGAGTTGTTCGGCGGAACTCAGATATTGCAGAATCTGAATAATGGCACCTGCTACATAGCCGATCATTACTCCCATAATGAGGACACCGAGAATGTTTTTTACTTTCCGACTGATGATGGCCACTCCCAGTAAGATAACGGCAGTTCCTATCCATCCGGAGCCTACGATTCCCATCGATTGAAGTAATGGAAATTCCGACCATCCCAATAATGGAGCTCCTAATATGAACAGGGCTACTCCCAATCCTGCCCCGGAACTGACTCCTAACAGATAGGGATCGGCCAGTGGGTTCTGGAAAACGGTCTGCATCTGCAAACCGCTAACGGATAGGGAAATACCTATCAGTGCCGCCACTACTACCCGTATAAACCGGATAGAGAGGAGAATGTTGCGTGTCATTTCATCGCATTCACCTCCGGTCAGTACCGCCCCTATTTTAGAGATAGGAATATAAGTATCTCCTGTTGCCATATCTGTCAGTAGTAACAGTACGGCAACAATTCCTAATGTGGTAAATAAAAGAACATTGCGTTTACGGGTTTGTCTCATTCCAGGTGTCGGTAGTAATAGAGTGAATCGGTTACAAGTTCGGGATGGAAGATATGGATCAGATCGCGTAAAACTACATCGGGACGTACGACAGCCGATTCCCAATAATCGTTTCCTCCTGTGGGAGTCAGTCGCAGATTGTTGTTATAGACTGTTTTTTCACGTACGGCTTTTGCATCTGCGAATTTAGGGTTGACCGCTTTCAGTTCATCCAGCGTGGAGGCAACACCGACGTTGATCCAGTAGTCTGCTTTCTGTATCAGTCCGTAGGCTGTTTCCAGTCCGATAGGTGTCGAGCTGTTAGAAACATTCTCTTTATAAATGTAGTCTGCTCCTGCATCGGCAACCAATTGCGCCATATAACTTTGAGTTGAAGGCATTACCCAACTGTCGTTCCACGGGGTATTGAACATGACCGTAGGACGTTGTTCAACAGATTCTGTGAGAGTTTTCAGCGCTTGATAGCGTCTCGGAATTTCACGGAATACTTCGATCCCTTTTTCCCGGCTGTCTGTGAGTTCGGATAGTGCGATTAACCATTCGGCTTTGCCCAGTGGCGATTCTTCCAGATATTCTCCTACATACATGTAAGGAATCGAAAGTTCCCTCATTTTGTCCGTTACCGAAGTTTGGGCATCTCCGATGCCGTAAAGCAAAACGACGTCCGGTTTCAGTCCGATTAATAGTTCGTAATTCATTTCAGCACCCATATCCCTGATCGATTCTTTATGTGCAAGGACATAGGGATTCGATACATAGTCGATGCCTGATACTCCCACAATCCGGTCTGTCTGTCCTATGGCATCGAGCATGGCAATGTAGGAAGAAGACATACACACAATACGTTTGGCGCCGGCACGAATCACCGGGCCGGTAAATCCGGTTGGGGCCTGTTCGCCATTGCGCGAAATGAAATAGGACATTTCTACATTCTTGGCACCTTGCCACGGATTAGAGATTTGTATCAGAGTACTGGCACTGTTATCTGCACCCAGTATCTTGAATCCGGTGGCATATTCAGGCGTATATACATCCTGTTTGAATGCTTCTAAAGAAGTTTTTTTATTAGATACGCAGCCTGTCAGAACAAAAAGGCATAGTAATGTAAGAATTGAAATGGTCGATTTCTTTTTCATGATTATTGAATTTGACAACTTATTCTATTGTTGAGCTTTAGCTTTTTTACAATACATTATGCATCCAATAAAGTACTGCGTCAAAGAATAAAAATAATGCCACAAAGATAGTTCTCTTTGAGAATATTTCCCCTTTTTCCACTGACTTTTTAATTTAATAATGTGCCGATAGGTTGTGCTGATATGTCATATGGCAATTGGCACATTAACCTATTTGCATATTGTCTTATTATTCCTGCTATTGATAATATTTGTGAATACATTGCACAACATAGCAAAAGAAGTTTTATCTTTGCAAAATCATAATTTGGGCTTGACTGGATTTGACAGCGGGCAGAAATGGTGAGTAAGCATGCAGTGCGTCGTTGATTGGCACTTAAATCTCAGTCCTCAAAATTTTATCTGGCGAAACTAATTACGCTCTTGCTGCTTAATCGAATCATAGTAGATTAGCTTAATCCAGGCACAAGGTGCCAGGACGAGACATCACTCGGAAGCTGTTGCTCCGAAGTATTCCGATCCAGTGGTGCAGTTACATCGGGGATAGCCTAAAGTGGCCTCGCACTTTTGGTGAAAATTAAGAGGATAAGGTAATGGTTGATGGCTTTGGTTCTGCCGTTACACGAAAAATTAGGCAAAGATAAGCATGTAGAAAGCTTATGATTTCCTCGTTTGGACGAGGGTTCGATTCCCTCCAGGTCCACCGGAGATAATAAAAGCCACTTCAATATAATATTGGAAGTGGCTTTTATTGTTTTTGTCGGTGGTGTGAATGTTGTAGCTTCTTTTTTGTTCATCTTTGCTATTCTGCTAAACAATTCAAAAGCTAAATTCGTTAGTCTATAAGTCTGTTGATAATATGTAATCGCTAAATTCGTATTTTGTATTTATGAGTTGATTAATAATTAGTGTATGATGATTCAATTGGCTTCTTTGATTGTTTTCCTATACCATGTATGATTGTATGTTAGCGCGTATGACGGAGACACAAAGAATCAGATCACCTACCCATTGTGTATGGATAGGGCTGTTTTTCCCCCCTCATTCTTTCTGTGTGGTATTCTTACAAGTGACTTTCTTATTTTAAAATTATACAAACAATGAGATATATTTTATTCATCATTATGATGATACAAGGCATATTGTGTCATGCAGCCATCTGTAAGCATGTTTCGGGAGGTACCGAAACGGATAACCGGTCTGTTCTCAAAATACAGAAAGATCTGTGCGGATATATGTGGTTTTTGACTTACGATGGAATAAACCGCTATGACGGTACACACCTGAAGCGGTATGATTTAAATTGGGGTAATGATTCTGTTCGCTCGTGTCTGTACTCTTATAATTTATGTACGGATAGTAAGAATGAATTGTGGCTGTTTAGCGAAGATGGGAATATATGGTTATACAATCGTCTCTGCGATCGGTTTGAAAAGTACATTGATTTAAAAGAGAAAGTTAGGGGGACTTTCTCTTTCCTTTGTATGGATGATGGAGATAATGCGTGGTTAGGTAGTAATAAGGAGCTATACATTTTTCATTTGCCGACAGGAAAGTTACATCGGATGCAGCATGTTTTTGGAAATATTTCCGGATTACTATCTGTGGGAGACGGGAAATATTATTTAGCTTCCGAAACAGGAGTTTATTCTTTTGTCTCTTCCGGTGATACTCCGATCGACGTCTCTTCTGATTTGTTCAGTGAATGTACGCAGGTTTATAAGATGCTTTATGTTCCGGAAGTTCATCGTCTTGTTCTTGCCGACCGTTCGGCTGGAATGGAGGTATATGATTGTTCTACGAAACAGTTGTTGCATGCGCGAAGCGATTGGAAAGGACACCGGGTCTCCTCCTTGAAAAAGTATAGGGATGGAAAAGTGCTGATTGCTACCGAAGGAATTGGTGTCTATTGTCTGAATATGGATAATTATCAGATTTCCTCCTTTCTGAATGCTGATTCTGAGAAAGGGGGATCGATTCGCAGCAACCGGATTTCCGATTTATTTGTGGATGAGCATCAACGTATATGGGTAGCTGATTTTCCGGACGGGGTCAGTATGGTAGATGGTCTTGATTTGGAGGAACATGGATGGTATAAACATGTGTCGTGAGATGAACAGTCACTTATCAACGATCGGGTAAATGCATTGTTGAAAGATTCGGAAGGAGATATCTGGTTTGCTACGGATAATGGTATTTCCTGTTATTTTTCGCGAACGGGAAAATGGAGACATGTGGCTTCCGATTTATCTTGTAAGCAATATACTTCTCTTTGTGAAATATCTCCGGGAAAGATTTGTGCGGGCAATTATATACATGGACTGTTTATCATTAGCAAGGATAAGATGAAAACCGGAAGTAGGTATGCCGATATTCCTTTTGTCAATGTTTTGCTTCGGAAGGATGCTGACAACATATGGGTTGGTACGGATGCCGGATTATCGCTTTTTAATGTGAAAGATACCACATTGAAGCCGATCGGATTTTCCGGATATCACAGGGTTCCTGTATGTGCTTTGTATGAGGAGAAAAGTGGTTTGTATATTGGTACCCGGGGGTATGGGATGTTTGTAGTAACACCGGGACAAAAAGAAGCGAAATTACAGACATCCGGGGATATTCGTAATATTTCTTTCATTTTGCCGGATAAGGAAAAGTTGTTGGTCGGTACGGATAAAATTCTTTATAGCTTTATTCCGGATACCAAACAGTTTCATTGGCTTTCATCCAGTGTGAACGGTTATCTGACTTCCGGTGTTTTATTGGACGACGGAACTTTTATGTTGGGCACGTCCGATGGGGTATTCCGATTTGGTAAACATACGCTTCAAACTTTGTATAGGAATCATCCGTGCATATATCTGGATAATTTCAGTGTATTTCATCAGCCTGTAACGGTTTCCTCAGAGAAGTCTCCTTTACAGTTATCTATCAATTATACTGGAATTCTGAAATTGAATCATAATCAGAACACTTTTTCTTTCACTGCCACTTCTATCAATTATGATGCACCGGAGGGTATTGTGTATTCATGGAAATTGAATAACCAGGCATGGACTACGCCTACTTCAAAGAACCTTATTCATTTTTCAAATCTTAGTCCGGGAAAACATCTTGTATCCGTACGTGCCCTGTCTGTAAGAAATGGTAATCCTATTGCACAAAGAAACATGCAAATAATCATACATCCTCCTTTGTGGCAAACAAAAGGGGCTTTTTTATTTTACGGTATTGTTGTCGTATTGCTTGGAATATTGTCAGTACGGTCCATATTGATTTGGAGAGACAGGAATCTGTCACACGAGACTATAAAGGTTTTTATCAATGCCGCCAAAGATATATGTATGCCTTTGACATTGATAAAGAGCCCGTTGGAGAATTTATATCAAAAGTATTCTTCTGACACATTTAAAGACATCTTGCAGCAAGTGAAGGGAATAGATTATATGTTTACTAACTTAGTTACCATAGGGCGTATTTCATCGCATCCTAAGAAACTTTTCTTACTGGAAACGGAGCTGACTATGTTTTTGAATGAAACCATAGAACAGTTAACTCCGGTAATAGAACAGAAAAACGTAGAATTGCATTGGGATGGTACTCCCGGTTTTCTGCGCGTCTGGATTGATAAAGAGAAAATGACGGCTATCATAAGAGGAATGTTGGAAATAATCGTGGATAATGTGGACGATGGGGAAGAAATTGAATTGACCACTGCCTATACTTCCCGAAGTTGGGAGATGAAACTGGAATTTTCTGATGGTGGTTGTGTTAAAAAAAAACTCTATTCAGCAAAAAAGGAACCGGTACCAATTCATTAGGTGTAGCAAGTTGGTTGTTAATCCGGAGATTAATACAATTACATAAAGGAAAAGTTGTCTTTTCTTCAAAGAAAAATGGATGTATCTCTGTCATTTTGATTTTTCCTATCATTCTTAAGTCTTTCTCAAAGTTGCCGGAACTACTGCCGGGAACTTCGTTGTTTCGGTCACAGCCTGTCGATAAGAACCATGAAAAAGACGGTACATTCTCTTCTATAAAGCGTGCTTTAACTTCGGAAAATTTTTCCCAAAAGAAGTTGAAAGAAAAAAATACCATTCTGCTGGTTGAAGAAAATGAAGAATTACGTTCTTTCCTGATACAGGTTTTATCAGGGGAGTATAATATTTGTGCCGTATCCGAGGCGGAGTCTGCTTGTGAAACAATAGTTAAAGAACAGCCGGATGTTATTCTACTGGCCAGTACCTTTACGAATTTGTCGGGAGAAGCGCTTTGTCTGCAAGTTAAATCGGATGTAAAAACCGCTCATATCCCCGTTGTATTGTTGAAAGACCCCGTAAATATAGGGAACGACAGTCATCGGATAGCCGACTGCTGTCTGACGTTGCCTCTTGACATCTCCCGTCTGCGGGCCGAAGTAGACAACTTGATATTTAACCGGGGTATTATAAGGAAAAGATACATCAAACTGGTATTGGGGGCTGAGGACATGTTAGGGCCGGACATTGAAAATACGTTGCCGGGAGACGAACAGGACTTTATTGGCAAGGTACGCAAATTGATTGAGGAGAATCTTTCTAATCCGGATTTTAATATCGATATGCTCAGTGCGGAGATGAATATGAGCCGCTCCGGCTTTTATGCAAAAATAAAGTTGGTTACCAATCAGGCACCGGCCGATTATATTCGTACCGTAAGGCTGAACAGAGCACTGGTTTTACTGATAAGCAAGAAGTATACGGTGACGGAAGTAGCCGAGCTTACCGGATTTAGTGATCCGAAATATTTTCGGGAGGTATTTAAGAAATATTATGGAGAATCTCCCAGGAAGTTTGTGAATAGTTTGTAAGGAAAGGAGGATAATGAGAAAGAAATCCGCATGACCGGCATGCGGATTTTTTTGTTTCTATTATCGAAATTTGTGAATAAATGCTTGCCGTGTATACCTGCATTTCCTTATATTTGACTCTTGAATCAAGATCATGGAACGAAAGATCATACATATTGATATGGATGCATTTTATGCTTCTGTAGAGCAACGGGACAATCCGGAATTACGTGGTAAACCTCTTGCTGTAGGACATGCTGAAGAGCGGGGAGTAGTTGCCGCAGCCAGTTATGAGGCGCGCCGGTATGGAGTACGTTCGGCTATGTCGTCGCAAAAGGCGAAGCGTTTGTGTCCTCATTTGATTTTTGTTCCCGGACGAATGGAGGTATATAAATCCGTATCACGCCGGATACATGAAATATTTCACGAGTATACGGATATCATCGAACCGCTCTCTTTGGATGAGGCTTTTCTGGACGTTACAGAGAACAAGGCAGGTATCTTTTTGGCTGTGGATATAGCGAAAGAGATCAAAAAACGTATTCGTGGCGAACTGAATCTGGTAGCCTCTGCAGGTGTATCCTATAATAAATTCCTGGCTAAAATAGCTTCGGACTATCGTAAGCCCGACGGGCTTTGTACCATCCATCCGGATCAGGCTATGAACTTTATCGGTGCTTTGCCTATCGAATCATTTTGGGGAGTAGGACCGGTAACGGCAAAAAAAATGCATACATTGGGGATTCATAACGGATTGCAACTGCGTATGTGCTCATTGGATATGTTGGTACGGCAGTTTGGCAAAGTGGGGGCATTGTATTATGATTTTGCCCGCGGTGTGGATCTGCGTCCGGTAGAAGCTGTCCGTATACGTAAATCGATCGGTTGTGAACGAACTTTGGAAAAAGATATCTCTTTGCATTCCTCTGTTATTATAGAATTGTATCATGTGGCGGTAGAGTTGGTCGAACGTTTGAACCGGAAAGATTTTAAAGGGAATACACTGACATTAAAGATCAAATTTCATGATTTTAGTCAGATTACACGTAGCATCACTCAAGCACAGGAATTAACGGTTTTGGATAAAATACTTCCTTTGGCCAAACAACTGTTGAAAGAGGTGGACTACGAACATCATCCGATCCGTCTGATTGGGCTTTCTGTTTCCAATCCGAAGGAAGAAGCAGAGGAGCATGGTGCTTGGGAACAACTGAGTTTTGAGTTCAGTGATTGGGAGTGATCGGTCAAAGTCTATGGCTCTTTGTAGTGGATAGTTGTTTTTTGAACAGATATATTGCAGGCACCTAAAATGCCACTTCCCCCTTCTATATTGCTGTATACACGGATAGGTTCTCCGAAGCCAAGATTTCCCAATGCTCCCTCCAGAGTACTTCCTGATATTTTCTGTATTGACAGGATGTATTGGTAATAAGATTGAGACAGGCTGTAAAGATAGATTGAGATTGTACTGCCGTCGGGATTTTCTTTACAAGTCTCTTTAAATTTGAGTGTATATGTTTGCCCGGATATTTGTTTGTCTGTGAATAGGAAAGAATGATTATCCAAACCATCAAATCCCATAGCACCGTCCAAGATATTTATATTCTCGGATAAAACCGGATCTGTTGTTTGCAGTTCGTTTTGATAGAAATCCTCTCCCCAGGAATATGTTTTTGTTCTTGAAGTAGTCAACGCATAAAAGTCGGATGTCTCATTTTTGTCTTGAAAAGTGATTTCGTATTCTATTTCATAAATAAATTGTTCTATGAGGTTGCCGTCAGGATCGATATATGTAACATCCGTATTAGGACGTTTGGTGATATTATGATAACCGGTTTTTAGGATGGGAACATGACGGGGAACTGTCTCTTCGGCAACAGCGGTTTCATAGCCTTTGGCGGAAACTACAATTTTTACCTTGTCCTGTTCTTTTGGAGTGATGTGCGATGTGAAAACTGAATCGGGAGAGGCGCTTGAATGGTCATTTTTGTTGTATTGTTCCCATTTCATTTGTTCGACATATTCGTCGTTGATGTATAAATCTACTTTGGCATGAGGAAGTTTAACGTAAGGGGTACTTTCGGGATAGAACCAGGTGCGTGTGACACTGGCCATGATGACATTATCCGGTGAAATGGCACAGTTTATGACTATTTTGGGTTGTGTACGGTATTTATCCAAGTCTATTTCTTTGTAGCAACTGCTTAATGACAAACTGAGAAGTAAAAGAATAAATGTATAATATTTCTGTTTCATGATAATGTTAAAATTTATAAGTGTACGATACGGATGGTATTATTGGTATAAGCCGGAGAGTTTCAAAATAGCAATCTGATTTATTTTCCGGGTAGTAACCCGATCCCATTGGATTCTGGGTCCAGAATCTTTTGTATATACCTACAGGCGCCATATAACAATAAGCATTATAGATACTGATGTTCCATATGCCGGTTCTACCTTTTTTTAGTGAACGATAAATGTTGATACCTAAATCCAGACGGTGGTAGGCCGGCAGACGAAAATTATTTCGGGTGGTGTAATATCCGACTCCTTCATCCGGATGGAAGTGAGGGAGCAGTGGCTGTCCCGGGTAGATATTCCCGGTTTGTGGGCTTTGTACCTGTCCCAGAATTTGCTGATTTTCAAAAGATACGGTCACTCTATTTCCCGTCATATAGGTCCACGATGCGTTCAGTTCGACCTTTTTGTTTATTTGCCAGTTGGCTACAATGTTTAATTTATGGCGATTGTCAAATTTGGCCGGAAAAGATTTTCCATGGTTGATTTCGTCGAATTGGCGGTTATTCCAGCTTAGAGCGTAACCGATGTAGCCGGTTATTTTCCCCGTTTCTTTTCGGGCAAAAAGTTCTATACCATACGTGTTACCTTTACCGGCAGTGAATTTGTTTTCCCATTCGGCAAAGGAAGACAGGTAGTTGTAACCGTCTTTATAGTCTAAAATATGGTTCAACCATTTATAATATCCTTCGGCAGAAAAAGCATAATTCTTATTTGGAGTGTAATAAACTCCTGCGGAAAGTTGGTCGCTACACAAGGGTTTGAATTTATTATTTACGGGCATCCATGTATCCGTAGGTAAATTGATGTAACTTTCGCTGATCTGATGTACATATTGATTCATTCTGGCATATGATGCTTTTATGCTCCATTGGGGGGCAACATGGAATGCGGTACTTATGCGTGGCTCTAAATTGGTGTATGTTTTATTGTTTATTTTGTATAGGCTGAAACGCAGACCGGTGTTTAAGCGGATTGCATTGTTGAGTTTCCATTCGTCTTCGGCATAAATTCCTAATTCGTGTGCATGGAGTTGCTGATTCCGATTGTCTCTGTTGAGGGTTGCATCGGAAGAGGATCGGACGGAGCTATATTCTGGTCGGAAACGGTGATAGATATACTGGCTTCCGAAGCGGATGTGCTGGTTGGTTGTCGGTAGATAATTAAAATCGGTTCGTAGACTGATATCATCTATTCCATTTAGGCTGGATGTTTGGTAATAGGTTTGTTTTTCGTCATTCTGTTCCTTAAGATTTCTTTGAAGTTTGGAGGCGTAATGGGTGTAGGCAACGTTGATGTTGCTGTAAAATCTGGAATTGAATGAATGTGACCATCCGGCAAATCCCATGACATTTCCCCAGCGTAATCGGCTGATATCTTCTTCTTTGTCATTTTCGTCTGTACTTTTACTTCCTCCTTTGAGATAATCACGACCAAAATAAATACCGGCAAAGGCGTGGCTGTGAGAGTTGAAATGGTGTGTGAGTTTTAAGTTGAGATCAGTAAAGGCATAGCGGGCTATGGTTTTATCTGCTCCGTCCTGTTTGGTTGCATTCATGATTGCCAATGCCGGAGCCGATAGTATATCAAACCAGGTGCGTCGTAGATTTAAATTGAAAGAAGTTTTATCTTTAATAAGGGGACCTTCCAGATTGAAGCTGCCAGAGGTGAGTCCCAACATGATGTTACCGTGGTGTTCTCTTAAATTTCCGTCTTTAGTCCGGATGTCGACTACGCTGGAAAGTCTGCCTCCGTAGCGTGCAGGAAAGGCTGACTTATAGAAATCTGTACTTTCTATCGCTTCGACATTGAATCCGGAGAAGAGTCCTGCCGCATGGTTCACTTGATAGAGTGGATTTCCTTCCAATAGATAGAGATTTTCATCGTTATTGCCGCCTCGTACATACATATCGGCAAATCCGGCTATTCCGGGCGATACTCCCGGCTGTGTTTGTATTATCTTTATAATATCGGCCTCTCCGAAAAGAACAGGGGTACTTTTAATATTTTCATAGCCGAATCGGGCTTGTCCCATTTGTGGGTTTAGCAATAAGTTTTTTTGCAAAGACGTTGCACTGATAACGACCTCTTGCAGATGCTGAATACTGTCGAATTGTAATCCGTTGGTAGCAACTTCATGTATGTTTGTCCGTTTCAGAATGATAAAATGTCCTTCTTGCTTGTAGCTGATAGACAGAAGCACACACAGTTTACGCATACATTCGGAAAATGGAGTCCGGCAAAAAGAAATATTAATTTGTGGCATATTTTTTAGCAGGGAAGATTCATAAGTGAAAGTAACTCCGGCCTGCTCTTCCAACAAGGGTAACAACTTTTGCAGGCTGGCGTTGGCAACTTCCAGACTGATGAGCGGTTCGCCGGATGGTGCTGCTTTCACCTTTGCCGTAGGCAAGAGGCTCAGCAGCACGATCAACAGAAATTTGAAACAGATAACAGATTCTTTCATTGTTGTATGGTGATAGTTAGGTTCGTGTCGAGTGTTTGGTTGATAATATAAAGTATGTCTGAAATCTCCATTGTGTCGAAAGTTGCCGTTAGTTTCAGATTTTGTGGAGGTATATTTTTTAGTTTTATTTGATAGAGTTTTTCCAAATCTGCCACTACTTCTCGCAACGGGGTGTTTTGATAAACGAGTCGGTGGGTTTTCCAGGCCAGTTCGTTCAGATGATCTTTTGCGGAGACTTGAATTTGTCCGTTTTCCCGGTTTACTATGGCCCGCATATTCTGTGTAAGGTCTGTACACTGCCTTGAAGTGCTGAAGCGGACTTTCCCGGAAACAATCCATGTCACTGTGCTGTCTTTAGTGGAAACCACTTGGAATTGTGTTCCTAATACTTGTATATCAGCTAAGGGGGTATTGATATGAAAAGGGACATTTTTGAGGTGATTCACATTAAAAAATGCTTTTCCGGCTAATTCTATATATCGTTCCTTTTTACCGAAAGACAAACGGTCGTATCGGATGGAACTTCCCGGAGATAGAGTTATGGCGCTATGATCCGGTAAAACGATTTCCTGCTTTTCAGCTTGTGCAGCAATTATGATCCAGTCTGCCTGTGTTTTCATCCGGTGGTAACCTATCCCTGCAATAATTCCGGTAAGGATAGCCGCTGCTATACCGATGCGGTATATCGGGATACGGCGTTTGGAGGAAGGTTGTTTGTGGATGGCTCTGGTAATCTTTTTCCATGCTGCTGAAGTGTCGGCCTTTCCTTCACTGTAGAAACGACTTATGAACCGGATACTCTCTTCTTCCGGTGTGGGGTATTTAGGATTCTTTTCCATGTTTTGAAAGTTTGTCTTTTATTAGTAAGACATGTTTTTAGGAAAATCCCCCCATCATTTCCTTTGTTTTTTTATGAGAAAAAGAAAAAATAAACTTTGATTGCTGTATTTCGTAAGGTTTTAATGGCCTTACTGATCTGGTGTTCGACGGTTTTGATCGATATTCCCAACTCATCGGCTATTTCTTTATAAGTGAGTCCGTCACGTTTTGATAGCAAGAAAATACGTTTTCGAGCTTTAGGCAGTCTGTCAATGGCTGTCCATAATTGTGCATCCCGTTCTGAACGGATGATTCGTTCTTCTTCGCTGATATCTTCCATTTCGTTTTCTTGAATCGTACTTTTCTGAGGGGAATGGATAACACAGGTCAGACTGCCATTTCGAACTACTGTATACAAATAAGCTTTCAAATTATCAATAGCCATTCCGCCGGACAATCTTTCCCATATATCTATAAATGATTGTTGTACAATATCTTCTGCGTCATCTATGTTTTCCGTATAACGCAAAGCATACATGGTGAGTGGACGATAATGGCATCGGAAAATTGTTTCAAATTCTGAGATGTCTGTCATTTTTTATTTAGAGTTTCGTTAGTTTGGATGCAAAAGTAAGAATACTTTTCAGTAAAACAAATGATCAGTGAGAATTGTGTTTTGTAAAATACCATATAAAAAAAGCAGAGAACCGGTAAATGATTCTCTGCTTTGTTCATATAATAAGGTAGTGTATTTTACATGGCAGTCTGCTTTGAAAGCAGTTTTTGAAGTTGGCCATTCAAGGTTTGGCACATGGTTCCATTTCCCATTGCATGATAACGTTTGATACGGTACTGCAACATCATAATCTTTTCATTTGAATTCTTTTTCATAATCTTCATCTTTTTTTGCTCTCCACGTTTTGAAGAGCGGGTTTTACATCTTGTTTTCTTTAATAACGTTGCAAAGATACAAAAAGTTCACGAAAATATGTTCTACAACATAAAAAATATGCTTTTGAGACTCTTTTCTCTCGAAAGAGTGTGTATGTCCGGATGAATATTACAAATATATTACATAACTTTGTGGCAGATCAATTACCTGAAATATGCTGAAACGAATTCCTCACACCTACACGATCATCTCTTCTGTGATATTACTTTGTGCTGTATTGTCTTGGATTATTCCTGCCGGAGAATATATGCGTCAGACGGTGGAGATCAATGGAGTGCCGCGTACCGTGATTGTCGACCACTCTTTTCATCCGGTAGAACAGGCTCCGCAGACTTGGCAGGTGTTCAGTGCTTTGCTGGATGGCTTTGAACGCCAGGCCGGCATCATCGCTTTTCTTTTAATCATGGGAGGAGCTTTTCAGATTATGAATAGCAGCCGGGCCATTGATGCCGGAATATTCTCTTTTTTAGGATTCACGAAAGGGCTCGAGAGGTATCGGTTTATTAAGATGCTGGGAGTCAATAATGTGGTAATCTCTTTGATTATCATATTGTTCAGCCTTTTTGGAGCAGTGTTCGGTATGAGTGAGGAAACGCTGGCATTCGTTATTATCATTGTGCCGTTGGCTATTTCTATGGGTTATGATTCTATTACGGGGCTTTGTATGGTTTATGTGGCGGCCCATGTAGGTTTTTCCGGTGCTGTACTCAATCCTTTTACGATAGGTATTGCTCAGGGACTTTCCGATTTACCCCTGTTCTCGGGCTTTGAATATCGTATGTTTTGCTGGGTGGTGCTCACTGTCCTACTTATAGCTTGTGTGCTCCGTTATGCCTCTGTCATTAAAAGGAATCCGGAGAAGTCGCCGATGTATCGTGCCGATGCTTATTGGAGAAAAAGAGGAGAAGGGATGTCGGAACAGATTGCTTATGCTACCACACGTTCGGCGTATATAGTCTATGTATTGGTATTGATGGCATTGGTTGTATTTTCTGTTTGTTATCCTCAAAGTACGTTTGTGTTAGGAGAATCGTCCGTCAGTTGGTATGCTGTTCCTTTTCTTACTGTGTTGTATGCTGTTTTCGGTTGGTTAGGGTTGCGTAAATCCAATCATTTTTTTATTCTTGTCCTGCTTGCTTTTACTATTCTGTATTTGATTGTCGGTGTAATGGGGCATGGTTGGTATCTGCCCGAGATTTCCGCTATCTTTTTGGCGATGGGGATACTTTCCGGTTTTGCCAACAGCGAACAGACGGATACGATTATCAAGCAGTTTCTGGACGGGGCAAAGGATATGCTTTCGGCTGCCATAGTAGTCGGCCTTGCCGGTGGGATTATTCAAATATTACAAGACGGTCGTATTATCGATCCTATTCTTCATTCGCTCGCTTCGTTGATGGGAGAGGCCGGGAGATTTGTTTCGTTGGGGGTAATGTATTTCATACAGACATTGATAAATCTGATTATACCTTCCGGTTCCGCCAAAGCGGCATTGACCATGCCTATCATGGCGCCATTCTCCGATGTAATCGGCCTTTCGCGGCAAGCTACGGTGATGGCCTATCAGTTTGGAGATGGCTTTACGAATATGATAACACCTACTTCCGCCGTGCTGATGGGGGCATTGGGAATAGCCCGCATACCTTATGAAATATGGGTGAAATGGTTCTGGAAATTGTTATTACTGTTTATTATATTGGGGTTGGTATTGTTGATCCCTACCGTACTGTTCCCTTTGAATGGATTTTGATTATACCTTATTTTATATTGAATCGTATGAAAACATCGGGTCGTTATTTTCTATATTCACTATTGTTTTTTATGTTTCTTTCGTGTACGGAAGAGCATTTTTTGAAGGACGAGGCTTATCGTAACCAAGTACAGGCTGACTTTGCAATGAAGCAGTTGCAACTTCCATACGGCGATCTGTTCGGTGTTTTCCGGGATTCCACGCTTACTGCCGTAGAGCGTGAAGCATTGATGTTCCTTTATGCCTATATGCCTATTGGTGATATTACCGACTATTCGGGAGATTATTATTTGGAGAATATACGTCTGACTGAGCAGGCACAGCGTGAGATGCCTTGGGGAAAAACGATTCCCGAAGATGTATTCCGGCATTTTGTACTTCCAATCCGGGTGAATAATGAGAATCTGGATGATTCCCGCCGGGTATTTTATAATGAATTGAAGGAGCGTGTCAAGTATCTTTCCATGCGGGATGCCATTCTGGAGGTAAATCACTGGTGTCATGAAAAGGTGGTTTACCGTCCGAGCGATGCTCGTACCAGCTCGCCGCTTGCTTCCGTTAAGACGGCTTATGGCCGTTGTGGTGAGGAGTCTACCTTTACCGTTGCCGCCCTTCGTTCTGTAGGTATTCCTGCCCGTCAGGTATATACTCCCCGTTGGGCACATACCGATGACAATCATGCTTGGGTAGAAGCTTGGGCAGATGGCAAATGGTATTTCTTTGGAGCTTGTGAGCCGGAGCCGGTATTGAATTTAGGATGGTTTAATGCCCCTGCGAGTCGTGGTATGTTGATGCATACTAAAGTCTTTGGACGTTATAAAGGTGCGGAAGAAATCATGTATGAAACTCCCAATTATACAGAAATCAATGTCATAGAAAACTATGCTCCTACGGCGAAAGCGGTTATCACGGTTGCCGATGCGGGTGGTAATCCTGTGGAGGGGGCGAAAGTGGAGTTTAAAGTGTATAACTATGCCGAGTTTTATTCCGTAGCAACGAAGTATACCGATATTTCCGGACAGGCTTCATTGACGGCTGGAAAGGGAGATATGCTGGTGTGGGCTTCTAAGGGAGAGGTTTTCGGTTTTGGCAAGTTGTCTTTTGGAAAAGAAAAAGAACTGACACTTGTATTGGATAAGAAACCGGGCGATGTGTATTCGTTGGACTTGGATATTGTTCCTCCTGCCGAAGAAATCCGATTGCCCGAAGTGACTCCGGAGCAACGTGCCGAAAACAATCGTCGTATGGCACAGGAAGACTCTATCCGCAATGCCTACGTTTCTACTTTTATCACTGAAGCAGAGGCCGGAGCTTTTGCCCGGGAATATGCCATGAATCCCCAGACGGTTATCCGGTTGTTGCTTGCGTCGAGAGGCAATTACCGGACTTTGACCGATTTCCTCACAGTTGCTGCCAAAGAGGGAAAGGCTGATCTTGCCCTTAGACTGCTTGGTGTTATCTCTGACAAAGATTTACGTGATATATCTCTGGAAGTATTGTTGGATCATTTTCATTATTCTACAGTTGCTTCTGGTGGAGATTATTACTATTCGTCTGTTCTCAATCCACGCGTGGGCAATGAGATGCTGACTCCGTATAAGCAGTTTTTTCAAGAGGCAGTGCCGGCTGCCGATGCAGAAAGCTATCGTAAGAATCCGCAATTGTTGGTAGCCTGGTGCAAAAAAAATATTGGTATTGACAATGAGTTGAACTCGCAACGCATTCCCATGTCTCCTGTTGGTGTATGGAGAGCTTCCGTAGCTGACGAGAGATCCAGGGATATCTTTTTTGTGGCTTTGGCACGTGCTTTGGGCATTCCTGCCTGGATAGATGAGGTGACAGGGAAGGTTCAATATCAGGATTTGACTGACGGGCGGTTGAAAAATGGCAAGACATACGATGTGGATTTCGAAGCAACAGAGCAACTTTGGGCACCTTCGGCGATTGTAAGGGCCAATTATCGTCCTATCCGTTCGCTTGACAATCCTAAATACTATTCTCATTTTACGTTGTCCCGGTTTGAAGAGGGGACTTTCCGCTTATTGAATTATGATGAAGGTACTACCTCCTGGGAACAATTATTGAAAAATGGCACACGGCTGGATACCGGTTATTATATGCTTACCACCGGAACGCGTCTGGCTAATGGGGGTGTACTTGCCAATCTTTCTTTTTTTAATGTAGAAAAAGATCATAATGCTACGGTGGATTTGGTTATGCGTGAGAGTGAAACCCAAGTACAGGTAATTGGTAGTTTTAATTCAGAGTCACTTTTTCGTCCGGTAGGCGATCACAATCAGATGCAAAGTATTCTGCAAGCTTGTGGTCGTGGCTATTTTGTAGTGGGTATACTGTCTGCCGGACAGGAACCTACCAATCATGCTTTAAAAGATATGGCAGCGTTGGGCAAGGATTTTGAGAAATGGGGACGTAAGATAGTATTGCTTTTCCCGGATGAAAAACAATACAAGAAGTTTCAGCCGACGGAATTTCCGGGATTGCCTTCCACTATAATCTATGGCATAGATGCAGATGGCAATATTCAGAAGCAGATAACGGAATCGATGAAATTATCAAGTTCCGCAGCGCTTCCGGTATTTATCATTGCCGATACTTTCAACAGGGTGGTTTTTGTATCCCAAGGATATACAATCGGTCTGGGCGAACAGTTGATGAAAGTTGTGTATGGCTTGTGAGGGTATAAAGTGTAGTTCTTTATATGGAGTGATTCCCTCTTATCGCCAATCATTTATCGCCAATTCTGCAATCGTATTTCTGACTCTTTCTGCTGTTGTTATCTGACGGGAATATTCATCGATTTGTACGGTTCCTCCCATAGAGACGGTGGGGTTACGATATTGCATCTCGCTTATTCTTTTTTCTCTTGCCGAGAAATGGAATTCTTCGATACCTGTTTGCGAAGCGATATGAGCAATGTTTTCTTCGTTTACTCCGCAGCCGGCCAACAGAATGATTCTTCCGTCAGCTTGTGCATGGAGTTCTTTTAGTAAAGGGATACCGGCTTTTGCTGTTGCCTGTTGGCCGGAAGTCAATATCCGGTCGCATCCTAAGTCTATAATTTCTTCCATTGCTTTTTGTGGATTGCGACAGACGTCGAATGCACGGTGAAAAGTTACAGACAATCCTTCGGCGGTTTTCATCAGCTCTTTCATTACCGGCATGTTTATGTCTCCCGTTGCCGTGAGACATCCCAAAACAACTCCGTCAACTCCCGTTTTACGAGCCATTTCTATGTCTGCTGACATTGTTTTTATTTCGATAGGTGAATATAAAAAGTCACCTCCCCGAGGGCGAATAATCACATGGAGTTTTATATCAAGAACTTCTCTTGCAACGGCTATTTCTCCATAAGACGGAGTGGTACCTCCTTCCGGTATGCCTGCGCATAGCTCTACACGGTCGGCTCCCCCTGCTTGTGCGGCAAGACAACTTTCTATTGAGTTGGCACATATCTCAAACTGGTATTTGCTCATCCTATAAAACGGTATTAAAAAAGGGCGAATTGCTTCGCCCCTTATCTTGATGATTTTTCTTCTTGATCTTATTATTTAGCAAAGCTTACTGCACGTGTTTCACGGATTACGGTAATCTTCACCTGGCCCGGATAAGTCATTTCATCCTGTATCTTTTGAGCGATTTCGCCCGACAGGCTTTCCGTTTGCTTATCATCTATCTTGTCTGCACCTACGATAACGCGCAACTCACGTCCGGCTTGGATGGCATAAGTTTTTGTTACGCCCGGATAAGACATGGCCAACTGCTCCAGATCGTTCAGACGCTTGATATACGCTTCTACGATTTCGCGGCGTGCTCCCGGACGTGCTCCGGAGATAGCATCACATACCTGTACGATAGGAGCGAGAAGACTTGTCATTTCCGTTTCGTCATGGTGGGCACCGATGGCATTGCAGATATCCGGCTTTTCTTTGAATTTCTCTGCCAGCTTCATACCCAATAATGCGTGTGGCAATTCCGGTTCCTCATCAGGCACTTTACCAATATCGTGCAACAGTCCGGCGCGTTTTGCCTTTTTCGGATTCAAACCTAATTCCGATGCCATCACAGCACAGAGATTGGCCGTTTCGCGAGCATGTTGCAACAGGTTCTGACCATAGGAAGAGCGGTATTTCATCTTACCGATGATACGAATCAGTTCCGGATGCAATCCGTGAATGCCCAAGTCGATGGTAGTACGTTTACCGGTTTCTATGATTTCTTCTTCTACTTGTTTGCGCACTTTGGCTACCACTTCCTCAATACGTGCCGGGTGAATACGTCCGTCTGTTACCAATTGATGCAGGGCCAGACGAGCCACTTCGCGACGTACAGGATCGAATGCGGAAAGAACGATTGCTTCCGGAGTATCGTCTACAACGATTTCTACACCGGTAGCCGCTTCCAGAGCACGGATATTACGGCCTTCACGACCGATGATGCGTCCTTTGATTTCGTCGGACTCAATGTGGAATACGGTTACGGAATTTTCAATAGCTGTCTCTGTCGCTACTCTTTGGATCGATTGTATTACGATTCGTTTGGCTTCTTTGCTGGCCGTCAGTTTCGCATCGTCCATGATATCGTTGATGTACGACTGTGCCTGTGTCTTGGCTTCCTCTTTCAATGATTCTACCAGGCGTTCTTTCGCTTCTTCGGCAGATAAACCGGAGATTGTTTCCAGTTTTTCTATCTCCTGCTGTTGCAGTTTGTCCAGTTCTTCTTTCTTTCTGTCAACGATTCCCAATTGGGCTTCAAGATTTTCTCTTACGGCATCAGCTTCCGCCTTTTTGCGTTGAATCTCTTCCTGGCGCTGGCTTAATACCATTTCGCGTTGTTTCAGTTTGTTTTCAGCTTGCTGAATTTTCTGGTTACGCTGGGCTACCTCTTTTTCCAGATCTGCTTTCTTATTGAGGAATTTTTCCTTAACCTCCAGCAATTTGTTTTTCTTGATTACTTCTGCTTCTGTCTCCGCTTCTTTGAGGATATTGTCGTATCTGGCTTTCAGTCCGTATTTAAATAATACGTATGACAATATGCCACCTACGATGAAGCAAGCAATGGGTGCTACTATTGTTACTAACATTGTAATTTAATTTAAGTATAAATAAAAACGCACCGCCAAATATGCGGAAAAACCTCCTTCCGTATATTTTGCAGTGCGTGGATTTTCTATTCCCCACCGACAAAAGCAATGATTCTACTCCTTTTTGAAGTGTTCTTCAAGTGTTTTCGTCAGTTCTGTTATTTTTTCGGTATAAGGTGTCGTGTCGTTACGTTGTTTTTCGAGCAAACTTTCCAATGAAAAGCGATAAGCGATCATTGTCATAATCCTTTCTTTCTCTACGTTAGGCCACTTCTCCCTATATTCTTTTAAAATATCGTTTACCTGCTGTGCGGCCTTTCTTACTATCTCCTCATCCTCCGGTTTGATCCAGACCGGATAAGTAGCATCGGCCATCGACAGATTTATTTTCCATTTATCGTCCATACATCTCCATTATTTATTCATTTAATAAAGCGATGCACTTATCGACTTCACGCACTAATTTAGACAATCGCAGCTTTGTCTCTTTTACATCGCTGCCGTTAAGGCTGATTGTCGTTGCTGTTTTTAGGTTTGTGTAGCTTGTTTCCAGTTCTTTGTACTCAGCCAATACCTTTTCGTTTTGTTCCTTCTCTGCTTTGAGAAGTTCCTTAAGTTCAGCATTTTCACGCTTTAATTCATCGTGAAGATAGATTAAATGCCGTAGTCTTGCTTCAAAGGTACTTAATAGCTTTTTTTCTTCTTCTGTCATTACTACACCAAAATTGTACACAAAAATACGATTAAGTTTGGTATTACAAAAACTTTGCAGCAGAAATTGCGTGTTTTACTTGAAAATTGCTATTGAAGGAATAGATGAGAACATTATTAAGCTGGAATGAAGGATATACTTTTAAATTGTATTCCTCTAATTTCTTTATGTTGATCACACTCTTATAATTGGCGATGAAAACATCCGGATGTTTTAGGTAACAACATCCGGATGTAGTGGTGGACAACATCCGGGTGTTTTGATGGACAACATCCGGATGTTTTGATAGCCTGATTCTGATTGGATGTATGTATCTGTTTGATATATAGTGATTTTGATGTATATATCTTTATGTTCCAAAGATATACTTTTATTTCTTATTATTTACCATAATTGGGCCTGTATAGCATAACGGGTTATTTGATGGCATAAAATAATTTATAATATAATTTGGTTTATAAAATAAACTACTTATCTTTGCCACGGATTCGAATTTCTGATAATACATTTAACAACAAATAAATACGTGTCATGGAAGATAAAAAATTAAATGAGCAAGAGAGCCTGGAACTTATTGCCCGGATGATTCGAAACAGCAAAAGGAATGTGAGGGAGAATGCCGGAGGCCCTGCTTTGATTGGGGGATACGCTACGGTTTTAACTTCTCTGTTGGTTTATGCAGGCTGGATGTTGACACATCAGTATTATAGTATGTATGGTTGGTTTTTGATACCTGTGTTTGGAGGAATAGGTACGTTTTTGTTTGGCAGGCATGAAAAGCCGGTACTGATTAAGACTTATTTGGATCGTGTCATATTTGAAAACGGACTGGACATAAAAATCAAATAATTATGAAAGAGACTTCAACACGTTTCGGACGTTTTTGCACTTCCTGGAAATTCTTTTTAGTGCTGATAGCTTTACAATTTGTATTGATGCCGATGGCAACGAAAGGTTTCCGTTTTGAAGAGGCCGGACAGATTGTCTTTACTACATTGGGGCATGCATTGATCAACCGATTCTATCCTTATTCATTTGTTTTTCAGTGGATGGCGCTTGCGCTGATTGTTGCCCTGTTGTTTTTTCGTGACAGGATCGGCCGGTTCTTTTCCGCTTATGTGGGATGTTGCTATCTGCTGTATGCAATCATCCAAAGTATTGCTGTAACCAATAAATATGGTGTCAGCGTAGTGACGGTCAATCTGGTGATGATGCTGTTTGTGGCCTTTGTCTGGTTTCGTGATTCTTGGAAAGGAGAGAATAAGTACACATTTTCGAATTTGAACTGGAAAACAGCTTGGTTGGTTCCCGTTGCATTTTTCTGTTTGTGGTTTCCGATGAATCTACAGAATGCGAAACCTGATTTCAATCCCGCTTATCTGTTTTCCGGTTTTGCATCACTTGCTTTTTGCCCAATGACACCCGTGTTTCTGATATTGCTTACCTTGTGCCGTCCCACTATAAACATGGTAACCTACCGGGTCACTGCTATGGTAGGGTTAATTATCGGTATCTATAATATGGGGCAGTTTGCCAATCCCACCGGATTTTATTTAGGAATATATCATTTACCTTTGCTGCTGATCTCTTTGTATGCATTGTTGAGTAGCAGACAATTAAAATAATAATGAGAACATGGAAAATAAGAAATTGAATGAACAAGAAAGTCTGGCATTGATTACCCAGATGATTCAGAATAGTAAAAAAGGGTTGGTTGTAGGAAGCGGTAATAGTTTTCTATTTTGGGGATATTTGACTCTTGCCGTCTCCATAGCAATTTTCCTATTACTTTATATTACCGGAAATCAGAGCTGGTTCTGGTTGGGGATTGTGATTCCGGTGATAGGATGTCTGTATACTTATTGGGTTTCCCGGCGGAATGGTAAGAAAACGATGAGTTATGTCGATAAAGTGATTTCGAATGTTTGGCAAATAGTAGGAGGGACTTGTGCTATCATTGCCCTTTTGGCCTTGAATTATGGAAATAATATTGCTATATTGCCGTTGCTTCTGTTGGTGTTATCCGTGGGTGCAGGAATAACAGGATCTGTTATCCAAGAGAAATCGTTTTATAACTGCTCCGCTTTTGGAATCGCTATTTCGTTAGGGATGCTTTTCAATATCAATTCAATTGTGGAAGGACCTTTACGACAGGTTTTTGCTTTTGCCCTTGCCATTACAGTCGTAATGATTATTCCGGGACATATGGTTAATCGTAAAGCAAAGAGAAGCAATGTTTAAAGAACTGAATCCGTTACTCCATTCCGAACTTCGCCTGGCGGTGATGTCGTTGCTTATTTCTGTTGAGGAAGCGGACTTTGTCTATATTCGTCAGCAGACGGGGGCTACAGCCGGAAACTTGAGTGTACAGATCGATAAACTGAACAAAGCCGGTTATGTGGAGATAACGAAAACATTTAAAGGAAAAATGCCTTGTACGATCTGTAAGATTACCCCACAGGGAGTGGATGCGTTTGAAGAATACGTGGAAGCGCTGAAAAGTTATATTATAAAATAAACACACTGAGGAGGAATTAGTATCCGTCATAAGTGTCACTTTTCTTATATTTGTATATCATTATGAGTTATGTCATATGCGAACGGAAGGTTATAAAGGAGATAAAAGTAAATACGAAATTATAGAATATAGCTACAATAATATATCAAATGTAGATAAATGTTTATTGGATGATTTGTTGCATAGTGTTTGGAACGATATCGACACAACGGAAATTCATCCTCAAGAAATGGATGCCCGGTCGTTTTGTGCAGTGGCAAATAATATGTTGATAGGATATGTTGGAGTGATAATGTGGAATATCCGTGTACGGGATAAAATGTTTAATATGTGCGGATTGAGTTGTGTTTGTACACGCCCGTCATATAGAAAAAACGGGGTCGGTTCCGGTTTGGTAAAGAAAGCTACCAAATGGATTATGCAAAACGATAATTTTGATGTAGGTTTGTTCACCTGTTCACAAGAGAATGCTTCCTTTTATGAAAAAGTAGGTTTCTGGCAGAGAAGCCCCGGTTTGATTTTGAAAGAAAGCGATAGGAAAGGAGCATATAAGAGTGATATTATGGGATTGAATGTATTCAAACTGTTGGTTTCACATAAAGCTCGACTATATGCAAACTATTTCGAGAATGGAATTATTACCTTGAACTTCCCTAAAGGAAAGTTTATATAAACAGTTTTAACTGTCCCAAAGTAAACCGTGTTTTTTGAATATATATTCAGTAACTTTAATGGGATTCATAAATTGTTCCATCCTTAGTTTGTTCCACGATGTCATACATCGTTTTGTAAGAACTGTTTGCACTCATAAACCTACAATTTTACCATAAAAATATCTCTTTTTGGGGTATTCTATTATCCTTGTAGAATTTATTTTCCACGTATTTTTGATTTTATTGAAGATCCCGTTTGAGGTTGTCTTTATAAAGAGGATTAATTTCATTATCTTTGTGGAAAGAATGGGTTGTATTGCTGGATATAAAATTGGATATGAGTAGATTTGAGACAATAGAGTGAAATATCTTGGAATGTCAAGAGTTGATATATGAACTTATAAAATAACAAATGATTTTATGTTGAAAATATTAGTAACCTACGCTGTACAAGGCGAATTCGCAGAGATTAAGTGGCCCGATGCAGAAGTGTATTATGTACGTACCGGCATCGGCAAAGTAAAAGCAGCTTTTCATTTGGCGGAAGCTATCCGTCAGGTGGAACCGGATATTGTAATAAATATGGGGACGGCAGGGACGATTCATCATAAGGTAGGCGATATTTTTGTTTGCCGTCATTTTATTGACCGTGATATGCAGAAGTTGGCAGGACTCGGATTAAGCTATCAGTTGGATACTTCTGCGTTGCTTGAACAGAAAGGGTTCTGTAAGCATTGGACGGAGTCGGCTACCTGTAATACCGGAGATAGTTTTCTTACAGAGTTGACTGATATAGAGGGAGATGTGGTAGATATGGAAGCATATGCACAGGCTTTCGTATGTAATTCTAAAGAGATTCCTTTTATTTCGGTAAAATATGTTTCTGATGTGATCGGTCAGAATTCTGTGAAGCATTGGGAAGATAAATTGGCTGATGCCCGTACCGGGTTGTCTCACTTTTTCAATGTTTTGAAGGAAAGTATATGATAAGTGACTCCTACTGCAATCAGAAAAAGGAGTATCTTGACCCATACTAAAGGGACGAGAAAGAATATGCAATAGAGCATGGTGCCCCACATGAGCACTAACGAGATGACTTTGGCACGCAAGGGGATCGCCTTATTTTCGCGAAAGTTACGGATATAAGGGCCGAGATGTTTCTGATTCAGTAACCATTGATACAAGCGGGGCGACCCTTTGAAATAGAGCGCAGCCGTCAGCAGCAGGAAAGGGGTGGTAGGCAATAATGGCAGAAAGATGCCTAAAATACCTAATGCCAGCGAAACGGTTCCTAAAATGATACAGATGGTTTTCATGCTGCAAATGTAGAAAAAATAACGAGGTTTGCAGAATGAAAATCTGAATTTGTATTAACTTTGCCCCTGCATCGAGGTGACATTAGATGCAGGGACTTTTTTTAATATATATGACGATGTATACAGTAATAAAACGCCTCGAGGTATCGGCTGCGCATAGCCTGAACCTCTCTTATCGCAGTAAATGTGAGAATCTGCACGGTCACAATTGGATTATCACGGTGTACTGCCGTTCTGCAGAACTCAATGCCGACGGAATGGTAGTGGATTTCAGCCTGATCAAAAAAGCGGTGAAAGAAAGATTGGACCACCGCAATCTGAATGAAGTACTTCCTTTTAATCCTACTGCCGAAAATATAGCCCGTTGGGTTTGTGAACAAGTGCCTCATTGCTTCAAAGTGGAAGTGCAGGAATCCGAGTCAAATACGGCTGTCTATGAGAAAGATTAACGAAATTTTTTATAGTTTACAAGGAGAGGGGTATCACACAGGTACTCCTGCTGTTTTTGTCCGTTTTTCGGGGTGTAACTTGAAGTGTGGCTTTTGTGATACCCGCCATGAAGAGGGGGTGATGATGACGGATGAGGAGATTATAGCCGAGGTAAAGAAATACCCGGCTGTAATGGTGATACTTACGGGTGGCGAACCTTCCTTGTGGATTGACGATCACTTGATCGGTCTTTTGCATCAGGCCGGGAAATATGTTTGTATCGAGACGAATGGTACCCGCCCTCTGCCGGCGGCTATCGATTGGATAACCTGTTCGCCCAAGCAAGGTGTAAAATTGGGTTTAAACAGAATGGATGAAGTGAAAGTAGTGTACGAAGGACAAAATATTGACGTTTATGAGTTACTTCCCGCCGAACATTTTTTCCTCCAGCCTTGTTCTTGTAATAACACCGCAGCAACGGTGGATTGCGTGATGCGACACCCCAAATGGAGACTAAGCCTGCAAACGCACAAACTGATAAATATTTTGTAATAGTTACGGGCTGCTGCCGGCTATATGGTATTCTTTCGGAAGGATGCCCGTAGTTCGTAACTCGTAGCTTATAATTATTGATTATGAAAGTAGGTTTATTTATTCCTTGCTACATCAATGCCATCTATCCCAATGTGGGGGTGGCATCGTATAAACTTTTGAAAAGTTTAGGTGTGGATGTAGATTATCCCCTGGATCAAACTTGTTGTGGACAGCCTATGGCAAATGCCGGTTTTGAAGGCGAAGCTTTAAAACTCGCTCTACGGTTCGATGATCTGTTCAAGCAGTATGATTACATTGTTGGGCCTTCGGGTAGTTGTGTGGCATTTGTCAAACTGAATCATCCGGGTATCCTTGCCAAAGAAGGACATTTGTGCGAAAGTGCCGGTAAGATTTATGATCTCTGCGATTTTATTCATGATGTGATAAAGCCAGAAAGGCTGGAAGCCCGTTTTCCGCATAAAGTGAGCATCCACAATAGCTGTCATGGCGTACGTGAACTTTTCCTGTCTGCTCCGAGTGAACTGAATATTCCTTATTTTAATAAACTGCGCGACCTGCTTCAATTGGTCGATGGTATTGAAATTTTTGAACCGAGTCATATAGACGAATGTTGCGGTTTCGGCGGTATGTTCGCCGTCGAAGAGCAGGCGGTCTCTGTCTGTATGGGCCGTGATAAAATAAGGCATCATATGGAAACCGGGGCCGAATATATCACCGGGGCCGACAGTTCCTGTCTGATGCATATGCAAGGCATCATCGAGCGTGAGAAACTGCCTATCAGAATTGTTCATATAGTAGAAATCTTAGCATCACAATTATGAGTACCAAGCATGCAAAGGCTGCCGGGAAGTTCTTAGAGAACCCTGTGATGGCGGCATGGCACAACGAAACCCTTTGGATGGTTCGTGCCAAAAGAGATAAGATGAGTAAGGAGGTTCCCGAATGGGAGGATCTGCGTGAGAAGGCATGTGAACTGAAACTTTATTCCAATAGCCATCTCGATGAACTTCTGGTAGAGTTTGAGAAGAATGCGACTGCCAATGGCGCCATAGTGCACTGGGCAAAGGATGCCGATGAATATTGTGCCATTGTCTATGAGATTCTGAACAGTCACGGGGTGAAGCGTTTCGTTAAAAGCAAGTCTATGCTTGCCGAAGAGTGCGGGTTGAACCCGTTTCTGATAGAAAGAGGGATCGATGTGGTGGAATCCGATTTAGGTGAGCGTATTTTGCAGTTGATGCACTTGCCGCCCAGTCATATCGTGCTGCCTGCCATTCATATTAAGCGTGAGCAAGTGGGAGAGCTTTTCGAAAAAGAGATGGGTACGGAGAAAGGGAATTCTGATCCTACTTATCTGACGCATGCCGCCCGTAAGAATCTGAGAAATATCTTTCTGAATGCGGAAGCTGCCATGACAGGAGCAAACTTTGCCGTAGCGTCTACCGGGGATATAGTGGTGTGTACCAACGAAGGGAATGCGGATATGGGAACTTCCTGTCCTACCTTGAATATTGCCGCTTTCGGCCTTGAAAAGATTGTTCCCGATATGGATGCATTGGGGGTATTTACCCGGCTACTGGCCCGTTCGGCTACGGGACAGCCTGTTACGACTTATACCTCCCACTATCGCAAACCGCGTGAAGGGGGCGAATATCATATCATTATCGTAGATAACGGGCGGAGCGAGATACTTGCCCATCCCGATCATATCAAGACTTTGAATTGCATCCGCTGTGGCGCCTGTATGAATACTTGTCCGGTCTATCGCCGTAGTGGTGGTTATTCATATACTTATTTCATTCCCGGCCCTATCGGTATAAATTTAGGTATGGCGCACGATCCGGAAAAGTATTACGATAATCTTTCTGCCTGTTCGCTTTGTCTGTCTTGTTCCGATGTATGTCCGGCGAAAGTCGATCTGGCAGAGCAAATTTATAAATGGCGTCAGGTATTGGATAAGATAGGAAAAGCTGATACCGGGAAAAAAATAATGTCCGGTGGTATGGAAATATTGATGGATCATCCTGTTTGGTTCAATGCGGCTTTGTGGGCAGCACCATTGGTGAATCATTTGCCGCGTTTTATCAAGTACAATGATCTGGATGCCTGGGGAAAGGGACGTGAATTGCCGAAGTTTGCCGGTGAATCGTTCAATGAAATGTGGAAGAAGAATAAGGTACAGGGAAAGGAGGAAACGAAATGAGTAGTCGGGAAGAAATATTGGCTAATATCCGTAAGAATACGCAAAAGCGTTTTGATTATCCGGAATGGGAGATAAAGACGACTACCTATCCTGATGTTATAGAGAAGTTTTGTGAGGTAAGTCGCGCGGTAGGCGGTGAGGCTGTGTTATTGGGTAAGGGGGAGGATATAAATGCGGTCATTCGCCGTACTTATCCGGATGCCGGTCGAATAGCTTCGAATCTGAATGAAATAACATGTGCTACATTCAATCCGGATGAATTGGACCGTGCACAGGATTTGAACGGTACGGATATAGCTGTGGTGGCCGGAGAAATCGGTGTTGCGGAGAATGGTGCTGTCTGGATTCCTCAAACGGTGAAGTATAAAGCTCTCTATTTTATAGCAGAGAAATTAGTGATTATTCTTGATCGTAACCGGATTGTCAGTAATATGCATGAAGCTTATGAGGAAATGAAAAAAGAGAAATATCAATTTGGTACGTTTATCTCCGGTCCGTCAAAGACTGCCGATATCGAACAGGCTTTGGTTATGGGAGCACACGGGGCGAGGGATGTGCTGGTAATTTTAAAATGATAAATAATGTGTCAATGTGCCAATATGCCAATTTGCCAATTAAATGATACATCAATTGGCCAATATGCCAATTAAATAATAGCGCAGCCAATTGGCATATTGGCACATTGACACATTATTTAATTGGCAAATTATTAATATTATGTATGCAAATAAAGTAAAGAAAGTTGTAGCAGTTCATGATCTTTCAGGGGTAGGCCGGGTTTCGCTTACGGTAGTTATTCCCATTCTTTCATCAATGGGTTTTCAAGTTTGTCCGTTGCCTACGGCGGTGTTATCCAGTCATACACAGTATCCCAATTTTTCGTTTTTGGATTTAACCGATGAAATGCCAAAGATTATTTCCGAATGGAAGAAACTTGGTGTACAATTCGATGCATTCTATACCGGCTACCTTGGTTCTCCACTCCAGATACAGATTGTTACTGATTTTATAGATGATTTCCGGCAGTCGGAAAGCCTTGTCGTGGTAGATCCGGTTTTGGGTGACAACGGCAAGCTATATGCCAATTTTCATGATTCGATGATCAAGGAGATGCGGCAACTGGTAACGAAAGCCGATGTGATCACTCCCAATCTCACCGAACTATTTTACTTGCTGGATCTGCCTTATAAAGAGCAAAATACCGATGAAGAGTTGAAATCCTACCTTCGTCAACTTTCTGATAAAGGGCCGGAAGTGGTGATTATAACCAGTGTTCCTGTATTGAATGACATTCATAAGACATCTGTATACGCCTATAATCGTACCGGCAATCGCTTTTGGAAAGTAACTTGTCCTTATCTGCCTGCTCATTATCCCGGAACCGGGGATACTTTTACAAGTGTAATCACCGGGGCTTTGTTGCAAGGTGACAGCCTTCCTATTGCACTCGACCGTGCTACACAGTTTATTTTACAAGGAATTCGCGCTACTTTCGGTTATGAGTATGATAACCGTGAAGGTATTCTTTTGGAGAAAGTGCTGCATAATCTCGATATGCCTATTCAGAGTAGCAGTTATGAGCTTATCTGATCATAGTTATTTTTTGCCGGGATGCATTTGTTCTTAAAAATAAACCTTTTTGTTTCTATATCAGTCTTTTTAATGACAGGTATTCTGTTGGAAAAGTCAGATATAGAGAATCGTATGCATAAAATGATGTAATAAAATGCATTTCGTTTCGCATATTTTAGCCTGATCCGGATAAATATGTATTTATCTTTGCATGTAAATCTGTTTATCATTACGAAATAGATTCGGTTCCTCTACGAGTTTCTCTCTGTTGCTCGTAGAGGAACGATAAAAGACTCGTAAAGGAACCGAAAGATTACCTTAGAAGAACGAGAGATTCGCTATCAGACTCTTGATTTTATACTCATTGCTGTTTGACTTCTGACCATTTGTAAATAGAATAAAAACGTAAATATAGGATATTTAAGAATAAATTGTCCGGTAAAAGCAAAGGATGCAAGCATGTTGCATCAAAATATACTATATTATGAGCTATTTGATTAACGCAAAGTGGGAATGAAGGCGGCTTTTGTAATTGGCACTGTTACCGTTTGCAAATAAGCCCGATAGTCATACTTAAGAATATCATTTTGACATTTTGATACAGTTCTCGTTTCTTACCCACGCCACAAGTTTCTGCGGCATGGGGCATTTTATTCTTCTTTTCTTATTCAGCTAATCCTTTGCTAATCCTTCGGCTGTCTCTGCTAATCTGATAAACTCTCTTCTGTATCCCTTTTCGTCATTGTCAAGCGATGTTTTAGCCAGGGATATTACTTTATCATAAGTGGCGTCTCCTTTAAAGTCAGAATCACGCAATAGCTGTCCGAACATGGCAACAGCAGAAGCAAAGCGGAAGTCCGAAGATACTTTTTCTTTTTTATCATCGATAAGGGGTTGTTCGATTTTCTTGCTGGTATTTCCGTCCGGTGCTTTGTAGCGCAGTTTTACAGTGAGGAGTTCTTTTGAATTGTTTGTCACAGCAGGAGCCGGTTTTGTCTTTTGATATTTTAAATCGTCCACTTTACCCGTAAAATCGCTTTTGATTCCTGCGGGTACTACCTCATAGAAAGCCGTTACTGTGTGTCCTGCTCCCATTTCACCTGCATCTTTGGCATCATTGTTGAAATCTTCGTCTTTCAGCAAACGACTTTCGTAGCCGATGAGCCGATATGCCTGTACTTGCGACGGATTAAATTCTATTTGTAATTTTACGTCTTTGGCCACTGTGTGCATCGTAGCTCCGAATTCATTGACTAATACTCTGTTGGCTTCCTGCAAATTGTCAATGTATGCGTGGTTCCCGTTTCCCTTTTCTGCGAGGACCTGCATTTTACTGTCTTTATAGTTTCCCATTCCATAACCTAATACAGTCAGAAAAACACCGCTCTTTCTCTCCTGTTCGATGAGTTTTTCCAGTCCCTCATCCGAAGACACTCCGACATTGAAATCTCCATCCGTACAAAGGATGATACGGTTGTTTCCTCCTTTTACAAAGTTCTGCTTTGCCATCTTATAAGCCAGTTTGATACCTGCACCACCGGCGGTAGAACCTCCTGCGGTCAGCTCATCGATAGCTTCACGGATTTTCTGTTTATCGCTTCCGCTGGTGGAGGGCAATTTTTCTCCTGCCGAACCGGAGTATACGACAATCGCTACTCTGTCTTCATCACGCAGATTGTTTACCAGTAATTTGAGAGAAGACTGGACCAATCCCAGACGTTGAGGACCGTACATCGAACCGGAAACATCAATTAGAAAAACTAAATTGGATACCGGAAGCTTGTCTGTCGGAATTTCCTTTGCTTTCAATCCGATACGGACCAACCGGTGTTTTACATTCCATGGACAGGCACCTACTTCAGTAGTGATTTTCACTGGATCATTTCCGGTAGGTTGAGGGTAGTCGTATGAGAAATAGTTTATTAATTCTTCCGTACGGATCGCATCCGCAGGGGGAAGTTCACCTTTATTAATATAGCGGCGCATGTTACTGTAAGAAGCGGCATCTACGTCAATTGAGAATGTAGACAGGGGGCTTTCGCTTACGGTCTTAAAATTATTTTCTGCAATCTCCTTATACTCTTCTGCATTCATGCCATCGGCATACATTCTGCTTGCCATGATGCCGGGAGTAACATGCCCCACTGTACCGCATAAGCTTACCATTTTCTGTGTACCATAGCCCACTACGACACATTCTTCCAAAACCTGACTACTTGTTTTTAAACGAATATTCAGGCGCTCGGACTTAACCTCCGCTTCTTGCTTTTCGTAACCGATATAAGAAAATACTAATTTTTCACCTTTGTCGGCGCGAATCGTATATTCGCCGTCCACATTGGTTATAGTACTGCGAGTAGTCCCCTTTACCTGCACTGTGCAACCTATAATACCGGAACCGTCTGCGGCATCAGTTACTTTACCTTTTACTATGAATGTTTCTGCATTCACGTTTCCCAAAGAAATAATTGCTACCAGCAATCCGAACATCGTAGCTCTTAATCGATTTGTTTTCATACCTTATTTAAATTAAATGTGATACATAAATCCTATCTTTTATTCTATAGATGCAGTTTTGAACAGGATTCCATAAAGGGGTTCTTATTTTTTTCATGTTAATTTAGGAAAGGATATTTATCTTTTTTTTAACCATAGAATTGTCCATGTTTATAGTATATTTCTCCATTGTGTGCTCATGTGTCTTTGCCTAATTTTGCATGTATTAAATTATTAATTACTATTTTATTTTATAATTAAAAGAAACAGTAATATGCATAATATGCTTAAAGAGTTTCCGGACCTTATTGTCATTTTCTGATTATCTGTTAAATGGGCAGTTAACAACCGGATATATAACATAAAATTCATTTAATTATTAATCTTGATGTATTATGAAAAGAAACAGATTAATTTGGTTTTTCTCCCTATTATTTTGTTGTACTTTATTGGCGGCTCAAAGCATAACTGTTGAGGGTACAGTCACGGGAAATCTTGATTCGGAAGTATTGATAGGAGCAAGTATTTCTGTAAAAGGTACTACAATGGGGACTGTTACGGATATAGATGGGAAGTATTCTCTTTCTGTACCGTCTGATGCTATATTAGTATTCAGTTATTTGGGTTATGAAACGGAAGAAGTTGCTGTAAGGAACCGCTCGTTGATAAACGTTTCTCTGAAAACCAGTTCACAAGATTTGGAAGAGGTCGTTGTTGTCGGTACTATTTTGAAAAAAAGTGATTTGACTGGTGCTGTATCAAGTGTTAGTGCGAAAGTGCTGGAAGAAAAACCGGTTACCAGTATAAACCAAGCTTTACAGGGGCGTGTTGCAGGAGTCTTGATTTCTAATGCTGCCAAACCGGGTGATGATGCAACTATTAAAATTCGTGGTATCAATACCATTAATACTACTACCGATCCTATTTATGTAGTGGATGGTTTGGTTATGGATAACTTCGGAGGTGGATTTAATTCTATCAATTTGAATGATGTTGCTTCTATTGAGGTATTGAAAGATGCCTCTGCTACAGCTCTCTATGGTTCGCGTGCTTCTAATGGAGTGGTTTTGATTACAACTAAAAAAGGTAAAATTGGTAGTGGCAGAATTACCTATGATGGTTGGGTTGGTTTTCAAACGGAAGCGAAGCTTCCTGAAACTATGGGTACAAGAGATCTTTTTGAATTGAGAAAAGAGGCGGCAATGAATTCGTTTACGGCGCGTCACCCGGAGGCAACAGTTGATGAAATTGATGCGTTTTTGGCCAATCGGGTGATGACACCTTATGTTAAAGATGGCTCGGGAGGATATGTCTTTGCACAATATGAGTTTGATGCCTATGAGAATAATGATAATTATGACTGGTTGGATGCAGTGACCCGTACTGGTGTAGAGCAAAATCATGCGTTGAGTTTTAGTGGAGCTTCCGAAAAAGGTGCCTATTATTTAAGTTTCGGATATTCTAATAAAAAAGGAATGGTCAAGAATCTTGGGGATACGAGGTATAATGGGCGTATTAACTCAGATTATTCCATCAAATCATGGTTAAAAGTCGGTACTAATACCTCATTTTCTCATACTGAATCTGAAATATTTTCGGATGATGGTGTTTATGATAAAGCACGTGGGGCTAATCCTATGTTACCGGTTGACTCGGAAATCTACACCTTGAATTATGGTGGAATAGAGGATAATAATTACTTTAATCCGATACGCACTTTAAAAATAGAGAATGACCGCAGACGCAATCGCTTGTCTTCTACCAATTTTTTGAATATAAATCCACTAAAGGGATTGAATATCCGTACTTCGTTTTCTCTTGATTTTTTTCAAGAAGATCGGTTTAAATACACTCCGAAAGATATTCAGGAATCTATTCGTTATTCTCAGGATGGACAGGCAGAGCATACCCGTGACCAAAGAATGGTATGGCAATGGGATAATTCCATCTCTTATGACCGGATATTTGGAAAACACAAAATAAATGCTTTGTTTAGTACCAGTGCTACTCAGACAGATCGGGATTATACGTATGCTACAGGGAAAGGATACGGTACGGATCGATTTTCTTATTATAACATAGGTGCTTCTTACAAAACGGATGAACGGTCTATCGGCTCTGATTTTGTAACGGCTACCTTGATGTCATATGTAGTACGTGCCGATTATAATTATGCAAGTAAGTACTATTTGACAGCTACCGCGCGTTATGATGGTTCTTCTAAGTTTGCCAAAGGTCATCGATGGGGATTATTTCCTTCTTTTTCTGCTGCATGGAACATTGCAGAGGAGAATTTCATGAAAGAACAGCGTGTGTTTAACCAATTGAAATTACGTTTGGGATATGGCTTGGTCGGTAATCAGAGTATTGATGATTTTGCATTTTATACACTTTACGATGCCAAACTTGAGGATGGAAAGGTTACTTATGTACCTAAAGGAAGTAGAGGTACAAAAGATATTACTTGGGAATCTCAGAGGCAATTCAATGTCGGCTTGGATATGGGATTCTTGAATGGGCGTATTACTGCAACAATGGATGCATTCTTTATAAAAAATAAGGATTTGTTGATGACGCGTTCTTTACCGTTGACATCCGGTTTTAGTTCAGCGATAGAAAATATCGGTGCAATTGAAAACAAAGGTATCGAATTTGCCTTGAATGCCAAACTGATTGCAACAAGAAATATCCAGTGGAATGTTTCTGCCAATATTTCGGCCGATAGAAATAAGGTTACGCAACTTTACGGTGATAATGATGCGGTTTATAATATTGATGCTGATCGTAATCTTCAAAAGGAAGGGAATTTGTTTTTAGGTGAGTCACGTAATACGATTTATATATGGAAAACAGGTGGCATTGCCCAAGTGGTAGATATGGAACATTTAAAAAATATTGATTTTTCGGGACGACAGGTTAATCCGGGAGATCTTTATCCATTGGATATAAACGATGATAAAGTGATCGATGATAAGGATCGTGTGATTGTCGGTTCTCCCGATCCTAAATTTTATGGTGGTTTTTCAACAGATTTTTCATATAAAGGGGTGACGTTGAATGCTGTATTTAATTATTCATGTGGAGGTAAAAAGTTGAGTCCTTACTATGAATCATTGATCACGAGTCGGGGGACGGGAATTGCTTCCATTGATTTACTTGATCGTTGGACACCGGAAAATACGGATGCTAAATTTCCACGTCCTATTTATAATGATCCTACAGATACCGAAACGATGTATTACAATACTTTTTCTGCCAGTCAAATGGATTTTTCTGTACAGAATGCTTCGTTTTTACGCTTATCTACTTTGAGTTTGTCATATACGTTTCCAAAGTCAGTATCGGAAAAAATGAGAATTGGAAATCTTCGGATTTACTCTACAGTATCCAATGTGTTCTGTTTGACTCCTTATAAAGGATATGATCCGGAAACGGGAGATTGGTATCCACCTACACGAATGTTTGTTTTCGGATTGAATGTTTCATTGTAAATAGTCTTCATTGGTATATTAAATATAGTTAGTTATGAAAAACGTGATAAAAATAAACAGATTGATAGCGGCCTGCATGTTAGCAGGTTCTTTAAGCATATATTCTTGTTCGGATTTTTTAAATCAAGAGCCTAAGACATCACTGACGGAGCAGGAAGCTTTTTCTGATTTAAAGAATATTATACCAACAGTTGATGGGCTGTACACTGCGTTTCGTGAATCAAAATCGGGGCGGGAAGGATTGACTTTCTCACTGTTGGGGTTGGACGAGAGTAAACAAGGCATAGTACAGATGGACGATGCAACTCAAGCCAGCCTCGATCTTTACAACGGTTTATTGAATTCAATGTCCACACAAGTAGATAAAATGTGGTCAAGAAGGTGGCCGATTGTTATTTCTGCAGCGAATGCTATTTATGCACTTGACGTAATTGCCGAGACGACTAAGGAAGAAGAAATGCTGGATGAAATAGAACGGTTGAAGGGTGAAGCTTGTTTTATACGGGCTATGGTAATGATGGAGCTTACGATGTATTGGGGTGAGGTTCCGGTGGTTGATATTGCTACAATGAATAATTCGGCTCGTCAGCCATTGGAGAAAGTATGGAAACAGATTATCGATGACTTTACTTTTGCATCTGTGTCTTTGAAAGATAGGTATACGGAATCTGCTGATAAGATGCGTGCAACTTCCGGTGCGGCGTTGGCTATGTTGGGAAAAGCCTATATGTCAGTCCCAGTGGAAACCGGCATGAGAGATTTTAAATTGGCAAAGGAAAGTTTTGAGGCAATGCTTGACCGTTATCAGTTGGATTCTGAATACAGTAATCTTTTCGATGAAAATTTAGAGTTTAATTCACCTGAGTCTATTTTCGAATTAGATTATGATAATGTAAACCGCATTAATCATTGGGAATTCGATATGGGATCCCGTACAGTAGTCGCTACATTTGGTGAGGGCTGTTATTTTGCTGGATATGATGTGGCGTTACCTACGGAATATGCATATAAATCGAAGTCTGAAGGAGGTATTTGGGAAGAGGGAGATTTGCGTAGAGATGAAAGTATCCGCTATGATTTTACTTATTTGGGCATTACTCCTACAGAGGTTTCTTGGGGAGCTGATGAATTGGATCCGCATATTAAAAAGTATGAAGACGAACGTACGGATCAATTTAACGGAAATTTGGCTAACGAATGGTATTCTGGTAAAAATTTCATTGTATTGCGTTATGCGGATGTGCTATTGTGTTACGCCGAATGCTTGAATGAACTTGGAGAAACCGGAGAAGCGAATACAGTAGTAAATCAAGTACGTGCACGTGCTTGGGGCGGGACTCTTCCTAATGAAATGGCTTGGAATTATGGACAAGATGAATTTCGGGTACAGATAATGGACGAACGTATTCGTGAACTTTGTTTTGAGGGATGGAGACGGATGGATTTGATTCGTACCGGTAAATTTGTTGAGTTGATAAAAGAGCGTAATCCTTGGGCTAAGAAATCGGGAACGATAAAAGAGTTCCATATGCGTTGGCCTATTCCAGATACAGAAATTAAGAATAATTCTGACATAAGCGAGGAAGATCAGAATCCGGGGTATTGAATTTTATATTAATAATCAATTTAATGTATAAGATGATATGAATAGAAAACTAATTTTATCTTCATTATTTATCTTCTTTTGTCTATGGAATATACAGGCTGAAGAATATGAAACGATGTCACCTAATGGAATGTTGAAAATAAAGTTGCGGATAGACAAAGGAACTACTTATGAAATTTGGCATGGTAACGAACAACTGATTGCATCTTCCCCTATCGGACTCAACCTTTCCAATGGTATGATTATAGGAGGGGGAACGGTGAAAAATGTTACAAGGAACGTTGTCGATCAGACAATTGAAGTTATAGCAGGAAAGAATAAAACACTGAGAGAGGCCTATAACGAGCTTTTGATCTCTTTCACGGAAGATTATGATCTTCTGGTGAGGGCCTACGATGAAGGCATAGCTTATCGGTTTATCACACGGTTGGGCGGAGAAATTATCATAAATAGCGAAGATGCCGTATTTAATTTCACTTTCACTCCGACAGTTTATTTTCCGGAATGTGATACTAATTATTCTGGGGAAAAAGATCAAGAAGGAAAGGTACATCAGATTCATCAAGGATACCGGAACTTCGAAAGACTCTATAAAATTTATAATGCTCCCACAGAGATAACCAATAACCGTTTCTCTGTTTCTCCGGTATTGTTTTCTCATCCTGACACTTTTTATAAAATAGTAGTGACAGAATCCGATACATATGATTATCCGGGGTTATATATGGAACAAAACGGTCCAAATTCTATGCGTGGAAAATGGGCCCAATATCCTAAAGAGGTAATGGATGAAGATCCTTCGAACCCTAATTATTGGTATTCGAACCATTTGGTTATTTCAAGAGAAAATTATATTGCAAAAACAGAAGGAAACCGTACTTTCCCTTGGAGGGTTATTATTGTTTCTGATGATGATAAATCTTTACTGAATAATGAATTGGTGTATATGTTGGCGGAACCGTGCCGTCTTACCGATACTTCGTGGATTCAACCTGGTAAGAGTGCTTGGGAATGGTGGCATAAAGCTGTTTTAGAGGGAGTGGATTTCCCATCGGGAAATAATAATCTGTCGTTCCAGTTATATAAGTATTATGTTGATTGGGCATCTCAACATGGAATTGAATATATGACACTTGATGCGGGTTGGTCCGAGAGCTACATACGTACTTTGTGTCTTTATGCTAAACAGAAGAATGTGAAAATTATCGTTTGGACATGGGCGAGTTGTGTTAGAGAAAATCCGGAAGACTGGATTAAGAAGATGAAAGATTATGGTGTGTCTGGGGCAAAGATTGACTTTTTCGAACGTAATGATCAGATTGCTATGCGTTGGGGACGGGATTTTGCACAACGCTTGGCAAATCACCAAATGGTGGCATTGTTTCATGGTTGTCCGGTTCCTGCCGGAATAAATCGTACTTTTCCTAATATATTGAATTTTGAGGCTGTTCGTGGTGCAGAATGTAATTTCTGGGAAAAAACTTTGACACCGGAATATCATACACAATTTCCTTTTATACGTTCGTTGGTCGGTCCTGAAGATTATACTCCAGGTTCTATGAGAAATGTAACTCAAGAAGAATTCCAGCCGATTGATAAGGATGATACTCCACCGATGAGTATGGGAACCAGAGCACACGAACTGTCGATGTATGTGATTTATGATCAGTGGATAGGTTATTTGTGTGATTCTCCGACCGAATACAATAAATATCCGGATATACTAAGTTTTCTGTCGACTGTACCTGTGGTGTGGGACAAAACAGTTCCATTGGATGCTAAATTAGGAGATTATATTTTGGTGGCGAAACAGAAAGGAAAAGATTGGTATGTAGGTGGCATGACTGACTGGACTGCGAGAACGCTGGAAGTCGATTTCGGCTTCTTGGAAGCTGGCGTTTCTTATCTGGCTGATATTTTTAAAGATACTTCTGCATCGGGAGAGCAACCTAAACAATATGTATGCGAAAGAATGGAAATCACAAAAGATACTAAACTCTCCATTCCGATGGCTAAAGGAGGAGGATTTGCCATCCGGCTGCTTCATGCTTCCGGTTCGGGAATTACAGAAGTGAAACAAGAAAATCCTCTTATTGTTTATGTTGAGAAAGAGACGGATACGCTCCATATCAAGACGGAAAAGAGGATAGAGGCTGTAAGGATAAATGATATCACCGGGCAAACATTATTTGCCCGGAAATATAATGACGATGTTTATTCCGAACGAATAAACTTATCAGACTTTAATAAAGGAATATATGTAGTTTCCGTGAAAACGGCGCCTGCATTGGCTTCAACGACTTTTATCTATTAATGAAAATCGGATATATTATGAAAAATATAGAAATCTTTAAGTATACATTTGTATTAGCCGGATTTGTTTGTACTTCTGCTTTTGCTCAGGTGAAAAATGTCTCTTTCTCTGAGATATTGAATCCGGTTGTAGTAGATGACGGAACAGAAAATATTCCTCTAATTTATGAAGCTGCTGCTGCATGGGGGGATTATGACAATGATGGCTTTTTGGATTTGATTGTGTCTGGTGTGACTTCACAGGGAGAAAAGACACTGCTTTATAAAAATAAAAATGGCCGGCAATTTGAGAAAGTGGAACATAATTTTCCGGATCTGAGAACATCTAATGCCACTTGGTTTGACTATAATAATGATGGAAATCTGGATTTATTTTTGGCGGGGAAGAAAAGTAATGGAGAACTGTACTCGGGTCTGTGGAAAAATAAAGGAGGAGATGCCGGCTTTGAAGAGGTATTTACCGGCTTGTTTCCTTTAATCAATAATGGTGATGGGAATCGCTCTACCCGATATGTAGTAGCTGCGGACTATGATGGGGATGGTTGGACCGATCTGTATATTCAAGGGCGTACAAATGGAGGAGATAAAAATACAGGAATAGCATATTTGTACAGAAATGTGAATGGACAGAACTTCGAACGTATCGATAAACCGGTGAAAAACAAACTGGGTAGTGAAGCTAAGCCGTTTATACAATTATCGGGCGGTGGTGCAGCTTGGGGTGATTATGACGGTGATGGTTTTTTGGATCTTATTGTTTCGGGTGAGGGAATAGATGCTGATAAATACGATGCCGATTATGGTTATCATGGCAGTTATAACGGGGCGGTTTATAAAAATAATGGAGACGGAACTTTTGCCGAGCCTATTGAATTTGCGGGTATAGAAGAAGGAAATCCGGCCTGGCTTGATTATAATAATGATGGAAAGCTTGATTTTGTTGTTCCCGGAGTCAGATGGGATGAGAATGTGAGCTGGAACTGGCGTGGCGATTTATATCTTAATTCAGCAGGAGGATTCACTAAGTACGATGCTGCTACGACGGGATTACCAAATAACAGGCAGGAGCTTTCCATTGATGCCGGTGATGTTAACAATGACGGCTTTAGTGATATTCTTTATATGAATGCGACGGGTGAGAATGATGTTGTTTATTTGAATAATGGAGGTATGCTTGGTGCTCCTATGTTCATAGCTTCTCCACTTGTGTATGCCGGTGCGGCAGCACAGAGAGGAGGGACTGCCAATCTTGTGGATTTTGATAATGATGGCAATTTGGATGCGTGTTTGGTAGGTTATGGTGATGCAGGAGGATCGCATACCCGTTTGATGAAGAATGTTTTGGGAGAAGGAGTCGCGTCTAATAAGGCTCCCGGTGCACCTAAGAATTTGAAAGTGACTTCGGGTGCCAATGGTATTGCCATGTTTTCATGGGATGCTCCGGAAGATGATCAGACTTCGGCCAATGCTTTGAAATATAATTTGTATATCAAGCAAGGAGACGTTATCCGAATGACGGTTCCTGCCGATATTGCGACCGGACGTTTGAAAGTATCTGAAGTTTCCGGATTGATCAGCAAGAGGGTGTTATATAAAGTGACAGGATTGACCGGTGATTATACATGGGGAGTGCAGGCAGTCGATAATGCAAAAGTGGGTGGTCCGTTTGCCATGTTTGACTCAGGAACCGGTATTGATAAAGAGCCGGCGGTAGCTCCTGTAAAAATAATAAGTGAAGAAAATGCGATACGTATTGTCGGCAAGTGTGATTTGAAAGGTGTGGTTAATGTTTATTCAATGGACGGAGGAAATGTGTATTCGGAGTCGGTTTTATTGAATGATATGGTTATTGAATTGTCGAAAGGAATCTATTTGGTAAAAATAATGTTGACGGATGAGATGATAACGAAAAAGGTAATTGTTTGGTAAAAGGATAACAAACTGGTAAATAGAAGGCCTTTGGCAGTATACCCCCGAAAAGCTGTATGTTCTCAGCTTGACGGGGGTATTTTCTTGTAATGTCGGAGAGTTGCTTCGTTTTTATGTGATTGCAAAAAGATATATTCTTGTCATGTAAGAGTGTATATTCTTGTTGGGTAAAAGTATATATTCATGCTACATAAAAGTATATATTTTGATAATGACTGATTATTAGTGTGTTATGTGTATGAATGCTTTCTTGTTAGACCGATTGGTTATACTTGGATACTTTGGGTCTATTTTTAATTTTCCGATATGACTTGATGTTTACTTGTTTTTTTTAACTTTGCCTAAAAAGAATTTTTGTTTTTCAAGAAAAACATATCAAAGTTGACTGATGAAGAACTGTTACAGCAGTATACCGATTCGGGTAAAACAGAATATTTCGGTGAATTATACAACCGCTATATTCCGTTGCTGTACGGACTTTGTCTTAAATATCTGAGTGATGAGGCTCGTGCACAGGACGCAGTCATGCAACTTTTTGAAGAACTGCTTTCCAAAGTATCTAATTATCAGATAAAAGTTTTCAAAACGTGGTTGTACCGGGTAGCTAAAAATCATTGTCTGCAGATATTAAGGAAAGACAATAAGGAAATTCCGCTTGATTATACGATTAATATTATGGAATCCGATGAATTTTTGCATCTGTTATCTGAGGAGGATCATTCGGAAGAACAATTGAATGCCTTGAAGCATTGTCTTGAAAAACTGCCAGAACTTCAACGTATCAGCATTACGCAATTTTTTATGGAAGAGATGTCATATGCCGATATTGCGGAGCAGGCAGGTTTAACACTGAACCATGTGAAAAGTTATATTCAGAACGGGAAAAGAAATTTAAAGATTTGCATAAAGAATCAGATCCAATGAAGCTATTAGACTACATACGAGGAACTCGAAAGGGGAAAGAGGCTCATCGCTTGCAGAAAGAGGCGATGCGTGATCCTTTTCTTGCCGATGCTATGGATGGTTACGACAGCGTAGGGGAGAACCAGGAGTATCAGATAGAGATTTTACGTCGCCGGATCAGGGGAAAAGCAAAGGGAAAACGGAATCATGCTGTTGTGTGGAGTGTAGCGGCGAGCTTATTGATAGGTGTTTGTTTGAGCAGCTATTTCATATATCAGAAAAATAGGCTACCGGAAGATGTTTTTATGACATTGGAAGCCTTGCAACGGGATACCGTGTTGCAGGTTGTGCCTCAAACACCTCAGTTACCTTTAGCAAAATCGGTACATCCGGAAGAAAAAGGAAAATTGGCTGGAACTGTCCGGGGAGATTCAGTGAAGGTGTTTGCCAGTCGGGAACGGCAACTATCAAAGGCAGCTTCTGCAAAGATGCGGGAAGAGATTGCCGATGAAGCAGGGATGAGTGTAATGGCTGATGTTGTTGAAGTGGATTCGGTAGCTGCCAAACCGGTTAGTACCGCTCTGTCTGACGCTACCAATAATGGTATTGCAAAGCAACTGAGCGGAATGGTAAGCGGGATAAAAGTAAACGGAGTGAAAGGGCGCGTCATTGATAAGGTTGGAGAGCCTATTGTGGGAGCCACCGTCACTGTAACAGGTACTAATAATGGAACTGTATCGGATGTGAATGGTAATTTTACTTTGCCGATGAATGACGGAAAAGAGATTACGGTCAATTATATAGGCTATGAACCGGTTATTCTTCCAGCCGATACAAGTAAGGAGATGCTGATTGCCATGAATGAAGACAGTAGAGAATTGGATGAAGTGGTAGTAGTAGGGTACGGGACTCAGCGGAAAGCGAATCTGACTGGGGCGGCAGTAACCGTAGAACAATTGACGATGCCTCGTCCGGTAATCGGGGAAAGGGCTTATCGGAGATATTTGAAAAAGAATCTGAACCGCCCGACAGATAAAGAATGTGAGCGGGTAAAGGGGAAAGTGATACTGACTTTTTATGTGAATGACGAGGGGCGTCCTATCGATATAAAGGTACAGGGAAGTTTATGTCCTTCCGTTGATAAAGAAGCGATACGTCTTGTACAGGAAGGTCCGCAATGGACTGTCGGAGGGGGAGAAGTGACTTTGGAGATTCAATTTTAGGAGAATGAATGGGCTGTTTTAGCTATTGTCCGACCTGAAAACGAAAAATAGCTGCAAGTTATTAACTCACAGCTATTGAAATCTTGCACGGGAGGAGAGGCTCGAACTCCCGACACCCGGTTTTGGAGACCGGTGCTCTACCAACTGAGCTACTCCCGTGTTTGCGGGTGCAAAGGTAGAATAAACTTTTGAATCTGCAAGCGCTTCTACAAAGAAGTTTTCAACTATTTTAGCTTTTCCCACTCGGCAGGTTTGAAACCTACCAGTACAAAATTATTGGTGACTACTAACGGACGTTTCACCAATTTACCGTTGGTGGCCAATAAGGCGATTTGCTCTTCTTCGCTCATGGTAGGTAGCTTGTCTTTGAGATTCAGCTCTTTATATACCAATCCACTGGTGTTGAAAAACTTTCTTACCGGCAATCCGCTAAGGGGAATCCAGGCTTTTAATTCTTCTATTGTGGGATTATCTTCCACAATGAGCCGGTTGGTATACTCAATGTTGTTCTCTGTCAGCCATTTTTTTGCCTTTTGGCAAGTGCTGCATGCGGGGTATTGCAAAAAGATCGGTTTCATAGGTTTCCTATATATAATTGATTAAAGCATTTGTAAATCCTGATACATGATGCGATAGGCGGCAGCTTTTTTGTCCAGTGCCAAAGGGTAGGCACGTGAGGAAGATGGCATACGGTATAAACGCATCGGGCGGTTTTCGAATAAAAATTCGGAGAAATCACCTACTTTCGGTTCTTCTATACTGAATTGCGTACGGAGGGTATCCGTGGCTTTCTGGCCGGTAGTGACGATCGCTTTGCATTCCGGAAGTTGCAGGAGCAGTGCGCGGATATCGGTAGGTTGCACAACTTCCAAGAATTTGTCGGAAGCATTATCTTGCAGGCGGCGTATGGCAGAAGCCGTATCAAAAAGTGCAATCCCTTTCTCATTAAGAAAGTCGATGATGCGCTCTCTGCAAAAGGCTTTTTTCGATTCATTCAAGAAATAATCCTTGTTGTTAAAGAATAGGATTCCGGTGATTCTCCACATATCGTTATTTAGATTTGGGTAATAAAAATCCATAGACCACCGCTTTTTTTGCGGTGGAAAACTTCCAAGCATTAATAACCGGGCTTTTACCGGAAGAAAAGGTTGCAAGGGATGATTCTCTATTTCTATTTCCATTTTCATCGTTTTATTTGCAACAAAAATAGTGATAATACGCGTTTTGGCGAACTCTTTCATCAAAATGATATTGGGATAACCTCTTTTTAGATTTTATTATGTATATTTGTCTATATACAAATTGATATTAATGAACATGTTAGTTAGTGCGAGAATACTTATCTGTTTTTTTTTGACATTCCTCTTTTCTGTTTGTACAACAGTCGGTTATGCCGTTAATGTAGAACATGATGGCCATCATGATCAGTTTTCTTCAAAAAAAAAGATAAGCGGGACGGTATACGACTCCAAAGGTGATGTTTTGGTTGGTGCTACTATTAAGGTAAAAGGAGAATCGGAAGGAACAGTGGCCAATGTGAACGGTGAATTTCTTTTGCTCGTAAATCCGGATGCTACTTTGGTGGTCTCTTTTTTAGGATATGAAAGCGTAGAGGTTCCCGTATCTGGAAAAACGGATTTCAAGATCGTATTGCAAGAAGATGCGGTGATGCTCGATGACGTGATTGTGACTGCATTGGGCATTGAAAAGAAGGCTTCATCTTTGTCTTATTCGGCCATGCAGTTGAAGAGTGATGAGCTGAACCGGGTAAAAGAGACGAATATGATTACTGCTTTGGCCGGAAAGGCGGCGGGTATGCAGGTAAGTAAAAACTCTTCCGGTCCGGGGGCTTCGGCTAAGGTCAGCATTCGTGGCATCCGTTCGGTGGTCAGTGATAATCAGCCACTGTATGTGATAGACGGAGTGCCGATGCTGAATTCCACTTCCGAACAGGCCTATTCGGCTATTGGCGGGACTGCTGATGCGGGCAATCGTGACGGGGGGGATGGCATTTCCAACTTGAATCCGGAAGATGTGGAGAGCATTACTGTATTGAAAGGTGCACCGGCAGCAGCTTTGTATGGAAGTCAAGCGGCCAATGGTGTGATTCTGATAACGACCAAAAAGGGGAGTACGGGCGCACATAAAATCTCTTTTTCTACCAGTCTGACTATTGATAAGGCTTTCAGTCTTCCCGAAATGCAGAATCGCTATGGCGTTAGTGATGGTGTGGATAGTTGGGGAGCACAAGAAGCATTGCCTGAACAAGATCATCTGAATGATTTCTTTCGTACCGGTTTTACCTCTATTACTTCCCTTTCTGTGAGTCATGGGAATGAGAAACTGCAAAATTATTTTTCTTATGCCAATACTACCGGGCGGGGTATTGTCGATAAAAACCGGTTATCGAAGCATAATTTGAATTTGCGGGAGACTTCCGTACTGTTCAACGGCCGTTTGAAACTCGATGGAAATGTAAATATCATGCGGCAGGTAGTGGAAAACAAACCGGTTCCGGGAGGATTTTATATGAATCCGCTTGTGGGATTATATCGTTTTCCGCGTGGTGAAGACCTTTCTTATTATCGCGATAATTTTGAGGTGTACGATGAAGACCGTAAGTTGAATGTGCAGAACTGGCATGCGCCTTCTGACGACTTCGAGCAGAATCCTTACTGGATTGTAAACCGGATTCAGAGCAAGGATACTCGTGCACGGGTGATCGCCTCTTTATCGGCGCGGGTGAAAGTAACCGATTGGCTGGACATTCAGGCACGCGGTAATATGGATTATATAGGTGATAAGTTACGGCAGAAGTTTTATGCGTCTACCGCTCCGGCTTTGGCAGGTGTGAACGGGCGGTATCTTGAGATGGATTATCAGGAAGTATTGCTTTATGGCGATGTGATGGCCACTGTAAAGAAACAATGGAATGATTTTTCGTTGGATGCCGCTATCGGTGGCAGCATCAATGATAAGGTGGTGAATTCCACCCGTTATGATTCAAAAACGGCCTCATTGAAATACCCCAATGTCTTTACTTTGGCCAATATCCTGATGAACAGTGCTGCCGTGCTTGATCAGAGGATCGATGCACACAGACAACTGCAATCTGTATTTGCCACGGCACAATTGGGATATAAGGAAAGCGTCTTTATCGATGTGACGGCCCGTAATGACTGGGCTTCGACGCTTGCTTTTACGAAACATGAGAAGAGCGGCTTTTTTTATCCTTCGGTCGGTGCTTCTTTTATTTTCAACAAATGGATGGCCTTACCCGAATGGATCTCTTTTGGAAAATTGCGTGGGGCATACAGTAAGGTGGGGAATGATATCCCTTTGTTTATCACCAATTCTGTTTCGCATGTAGTGGCCGGTGGAGGAATACAGGCAAATGATGCCGCTCCTTTTGAGGAGATGAGACCGGAAATGACTTATTCTGTAGAAGTGGGGACGGAATGGCGTTTTCTGCAAAGCCGTTTAGGCATCAATGCCACTTATTATCGCACGAATACCCGTAACCAGTTCTTCAAGTTGCCGGCTCTTTCCGGTGATCGGTTTGCATACCGCTATGTCAATGCCGGCAATATACAGAACGAAGGATGGGAGTTGACATTGGATGCTGCTCCGGTGATGAACAGGGATTTTATGTGGAAAACTACATTGAACTTTTCGTCCAATAAGAATAAAATTATCGAATTGCATGAGAAATTGAAAGAGTTTGTGTACGGGCCTACCAGCTTTTCATCGAGTTATGCCATGAAGTTGGTGGAAGGTGGTTCCATCGGTGATATTTACGGGAAGGCATTCGTGCGTGATGCAGAGGGAAATATCGTTTATGAAACCGACGGAGACAACAAAGGCCTGCCGCGGGTGGAGGGTGACGGGAATACGGTAAAAGTGGGAAATGCCAATCCGGTTTTCTCTATGGGGTGGAGCCATACTCTTTCTTATAAAGGAATCAGTCTTTACTGTCTGATCGATTGGCGGTATGGCGGAGATATTCTTTCGCAGACACAGGCGGATATGGATATGTATGGGGTATCCAAAGCCACGGCCGATGCCCGGGATGCCGGATATGTCCTTTTGGAAGGCCGTCGTATAGAGGATGTGAAGAGGTTTTATAAGAATGTAGTCGGCGGACGTGCCGGTGTGACGGAATATTATATGTATGATGCCACGAATATTCGTTTGCGGGAGCTTTCGTTGAGTTATCGCTTGCCGGCAAACTGGATACAACAGATGAAGATCTTTCATGAAATACAGCTCTCTTTTGTGGGGCGCAATCTTTTCTTTTTCTATAAGAAAGCGCCTTTTGATCCGGATCTGGTACTCTCTACCGGAAATGACAATCAAGGGATCGATGTTTATGGAATGCCCACTACGCGTAGCTTGGGATTCAGTATTAAGTGTGACTTTTAAAACGGAGGGTGGATAGATGAAAAAGGACGTGGTATTTTTATTTATAGTGCTGGGCGGTTTCTTTGTTTCCTGTACTTCCGGTTTTAGAGAGTTCAATACCGATTTGGCCGGCATTACGGATGAAGACCTGAAAGTGGATAATAACGATCATGGCATCCGTTTGGGAATTATCCAGCAGGGCATTTATTTTAATTATGATTACGGTAAAGGGAAAAACTGGCCTTTCCAACTGATACAAAATCTGAACGCGGATATGTTTAGCGGATATATGCACGATGCCAAACCACTGAATGGGGGTAGCCATAACTCGGATTATAATCTGCAAGACGGTTGGAACAGTGCGATGTGGGGACATACGTATGCTTATGTTTTCCCTCAGATCTACCAGTCGGAACAATTTACCCGTACCGGGCAACCGGCTTTTTTCGGTATAACGAAAATCTTGAAGGTGGCGGTCATGCACCGTGTGACCGATTATTACGGCCCGATTGTGTACACCAATTTTGCCGATCCTAAAGGGGAATATCTGCCGGATAGCCAGGAGAAAGTATACAATGAGTTTTTTCTTGAACTGGATACGGCAGTAACGGCATTGGCCGATTATATAGAGCGGAAACCGGACGCTTCCGAATTTGCGCGTTTCGACATTTTGCTGGATGGCGAATATCCCTCCTGGATTAAGTTTGCCAATTCTCTGCGAATGCGGCTTGCCATGCGTCTAGCGGTGGTATCTCCCGATAAGGCGCGCATGGAATTTGTGAAGGCATTCGAAAATTCGTACGGTGTTTTTGAAACCCCTGATGAGCAGGCTGCTGTCTCCACTCAGAGCGGTTATAGCAATCCGCTTGGCGAGTTGAACCTTGTATGGAAAGAAACGTATATGAGTGCTTCGATGGAATCTATCATGAATGGTTACGATGACCCCCGGCGGAAATCCTATTTTACACACTGTTCGGCTGATGAGTTGAAACAAGAATACAGAGGGATTCGTCAAGGCACTTGCTTTGCTCACAACCGTTACAATGTCTTGTCGAAGCTTACTGTCACTCAAGCTACGGATGCCGTTCTGATGACTGCGGCAGAAGTCTGGTTTCTCCGTGCGGAAGCTGCTTTACGTGGTTGGACTTCGGAAGAGGAGAGTGATTGTTATGAGAACGGGGTAACTGTCTCTTTTCAGCAACACAATGTTACCCAAGTGGATGAATATCTCAACAGCGATAAAGTGGCCTCTGACTTTATAGATGTCTATGATCCCGAGAATAATATAGAAGCCCGTTGTCTGGTATCCCCACGCTGGATAGAGGAGGCCGATGACGAGGTGAAACTGGAGAAGATCATAACTCAGAAGTGGCTGGCTATCTTTCCCGAGGGTTGTGAAGCATGGGCCGAACAGCGTCGTACGGGCTATCCGCGTCTTTTCCCGGTGCGGTTTAATAATAGCAAGAACGGTTGTATCGATACGGAGACTATGATTCGTCGCTTGAATTTTCCCGGTTCGTTGATCACAGAAAACGAAAGCCAATACCGTGCATTGGTCGATGCCTTGGGAGGAGAAGATAATGCCGGAACAAGACTTTGGTGGGATACTGGTTGTAATTGGTGAAAAATGGTTGAAAACGGGCGGATAGAGTGAGGGAATACCCCGGTTTTTGTGCACCGTGCAAAGCTTTCCTCAGAACGGTACTTAAGAGCGCTAAGCACGGTGTATACAGGCGGTATGGACGGTGCTTAGCGGAGGTAAGTACCCTGCTTACGATCACCGGTATGCATAAGCAGTATTATCGTATATTATCCAATCTCCAGATTGCTCATCTTGTCCGTGATTCGGAAGTCGAATTCCGGATATTCGTATAAGCTGAACCGTGGTTCCGTTTTGCCTTTCGTATACGTCCAGATAGTGGCATAATCTTCCGGATCTTCTCCCATTTTTCCTAATTGCCGGAGATAAGCGGCGAGCGATTTATTTTCTACGATATAGATCTGTCCCATTTTATCGATAATGGGGCTGTGGCGGCGTGTTCCGTCATGATCGAAGCGAAGGATACGCTTACCGTCTTCTGTGATACCTATCAGGTTGAATGTCATGCTTTTGCCAATGGCAGGCAGATTGAGTACGCTTCGGTCGGTAGCGAGGAATGGCAGGTGGTGCTTTCTCATAAAACGGCGGATACGGGTAGCCGTGTCTTCTCCATTTTCGAGCAGGGTATATAGCTCGGCAGCCTGCTCGGAGGTGAGTTGTCCGTATATCTTTTCTTCATGTTGTTCCTGCAGAGAACGGCTGTTGGGAGTGAACACCGCATAGTTTTCATTGAAACCTTTTACTGAGAAAGTGTAGTAGCACACCACTCCCAATGAATTGAGCACTTGGCGCAACCGGGTCGTATGCCCCCGTCGGGAAGCTGCTACGGTATAGACCAATTGGTTTGTAATCAGCCAGCCGGCAGAAAGTATCTTGCTGATGGCATCCCGTGCTTCGGGGGTAACTTCCAGTGGTGTCTGGAAATGGGTTTGGATGATGAACTGCTTCACTCCGATGGCAGACGCTTTTTCTTTAAACTCCCGGAGAATCTCTACTAATTCGTCATTGATGCGCATGGGCAGATAGGCTGGCAGGCGGGAGCCGAGACGTACCCGTTGCAATTCGGCATATTTTTCTCCTTCCGGCCGTTCGAGGTTGGCTTTTCGCTTGCGGGCGGCCATTCGGTAGACGGCTTCCAGTATCGTTCGCAATGTTTTGTTTTGGCTCATCAGGGCATCCCCTCCGGTAATCAGTATGTCACGCAATTGGGTGTCTTCCTCAAAGTACCCCATCAGGCGGCGTAATTTTTTGTCCCAACTCTCTTTGGGACGCAACGCTTCGAATTCGAAGTTGAGACGTTCGCTTTGAAAGTCGTACATACGTTGGCAGGAGGCACAAAGTCCGCCGCAGGCACGTCCCATCGTGTCTGGTATCAAAATAGCCACTTCCGGGTAACGGCGGTGGATGTTGTGCCCGTCCGGCAATAGCCAGCCGGCAGCATTCGGCTTTCCGGGTTCTACGATATCTTCCCGTTCCCAGGCGCGAATGTTGCCATATGTCTCTACCAAGCGGGGAGAATAGAGGATATAGCTGCGGATGGCATCGTCATTATATCCGTCACCGGTGATGTCGAGCAGTGAAAGGTAGTAGGGGGTAGCGAAGAAAGGCATACCCTTTTTGCGTGCGCGCGACAGCAAATACATCGTTTCGCTGGAAAGAGAATTCCCCAAAAAGCGATTCAGTTCAGTGGGGCTTTTTACTGCCATCGACAGGTGAAAACGAAAATCATTCCACCATTGGCTGACGAGCTGATATTTTTCGTCATAACTGAGTCCTTCGTCAAACCGGAAACGGGTGGAACCGGATTTTCTGTTTTCAATCTTCTGGATCAGTATGTGCAATATCCGTTCCTTGTTTTGGGCACGGAGCTCCATCACTTCCTCGTTCAGTCCCGTAGGCCAGCGTTCGGTACGGCTCTTTATCCGTTGCGGAGAGGGGAGGGGGATTTCCGTCATTTCAAGCCTTTTGAACAGGTAGAACAGGTCGATGAATAAATCTGTGGCCATGTCGGTGTTTTCCAGATTTCCGGTAAGGAATCGGTGGAGTAATGAAAAGGTTTGCACCGGCATGTCTTGTTCTGTTGAAAGTTCGTGGATACTTCTTCCGTCGTAATTGATAAGGAGTCGAATTTGCTTACCCGTATTGCTTTCTGCTTGTGGATGGAGAGACAGGAATTTATCGAGGTTGTTTTTGAAGTCCGTTTCGTTAGTGGTTTCATTAGCCAGTTGGTAAAGTTCCGGTAGCTCTTGTTGGTATAGTTGTTTAAGTTGAGAAAGGGTGAGAGTTAGCATTTTCTTTTGTTTCATAAGCTATTATTTTTTACAATTGTTAAATTGGCATGTTATTTGCTTATAAATATAATAAAAAAAGCGGAGGAATTTCTCCTCCGCTTTTATGTCACCACGTTATTTTACAGTTATTTTTTATTTTCTAACACTCTGGGTTACATTTATGCTTTTGTATCTTCATTTTTATGCTTGGGCTCTTTCTTGGCCAGCAAAACGATGTTATAAACGTATTCTGTCATCCATTCTTCGGAATAGCCGAGCCTTTCTTTATATTGACGTACGGCCATTGCGGTTTTGTGTACATCGTCTGCTTTCCATACGGTTTTTGTACATACATCGTGCACAGTCTTTGCTGTCATTCCGCGCAGTGTCTTTTTGAATATCGACGGCATACGGAATTTCCATTGCATGAGGTTACCCATCAGCATCATCAAATCGTTGGAAAATCCCTGATACATAAACAGGTAAGCCTGTATATCGTTCTGTGTACGGCAGTTTTTCTTAATGGAAGCATCTATCTCTTTGAAGAATGACTCATTGATACCATAATCTTCCATCAACATTTTGCGGGCAGCGCTTTTTTCGCCCAATCCCAGTTTGCCGCCCTGGGTCGGTATCTTAAACAGACGTTTGAATTGCGCTACATCCGGCAGGAAGCGGATATTGGTGATACCGAGATTTACGGCAATTACCGATTGGAAATATACGCGTGTCAGTGACACGAAATCTTCTACATTACCTACCGCCTTTCCGTTGGCATCGGCTTTTTTCTTGAATAAGTCAGCAAATATGCCCATATATGTATGAATTACAATTTTAAGATTATAAATTATGAATTTCGTATTCCGGTTGCAAAAGTACTAAATAAGTTGATTTACACCAACTATTCGTATTCTGCAATTTATGTTATATTCATTTCTGATAAAAAAGAGGCCTCTCCCCAGCCCTCTCCGGAGGAGAGGGGGCAGATAGATACTCTTATTTAGACTAACTCAGCCAATCAATAGTATACTTGGTACACAGCTTACTGTAAAATTGTCACAAGACTAACTCAGCCCCTCTCCTCCGGAGAGGGTTGGGGAGAGGCTTCATTTCAGCCTGAAATAGAACTTATGATTTTCGAATACCGGCTCCACGATATCGAACCGGATAAACTTGGCCAGCAAATGTTCGGCAGCCCGACGTGAAATTTTAGCTTGGCGGCAATACCGGTTCAATGAAAGCGAACAATTCTTTTCAAGCAAGTCGAGAAGCAGTTGCTCCCGTTCGGTATATTGTATCAATTCTCCTGCCGGGCTGCCACTCTGTTGCCACACGCGGAGGTGTATGGGAGTCGCCAGGATGTTCTCATCCTTAATACGGATATAAGCCAGTGGTTTCCCGGTTTCATCTTTGGCATACACCGGCTTTTTATCACTTTTATCTATTTGAACGATTAATACATTGCGTCCTTCAACATGAAATGTTTGCATGGTATAATGCACCTCCGGCAGGCAATAGAGTTGGGCGGCCGCTTCTATCATGTATTTCTCTTCTTCCGAGCGTACACCGGCTATTTTTCCATTGTCTTTTACGCCGATGAGCAAACGGCCCCCATCGGTATTGGAAAAGGCCGACAAGGTGCGGGCTATCTTGCGGGCATCCGAAATTTCAAATTTAAAATCCTGTTGCTGATGTTCGCCTTCAGCTATTAAAGTATGTATGTATTCGGTATCTGTAAGTGGTTTCATGATTGCAAAGGTAAAGAAAAAAGCATAAACCGCCTTTTTTAGCGTTATTTTAGCAGATTAATTCAAAAAAAAGATTGTTTTTATGCGTTTATTTCGGGAAAGAATGTATTTTTGCCAATCATTATTAACGAAGAAAATAAAAAGGATCATGAAAGAATTAGTAGAAAAAATCGCAGCTCTTGTAGCTGACTTTAACAAAGATGCAAATGCACAAATCGAGAACGGTAACAAAGCAGCAGGAACCCGTGCTCGTAAAGCTTCATTGGAAATTGAAAAAGCAATGAAAGAATTCCGTAAAGTATCTTTGGAAGAGTCTAAAAAATAATTAGCTGTATACGAGGAAATGCAAAAGCCGGTCCATGTGAGGACTGGCTTTTTCTTTTTTAATAAGGCTTGCTTTAAGGCAATAGCTTCAAATACTCACCGTATCCCTCTTCTTGCATTTTTTCTTTGGGGATGAAGCGGAGAGAAGCACTGTTGATGCAGTAACGTAATCCGCCTTTGTCCGCAGGACCGTCCGTGAATACATGTCCTAAATGAGCGTCTCCCGTTTTACTGCGGACTTCCACACGTCTCATACCGTGAGAAGTGTCTATGTTTTCTTCGATCAGCGATTTCTCTATCGGTTTGGTGAAGCTGGGCCAGCCGCATCCCGAGTCGAATTTATCGGTAGAAGCGAACAAAGGTTCTCCGGTTGTGATGTCTACATAAATGCCCGGGCGTTTTTCGTTCCAGTATTCATTACGGAAAGCCGGTTCGGTGGCGTTCTTTTGCGTTACGGCATATTGCTCGCTGGTAAGGGTAGAACGTAGTGTGGCTTCATCCTGTTTTTTGTAAATGGGGTTAGCTGTTGTTTTAGGGCTGTTTGCTTTTTTGGCCAGATCGAACAGGGATGGGTCGATGTGACAATATCCTCCCGGATGTTTATCCAGATAATCCTGATGGTAATCTTCCGCTTTATAGAAATTGGCGAGGGGTTTGATTTCTACGGCGAGAGGTTTGGAATACTTCTCGGCCAAGGTCTTTACCGCTGATTGTATGACCGGAAGATCCGCCGGGTCTGTATAGTAAATACCGGTCCTGTATTGTGATCCGTGGTCATTTCCCTGACGGTTGACGCTGGTCGGGTCTATGGTTTTGAAATAGAGGTCTATCAACAGGGGAAGTCTTACCTTACGGGGATCGTAGGTCACTTTCACCGTTTCGGCAAAATTGGTATTTCCACTGCATACTTGTTCATAAGTAGGATTTGCGATATTTCCGTTGGCATAACCCACTAAGGTGCTCTCAACACCTCCGATCTGTTTCAGAAAATGCTCTGTCCCCCAAAAGCATCCCCCGGCGAAGTATATTTCACTTTGATCTTTCATTTTTTGGTTCTCCTGTTTTTTAAGATTATTACTCTGCACATTTTGTGCATTCATCACTTGCAAATAGCTCGTTAAGAGCAATATGAATATAACGGTTATTTTTATCTCTTTCATATGATATATAACAAATATAACTGTTCTTTTTGACAATGCCGACGGAATTTTTTTATTTATTTCACGCTGCCAGACTGAGAAACGGTTTGGATTTTTATAGGATTTCTCTTTTTGTTTGTTTCGGGCTTCTTCAACCTTCTTTTTTGCCCGTTTGCAACTTTGCCTTTAGTCATATAGACCGGCTCCTAAAAGGAAGACAGACCGAGAATAAACTCAAAATAAACTGATAAAAACTTTTAAGAGGAAAATTTAAACAGGCTTTTAGTTCTGAATAAAAATCAAAACAGTTTCTGAAGGGAATTCATTAAAAAACGTTTGGTTACTGCTTTATTCTTTTTATTATGCTTATTTTTGGCACAAACTATGTGCTACTTTGCAGCATAATAAAGAAAAGATGTATGGCAAAGCAACAATTCAACAGACTCATCTGGTTGGTAGATACTATCTATCGTAGTGGGCGTATCACATTTAGTGAGATCAATCGCCGTTGGCGGGCGGGAGACGCTATGCGTACCGATATTCCCTTGCGCACTTTTCATAATCACCGGCAGGCTATCGAAGAGATGTTCGACATTAATATAGAATGTGACAAGCGTACGAATACCTATTATATAGCCGATGCGGAGGGAATGTTGGGAAATAAACTGAAAATGTGGCTGCTCAACAGTTTCTCATTGAACAGTATCCTGCAGGAAAATATGGATATGAAGAACCGGATCGTGTTTGAAGAGGCTCCTTTGGGATTACAGCATATGGATGTGGTGATAGATGCCATGCGAACCGGACATGTGCTTCGTCTGGAATATCAGGCATATACGTGGGAACATTCTAAAGAGGTAGTTTTGGAACCTTATTTTCTCAAACTGTTCCGTCATCGCTGGTATCTGATAGGGATCAACCGGTCTTATGATGCTTTCCGCTCTTATTCATTAGATCGTATCAAAAGTTTGTCTGTCGGGGAAGAGAATTTCCGCTTTCCCCGTAAATTTACGCCGCAAGATTATTTCCGCGATTGTTTCGGTATTATTCAGGATGAAACATTGCCGCCGCAGCGTACCGTGTTAAGGGTTGCTGCCGGGCAGGTGCCTTATCTGCGTAATCTTCCTTTACATTCCAGCCAGAAAGAGATAACAACGACGGAGGAATATACCGATTTTGAACTTTATATCTCGCATACTTATGATTTTATTCAAGAACTGTTCTCGAAGGGAGCAACGATTGAAGTATTGGAACCTCAAAGTTTGCGTGATGTGATGAGAAGTGAGATAAAAAAAATGCAAAAACTATATGGATTATGAATGCGAACGTACTTGAGAAACTTAAAATACTGGCTGAATCTGCCAAATACGATGTATCTTGTGCTTCCAGTGGTACAGTTCGTGCCAACAAGCCGGGGACGTTGGGTAACACCGTAGGCGGATGGGGCATTTGCCATAGTTTTGCGGAAGACGGGCGGTGTATTTCGCTTCTGAAGATCATGCTTACCAATTATTGCATTTATGATTGCGCCTATTGTATCAACCGGCGTAGTAATGACTTGCCGCGTGCCACTCTTTCCGTATCCGAATTGGTGGATCTGACGATTGAGTTTTATCGTCGGAATTACATCGAGGGATTGTTTCTGAGTTCGGGAGTCGTTCGGAATCCCGATTATACGATGGAGCGTCTGGTAAGGGTTGCCAAGGACTTGCGTGAAGTCCATCGGTTCAACGGGTATATCCATTTGAAGAGTATCCCCGGGGCCAGTCGTGAACTGGTGAATGAGGCCGGGCGATATGCCGACCGTCTGAGTGTAAACGTCGAAATACCCAAAGAAGAAAATCTAAAACTGTTAGCTCCCGAAAAAGATCATAAGAGTGTGTTTGCTCCTATGCTGTATATCCAGCAGGGGGTATTGGAAAGTAGTGAAGAGAGGAAGAAATTCCGCCATGCACCTCGGTTTGCACCGGCAGGACAGAGTACGCAAATGATTGTAGGTGCCACGGCCGAAACGGATAAGGATATTCTTTTTCTTTCTTCTGCCCTGTACCAGCGCCCCACGATGAAGCGTGTTTATTATTCCGGATATGTTTCTGTCAATACCTATGACACCCGTTTGCCGGCTTTGAAGCAACCGCCTCTGGTTCGCGAGAACCGTCTTTATCAGGCAGATTGGTTGATGCGTTTTTATCAGTTTAAAGTAGATGAGATTGTAGATGATGCATATCCCGATCTCGATCTGGAGATAGATCCTAAATTGTCGTGGGCATTGCGGCATCCCGAAAAGTTTCCGATCGACATCAACCGGGCGGATTATGAGTTGATTCTTCGTGTGCCGGGCATCGGTGTAAAGTCGGCAAAGTTAATCATTGCTTCCCGCCGATATTCCAAGCTCGGGTATTATCAACTCAAAAAAATAGGAGTAGTAATGAAGAAAGCACAGTATTTCATCACGTGCAGCGAGCTCCCGATGAAAACTGTCAACGAAATGACTCCACAGGCTGTACGCAGCTTGCTACTTCCGAAGCCTAAAAAGAAAATAGATGAAAACCAACTAATATTAAATTTTAAAGAATGAAGATATTTACGATTAGACGATTGACGATTTACGATTGAGGTCATATAGAGATTCATAAGTAATTTCAATCGTCTAATTGTAAATCGTCTAATCGTCAATCCCATGGTCCTATTTGTTTATGATAAAACCTTTGAAGGCTTGCTGACGGCTGTTTTTGATGCTTACTTTCGCAAATCTTTTCCCGATATGCTATTATCGGAGGGGGAGGCTTTACCTTTATTTTACGATGAATTCTTTACGGTAACCACTGATGAAGAAAAGGCCGGACGGGTATGGCGCGGATTACAGAAGAAACTTTCGGCCTCCGCTCTTTCGGCCATTACTTGGTGTTGGCTTTCCGAGTTGCCGGAAGTCGGTATGTTACTGTTTCGTTATATTCGTAAGGCCATCGATGCTCCCCGTTCCATTGAAACGAATTTCGGTGATCCGGATGTATTGGAACTCTCTAAAATATGGAAACGCGTGGATTGGGAACGGTTGCGGATGTTTCAGTTTGTCCGTTTTCAGAAAGCGGCGGATGGTACTTTCTTTGCAGCCTTTGAACCGCAGCATAACGCATTACCTTTGACTATCGAACATTTTAAAGACCGCTTTGCCGATCAGAAATGGTTGATTTATGATATGAAACGCCGTTATGGTTTTTATTATGACTTGAAAACCGTAGAAGAAGTTACTTTTGATGATGACAGCAACGCCTCGCATCTGATAACCGGAATGCTTGATGAAAGTTTGATGGATAAAGATGAAAAATTGTTTCAACAGCTTTGGAAGACCTATTTTAAATCCATTACAATCAAGGAAAGGCTCAATCCGAGAAAACATAAGCAAGACATGCCTGTGAGGTACTGGAAATACCTTACCGAAAAGCAGAAGTGAGGTTATTCAATTCCTTCTACCATTTAGGGATATTTTATAGTTCGGGCATCTTTTTATTGTAAAGGAACTGTTTAGAGTAGATTTTGGAGTATTTGATAACCGATGTATGCCTAAATTCCGTATCTTCGTCAGAGAACGTTCATCTCCCATTCTTTTTCCATAAAAGTATCGAGTTTTATTATGAATGAATCACTACAAATCCGGAAAGCCGGGAATATGATAAGTACATCTGTTCTGTCTCGTATAGACCCTGTTGACTTTGTCGATACCTTTTGTTGTAGGATAACGGCTGAAAGAGATATTCGTCCGGCGGATGTACTCATTACTATGTTTACAAATTATCCGCAATGGGTGGAGGCTTTGATGAAACTTCGTAATTGTCTTGTGGAACCATTCGGACTGAAAGGCGGGAAAGGCCCTGAAGTGGCAGAATATCATAAAATAATATCAGATTTCGCAATTGCTCATCCGGATATGACAAGGGAGGAAGCGGTATTTACGGCGGATGATAAACATTTGCAGTTCTATGTTTCTGCAATCGTGCGTCCTATGGAGGCGAATGTAAAAGAGGTCACCGTTTCCACTTTAGTGCAGTTTCATAATAATTGGGGGCGGACGTACTTTTTCTTTATTCGTCCGTTTCATTCCATCATTGTTCCGGCTACATTGAAACGTGCTTTAAAGCGTATGGTCATTAACTAACTTGATTTATTTATGAAAAAAAGAATAATCTATGCTTCCTGCTTTTTTGTGATATTGATAATCGAAATTATTATCGGCGTATATATTCATGATGCATTTATCCGTCCTTATATAGGAGATGTATTGGTAGTGATACTTATCTGTTGTTTTATCAGGATTTTCATACTTCGTTCTTTGCGGCGGTTACCCGTTTATGTCTTTGTATTTGCTTGTTTCATTGAGCTGCTTCAGTATTTTCAGTTGGCCGATAGGTTAGAATTGTCAAATAACGGATTTGCGCGGATTGTTCTGGGGGCTACTTTTGATTGGAAAGATATTTTATGTTACGCGGTGGGGTGCTCTCTTTTTGGGTTAGTGGAGTATGTAGAACGTAAAATAGTGCAACGCAGAAAAGCATCCCGCTCGTTTATCGGTTATAAAAAACGGACCCATTGGTATCTTTGAAAAATACGATAACGTTACACACAAAGTATAAAGAAACATTTACTTTTTATCTTTGGGTAAGCTATCTTTATGTAACGGAAAACCACAATATTTACAGTACGCTGCGTTCTCATCATGTCCCGCTTTATGGCAATTAGGGCATTGCATATCTTTCAGCTTTTTATATTCTTTCATCATCGATACGGATACGATGCCTGTGGGCACTGCTATAATGGTATAACCCATTAGCATTACACAGGCAGAGAGGAATTTCCCTAAAGCCGTTGCGGGTGTAATATCGCCATAACCTACTGTTGTCATGGTGACAATAGCCCAATAAATGCTGTTGGGTATGTTGCTGAATTGTGTGCCGGGCTGTGTACCTTCAATCATATACATTAAGGTACCGATAGAAACAACGAGTATCACTACAAACAGGAAAAAGACGGCTATTTTCTTGCTGCTTTCCTTTAGTGAAGTAAGCAACCGTTCACCCTCCATCCAGAAAGTGAAAAGTTTGAATATACGGAAAACCCGGATGATACGGAACGCCCGGATCACCAGCAGATATCTTGCTCCCGGTAAAAAGAAAGCCAGATACAACGGCAGTGTGGCCAGTAAATCGATGATACCGAAAAAACTGAAAATATACTTCTTCGGTTGTGGAGAGCAATAAATACGGGTTACATATTCAAAGGTAAAGAAAGCTGTAAACAAGTATTCAAGTATGATGAATGGCATCGTCAGATAAGACGGAAGCCCCTGCAGGCTCTCCAGAATGGCAAGCAGAATACTTAATGTGATACAGATGATAAGAGCCACATCGAACAACTTTCCTGCCGGAGTATCCGATTCGAAAATAATAATGTAGAGCTTATGTTTTAACTCTTTGTTATGTAGAAAATGTTTGAAGTGCTCTCTTAAATTCATAATAATTAAATAATTAGCCAATGTGCCAATGAATAATGTGCCATTATTAATCAATTACCCACTTCGGGTTATGTGGAATCGTTTTCTTGGGGTTATAGTTCATTCCTTTCCGGGTAGGTATGTGTAAAACGTATGTACGGCGTGTTTTGTTTTTTAATGAGTGTTCGCGCAGCCATGGATTAGCGTCACGCAATTGTGCATAAGTGATGCCGTTTTGTTTGGCATACTCATCCAGATTCTCGATGGCGGTGGTGATCGTCACTTTTTTATAGGGAATAGGGGGATAGAGGTGCTCGCGTTTCAACAGGAAACCGAAACGTTGCGGATTGTTGAATATCTCTTTGGCAGCCAACAGACGGAACATGTAGCGTGATGTTTCTTCTACCAGCCAAAGATCCATGGCATGGTCGGCCAATTGTTTATCCAGTTGTGCGGTGATACGTCCTTGTCCTGCGTTGTATGCGGCAGATACAGCCATCCAGTCACCATACTTTTCGTAAGCCTGTTTGAAATATTTGCAGGCGGCAACAGTTGCTTTTTCCACGTTGTAGCGTTCATCTATATTGTCGTTCACTTCCAGACCGAATTCACGTCCGGTAGCCGGCATGAATTGCCATAGTCCGGCAGCTCCGGCCGGAGAGCGGGCAATCGGATTAAGGCTACTCTCGATAACCATCAGATACTTGAAGTCATCAGGGATGCCATTGGCTTTCAGTATCGGTTCCACGATAGGAAAATACCGGTTGGCACGTTTCAACATCAACATGGTAGTAGAGTGCATATAGGTGAAGGACATCATTTCCCGGTCCATCCGTTCACGGCGGTCATACCGGCGCAAGTCAATGGTTTCGCCGTCAAAAGTAGCCTGCTCGGGAACACTTGGCGGGGTGACACAATAGGGCACTTCAGATTTTACCGAATACGGTTCGATAGGTGGAATACTGCTGATAAGGGTCGGGATGGTGGCTCCGGCGCAGACTGCCAGAGCAATACTTAAAATTAGAGTAATACGTTTTTCTTTCATTCTATAAAATCATTGTTCAATGCGGCGTGCGCATTATTGAATCGGTTGGCAGCCGCTACAATAATAAATGCTGCCACCCAGATAGTTTTCTTTCTTTATCATATCTTCGCAACGAGGACAGATTGTGCCGGCTGTATTTTTAGAGAGATGCGGTATATATCCTCCGCTTTTGCCAAAGAGATCGGTCTCTGTGCTGCGCCCTCCCAAGTTATACATCTCTTGAAGAGTGGATTTTATCTGGTGATAGAGTTCCTCCTTTTGTCCGGCAGACAAGGAATGGATTCGCGTTTTCGGATGGATGCGGGCATTGTACAGGATATCCTGTAGTACTCCGTTACCCAATCCCGGGATGGTCTGTTCGGTTGCCAGAAAAGCTTTTGTTGTTTTCTTTTGTGCATCATCCGCATAAATTAATTTTCTGAAATACGACTCACAGAACTCATCCGTCATTACTTGCGGCTTATTCTTGGCTGTCTCGTAATAAGCCGCTATGGGCGCATTGAATCCTTCTTTCGGAAAACACCATAAACCTCCATACATCCGTACGGAAGCAACAAGGCAACTCTCATCCTCAAATCCGATAAGCAATTGATGCCTGGCCGGTAATTTTTCACTGGGAGTAAAGTAACGCAGGTTGATACCATCGGTAAGGATAAGCATCATATCACCGGCTTCGATTTCAATCATACCGCCGCAGGGATTTATCTTATCGATGGTTTTTCCGGTCAACCGTTCGGGGTATTCTTCCGGATTACCATAAAACCAGGCGAATTTATGGGGGGTATACTGTGCGAATACGTTAGTAATTCTCTTTCCTCTGACCGTTCTGTTCAGTTGTTCTGACAGGCAGCAGGCTTCGGGCGCTTCAATCATATGGCTATGGGTTACGGGTTAGTCATTCCTCTGCAAAGATAAACTCATTTTAGCAGCTTCAAAGAACTTTTCGTGCTTTTAATACGTTTTGTACTATACATTAACAACAGTTTACGTCACATGAATATAGCAATTACCGGAGCCAGTGGCTTTATAGGCAGACATCTCACCGCATTTTTCACTGAACAGGGACATCGGGTCGTTCCGTTAGGGAGACCTATGTTCCGGGAAGGGATGCTTGGATACCTGGTACAGGCATTGTCGCATTGTGATGTCATTATCAACCTGGCCGGTGCCCCTATCAATAAGCGATGGACGCCGGAATATAAACATGAGTTATATGATAGCCGTATACGGGTAACGCAGCGTATTGTTCGCGCTCTGGGAGCAGGCCGTCAGAAACCCCGATTGATGATATCGGCTTCTGCCGTGGGATATTATCCTTCTGCGGGAACTTTTGATGAATATACCAATACACGCGGAGAAGGCTTTCTGCCCGATCTTTGCTATGCCTGGGAGAAGGAGGCCCGCCGTTGTCCGCCACAGACCCGTTTGGTCATAGCACGTTTCGGACTTGTACTTTCTCCGGACGGCGGAGCAATGGAACAGATGCTCCGGCCCTTGAACATGAAGTTTGCCGCCGCCATCGGTCCCGGCACACAACCCTTTCCGTGGATCAGTATAGATGATCTTTGCCGTGCGATGGCTCTTTTTATAGAAGATGATACGTTGCAAGGCGTTTTCAATCTTGTTGCTCCACAGCAAATTACGCAGGCTGCTTTTACCCGTGCACTGGCAAAAGCCTATCATGCCTGGGGCACGATTATTGTCCCCCGGTTTATCTTCCGGATCATGTATGGCGAAGGTGCCGCTTTCCTTACTACCGGACAATATGTACGCCCGAGACGATTGGAGGAAGCAGGATTTCATTTTACCGATAATACAGTCGGACAGCTTTTCAGAGGAGTAGACCGTAGTACGATCGATCGTCTTGATGTGTCCCGGTATATGGGACGTTGGTATGAGATAGCCCGTTACGATCATCGTTTCGAACGGGGAATGTCCGGGGTTACGGCTACTTACAAGCTTTCTCCTGACGGTAGTATCAGTGTATTGAATGCCGGATATAAACGGGATATACATGGCAGGAGTAAATTCCGGCGAGCTGTGGGCCGTGCAAAGATTCCCGATACCGCCAGGCCGGGACGTCTGAAAGTCTCTTTCTTCCTTTGGTTTTATTCCGATTATTATATACTCGAATTGGATCGGGAGGGATACAATTATGCACTGATAGGCAGTAGCTCCGATAAGTATTTGTGGATATTGAGCCGGACTCCCCAATTGCCTGAAGATGTGAAAAGATTATTACTGACCGCCGCATTACGCCGGGGATATGATACGAACCGGTTGTTGTGGATAGATCAGACAAGATACATTTAAAAAAAACTGATAGATTATGGATTATGAAATTAGACATCAGCCCGAACAGAAGCTGTTTGAAACGGAAGTAGATGGCCGCACGGCCTTTGTTCAATATCGTTTACTTAACGGAAGTCTCGATATTATTCACACCATTGTTCCACGCCCCATTGAAGGGCAGGGGATAGCCGCCGCTCTGGTAAAAGCGGCATATGACTATGCAATGGCTAACGGATTAAAGCCGAAAGCTACCTGTACATATGCCATAGCATGGTTGAAACGCCATCCGGAAGTATTGGAAGGAGCAGAGAAATAAGAAAAAGGAGCATTACCTTTTCTTCATATGATGTGCCGGATACATATTTAGTGTACGACTTTAGTGTACGACACAAAATGTGCATCCGGCTATGTATGAATACCGGATATACCTTGTCTTATCGGGAATACTCAGGCTTTTTTCCAACGTTTCAATAGAGGGAAGAACTGCTTCATGTTGGCAACAGCCTCTTCTTTTGTCATTTTCATTTCGGAATCTTTATTGAACTCATCCACGAATAGTGCACAGTGATCGATCATTTCATCCATCGTGCAGTCCACTGTAAAGTGCCCGTCGGCATAGCAATAACAGCAATACTCTTCATTTTTGCTACCATTCGTTTCTGTCCCTAATACAGTCGCATCGCTCAATGGCATTCCGCAACTTTGGCAAAATTTTTGTTCCATCATTTGTTTTTTAGTTATTATTTTTTGTGATAAGCTTTTTTTTGCACTGCCGGCAAATATGGCGGTTACTTATAAAAGAGCGTTATCCGATCTTGCTAAGTCAGTTTGTTTTTACAGGTAGCCGTTTCCATAACCAACGTGGAATCATTCGCCAGAAAAAGACGATGACAGCATATCTCCAATCGATAGTTACTACCCGTTGTTTGCGATTGAGGGCTCGTACAATGTGTATTCCTACTTTATTTACATTCATTAGTAGCGGGTAGTTTTTTCCATCATTCAGTAGTTCGGTTGATACAAATCCCGGGCGGATATCCGTGAAGCGGATGTTTGACTTTTGCATGTTCGATAGTTGTTCGAGGGCATCGATATAGGTGTTTTGAAACCGTTTGGTAGCCGAATATGCCGGAGCAACACCCAAGCCCTTGGTACCGGCAATGGAACTGATAACGGCCAGATGTCCGTTCCCTTGTTGCCGGAAATACTGAAAAGCGGCAGTGACCATTCGTATGAATCCGTCGACATTGGTACGTGCAGTGTTCAGTTCGATATCTGCATTTAATTCCATATTCTGATGTCCCACACCGGAACTTAAGAGAAACAGATCCATTCCACCCAATTTCTTGATGAGGCTGTGTAGTCTTTCCGTAGCATCCTCCTGTGTCACATCCAGTGTTTCCACTTCTATATTGTCAGGAGCAATCGTACGGAATGCGTCTAACGCGGTTTTTCGCCTGCCGGCAACTCCTATTTTCCATCCCTGCAACAATAATCCTTTGGCAACTTCTTTGCCTATTCCGGAAGTAGCCCCTATGATGATTGCTCGCTTCATTATTTGTTTTTATATGATTCGTATTTTAATTGGCAGAGACAAAGATAATTAAATCTTCCGAAAAATGGGTGAGTAGTTGATTTACTTTATTTTATACCTTGCAGTTCTATCTCAAAAATAAGTGTGGAGTAGGCGGGGATATTTCCGCAAGCCCGTGTGCCGTATCCCAATTCGTAAGGAATATAAACGATCCAGCGTGAACCTACCGGCATGGCTTTCAGTGCTTCCTGCCATCCTTCGATAACCTCTTTCACTTTAAAAATTTCCGGGCGTTTGCGTGCAAATGAATCATCGAATACTTTGCCATCTATTAATGTCCCCCGGTAGTGTACCTTTACCGTGTTTTTGGCAGTGGGTACCGGTCCGGTACCTTTTAGCAGAATCTTGTACTGTATGCCACAGGGTAATTCCATAACCCCCTCCTTTTCCAGATTTTCTTCCAGAAAACGGTTGTTGGCTTCTTTGTAATCTTTATGTTTCAGGCTCATATGGATAATTATTAATAAGTTTCTCGGAATATGTATATTTGAATGAGTCGATAATTTGATGTACGGCTTCTTTAACCATTTCAATGGTACAAATTTTATTTTGGGGTGTCATAGAATAGAGGGCTGAAGCACTTCTTGCATATACCATGGTTTTATTGTTTGATAATTACGCAAAGATAATTATTATAAAGTAATCATGTAAGTATGCTAATATCTTTTATAGGCCGAACAGATGTCTTATTGCCGCCCACGGGGCATAGATCAGCATACGGGGGCCGGAAAAGCGCATCACTTTTTGCATTTGCTTGCGTAGGACCGGTTTGTAACAGTGTACGGTACATTGCTTGCAGGAGCTTTTCTTTTCGCCGAAGGGGCAACGGTCCAGTCGTGCGTGGGCATAATGTAACAGCTCTTCACATGACGGGCAGAGAGTTTGGTTTTTCTCTTTTTTACGGCAGTAGAGGCGGATCATCAGTTCTACTGTCTTTTTTTCACGGGTTATACGGTTCTTGCTCAATTTTCATTTTTTTAGGAGATACAAATATAACCATCCTGTTTTAAAAAGATGTATATTTGCACCCCGAAATTAAGAGCCTTGTTATGAATATAAGCAATAAAGCGAAAGGATTTGTATGTGGAGCCGTAGCTGCTGCCACGTATGGCATGAATCCGTTGTTTACCCTTCCTTTGTATAAAGAAGGATTGAGTGTGGATTCCGTATTGTTTTACCGGTATGCATTTGCTGTGCTTATTTTAGGTATTCTGATGAAAATACAAGGGCAGTCGTTTGCTCTGAAAAAGAACGAAGTACTTCCGCTACTGGCAGGAGGATTGCTTTTTTCTGCTTCTTCACTGCTTTTGTTCATGAGTTATAAGCATATGGACGCGGGCATTGCATCTACCATTCTTTTTGTATATCCGGTGATGGTAGCGGTCATTATGTTTTTGTTTTTTCATGAGAAGATATCATTGCTGACCGTATTTTGTATTCTTATGGCACTTTCGGGTATCGGCATGTTGTATAAGGGGGATAGCGGAGAAACGCTCAGTCTGATAGGAATGTTATTGGTGATTCTTTCGTCATTATCCTATGCCATCTATATTGTCGGCGTCAACCATTCCACACTCAAAACCATGTCGACAGCCAAACTGACTTTTTATGCCTTGCTTTTCGGGCTGTCCATTTATGTGGTCCGTCTGAATTTTATGACCGATCTACAGGCAGTTCCTTCTTTTCCGGCATGGGTCAATATACTGGCAATGGCTTTTCTGCCTACCGTTATTTCACTTATTTGTACGGCCATCTCGATACATAGCATCGGTTCTACCCCTACTGCCATCTTGGGAGCATTGGAACCCGTCACCGCTCTCTTTTTCGGTGTGATGATTTTCGGTGAACGACTTACCCCCCGCCTTGTCTTAGGAATACTGATGATACTGGTTGCCGTGACTTTTATTGTTGTCGGGAAGTCGGTTGTGGGGCACATTAATCATTTATTTCTGCATCTGTTGCGTCGTCATTGATATCCGGCTCTGAAAAGAAGGGCTTGTTGGCTAAAATCGCCAAGCCAATATCCGGCTGTTTTTTGTGCCTTGTTGCATTTGTATCGTTCGATATTCGGCAACACCGGTTGATTTGAGTTTGGCATATAGCTTATCCAGATTTTTCTCTTTAGATACCAGGCTGGTGAACCATTTGCAGTTTTTTCGGAACTTCCGGCTTTCGGTAATCATATTCAGCAGAAACCGGAGTTCTCCACCTTCACACCATAATTCGTTGGCATTCCCTCCGAAATTCAATTGAGCTTTCGACACCTTCTTTCCTTTTAGGCTGCTGAGTTTGCGTAACGTACCCTTTTCCGCCTCTTCTTTTGAACTGTGAAAAGGAGGATTGCATATTGTGACATCGAAAAAATCGTCGGGCAATATAACTCCTTCAAAGATATGCCGTCTGTCTTTCTGAAGCCGCAGTTCAATCCGATGCACCAGTACCGGATTACAGGTTACTATTTTTCTGGCATTTGCTATCGAAACAGGGTCGATGTCCGAACCCACAAAGGTCCAGCCGTACTCCGTACATCCGATGATCGGGTAAATGCAATTGGCTCCTACGCCGATATCCAGACATTTCCGTCCGGATATTCCGGTTGCCGTATTTTCCGTATCGATCAACTCGGCAATATAATGAATGTAGTCGGCCCTTCCCGGGATAGGCGGACACAGATAATTTTTCGGAATATCCCAATATCGAATGCCATAATAACTGATCAGCAATGCTTTATTCAGTGCCTTTACTGCCTGTGGATTAAAAAAATCAATCGTTTGAGAACCGTATGGATTGAGTGATACAAACTTTTTGAGCGGAGGATAATCTTCGGTCAGTTTGGTGAAATCATACTGTCCGTTATGCTTGTTTTTGGGGTGTAATTCGTTCCTTTCTGCCATGATAGGACAAAGATACGGAGAAACTTTCTGATAGCAAATCCGCTTCGATTAAAAATGATAATCTTTACATGTATATAAAAAAACGGTACTTCGATTCACATCGCAGCACCGTCACAACACAAACACAAAATAAAACACGACAAAACTACTATGCAATCTTACCTGTCTATGCCGGGGAGGCATACGGTCGCTTCATTATGGGTATTCGCATATGCATAAAGAGCTTCAGGCTGATTTGCATAATTATAAACGCATCAGATGATTTTTTGTTCAAAAAGAGATGCAGAAAAATGATGTTTTTTTATGATAACGGGTCAAACTTTCATTGGTAATATTTGCAATACTGGGCAAATAGAATTTATTTTGCAAGCAATAACTCCATCAGGAGTTCAAAGACAATCCTGTTTCAAATAGTTTGAAAATATATGTTGCATCATTTTGCCCGATCTATTGTTCACATCGCTTTGCCCGGACAATTCACTTATCCTTTTCATTATACTCCCCATCCTTTGTGCGTCATGGCAGCCGAAGAGGTACAGGCTTACATCGCGGCACAGGACGACTGGCAGGAAGAACTGCGTGAGGGCAAGATGTTCGGTGTACTGGTCGTACAGACCAAAGAGGACGAGATTGGTTATTTGGCTGCTTTTTCCGGTAATCTGGCCGGTAGAAATCTGCATTCATTCTTTGTTCCTCCTGTATATGACTTGTTGCAGCCGGATGGCTTCTTTAAGATAGAAGAGGAAAACATATCGGCCATTAATGTCCGGATCAGAAAGTTGGAGCAGCATCCGCATTATCTGGATTTGAAACAGAGATTGGAGGAAGAGATACATGCGGGCAGGCAGGAGACGGAGAAAGCTAAATCTGTTTTGAAGGTTGCCAAAGAAGCACGTGCACAGCGTCGGAAGCAACACCCGGATGAGGAGGAGCAGGCTGCTATGGTGCGTGAGAGCCAATACCAAAAAGCCGAATTAAAGCGTCTGGAAAAGTATTGGAAAAATAGAGTGGCTGTCTTGCAAACAGAGGTTGATGCATATGATAGGCAGATAGAATCGCTTAAGATAGAAAGAAAGAAGCGCTCGGCAGAATTACAACAAAGACTTTTCGAACAATTTAAGATGAGAAACGGGCTTGGGGAGGTGAAGGATTTATGTGTGATCTTCGAGCAGACGGTACAGAAAACTCCTCCTGCAGGAGCCGGCGAATGTGCTGCTCCGAAGTTGTTGCAATATGCTTATATACATGGATTGAAGCCGATTGCTATGGCCGAATTCTGGTGGGGAAATTCGCCTAAAACGGAGATTCGGCATCACGGCTATTACTACCCTGCTTGTAAAGGAAAGTGTGAACCGATACTGCAACATATGTTGAAAGGACTGGATGTGGAACCCGATCCGTTATCAAAAAGTCCGTGTGACGATACGGAACTGGAGGTCCTTTTTGAAGATGACTGGTTGTTGGTGATCGATAAGCCGGCTGGTATGCTTTCCGTTCCGGGGAAGGGGAGTGCCGGTTCTGTGTATAGTATAGTGAAAGAGCTATATCCGGATGCTACGGGGCCGATAATCGTGCATCGGTTGGATATGGCGACATCCGGTTTGTTATTGATAGCCAAAAGTAAAGAGGTGCATCAGCATCTTCAGGCGCAGTTTAAGAACCGCACGGTGAAAAAACGGTATATTGCCTTGTTGGACGGTATGCCTGCGCAGGATGAAGGAGAGATAAAACTACCGCTTTGTCCGGATCCTTTGGATAGGCCCCGGCAAGTGGTTCATGAAGAATCGGGCAAGCCTGCCATTACCCGGTATAAGGTTCTTGAAAAAAAAGGGAACCGGACGCGTATTGCTTTCTATCCATTGACGGGACGCACACATCAGTTGCGTGTGCATGCCGCTCATCCCCTCGGATTGAACTGCCCTATTGCAGGCGACGAACTTTATGGAAGAAGGGCAGAACGGCTCTATCTGCATGCCGAATATTTAGAATTTATACATCCGGTATCAGGCCAGGTGATGAAGTTCGAAAGGAAAGCGGAGTATTGATAAGTATGTTTGTAATATATGGAAGACGCTACTTCTCCATGTTTTGCAGGTATATTGTTACTGCATCAAGGTTTATATTCTTAGTTGTAAAACATCCCCATGTTTTGGTTGACAACATCCCCATGTTCTTATGCAGAACACCCGGATGTTGTTACTGAAATCATCCGGATGTTTTGGATGTGGGAAATATGACTTCAGAGAAGATGGAATATATCTGTTTGATTATTAGGGATATATTGACGTGTCTGGCATTGGATTAGTTCTGATAAGAAGGTTCTTTTATCATAGGGATTATTGCATTGTGAAACGGTCTTGAATGAAGGCTGAGAACATTTGTACGGAACGGAAGGTAGCATAATAGAAAAAAGCTTTATATTTACAATCGAATTAATAACCGGAATATTTTATGATCGAACAACCCGATACGCAAGACTATGATGAATTGCTCCGGATATGGGAGCTGGCAGTCCGTAGTACTCATCACTTTCTGACGGAAAATGATATTCTGTTTTATAAACCTCTGGTGCGGGATGAGTATTTTCAGGCCGTAGAGCTTTATATGCTTCGCGGCAGTACCGGCCGGATTGCGGCATTTTTAGGATTGAGCGAAGATAACATAGAAATGCTTTTCGTGCATCCCGATGAGCAGGGACGGGGATATGGCAAGTGTTTGATTGATTTTGCCGTTCATGAAAAACGGATATATAAAGTTGACGTGAACGAGCAAAATGAGAAAGCATTTCACTTTTATCAGAACAGAGGCTTTGAAGTTGTCGGTCGGGATGCTGTAGATGGAATGGGAAAGCCTTTCCCGATTCTGCATATGCAATTATCGGATGAAAAGTCTGTGTAGCTTTGTGAGTTCATGCGGACAATCATTTCTTTTATTTGAATATTGTGGTACTTATTTCCGATTTTATTTACTTTTAGCTGATAACCCAGAAGATTTTTTATAGTTTTGTAGCTGTCAATTAAATGAACCTTGTAAATGTCAAAATCGAAATATCTCTTTCTTTTGTTTATCTGTCTGTCGGCTTCGATTAGTATTCGCGCCCAATTTATGGATTATGGTTCGGATCCGGCCCGTTTTAAATGGAATATCGTGCGGTTACCGCACTATAATCTGGTTTATCCGCAGGGAACGGATTCTATGGCTTATCATTATGCACTTTATCTTGAAAATGCTTACCCCCATATACAGAAAACCATCGGTAAGCCGATAAAAGCCCGGTTTCCCGTTATTCTTCATCCTGCCAATATGCAGTCCAACGGTATGGTGTCGTGGGCTCCCCGCCGAATGGAACTTATCACGACTCCTTCTTCCGATCTGGGAGTTCAGAGGTGGGATAAACATCTGGTACTGCACGAATCACGTCATGTATTTCAGACAGGAAAGGTGATGAGTGGAATTTTCAAGCCTTTTTATTATCTGATAGGTGAGCAGGCGGCGGGCGTTGCTGCCTTTTTTCTGCCGGTCTGGTTTCTGGAGGGCGATGCGGTAGGTACTGAAACGGCCCTGTCTAACGGTGGTAGAGGACGGTTGCCGGAGTTTAATATGGCTTATCGTGCACAAATGTTGGGAGGGGATAAGTTTTATTCTTTCGATAAATGGTTATTGGGTTCGTACAAGAATTATACCGGTACGTATTACGCGCTGGGTTATGATCTCACTTCCTATGCACGACAACGGTACGGAGCCGATATTTGGGATAAAACGACCAGCCGCTATGTCCGTAATATTTTCTTTGAGGGTTCGTTCAAACATTATACGGGAAGCAGCTTTAAACGGCTTTATCAGGATACTTTCGATTATTTGCGGAAGGAATGGGAACAACAGGATACTTGCAGTCTTGTTCCATCCTATCATTCGCCCGATAAAAAAGATTATACTTCGTACAGGTATCCCTGTCCGGTCGATGATTCTACGGTGGTTGCCGTGAAGTCGGGATTGAAAGATATCAATGCGCTGGTGACAATCGTTCATGGGAAAGAGAAACGGTTGAGTTATATCGGCAGTATCAATAGCCGTCTCGACTACCGTAACGGGAAGATATACTGGACAGAGATCGTTCCCGGTCTTCGCTGGACACATGAGAATTATTCCGTGCTGAAGTGTTATGATCTGAAAGAGGGACGTATAAAAAGTATCACTCCCCGACAGCGTTATCTCTCTCCGTCGGTGGATAAAAACGGAAAGGTGGCTGCTGTTTCACGGACTACGGTCGACGGAAAGAATCAGCTTGTACTGGTAGAGCTTGAAGATGGTAAAGAACTGTTTGCTTTTCAGGTGCCGGGCAATGCTTTTATTAAAGAACTGACGTTTACGGATCAGGATGAAGTGGTAGCGGTTGCAGTGACAGATGCCGGAATCAGCCTGTTGCAGTTTACCCCTTCTTCCGGGCAATGGGAAGAGCTGTTGAGCACTGCTTCTGTTAATATTACTTCTCCTGTCTGGAAAGACGGACGGATTTACTTCGAATCCGGGGCGAATGGAACTAATAATCTTTATTGTTTGGATCTGGCGGACCATCAGGTTTATCGTTTGACGTGTGCGCGCTTCGGTGCCTTTGATCCTTCATTTACACATTCGGGAAATCGCCTGTTCTTTGCTGATTATCAGGCAAACGGTTACCGGATCGCTTCTCTTCCGGCAGATAGTCTTTTAGCGGAGAAGACAGATTTTGATCGTCCGGTCTCTATGCCCTTTGTGGAGACTTTGGCCGGACAAGAGAAATTTAATCTGGATTCGGCTCGTTTGGAACCGGTGGATTTTCAACCCAAGCGTTATCGGAAGGGTGTGCATACTTTCAAGATTCATAGTTGGGCGCCTTTCTATTATGATGTGGCCGAAGCTATGAACACGAGTGCTTCCGATCTGAGTACGATCGTTAAACCCGGGGCGACCATCATGTCTCAAAACACCTTGAACACGGCTATTATGCAGGCTGGCTGGTATTATGATAAAGGTTACCATCACGGCAAACTGTCGTTTACTTATCAAGGCTGGTTTCCGGTCGTTAATATTGCTGCCGATTATGGTGATAAAGCTTTTGATATGGCTTGGGCTCAGAACGACAAGGGGCAACAGGTGACGCGGGGATATTATACCGGTCGTACTTATCTGGAGGCTGAAGCCCGGATTTATCTTCCTTTCAACTTGACCCGTAACCATCGTATACGCGGCATACAGCCTGCGGTGAGTTATTATTTTACGAATAACCGGTATCAGGAATATGGCAGCCGGGAGTTTCATGCTTTCCAATATGTGTTGCCGGAAATATTGTTCTATAATTACAGGCGGAAAGCGCAACGGGATATTTTACCCCGTAATGGTTACCAGCTCCGTTTGCAGTATCTCACCACTCCATTCAACAAGGAGAATTACGGTGCCCTTTATGCAGGCCGGTTAACGACTTACTGGCCCGGTATTCTTCGTAATCACGGGCTGATGCTTCGTTTCGGATATCAGTACCAGGAGCTTGACGGCAAGGCTTTGTACCTTCCCAAACACTTGCTGGAGAAACCGCGAGGATATAATTTCCAATATCAGACGCACCGGCAGTGGGCGTTTAAGGCAGATTATGCCCTTCCTATATTTTCTCCCGATTTCAGTATCGGTTCTCTGATCTATATCCGGAGAATGCGGGCCAACCTGTTCTATGACTTGTCACGTAATCAAGCCCGTAGCAAGGGTGTATGGACCACTCAAAGCTCTTTCGGAACGGACCTTATTTTCGATTGGAATGTATTGCGGATGAGCTATCCGATCACAACAGGCGTGCGGTTGATTCAGCCGATCGATTATGGAAAGTTTCAGGTTGAGGCATTATTTTCTATTAGTTTCTGATAATAGGATTATCTTTGCAGCCGAATTTAAAAAAAAGAGGAGAATAGAACGGATGAGAAAAATGCTTTGTCCACAATGTAAAATTGCCGGCATGTATGTAAAGAACGAGCAAGGAGACCGGTTGTTGGTATATATCACGAAAGAAGGAGTTGTGATTCCCAAAGATGAGGAAGCTTCGACGGAAGGGTTCGATTTTACGGAAGTGTATTGTCTGGGATGTTCATGGCACGGTTCTCCTAAACGATTGATAAAATTCTGATATCCTGCAAAGAGAGGGCTCTTTTACTGCGAGATGGGAGGGTCTGTCATCTGACCTTTTTAAATACGGATTCCACAAATCTCTTGTTTTGTAACAGAACAAAGAGGGTTGTGGAATCCATATCTTTAATGCTTACTTGAGGGATTTCCCTGTACAGGCACTACTTTTACGTTTTTCCAGATGAACGGGTTGATTATTTCTTTGTTGCATTCTGGTTTCTTTGCTTTGATATTCAAGTTTTCGAAAGTAAAGTTTGTCAGTTTATACTGGTCGGATTGACTTACGTGGAAGAATACATCGCATTCAAGATCGATATTACGCAGGGTCACATGGTCGGAGTAAGACATCGGAATATCCTTGCGATCCTTGAGATCGAAAAATTGTGTCCAAGGTTTGATATATAAGAAACTTTTGGCATCTCCTGTGATGTCTTCTACGAGGATATATTCATATTTTTGTGGGGTGTCCGGACGCATCTTCAGCCATAAAAGGCGGGTCGCATTGTTGATTTTGCAACGGCGGAAGATAATATTGCGGTTATGGATGGATTCGCTTCCGCACGTCAGGCCACTGTGACAGAAACCGTAGGTACAATCTTCTATAATGATATTGCTGTTGCCGCCGTTATTGGGATCTTGATCCGCCCACGGCCCTTTACCGCCTTTCAGGGCAATGGCATCGTCATTTACTGATAAATAGCAATTTTTCACCAACACATTGCTGCAAACATCTATATCGATACCGTCGGTGCTCGGAGCTTTTACCGGGGTGGCGGGAGAGAAAATATGCAGGTTCAATAACTTCACACGGTTGCAACGGTAAAGATGGGTAGTCCAGAAAGGGGAGTTGATAAGGCTGACGCCGGAAATTTGTACATCGTTACTATTAGAGATGTATAGCAACCGTGGACGTAATTCGTCCATATTTGTGCATTTGGGTATCACTTTGCGGCGCAGCCAGAAGGACTTCCAGTAACGCAGCCCGTTACCGTTGATGGTTCCCTTTCCGGAGATCGTGAACCCGTCTACTTTATCGGCGTTTACCAATGCGGCAAAGTATGACAAGCTCTGTCCCTCCATGCGCGTATCGATAATAGGAAAGTTGCTGATATCATCGCTTCCTTTTAAAACGGCATCTTCTTCCAGATACAGATGGGTCTTCGGTTTGAAGAAAAGAGAGCCGCTGAGGTATGTGCCTTTAGGGATGATGATAACGCCACCTCCCTGTTGGGATGCCTGGTCGATGACCGATTGGATTTTCTCGGTCTGGAGAAGGGTGCTGTCGTTGATGACACCGTATTCAAGAATGTTGTATTTCTTACCTAATGTCTGGATATTGACAACTTCATTTTGTCTGAACCAGTCGGGAATGGGAGTTCCATCCGGGAATTTTTCTTCGCTGAACGATTGTAAACTGATAAACGCAGTAAGTAGTAATGTAATGAATCTCATGGTTTGAATTTGAATTAAAGGATCAACTGATAATTTATGTGTGCAAACATAAGAAACTTCTGAGAATCATGGGTAAATCTTGGTGATTTTAGTCCTGTGTAAAATGACTTTTTTAACTTGTATATTGAAGGATACGGGTGATTATCAGCCATTGTGGAGATTAGCCTTTGGTGCAGCCGCTTTTGCAAGGTGATTTGAATGGTGCGGTCAACGGAGCGCTCGGTTTGTTGAATCCTATTTTCCCAAATGCTACTACTGCCGATTATTGTGACCTTATTGCCTGGATGATGGCAAGTGGTCTGCCCTCTGATTTGGGTGTGTTGCAGAATGGGCAGATGCCCGGTGATCTGGTGCCTTGGCTCTCTGATATTCTTAATCCGGAACGGAATAATGGTAGTACGCGAACGGATGAGTGTAACGATTATTTTCTCGATTATCAGTTTAATAAACGCTGGGATAGTGGTGCACAGATCACTGCCGGAACCACTTTCCGGCATACTCGTCACTATTCTTCGGCCATCGATCAGGTTTATAAGAGTGATAATCTGGCTGTTTTTTCAATACGATCAACGTTTTGGGATCGTCTGAGCGTTTCGGCCGGAGTGCGTGCCGAATATTATCGTATAAATAATCATTACCGGGAGGCCGAAACAAAGATTTTTGGGACAAAAGTTCCTTTTCGTCCGGTTTTGCGTGCCGGGTTGAATTATCAGCTTGCCGATTATAGTTTTCTGCGCGCCAGCTTTGGACAGGGGTATCGCAATCCGTCGGTAGTAGAGAAATATCTGCGTAAGGACATCGGTGGGGTAGGTGTATATCCGAATGAAAATATTCGTGCGGAGAAAGGTTTCAATGCCGAACTTGGTTTCAAGCAAGGGTATAAGCTTGGTAATCTTCAGGGGATGTTGGACGTGGCAGGTTTTTATACCGAGTATAAAGATATGATCGAATTCCAGTTCGGATTGTTCAATAATGGCAACAACAAGATGATAAACAGCATTTCGGATGCGGTCGAGATGTTGCTTGGTCAAGGAGGGTTCGGTATTGGAGCACAATTCCACAATGTTTCCAAAGCGCGGATTTATGGGATGGAAGTCAGCACAAATGGTGTATATAATTTTAATAAGAACACGAAACTGTATTATAACTTGGGCTATGTATACACTGAGCCGCGTGATGCGGATTATAAAGAACGTAATGCATTGGAGGATACTTATACCGATCCTTTGCAGATGAAAGAGAAGTCGAATAATTCCAAATATTTGAAATATCGCCAGAAACATACTTTTAAAACTACGCTCGATTTTGAGTGGAAACGTATAAATCTGGGTATGAATGTGGCTTGGAGAAGTAAGACGCTTGCGGTGGATTATATCATGTTGGACGAGCGTGAAAAACCGAATGGCAATCCGGAAGTGATGGATTATGTGCGTAGTTTGCTTTTCGGTAGTATCGATGGCGAAACATTAGCTACTTATTGGAAAAAACACAATACGGATTATGCTACGGTGGATATCCGTCTGGGAGTAAAGGCTACAAAAGAGGTTGCATTTCAGTTTATGGTTAATAACTTGTTGAATAAGGAGTATTCTTTCCGGCCGATGTCGGTAGCAGCTCCGCGTACCTTGGTGAAGATGGATGTGACGTTCTGATGCGGTACAGCTAAATTTTCTTGCTTATATCGGGAGGGTACTGGGTGAAAGGGCGTAGAGAAAAAATGAAAAGGCATACCAATGACCGTAAGCCGGGTGCTTACCTTTGTTGAGCACTATTCATACAGGTAGTATGCACCGTGCTTAGTGTCGCTAAGCACGGTGCTGATATGCGGCTTTATCTTTCCCTTTCAACATTCATAAAAGTCGTGGCTACATGGGTTTGAGGTTCTTATTAAGTCTGTCGATAATCTTTTCCATACGAGTTTGGCGAGTTTTATCCGATTTGGCATCCAGATAAAACAATGTATAGGTGCGCTGCACAGAATCGGACATAGCCAATAGATTTGTATAAGCAGGTTCATGTGGCTCAATGAGCTGTCTGAACATCCGGATTTGCTCTTCGGAGGCGGTGCTACGTTTGGAGTTGTCCCACTGTCCGTTTTGTTTTGCACAGGCTACGGCTTCCATTCCTTTCGGAGTCATTAGTCCCTTTTGAATAAGTTTCCGAGCCAGCTCTTTGTTCTTGTCCGACCAATTGCTTTTTTCTCTTCGCCGGGCAAAATATTTTCTATACTTGTCCTCATTGATGGATTGCATCTGACCATCTATCCAGCCAAAGCACAATGCTTCTTCGAGTGCTTCATGAGCCGACAGTGTTTTTAGCGTATTGGTTTTCGCAAATACCAACCAAATCCCGTCGCTCGTTGTACCTGCGTTTTCCAGCCATTCTCGAAACAATGCCCTGGTTTCAAAAATAAGTTCTTTGTCATCCATCTTTCAGTATCGTATAATCGTTCTTTATCCGGAGTCGTTTTTCTGTACTATATCTGTATCCAGCCTATTCCGTTTATTCCATTTCCGGGTCTTCCCAAACACCTGTTTTGTGCATACGGTAACTTCTCTCTATCTTCTGGGTAGAGTCTGCTTCCAGCGCATAGAGTATTTCACGGCAGAATTCCAGAGCAGAAAACCCGTTGGCGGTTACAATGTTTTCACTTCTGACTGCTGGTCCGTCTATATAGAAGTTCTCACCTGTATAGTTTGCCCCGGCATAAGCCTTTAGGTAATCCAATCCGTTGCTGGTGTGCTTTATCTTGTTTAGAAAACCGTGCATTCCAAGAAAGACTGAAGCGTTGCAGATTCCTGCTACTAACTTTCGATTCTCAATGGCATCTTTTACCAAAGGAACGATGGTTTCAGCTTCCGGAGTGAACCAACTCATACCGCCAATGAGTACTATTCCTGCATAATCGGTAGGAATGTTGTCGATACCGTAATCGGGCAATACCTTAAAGCCACCGCATGATACTACCGGATCTTTAGTGACAGCCACAGTTTTAACTACATATTTGCTTTCACTTCCGGGTTCAACACCCAAAGTGAGGTTCGGGGCAATATAAGCTCCTTCCCAATCGGCAAAGTTATTTAACAGTACAAACAGAATTTCTTTTTTCATTGTCTTTTTTATTATTGGTGTTGATATTTTCTCTTATGGGACATCAGCGATTAAAAGCGTTTCTTTAAAAAGGCAGGTAATGATATAGTAGTGAAAGTCCTGCCACATATTACATTGCTTTGCATCATTTCAAATATCTCTGTAACACAAAGATAAGCAATGTTTTTGGTGGTTACAAGTGAATCAAAGTATATTTAGAGAAGAGTTGGCAATTAATTGTCAACTCTTTTTTTGCTATATATCCTTTACCTTTTTAGCATTTGGTTGGCATTCTCTTTAAGTAAGGGAAGTACCATTTCCCTCACTTCCTTTTTCTAAAAGGTGTTTTTGTAGAGAAAAAGTTTCAACTATTGATACAAATAATGGGCATTTAGTAATTTACTGCCGGTATGAAATCCCTGTCTCTTTCAAAATGGAAAGGGGATTTTCATTTTAGGAGATATGTGCAATTGAATATATTCTTGTTAGTTGATTATTTATCAGTGTGTTGTGTTGTAGTTGACCATATTGGTATATATATTGATATAGAAATATCATGAAACTTTATATTATATCAAACAGATTACCGGTAAAGGTTACCAGTGCAGATGGGACTTTCTCATTTGTACGCAGTGAAGGCGGATTGACCACCGGGCTTAATTCCCTTCAGATTTCCTATGAGAAACACTGGATCGGTTGGCCAGGATTGTGTGTTGACAAAGAAGAGGAAAAATTGGAAATTACCTCTGAACTGGATAAAATGAACTTTCATCCGGTATTCCTTACGGAAGTACAAATCAGGGATTACTACGAAGGTTATAGTAACAGTACAATCTGGCCTCTCTGTCACTATTTTTATGCCTATACATTGTATAAGAAATCTTTCTGGCAAGCTTATAAAGAGGTGAACCAGCTGTTTTGTGATGAAATTTGCCGTGTGATACGTCCAGGAGACGTGGTTTGGGTACAGGACTATCAGTTGATGTTGTTACCCGCCATGTTGCGCAAGGTCTATCCGGATCTGAGCATCGGTTATTTCCACCATATACCTTTCCCTTCCTACGAACTTTTCCGTATACTGCCGGAAAGGGCTGAAATATTGAAAGGTTTATTGGGAGCTGATTTTATTGCTTTCCACACGCACGATTATATGCGGCATTTTATCAGTGCCGTGGAACGTGTGTTGCATCTTGAGTTCAAATTGGATGAAGTACAACTTGGAAATCGTGTGGCGCGAATAGATGCATTGCCTATGGGAATCAACTATGACTCCTATCATAAGGCCTCTTGTAATCCTCAAGTAAAGCAAGCTATTGATCATACTCGCAAGCTTTTTGGAAATCACAAGTTGATATTATCTGTAGATAGACTTGATTACAGTAAAGGTATCTTGCATCGTCTGCATGGATTCTCTTCTTTTCTGGAACATCATCCTGAGTACCACGGAAAAGTGACGCTTGCCATGATCATTGTGCCTTCACGCGATCATGTGGGTAGTTATGCTGAATTGAAAACCCGTATAGACGAAGAAATAGGCTCTGTTAACGGGCGTTATTCCACTATGGACTGGACACCGGTTTGTTATTTCTATCACAGTTTTACGTGGGAGGAACTGGTAGCCATGTACTGTGTGGCGGATATTGCTTTAGTGACACCTTTGCGTGACGGTATGAATCTGGTGGCGAAAGAATACGTGGCAGCAAAGTCTGATACTCCGGGAGTCTTAATACTGAGTGAAATGGCGGGTGCCTCCGTAGAGATGACCGGTGCCATCCAAATCAACCCGAACGATACAGAGCAGATAGAGAACGCCATTTGCCATGCATTGGAAATGCCTGTGCAAGAACAGGTACACCGCTTAAAACGTATGCAAGCCGTCATATCCGTTCAGACAGTGGATAAATGGGCTTTCGATTTTATCCATGAACTGAGAAACACCTATTTGAAGAATGAACAATTACGGCATAAGCGGCTTACGGCAGCTACGATTGCATCCCTTAAACTTCGGTATGATCAGGCGGTACGCCGGTTGGTTTTACTGGATTATGACGGGACATTGGTTGCTTTCAAAGCCAGACCGGAAGATGCGAAGCCGACACCGGAACTGATCGCGTTGTTGCAGCGATTGGCTGATGATCCGGCAAACCATGTGGTGATAAATAGCGGACGTGACCATTATACATTGGAGAAATGGCTGGGTAATCTTCCCGTTTCTTTTGCGGCAGAACATGGAGCTTTCTACAAGGAACATGGAGTATGGCACAACAATATGAAAAAAATGGATTGGGAAAACGGTTTGCTGTCTATTTTGCGATTGTTTGTCAGCAAAACTCCGGGCGCCCGTCTGGAAGTGAAAGAGACCGCTCTTGTTTGGCATTACAGGGAAAGTGATGCATGGTTGGGGGCTTTGCGTGCCCAACAACTGGTAAATGCACTGATCTCCATTTGTTCTCGGCAGAAATTGCAGATTATGCAGGGCAACAAAGTGGTAGAGATAAAATCACCTGATTATAACAAGGGGTCTGAAGTAAAACGTCTGATGGTTGATATGCATTATGATTTTATTTTGGCCATAGGGGATGATACAACCGATGACGACATGTTTCAGGCATTACCACGTAATGCGGTGGCGATAAAGGTTGGCAGTATCTCGGAAATAGCCTCTTATAATTTACCTTCACAGCAGGATGTACTGCCGTTTCTTAGTGCACTTGCCAGAAGGGAGCAGAGACACCGTAAGGGTGAAATGATAAAGAGGCGTATAGAGACAACTGTCGATTTTTTGAAAGGTTTATTGAAGAAATTATAAAATGACTGTACGATGAATTTGAATTATGGTGTTGTAGGCAATGGGCGTACTGCTGCTCTGATTTCCGAAACAGGGAATGTGGAGTGGTTATGTTTCCCGGATTTTGATTCCCCATCTATTTTTGCAGCGTTGCTCGACCGGGAGAAGGGAGGTTGCTTCGGTTTCGAGGTAAATTCTGATTATCGGATATTACAAACGTATGTTCCACATACTAATATACTTTCTACCAAGTTCTTATCAGAAGCGGGAGAATTTGATGTACTCGATTTCATGCCCTGTTATCGTTTTAAGAATGATAGTAAGGGACAATATATTCCGGCGGAGCTGTACCGCTATATTCATCTGGTAAGAGGTAAACCGGAGTTTAAAATTAAATATAGTCCAGCTCCGAATTATGCCCGTGGGAAAGTCATTTATAATACAACCTCTGATTATATCGAGACTTATTGTTCTTCCGATAGCAAAGACAGGCAATATCTGTATTCCTCCTTGCCTTTGGAGGACATCTCGTTGAAGCGAACCGTACAGCTTGAAAAAGACGAATTTATGTTGCTTTCCTATAATGAAAAAGTGATTCCGATAGATATTGAACGTGAAAAACTGGAGTATTGTCGGACGTTGGTTTACTGGCTGAACTGGACAAATCGAAGTAAAAAGTATACACTTTATAATGACGTGATAGAACGAAGCTTGTTGGTATTGAAACTGATGTCTTACTATAAGGGTGCTGTACTGGCGGCATTAACTACGAGTCTGCCCGAAACGGTGGGTGATGTTCGAAATTGGGATTACCGGTTCTGCTGGTTGCGGGATGCTTCCATGTCAATCGAAACCATGTTCCGAGTAGGGCATGCGGGTGCTGCCAGGCGTTTTATGAAATTTATACAGTCCACATTTGTTGCTAACAGGAGATCCTATCAGATTATGTATGGGATACGCGGAGAACGCAAATTGACTGAAGTTATTTTGGAGCATCTTTCTGGTTACAAAGATTCCAGACCTGTCCGTATAGGGAACGATGCATATCATCAACGGCAGAATGATTCTTTCGGATATTTAATGGACTTAATTTACCAGTATTATCGCTTGATGCCGGGAACATTGGATGAGATAGAAGACATGTGGGAAATGGTGAAAAGTATTCTTGACACTGTTCAGGAAGACTGGCAGAAGCCAGACAAAGGTATTTGGGAAATCAGGGGGGAAAGCCGCCATTTTGTTTCTTCTAAAGTGATGTGCTGGGTGGCCTTGGATCGGGGTGTGAAGATAGCCCGTATGTTGGGCAAATACGGTGATTCCGAGCGCTGGATGCAGGAAGCTGATAATATCCGCCAGGATGTGATGGAACATGGGTGGAAGGAAAAAATGCAAAGTTTCTCTCAGGCTTACGATAACGAAGCGTTGGATTCATCTTTGCTACTGATGGAGCCTTACGGGTTCATCCAAGCTGATGATATCCGTTATCATAAGACGGTGGAAGCTGTCCGGAAAGCGTTGTTTTATAAGGGATTGATGTATCGCTATAACAGTGAGGACGATTTTGGCATGCCTTCTTCCGCTTTTACCATTTGTACGTTCTGGTTGATACGAGGGTTGTTTGTTACAGGTAGAAGAGAAGAGGCCAGGTGTCTTTTTGATGAGGTGCTGAAATATGCAAACCATTTGGGATTGTTTAGTGAAGACATCGATTTCAATACCAAAGAACAACTGGGCAATTTTCCACAAGCATATTCCCATCTGGCACTGGTGAATACGGCAATCTTGTTTGCGGAAGAAGACAGAAGTCTATCTTTTATACGTCCTTAAATAATGGTAGAGATGTCGGTTATAAAAACAGAACCTTGTTTGTGTAGGCATGTCACTTATCTCCGGACAGCATAAGAGATTTCAAGATAGCATCGGTACGTTCGTGGCTATCCAGATGCCCCTATTTTCTTTTGTTTTGAGACAGTATTTCATATATATACTTAGCATAGCTTCTCCCTACGGGAATGGTTCTTTCAAGTCCTTGAAGATGTATTTCCTGTTTGGAGAATTGGCTGACCTTGTTTAATGGAATCAGAAAAGAACGATGCACTCTTAAAAAGTAGTTTTTGGGCAACATTCCATGGAGAGCTTTTATATTAAGTCTCGAAATGATATTTTCTCCACAGATTCGGAATATTTTGCTATAATTCTCCATTGCTTCAATGTAAAATATATCGGAAATAGGTACAGTTATACTGGTGTAGTCTTGCTTTACGACAATATTTTCCTGCATGGCTTCATTCCATGGTTCTGTAAGTCCTCCTATATGTAGCATAGCTTTCTCCACAGCCCTTTCAAAACGTTTATAAGCTATAGGCTTGTGCAAAAAATCCACGGCATCCAGATTGAAACCGTCGAGTGCGTATTTGGCGTGTGCAGTAGTAAAGATAAGGGTACATTCCACAGGTAAAGCTTTTGCTACATCCAGACCATTGAGACCGTTCATTTCAATGTCAAGAAATACTAAGTCCGGTTTTGTCCGTATGATTTCTTCCAACCCAATGCGGGGATCACAGAAGGTGGTTATTTCCATACCTCCTTTTCTATCACAGAACTGTTTGATGATAAATAGCGCGATGGGTTCATCGTCTATGGCTATGCAGTTAATTTTTCTCATGAAAGCTGTATGATTAATTTTGTTCTGAACTCCCGTTTGTTCTCATCCTTTTCCGTAAGCAATGTGAAACGTTCAGGATAAAGTAGTCTCAGACGCTTTCGGCAGTTTTCTATACCTATGGAGGGGCTATCCTGTTCTTTCTCTCTCATGATGGAATTACATGTCTTGAAAAGTAATGTACCGTCTTCTACGACAATCCGTATGAGCACGGTACAGTCTTCGGAAGAAGATGTCCCATATTTAAATGCATTTTCCACGAAGGTGATTAGGATCATTGGAGGAATTTTCACATATTCCTGATCTGTATGACTCTCGAATATGACCTTGGTGTGATGGTTGAGACGTAACTGTTGTAGTTCAACATACTGTCGGATATATTCTATTTCACTTTTTACGTCTATTTTTTCGACTGAGGCATTATGGTACATATATTTGAGAATATTGGAGAACTTGACAAAGGCGGATTCGGTCAGGTCAGATTTAGTTATAACCAGTCCATACAGAGTATTGAGAGTGTTGAATAGAAAATGTGGATTTATCTGTGCTTTATACATGGCCAGTTCGGCGCGGTTTTTCTCTGCTTCCACTTCTTGACGGGCAAGCATTTGACGGAAAAGTTCGAAGGTGACTTCAATGGCCAGTCCAAAACCGGATATGATAAGGAAAAAGAACCATACGGTTTGGGAATGCAAATGGCGGCGGAAATCCAGAGGCAGTTTGGAGTGAGGATTTTCCGGCAAGGGGAAATGAGTCATTAGTTCAGTTACAAACAAGAGCATGATAACTGTCATTATAATCCATCCATACCTTTTACGCATGAACAGTGATGGAATACTCACTTTGCGGTAGACGAAATAAAGTAGGTAAAGATATATGACCAGCGTCACTACAAAAGCAGGCTGAGTTACAAACCATTTGTCTACTGGGACAAGCAGGATAGTTAGGGGCAATATGATTATACAAAAGAGCAGGTCTACATAGAGGGTTATTCTGGGATATGCAACGGCACTTTCTGCTGTTCCCCTCACTTTTTTCTTTATTCTTTTTAGAAACATCTATACTTGGTCTTTTTATATTAAATATTAAGTTGTTTCTGCAAAGATAATTCTTTGTTCTCATACTTCAAACGCTGGATTGTTGTCGTTCGTCAACACATTTCTACTGTTCGTCAACACATTCTTAGAATGTATGCAAAATCTTTTTAGATTTGTCACCGACTGTTTTGGGAAACTAATTTTCATTCAATAATAATAAATAAACAAACAGAAAAATAATGAAAGTTTTCTTCGTTTTATTATCAGTTTTGGTATTGCTGTCTTCGTGTAGTTCTAAACAACAGCAAGAGCCGGGTGTCAAGTACAAGACACTTCGTGTGGAATTTACTGATCGGACACTAAAAAACGGATATGCGGCTAGTTTGCGAGGTAGGCAGTATGTTGAGATACGCCCGCAGGTGGATGGCATCATTACAGAAATTCGTTTGAATGAGGGTGACGTGGTAAAAAAGGGACAGGTATTGTTCATTATTGACCAGGTTCCTTATAAAGCTGCACTCGAAATGGCAATAGCTAATGTAAAGAGTGCGGAATCCCGTCTGGCTACTGCCCGGCTTACGGCGGAGAGCAAAGAGGAGTTGTTCCGAGAGGATGTGGTTTCGGAATTTGATCTCCAAACCGCTCGCAATTCCCTTGCAGAAGCTCAGGCCAGTCTTGCTCAGGCTCGGGCAGAGGAAATCAATGCCCGTAATAATCTGTCTTATACAGAAGTTAAAAGTCCTGTTAACGGGGTTGCCAGTATGATTCCTTATCGTGTGGGGGCTCTTGTGGGTAGCAATATTGCGGAACCATTGGTAACAGTTTCCGATGATGAGAAAATTTATGCCTATTTTTCAATGAATGAGAATCAGATATTGGATTTGGTGCAACAATACGGTTCGCTTCAGAAAGCAATGGCTGAGATGCCTGATGTAGAGCTGACCTTGAGCAACGGTAAGGCTTATTCCCATTCCGGTAAGATCAACGCAGTGAGTGGGAGCATAGATGAGAGTACAGGTGCGGTAAGTTTGCGTGCGGAGTTTGACAATCCGGAGAAACTACTCCGTAATGGTGGTAGTGGTACGGTATTTGTCCCTTCGTATCGTGACAGTGTGATTGCTATTCCTCAAGCTGCCACTTATGAATTACAGAACCGTGTCTTCGTATATAAAGTGGTTGATGGCAAGGCGAAGTCAACTCCGGTTGATGTATTTCGGTTGAATAACGGGACGGAATATATTGTCGAGTCCGGTCTGTCTCTTGGTGATGTGATTGTTGCCGAAGGTGCCGGTCTTGTACGCGAAGGAACTGAAATAGATACTTACACGACTACTAATGAATAATCTGCGTCATGAAAATAAGGACTTTTATTGACAGACCCATTTTGGCGGGTGTAATTTCCGCCCTCATCCTTATATTGGGTATTATCAGCCTTGTTCAATTACCTGTTGAACAGTTTCCCGAAATAGCGCCGCCTACAGTAAGTGTACAGGCTAACTATACGGGTGCTAATGCCGAGACTGTGCTGAAGAGTGTTGTTGTGCCTTTGGAAGAGGCCCTCAATGGCGTGGAGAATATGATGTACATGACTTCTTCAGCTACCAATGCCGGAATGGCTAATATCCGTATTTATTTCCGTCAAGGGACGGATCCAGATATGGCAACGGTGAATGTGCAGAACCGTATTGCTTCCGCACAGGGGTTGCTTCCAACCGAGGTCACACGAAGCGGTATTACGGTACGTAAACGCCAAACCAGTAATATCAAAGCTTTGGCTTTGTACAGTCCGGATAATTCTTTCGATGAGAAATTCCTAAATAATTATCTAAAAATTAATATCGAACCTCGTTTAGCTCGTATAGCCGGTGTGGGTGAGGTTAATGTAATGGGGTCAGACTACTCATTACGTATCTGGCTTGACCCGGGTAAAATGACACGTTACAACCTTGTTCCGAGTGATATTACGGCAGTCCTTGATGAACAGAATCTTGAGGCCCCGACTGGAACTTTGGGTACTGAATCGGAAAATACGTTCCAGTACGTGCTCAAATATCGTGGACGTTATGAATTTGAACAGGATTATGAGAATATGGTTATCAAGTCTCTTCCTGGCGGTGAAGAACTGAAACTGAAAGATGTGGCCACTATCGAATTGGGATCGCGTACTTATACTTATATAGGTGAGGTGAACGGTCATCCGGGTTCTAATTGTATGATTGCCCAGACATCGGGTTCTAATGCCAATGAAATTATTGAGGAGATTGACAGGGTAGTAGAAGATATTCGAAAAAATCTTCCAAATGGCATGGAAATAGCTGACTTGATGAGCACGAAAGACTTTCTTGACGCATCCATCAAAAATGTGATCAAAACGCTTATTGAAGCTATAATCCTTGTTATTTTGGTGGTGTATGTCTTTCTACAGAGTTTTCGTTCCACATTCATACCTGCTGTTTCAATTATTGTTTCCTTGATCGGAACTTTTGCATTTCTGGCTGTGGCGGGCTTTAGCCTGAATATGTTAACTCTTTTTGCTTTAGTACTGGTAATCGGTACGGTGGTGGACGACGCGATAGTTGTTGTCGAGGCTGTGCAGGCGAAATTTGACGAGGGCTACAAATCTCCTTATCTTGCCACTATAGATGCTATGGGCAATATAACTTCAGCTTTGGTAACTACTACTTTCGTTTTCATGGCGGTATTCATTCCCGTGTCGTTCATGGGAGGTACGACCGGTACGTTTTATACCCAGTTCGGTCTTACGATGGCTGTGGCAGTAGGTATTTCTCTTCTTAACGCCATGACTCTTAGTCCGGCTCTTTGTGCGCTTATCATGACCCCACATGCGGATACTGGTAATGGAGGAAAGATGAGTTTCTCCTCACGTTTTCATGTTGCTTTTGATACGGCTTTCCATCGGGTTGTGATGAAGTATAAAAGTGGTGTGTTTTTCATGCTCAAGCGTAAATGGCTGGCCGTAGTGTTGCTGGTGGTAGCCGGTAGCGGACTTTTTTTCTTGATGAGAACAACCAAGACAGGACTTGTGCCTCAGGAGGATATGGGTACAGTTTTCATTGATGTACGTACTTCTCCCGGAAGTAATCTGGCAGAGACACAGCTTGTGATGGATGAGATCAACCGTCGTATCAAGGACATTCCGCAAATCCGTATGTTTTCTAAAATTACGGGTAACGCTATGATTAGCGGACAGGGGGCAGCTAATGGTATGTTCATTGTCCGTCTTCAGGATTGGAATGAACGTACGGAAGAGGGAGATGATATTAATTCTGTAATATCTGAAATTTACCGCCGTACAGCCGATATCGCTTCAGCTGATATAATGGTTTTTGCTCCCCCTATGATCCCGGGCTATGGCGTGAGTAGCGGTTTTGAAATCTATGTACAGGATCAGAAGGGAGGAAAGATAGAAGATCTACTTTCTATTACACGGCAGATGATTGACAAACTGAATGCCCGTCCTGAAATTGCACGTGCTACAACTTCCTTTGATAACAAGTTTCCTCAGTATCTGGTGGAGGTGGACGCTTCTCGTTGCAAACGCAACGGTATTTCTCCATCCGATGTACTTTCAGTATTGTCTGGCTATATCGGTGGTAACTACGCTTCCAACATGAACCGTTTTTCCAAATTATATCGTGTGATGGTACAGGCTTCTCCCGAATATCGCTTGGATACGGAAGCGTTGAATAATATGTTTGTACGGAACGATGAAGGTGAGATGAGTCCAGTGGGGCAATATCTGAAACTTACGCGTGTATATGGAGCTGAGACACTTTCCCGTTTCAATCTTTTCTCGGCTATTAGTGTTAACGGTACCCCTGCTGACGGTTACAGTACCGGTCAGGCTATCCAGGCGGTGCGTGAAGTGGCTGCGGAGACACTTCCGGCAGGCTACGGCTATGAATTTGGCGGTATGTCGCGTGAAGAGGCTTCAACAGGCAGTTCCACGACTATTATCTTTGTCATTTGCATAGTATTCATATACCTGATCCTATGTGCTCTTTATGAGAGTCTCTTCGTTCCGATTGCAGTTATTCTTTCTGTTCCGTTTGGGCTTGCCGGAAGCTTCCTTTTTGCCAAAATGTTCGGTTTGGAAAATAACATTTATCTGCAAATTGGCTTGTTGATGCTGATAGGACTTCTGGCTAAGACGGCAATCCTGCTTACTGAATATGCTTCAGAACGCCGCCGTCAAGGTATGAGCATTTCCCAGGCAGCGGTATCTGCTGCACAAGTTCGTTTGCGTCCGATTCTTATGACTTCACTGACTATGATTTTTGGAATGCTTCCACTGATGTTTGCTTCGGGTGTGGGAGCCAATGGTAATATTTCTATCGGTGTGGGGACGGTTGGCGGTATGCTAATCGGTACGGTTGCCCTACTTTTTATTGTACCGGTACTTTTTATTATATTCCAATATTTGCAGGAACGTTTCATGCCTGAGCGTCAATTGCCGAAGTTGGAAAAAAAAGATTAATAATCAGAATATATTTGTACAATGAAGAAAATAATTATATGTATATGCTTGTCGGTGGTACTGGGGGGATGCTCGGTTTATCGGACCTATAAGCGACCTGATGTGGCGGTTATAGACAGTCTTTACCGTCAGCAGATTTCGCCTGCCGACAGTGTTGCTTCCATTGCCGACCTTTCGTGGAAAGAATTGTTTACGGACCCACATTTACAGAAACTTATTGAGACTGGTCTTTGTAATAATTCAGATTTGGGTATTGCCCGTCTTCGTGCCGAAGAAGCCGAAGCACTTCTTCAGTCGGCACGTCTTTCATATTTACCATCTATTAGCCTTAGCCCTCAAGGAACAATAGGCAAGGTGGAACATAGTAAAACAACCAAGAGTTACGATTTGGCTACTTCGGCTAGTTGGGAGATTGATATTTTCGGTAAACTGACCAATACTAAACGGGAAGCTCGTGTTGTACTGGAACAGAGTGAAGCTTACCGTCAGGCTGTACAAACTCAGTTGATAGCTACTATTGCCAATAGTTATTATACATTGTTGATGTTGGATGAACAGCTCAATATCAGTCGTCGTACAGCCAGAAACTGGAGTGAGAATCTGCGTGTGATGAAAGCTCTTAAAAATGCCGGTCAGACCACTGATATGGCTGTTGCACAGACTGAAGCGAGTAAATTGTCTGTAGATGCTTCATTGCTTTCACTTGAACGACAGATTACCGAATTGGAAAATACCTTGTTATCATTATTGGGATCTGTTCCAGGAGACATCACACGTTCAACACTTTCCAGCCAGTCTTTTCCTGATACGCTTTTAGTCGGTGTACCGTTACAGCTTCTGCAACGTCGTCCGGATGTACGACAAAGTGAGGCTGTACTGGCTGCTGCATTCTATGTAACAAACCAAGCCCGAGCCGCATTCTTTCCGTCAATTACGCTTTCGGGTTCTGCTGGGTGGACTAATGCAGCAGGTGTTGTAATAACCAATCCTGGTCAATGGTTGTTTTCTGTTGTCGGCTCGCTTATACAACCACTTTTTAATCGTGGACAGAATATTGCTAATTTGAAAGTAGCCAAGGCACAGCAAGAAGAGGCGTTATTGTCTTTCCGTCAAAGTCTACTCGATGCCGGTACAGAGGTTAATAACGCGTTGGTACAATGGCAGACGGCAAGAGGAAAATTGAAACTTGATGAACAGCAGGTTGTTGCTTTAACATCAGCTGTGCGTAGTGCAGAGTTGTTGATGAAACATAGTTCACAAAATTACCTTGAGGTATTGACAGCCCGTCAGGCATTGCTACAAGCGGAGCTGGATGCTGTTTCAGATCGTTTTGATGAGATACAGGGAATCATTAATCTGTATCGTTCATTGGGTGGAGGAAGTGAATGAGCTGATTATTTGGAAAGCTATTTATATTTGGGGATACGAATGTTTATCTTATAATTATGATTAATAAGGTTTCAATGAAGGAATTGTTATATTCCAATTAGTCGATACTAAATGAGACTGGTTCTTATTGTTTAGAGTCAGTCTCTTGTTTTTCTATGTGAATGTATTCTGAGCCTTGTATATCGACGCAACACATTGATACTATTGAAAGAAAGTGTTTTAGCCTTTTAATCGGTACAAATATGGTACTCACAATGAGAATGGAAAGTACCCACAATTTCATGTCTCTGATTTTCAGTACTTTCGATATACGTGTTGTACCGCACTTTTTTAGCTCATTTTCAAGTTCCGGTATGAACTAATTTGAAGCAGTTGCTACTCAACTCCTTACCTCATTTGCGCTCCAAATGATTTCTTATGCAAAGGTACTGATTTTAATCGATATTGCGCTATGATTATCGATGAAAATGCCATAAATGTGTTGTTTTTACTTCAAAAATCATCTATGCTTAGCCAAATCTCTAAAAAAAATATGCGATTTGGTAAATTATGTGAGTAATTTGTGTTATGTTTGTGGAGACAAAATTCTATAGTTATGATAATCGGAAGAAAAGAAGAACAGAAAATATTGCTTTCGGCAGCACAGTCGGAGTATTCGGAGTTGATAGCAGTCTATGGTCGTAGGCGAGTAGGCAAGACCTATCTAATTCGTGAAACATTTGGCTATAAGTTTACATTCCAACATACTGGTTTGGCCAATGCCAAGACAAAAGACCAGCTGTTCAGCTTTGCTATTTCACTTCGTGATGCCGGATACGACGATTGCCAAATACCGCAATCGTGGTTGGAGGCATTCAGTCTGTTATCTCATTTCCTGAAGAATTCGACAGATGAGAAAAAGATAATTTTCCTTGACGAGCTTCCATGGATGGATACACCTCGTTCAAATTTCATTTCGGCTTTTGAACATTTCTGGAATGGATGGGCATCGGCTAGAAAGGATATAGTTTTGATTATTTGTGGTTCTGCCACATCATGGATTATTAACAAAGTGATTAACGATCATGGCGGATTTCATAACCGTGTTACACAGCGTATAGCACTTCAGCCGTTTACTTTGCGTGAGTGTGAAATGTTCGTTCAAAACAGAGGTCTTGAAATGAACCGCTATCAAATTGCCGAATGTTATATGATGTTGGGAGGCATACCTTTTTATTGGAGTATACTTGAAAAGGGGCTTAGCCTTGCTCAAAACATAGATAAGATTTTCTTTTCTAGGAATGGTAAACTGTCAAATGAGTTTAATCAACTCTATGCATCCTTATTTAAGTCGCCAGAGCAATATATAGATGTCGTAACCGCTCTTGGCCGTAAAAAGGTTGGTATGACTCGCGAGGAGATTCTGACTGCAATCGACAAACCGAGCAACGGAGCATTGAGTAAGGTACTTGATGAGTTGGAGTACTGCGGATTCATACGAAAATACAGTGGCTATGGCAAAAAAACTAAACAGGCAATCTATCAATTAATCGATAACTATACACTCTTTTATTTCAAGTTTATCCAGCAAAACAAGAACAATGATGAACATTTCTGGTCTGCGTCTATAAATTCGGCAACGCATAGAGCATGGAGCGGTTTGGCTTTTGAACGCCTGTGTATGGTTCACACACAGCAAATCAAGGCTGGACTGGGTATATCAGGCGTATTGAGTAACATCTACTCATGGCGAAAAGAAGCTGATGAAAGTGGCAAAGGAGCCCAAATTGATTTACTGATAGATCGCAATGACCAAGTGATAAATGTATGCGAGATGAAATACTCTTTGTCTGAGTTCTCTATCAATGCTGATTACGAGCGCGAGTTGTGTAACAAAAAGAGTGCTTTCATCGAAGCTACTAATACACGAAAGGCGGTACGTCTTACGATGGTAACAACCTACGGAGTCCGCCAGAACTCACACTCGGGAGTTGTACAAAGCGAGATAACATTAGAGGATTTATTTGCGTAAAAGAAGAAAAATGCTCTATTTCTCGTGGAAATCTATCAAAAACACCACATTTCCACGACGGATAAGCACCTTTTAAAACTTATTCATGAAGATTGAAGAGGCTATACTTTACTGTTTGGCAAGTCAGAATAGGGGGATGCGGACTGAACAGATTGCAGGGATGATAAATCGCCAGCGATTGCATATACGCAAGGACGGACAACCCGTTACATCCAAGCAAGTGTATGCAGTTGTATGTCGCTATCCTGATATGTTTGTCAAAGCAGAGGGGCGCATAATGTTGATGATCTAAATGGATTCGATTTTTCTGTGGCCATTATGACTTGTGCCATTGTTGAATTTTACGAGCGTAGGGCTTGCCCGATGTACAACTTTTTAATGCTGGGGTATCCTAATTTCCGATATGCATAGAATAAAGAAAACAAGAACCAAAAATCTGCAAATATATTTCTTGTTTTCAGTTATTTACATCAAATAGTCGATTTCTCTTAAATTCCAAAAAAATCTCATTTTTGACGTATTTTTGTTACCCGTTTTTGTTTCTTTTGTCGTAGAAACCGTCTATATTTGCAGGGCAATCGGATTCAACGGCACTGTATGGCAGACAAAGGAAATAGAGACACACAAAAATCATCTGTAAAAATCAGGTTCAAGGCGATGAAGGACGGGTATCGGTCCATTTATCTGGACTGCTACCATGACAGCCGACGCAGCTACGAGTACCTGAAACTCCACCTCGTTCCGGAAACGGACGAGGAAGCCGTGCGCCAAAATGCCGCCACCATGCGGAAAGCGGAGGCGATTCTCAGGAAGCGGTCGCGCGAATTGAAAAAATTGCCGACCACAAGCAAGCGGCTTGCGGAAACGCAGGACAGCGTATCGAAAGCGGACATCACCTTGCAGGAGTGGCTCGCACGGTTCAAGGAGATACAAAAAGGCCGTGGCATACGTGACCTTTACGCGATAGACAGACTTCGCGGCATCATTGCCGACATGGGAGGCGGTGAGGTGAAGCTCAAGTCCGTGGACAAGGACTTCTGCCTGTCGTTCATGGAGTACTTGAAAACCGGTTACAGGACAGCAAGCGGACAGCCTCTCAAGTCCAAGACCGTGTTCAACCGCCAATGCACCCTGATAACGGCACTCAATGTCGCCGTCCGCGAAGGCATCATCCCCTTCAACCCGATGAACAGGCTGTCGCGCCATGAACGGGCAAAGACGAACAAAGGGAAGAGGGAGTTCCTGACCATCGACGAAGTGAAAAAACTGATTGCGACACCTTGCAGGATTGAGGTTGTCAAAAATGCCTATCTTTTCGCCTGCAACTGCGGTTTGCGGCTGGGCGACGTGCGCAGGTTGAAATGGGAGGACATCGCAAAGGACGGGGACAAATGGATGCTGTCCGTGGTGATGAACAAAAGTGGAAAGCCCGTGCATATCCCTTTGGGAGTGCAAGCCCGAAGATGGATGCCGCAACACGGAAAAAAACGCAGGCAGGACGCGGACAGCCTTGTCTTTGAAAAGCTGCCCAACGACACCAGCCTCAATGCCTGCCTGAAAGAATGGGCGGCAGAGGCCGGCATAACAAAGGCGGTCACATACCACACGAGCCGCCACACGTTCGCCACGATGCTGCTCACGCTCGGCGCAGACCTTTATACCGTTTCCAAACTGTTGGGACATTCCCAGATAAAGAACACGCAGGTTTACGCGGAAATCATCAACCGCAGGAAGGTCGAGGCCGTAAACCTTGCGGACAATGTATTCGACACCGACGACAACCTATTATAACCGATTCCAATTATGGCAAAAGCGATAAGAACACCCAAGCAACCCAAGGTCAAGGAACCTGTACGCATCCGTTATAAGACGCTCAGCGACGGAAGCCAGTCCGTCTATTTCGACATTTACAGGGACGGCAAGCGTCAGTACGAGTTCCTCAAACTCTACCTCATTCCAGAAACCAGTGCGGCGGCCAAAGCACAGAACAAGGCTACGCTGGCGGCAGTGAACACCATCAAATCGCAGCGCATTATCGAACTGACCAACAGCGTGGCCGGATTGAAGAACACCTCCCAGCGTTCCAAAATACTGCTGCTTGACTGGATGCAGACCTACAAGGAAAGTCAGGAGAAAAAAGGCGTGCGCGGAAGTGGAAAGCTCATCGGCAACACGATGAACGTCCTGCGGGCATTCGACGGGAAAGCCGCCATGCGTGACATAGACCGTGAGTTTTGCCTCGCCCTCATAGACTTCCTGCGCAACACCTATGTCAGTGCAAACGGGAAGAAACTGTCGCAGTTTACCTGCGTCTCCTATTTCGGCTGTTTCCGAGGAGCGTTGAACGCGGCTGTACGGGAGGACATCATCGCCGAGAATCCCATAAACAGGCTGAACACGGACGAGAAAATCAAGATGCCGGAAAGCAGGCGGGAGTTCCTGACCATCGACGAGGTGAAAACCTTGATTGACGCACCTTGCAGACGCGAGGACATCAAAAGCGCGTTCCTTTTCTCCTGCTATTGCGGACTTCGCATCAGCGACGTGTTGGCATTGAAATGGAAGAACGTGGACTGCACGGGCGAACAGTGGCATATAAACATCATCATGCAGAAGACGCAGCAACCCCTGTACCTTCCACTCTCCATGCAAGCAAGGAAATGGATGCCGGAACGGGACGGCTCGGGCGAGGAAGAAGCGGTTTTCTCCACCCTTCCATGCGAAGATACCTGCAACGTACAAATCAAACAGTGGGTAAAGGAGGCGGGTATCACCAAGCACGTGACCTACCATGTCAGCCGCCACACGTTCGCCACGATGTTGCTCACGCTCGGCGCAGACCTTTATACCGTCTGCAAGCTGCTCGGCCACACGGACGTGAAGACCACGCAGATTTACGCCAAGATTATCAACAAGAAGAAAGACGATGCCATCGGGCTGATTGATACGGAGTTCGCCTACACCTAAACAAAGCAGAAATGAAAAAATTGCCGGACGATTTCAAGATAAATGTTTTGCTGCCTGGAGCGGTGTGGCTGCTTGTCTCCGCTTTCATAGGTTATGCCGTTGTTGCCGGAATGGGGTCGGACGCGATTACCGTCATACTCTTTGTCGTGATTACGTTTGTCCTATTCGTCATGCCGATGGCCGTTTACATGGAATATCGGGAGCGGATAGAGAATTGGTTAGGCAAAAGGGAGAGACGGACAAGTGCAACTCCTGTCCCGTCTGCCGACGGACAACACTTGCCGGACAGTTCCGATGTGATGGCATCGACACTCGTGACAGGCGAACCTGCTATATCCGACCCGTTGCCGCCGGATTTTCCTGATGCGTTGAGAGGCGAAAAGACCATTGCCCTGTTGGACGCATTGCGCAGGGAAGGATTCTTGAATAAGGAATACCGTCCCCATGAGGGCTGCAATGCCACGCAAATGGCGTTCATAGCCGACAGTATTGCGGAAATCTGCAATGTCACCCGTCAGTGGAAGACATTCGGAGACTACTGGCATTTGGAGAATATGCGCCAGTTGCTGGATGCAAGGAACCGGAGAGGCTCCAAAGTGGATAAGGAAGATGTCATCATTCAAATATTCAAAAGAGCGGCAGAAGAGAATGAGTCCATAACCAATACCGATACGTTCCGGCATTGGTTAAGAAACAAGTAGATATTTACGCGTAACGTACACGAGGAATCCCGCAACCCAAGAGGTTGGCGGGATTTTTTTCGTTAAGCCTTTCCCGATTTTCCTTATCCCCGTTTTCGATTGTTTTCGATTGTATTACAGCATTGCCCCGTTTTGTTTGCTACTTTATTTTCCCTCTGTTTTATAGTGCGTTGAAATCCTTTCAGGCATGATTTCCCATGTCTTACTTTGCATCGTCTTCCATGACGGGGGACGACTATAGCAATCCAAGAAGTCACATTAAAAACAGAAAATATGGAACAGACGAACCAACTGATTTCGACGGCCGAGGCGGCGAAATTCCTCGGCATCAAGGTAAGCTACCTCCACAAACTGATGATGCGCCGCGTCATCCCCTATTACAAGCCCAACGGGAAGCTGTGCTTCTTCGACAAGGCCGAACTGGAGGCGTGGATGAAGAATATCCGCGTGGCTTCACAGGAGGAACTCGACCGTGAGGCGCAAAAGTATATCCTCAACCGAGCCAAACGGTAGGTCATGGCAGGCATCTACGAATACATCAACCGTTTCTGGGCAGAAGCGGAGCGAAGTCCGTTCAATCCCTCGGAGGTGGCATTGTATCACTATCTCCTGTACGAGGCGAACCGCCTGCGATGGAACATGCCGTTCGCCTGCCATACGGCAATCATCTGCGTAAGGCTGTCGACGACCAAGCAGAACATCTGCAAGGCACGCCAGCATCTCGTGGAACGGGGGCTGATAGAGTTCCGGGCAGGCAGCGGCATCCGTGACCCTGCCGTGTATTCGTTGACCGAACCACATACCGCACAGTTGTCCCCGCCATTGACACCCCGGTTGTCCCGCGAGTTGACCGTGCAGTTTACCCATTCTAATATAGAAGACAAAGAAACAGATAAAGATATTATATCCAACCAACACGCGCGGGAGGACAATTTGAAACCATTGGATGAACTGGAGATACTGCTGCTTGCAGACACAGGCTGGCAAAACAACGTATCGGAAATGCTGGCGAAAAAAGAAAAAGGCACGCTGGATACGACACGGATGCAAGGGTACATCCGGGACTTTTTCAGCGAACAGCGCATAGGTGGAGTTTCCCGAAGGGAGGAAAGCGACTGCCGCAGCCACTTTTACCATTGGATAAACAAACAACTGAAAAACAATCGACATGGAACAAATAGAAAATCCGGAGATTATCGGGACACTGATGTCACGGCTCGTTCAGCCGAGGATTACGAAGGACCGTTTTAGGCTGCCGTTCGACGAAGATACGGCAAAAAAGCTGCTCATGTGCGCCATTGAAGGCGAAGTGCGCGGTCGTGGCGGTACGTTTGCCTGTACTGCTCCGGTTGAGTTGCAGATAGGCGAACTCGCCGCGAGCCTGACCTCCGGCAAGCGTTCCGGCGTAGTCCTGTGCGGAACGTGCGGCAACGGCAAGACCACCATGATGCGGGCGTTCCAAAATCTGCTCAACGTCCTCAGGCTGCCTGACGATTACCACAAAAAGACATACGGCATACCTGTCGTGAATGCCGGACACATCGCTCACCTGTGCCGAAGCGATTACGAGAGGTTTCTGAATCTCTGCAACACGGAAATGCTCGGCATAGATGACATGGGAACCGAACCGTTAGAAGTGCAGGAGTTCGGGAACATCCACAGACCGATGGTCGATCTGCTGACGAAGCGTTACGAAAACGGGACGTTCACGTTCATCACGACCAACCTTGTCCCGTAACAGATCCGCGACCTGTACGGGGAGAGGATTGCCGACCGGCTCAACGAGATGGCCGATAAAATCATATTCAAAAATCCGTCGTTCAGAAGCTGGCGGCATGGCTGATCCGGACGACAAAACAGTGGCATTTATGGAAACGAAGACGTATTTTAAGTGTCGGGCGTATGCCGAAGTGGGAATGTGTTCGGGGAGCAAGTATAGGTTTTGTGTCCCACAAAACCGCCGGACGTGCCGGAAAGCAGCTGGACTTTGTAGCAAGGAGGAAACGGCATGAGTCCCCGAACACATTTTGACAGACGCGGCAATGAAACGAAGAAAGGCGGCCGTCCGAAACTGCCTCCGGGAGAGAAACGGGACTGTCCCGTCAAAGTCAATTTCGACAGGAAGAACTATGCCAAATTGCTGTTCCAAAGCAAACGGATCGGCAAGTCGCTTTCCGAGGTGATCTATGAACTGGCGGTAAACGGCCACGTCAAGGAACCTGTGCCGCAGGACACGATGAAATGTCTCCGCGCACTGGCCGGCATGGCGAACAACCTGAACCAGCTGGCGCATCTCGGCCATATCCACGGGCCGCATTACATCGCCGACGAAAATCGGAGGCTGATGGCAGAGATAAGCGGCCTGATTGTCAAACTCAACGAACTGTTATAACCCATGATGGCAAAGATACGCAGCGGACAAGGTTTCGCGGGATTGGTGGACTATGCCAACGACCTCAAGAATAAGGACACGAAAATAATCGCCTCGGAGGGTGTGGACCTGACATCGAACAAGTCCATCGTGGCGAGTTTCAGCCTGCAGACCAAGAGCCGCCCGTCGTTGAAAAACTTCGTCGGGCATATTTCTTTGAGCTTTGCACCGGAGGACACGCCCAAGATGACGGACAAATTGATGTCCGAAATAACCAAGGAGTACATGCGGCGCATGGGAATCGTGAACACGCAGTTCGTGGTGTGTCGCCACCATGACAAGCCGCACGCCCATGTGCATATCGTTTATAACCGGGTGGATAACGACGGCAATGCCATTACGGGCGACCAAGGTTTCCGAAAGTCGGCGCGGATTACCCAAGCCCTTACACGGGAATATGGCCTGACTTTCGGCAAGGACAAAAAGAAGGTGAACCGTCATCGGCTCAAGGGAAAAGATGCCGTCAAGTACCGTATCTATGATGCCGTCAATGATGCGTTGAAAGTCTGTATCGACTGGAAGGAGTTGAAAGAGTACTTGTCGGAAAAGGGTATCACATTGGATATTACCAGTAAAACTGACGGGAGAATCAAGGGCGTGGTGTTTACCTGCGACAATATCTCTTTCGGCGGTTATCGGATTGACCGCTCCATGACCTACAGAAGTCTTGACCGAAGGCTAAATGCGGAGAGAGGGCTGGTATTTGCCGACAGTCCTGCTGTATCCGCATCATTGTCTGATTGGATACGGCAACGGACTGACGATACAGACGGACAGATTCACCGACAAGAGCCAACAAGCGAATCTACAAACGGCCTTGTCGGAACGGACAGTTCATCGGACAGCGGATTTTCCCCTACCTCAAATATCGGAGAAGCGGTTGTGGAACTGGTTATGCAACCGCACATTACACCCGCATCCGGCGGTGGAGGTGGCGGAAACGACAACGACCGGGGATGGAGGGATGATGACAAAGAAAAAGAACATATCCCTTATAAACGAAGAAGGTAAATTATAGCTTCTTTATGTAAATAGACACACTACCGTCCACAATTTTAGTGGACGGTAGAAAAACTATCTATTAAATTAACGGTGGGATATTTTTTCTAACAACTCGATAAGCCGTAGTGCGTGTTTTTCCGATACAGACTTTTGCTGTTCGATGAGTTCAGGCGAGGTACGGTTGCCGTAGCTCACGCCTCCAGTATATACATATCCGGCAAACTCCATCTGGCAAAGTCGGCAGGTCGCCTTGTAGCAGTGCAGGAACTCTTCGATGTCATAGCCCATCGCACCCTCGTGGCTATACATATCTTCGGGTGCTCCCGTCGTGAAAGACAGAGCGAGTTTCTTGCCTTTCAGTTTGTCGCCCGTGCTGCCGTGCGAGAATCCGTGACGGAAAGTCTCTTCCATCCAGCGCTCCAGTATCGAAGGTGCAGAGTACCAAAACACGGGAAACTGCAACACAATGATGTCAGCGCGGAGCAATCGTTGTTGCTCGGCTTCTACATTGATTTTGAAGTCGGGATAGAGTTCGTCGAGCTTTACGATTTCGGCTTCCGGCAGCCGTTCATTCAAGGTTTCGAGAATTGTTTTATTAGCCACGGATGCAGCGAGGTCTGTATGACCACTGATAATCAACACATTCTTCATATTCATTCTTTTTATTGTTATTTTTTATGCACCTATACCACCGTCCACTTTATAGTCGGCTCCGGTGACGAAACTCGCCTCGTCGCTCGTCAGGAAAGCGGCCACAGCCGCCACCTCTTCGGGTTGTCCCATGCGGCCGAGAGGTACGCTTTTCGCCACCATGTCCTTGTGGGCTTTCGCTGCTTCGGCTGAAAGTTCGGTCTTGCCGTAGATAGGGGTTTCGATAGGCCCTACGCCGAGTGAATTGACACGCACGCCATCTTTAGCCAACTCTTTTGCCCATGCACGTGTCATGGTATAGACGGCAGCTTTCGAGGCGGCGTAGTTCGCCATCGTCGCGATAGGATTGGTCGTCATGGTAGTGGTAATATTCAGAATATTGCCTTTCGTCTCTTTTAACATTGGCAGGCAGGCTTGGGTAAGCATGACCACGGCACGCACGTTGATGGCAAATACTTTGTCGTATTCCTCAATCTTCATTTCGGCAAACGGCGTGACGGGAGCCCATCCCGCATTGTTGACGAGAATGTCGAGGCGGCCGTACCGCTCGCTGACAGTCTGAACCACCGTCTGTATCCCGGTTTTCGATTCGAGGTCGGCTGTCAGATAAGTTATTTTTTCGTTGCAGGCGGCGGTTTCCTTCAAGGTGTTTTCCGTGCGGCCTACAATCATCACGTGTGCGCCTTCATCAGCCAAACGCCGGGCTATGGCCCGTCCGATACCCGTTCCGGCACCGGTTACGAGGGCTACTTTGTTGTTTAAGGATTCGTACATAATTACTATTTTTTATTGTTTGATAATTCGTTTACTTAATCACGTTCTTCAACCATTCGTCCACCGCAGTTTTCCAGTCCCCCATATTGTCGGGCGTGTTGACTTTCGTTTCCACTTGGTAGCGGTTGTAGATGGAGAGACCATCAAGTACGGTAGCGCCCGTACAAAGTTTCTTCACATCCTGTAACCGCTTGCCGCTTGTCCCGTTGGTCATAAAGGGAATGACCGTTTTACCTTTGAACGAGTTGCGGTGCAGAAAGGTACGCAGCGGGTTCGCAATGGTTCCCCACCAGCAGGGCGTCCCCACAAAGATCACATCGTATTCTGCCACATTCGCCTGAATGGGTTTCAGTTCGGGTTCGTAGGTGCTGCCGTGCCGGTTGACCTCATTCACGCAAGCCTCATAGTCCGTGGGATATGCTTTGACAGGTTCTATCCGGCAGACATCCGCACCGGTTTTCTGCGCGATGTAGTCACCCACGGCTTTCGTGTTGCCACCCCAAGAGTAGTAGGCGACGAGTATTTTTTTCCCTTTCATATCCGTTTTGCCATTCTGTCCGTTGGCACAAGAGGCAATGCCCAATAGTGCCATGATTAAAATAAATAGTCTGTTCATCTTTTTTTCCGTTTACCGTTACCGCTCTACCTTTGCTACTTTCTGCTGGCTTCCTTCGATAGTGCCCAGTTTGGCGATGTCCTCGTCTGTCCGGTTTCCATGTATGGTGATATGCCCTAACGCCTCGTTCATGGCGGCGTACTCGGCATCGGTAAGCGTCACTTCCGCAGCACCCAGATTTTCAAGAATACGGGTATCGCTACGCATACCGGGTATAGGAACAATATGACCGGAATACATCACCCAAGCCAAAGAGATTTGTGCGGCAGTACAATGCTTCTCTTCCGCATAGCGGTTGATAAGATCGAGCAGCACTTGATTGGCACGCATATTCTCTTCGGAGTAACGGGTAATCACGCGCCTTACATCATCTCCCTTAAATTCATCCGCGGAGAGGTATTTGCCGCTTAAAAAGCCGCCTGCCATCGGCGAATAGGCTACGAACCCGATACCGTTCTCCCGACAGAAGGGAATGATGTCGGCTTCCCACTTACGTTCCATCAGCGAGTATTCGCTCTGTACGGCTGTTATAGGCGTAACGGCATGAGCCGCCTTGAGTTGTTCGAGGGTAGGCTCGGACTGTCCCCATGCACGGATTTTGCCTTCCCGTATCAACTCGCCCATCCAATACGCAACCTCGGCCGGATCGTTCTCTGTCGGGACACGATGCTCCGTGTAAAGGTCGATGTAATCGGTCTGCAACCGCCGCAGCGATCCTTCCACTGCCTGACGGATGCCGGCTCGGCTTAATTTGCCTTCCGGTCTTTCCTGTCCGGGCAGGGTGGCAGGGGTGAATTTAGTGGAAATTACCACCTTGTCTCGGAACGGTTTGATTGCTTTCCCTACAAGTTCTTCGTTCTTGTAACAACTGTATATTTCTGCCGTGTCGAAAAAGATACAGCCTTCCTCGTAGGCTTTGCGGATAAGACGGACAGATTCTTCCTCGCTCGGGCAAGCCCCGTAGCCGTGCGTGAAGCCCATGCAGCCGAGACCGATTGCCGATACTTCCAAGCTGCCAAGTTTTCTTGTTTTCATATACTCCTTTTTAATGTTTTCTTACGAGCTTAAAGCCCCAATCCATATTTCCCGTGACATTGAGAGCTGCAGGCCAGAACGCACCGAGCATTTCGGTGTAGCGCGACATGCTTATGTCGCCCAAATCAAGGGTATCCGTCCAACCGAAATCCTTTAATAGTGCCGCTACTTCAACTTTTGCGTCAGCATCGTTACCGCAATAGAAGCCCGTAATGGTTTCCGGTAGTTGTCTCGGATGAACCATCAGGTGATTGCAGAGATAGTTCAGCGTCTTCACGACTTTTGTGTCCGGCAAAAGGTTTTGTGTTTCTTCTCCCAAGCTGGTTGTTCCGCTCCACCTCGAATCAAGCGAGATGTGTCCATCCTTGTAAATGTATGGATTTGCCAGGTCGATCAACAGTTTCCCGTTCAGATTTTCTTTTCCGGCAGCGTTCAGAGCTTCGAGCGAGTGAATGCCCTGTACGCAGTTGAATACTCTTTCACCAAATCGGGCAGCATCGGCAAAAGTGCCGTTAAAAGCCCGTTCACCATTGTTCTTTGTCCAGCTTACAGCTTTTTCATTGGTAGCACCGCGTGCTCCCATCATGACTTCGTGACCGAGTTCGAACAATTTCGTGGCGATAGCATGAGCCACATCGCCTGTTCCTAATATTCCGTATTTCATACTTTTATTTCTTATTATCAGGGTTAAATTGCTTGTCGTAATTCAGCAGGAATTTTACCAGTTCGGGATTGCGGTGCGACCAGCGGAAGTCGGCAGGTTTATCCAGCGGACGGATGCTCTCCATGTCTTCGGCTGTAAGCGAGAAGTCGAATACATCCAGATTCTGTTTCATTCGCTCGATGTGCGTGCTTTTCGGAATGGCAATAATACCGCGTTGTGCCAAGTAACGCAAGGCGACCTGCTGCGCCGTCTTGCCGTATTTTTCCGCAAGACCTGCCATCACAGGATGAGTGGTCAGGTCGGGGTCTCCCTGCGCAAGCGGCCCCCAAGCCATGATACGGGTTCCGTAAGGATTCATTTCCACCTCCGCATCCCACTGCTGGCTGAACACATTTGTCTTCAACTGGTTCACGGCTGGTTTGATGTCGGCATACTCGGCCATATCCACAAATCGGTCGGGATAGAAGTTCGAGAGGCCGATGGCACGTACCTTTCCGTTCCGCACGGCTTTTTCCATTGCCCGCCATGTGCCCGGATAGTCGGCAAAAGGCTGGTGGATAAGCAGCAGGTCGATGTAGTCGGTACGCAACTTGCGGAGCGATTCGTCGATGCTGCGGGCGGCCTTTTCCTCTCCGGCATTGGTAATCCAGACTTTCGTCGTAAGGAACAGTTCGTTGCGGGGTACATCGCATTTGGCGACCGCTGCGCCCACGCCCTCTTCGTTATAATAAGCCTGCGCTGTATCTATCAACCGATAACCTGCGCTGATGGCATCGAGCACGCAACGTTCGCATTCTTCGGGCGATACCTGAAAGACACCATATCCTAAAACGGGCATCTCAATGCCGTTATTCAATTTTACTGTTTCCATACATTCTGTTTTAAGGGTCAATATTCTATTTGGGCAATGTCGGCACTCTGCATGTCGAAAGCCTCTTCCGCTTTTTCCGCGATGTCGGTGTGTGTCCGGCTCTGGATCAATACATCGAAAGCGGCCTTGTCTTTAAGGTCGATGACCATCATCACGGCATCGGGACGCCCGAACAATCCGCGCGTGCGGCCTACCATGATGTTGTCAATAACCGTTTCCTTCTCTTTCATGGCACGCATTTCGGCCATTTTCCGTTCTACCACGTCATCGGAGATTCCTTCCTTGACGTTGATGATAAATACATGACGTAACATATTCTTCTATTTTACCGGTTCTGTTATTATTTTATTAATGGATTTTATGCAGTCCTATCCCTTTCACGGTAGGTAAGTCCATATCGTCGTAGATGGGGCTTTTCCCCGTCTCCAACAGGGCAATGGCATCCATTTCCTCTTTGGACAGCGTAAAGTCGAGGATGTTGAAGTTCTCTACCATCCGTTCCTTGCGCACGGTCTTAGGAATAACCACGATGTTGCGCTGGTTGAGCCAGCGGAGGATGACCGCCCCCACGCCTTTGTCATGCCGTGCGGCGATTTCTTTCAGTACCGGATGGTTGAAAATGTCGTTCTGCCCCTCGGCGAAAGGCGCCCATGCCTCGTGCTGGATAGCCTCTTGCTGCAAGAATACATTGGCTGCCTGTTGCTGGAAAAAAGGATGCGTCTCCAACTGGTTCACGGCAGGCTTCACCTCGTTGTGCAGAAACAGGTCTTGCAACCTCTCATTAGAGAAACTCGTTACGCCGATGGCGCGGATACGTCCCTCCTTGTAAAGCCGCTCCATAGCCCGCCATGCGGCGTAGTAATTTCCGTAGGGCTTGTGCATCAGGTAGAGGTCGAGATAGTCCAGTCCGAGTTTCTTCATCGAGAGGTCGAACGCACGCAGCGCATCGTCGTACTCATAGTCCTGTACCCACAATTTGGTGGTTATAAAAAACTCTTCGCGTTTGATACCGCTTTGCCGGATGGCATTGCCTAATTGTTCTTCGTTGAAGTAGGCGGCTGCCGTGTCAAATTTTCGGTAACCGACCTCAATCGCATCGTTTACGGTCTGTTCCGTTTCGCTTTCAGGGATTTGGAAAACGCCGAAGCCTATGGCCGGCATCATAACCCCGTTGTTCAGCCTTACGTCTTTCATATCCTTTATAGTTTTAATTTCTGATGCAAAATTACGAAGTACCTATTATTCAATTATTGCATAATTCGGGGCGATATTTTCACAATTCGTGGTTTTTGATTACTTTCGCACAGAACAGATGAAAGATTATGGACTACACAGGGTTTGACGGAATTATTTTTGCCGATACATGGCAGGAATTTGATACTTTGCGATATGCCGGGAGGATCATTCATATCCTTTGCAGCAGAGGCAACATAGGGTTTACATTTCAGGATACCCGCTATAATATTGCCGCAGGAGATTATGCCATCCTGCCCAATGCAACGCTCGTGTCGGACTTTTCTGCATCGGATGATTTCCGGGGTATCCTGATGAACATATCGGATGCGTTCGTTACTTCGATAGTCATCCGCAACAATTACGGTATTATCGGCCATCTGTCGCTTTTACAAAATCCCGTGATGAAACTTTCTGTCCGCGATTTCCGGATATGCGAAGCCGCCCTGTGGTATCTCCGTATGCGCATGGAAGAAACGGAACATCTATTCTGCGAGGAACTGTTGGGCAGCCTGTTGACCGCACATATCCTTGACCTTTATGACATACATGCCCGCAGCCGGAATGTGTTGCAACCCTCTGAACATACCGCTTCGCAGTTGCGTAAATTCATTGAATTGTTATACAACGGTGAATATATGCGAAACCGTGACCTTGATTTTTACGCTTCCCGTCTTTGTATTACCCCACACTACCTGTCGGAAATATGCCGGAAGGTAAGCGGCCGTCCGGCTACTTATTGGATAGACCGTTTTACAATTCAGGAGATTATCCGCCTGCTTTGTCAAAAGGAATTGCCGCTGTCAACGATTGCAGAGCGGATGAACTTCTCTTCCGTTTCTTATTTCAGCCGCTACGTGCAGAAACGGATAGGAATGCCGCCATCGGAGTACCGGAATAATCTTACATCAAAGCAATTCAAATTTTGACATCAGTTTTATCTTGTCAGAGCAATATCACATCTTAATAAAAACGGGAAAAGTCACCTCTCAACAATCAATCAAAATTAGGAGTAAAAACATTCTATATCATACTTATTAAAATGATACTATTTTGTTATTCAGATAACACTATTTCCAATATAACATATTGATAATATTATACTTATGATGAACATCTGTATAATAGCCTAATACCCCAGTCAACGTTTCGTTGCCAAGGAGTGTCCAATTTAGATTGGCAGCAAGCTTCTTTCAGCCTTTATCGTGGTAGATTATTTATTAGTTGTATTTCTCCATTTAATGCATCTTTGAGGATTGCTTTTACAAAACCTGATACATCTAAACGAATACTGCTGGTTTGAGTATCATACTCGTATGAATATTGAACTTCTTTTATTTTTGTTATTCCCCATTTTGCATTGACGTATGCATCTTCAAACGTGAATGTAATATCATCTATCCCATTATGGTCTGTTGGAATTTTATTTTCCAATTCATCTAAAGACGAAATTGTTTTACCTGAAGCATTACAAATGTTTCTATCATTCAGTTCTATAGGTATATGTGTGCTGTTTGACCATTTATCTGTACAATGAAACATGTCAAGTCTTCTTCTGTATACTTGAAAGTCATATCCTTTGTTTTTTGCCCAGTCCTCATCTACAAGAAACAAAGTATGCCTAATATTTGATGAAATCGTTGTAATTAACTCTCCAATGATATATTCTTCTCTTGTTGGATTTCGAAGTTCTTTTAAACTTATACCGTACTGTTTTGCAAATTTCTTAGCTCCTTCTTGAAATCCGACTTTAGTGATCATAATTCCGGTTATGTTATTAAGATCAGAAAGAACACCATAGAAATCTCTTACCTTACCAATTGCGATTGGTTTACTGTAATTTTTACATTCAATAGCAACCTTATGAGTAACTCCTGCAATTTCATACTCCCAATAGACATCTATTTGATGTTTCTGACTGGATTTGCCTTCCAGCATTACATTATGCATAACTTTAGTAGCTTTAAGAGTATCTGCATCAACAAGTTGCTGGTAAATTTTCCGTGTAAAAAACTCGTATTCAGTGGAGTTGTTCATGTGTTAGTCCATTTTGTCGGTAGTTTTATTCTTCATTATCATTCACTTCTTTATCAGAAAGAGGAACTAGCTCAAACTCAAGGTCAGCAGGATTGAGATCAAGTTGTTCGAATAGATATGTCAGTATTGAGCATTTTGTGCGTGTGCTGCATGACGTGTGGACATAGCAGTTTTCGGTAATTTGAGACCGATCGTTTCTACTGCTTGTGTGAAACCATTCCTCTTTTGCAGCTATGCTGTTCATTTGAATAGGCTCTTCTGCATATATAATCCTGCATAATTGGATCAACATATCCACCCATGTCCATACTTGATAACGAGTCCCCTTGTATGTGAATGCAGCTATTTTCCTACCTGTCAACTCCAGTTCATCATCATTGAATGACACTGTATCAGTTTCTTTTGCAAGTGGAGTATAATTTGTCGTAATCATTGGCCACATGGAAAGGAACTTATTTTTCAGTATATTTTGTCTCTCAATCAATTCCGTTTCAGTCCACTGATTACATGTCTTTAGATAATTACTCAAACGGAATGCAGAATCCTTAAATCCATATACCTGCATTTCTGAACCATCCTTACTTATTGTATATCCTTCTTTTTTCTCTGTGAATGTATGGTTCCCATAAGAAGAATTGTACCCAGTTAAAGTAAGATTAGCAAATGTATGGAGATATGTTTCATGGATATCTTCCCAATTCTCACCAAGGGAATCTTTCCATTTCTGATTAAGAGTTTGCGGCATGATGTGTTCAATAGTAATTTGATTCTTTTTCATGCGCGAAACAATTGTGTCATCTCCTTCTTTGCTATTTTCATTTTCCATTCTCTCAAACAGGAAGTATCTGTAATCTATTGGAATCTTGTATATCTGTCGAGTAGGGAAATTCTTGTCTATTTCTGAGTCTTTCGGGAAGATTGCATTACCTTGTTTTTTCAGTAATACGTACTTTATAAGTTCAGAATAAGATGATTCAAGAGGAGTTTCTCTCTTTGAATGTTCATTTATAATTCTGAGTATATCGCTGTGTAAGATGGCAAATGTTTTGCTCATCACGTTTGCCGGATAGGCGCATATGATTCTTCTTGCCCAATAGTTCTCTACGACATCAAGAACTTTATATACTTCTTCCGATGAAAGCTTGTTGTCGTTGGCATACTCGAGAAATTGCAAATAAAATGGCATACAAACAGATGAACCTATATTTGATAGCTGTTTGAATTTTCTGTCTATTTTTTCGTCTCCTGTACAACCTTTTGTCGATTGCTTGTAGTATTTTGCATATTTGAGCATTTCAATGAGCAGTTCTTCCCTCGGAATGGAATTTTTCTCATCAAATGTCTTAAAGTCGAAATATAAATCAGTAATCTTACTAATGAGTTTTGTTTTGATTGTAAGATAGTCTCGGATGAACATAGTAGGTTCATCATCAGTACATGATTCTATTTCTGCCCAATATTTTTTATAGTACTCCTCTTGCTGTTCAGATGATAGTGACATAAGCAGATAGTTCCTTACTTTATCTGCTTCTTCTAAGTCTTTTCCACAAGAATTAAGGCTCTCGAATATAAGTTGTGGATTATCTCCGAATTCCAATCTTATATCAATAATGATAAGTTTTTCTATCGCTTCGATTATTTCATCAAAACTTAACCCGCCTATTTTAATGAGCTCATAAAATAACAAATAATTATGTGTTATGCCAGATTTGTCAGCTGGTATGAATTTTTCGGATTCTCCAGCGATGATTGCATCATATGCTAGTCTGTCGCTTTCAATTGGGCGTAATTTAATCTTTCGGTCACCTTTTCTATACTTGGCCATCAAGTATTTATTGACCATGTCATTGACATATTCATCACCCTGCTCGCTCTCTATAATATTATCCCTATAAGCCTGAACTGCGGCAAGAATGATTAGTGAAATAGTCGTAATGCGTTGCTGACCATCTATTATCAAGAGATCATCATCAACATCGTTTGCTTTTATTGCTACAATACTTCCGAAAAAATGGCTTTTTCTATTTTCTTTAGAGACTTTCATCAAATCAGAAAACAGACGTTCGCAATGTTTGCGTTGCCATGCATATTTTCTTTGATATAGGGGAATAAGGAATAAAGCTTTATCTCCAGAAAAATACTCGTTAATTTTAGTCGCGTCACGCATAATTAGTATCTTTTAAACTCTACAAAGGTACAAATTATATAGCTACCGCTCTGTGTATGATGATATTTTATTTCTGTATTAAATGATTTTTTTGATATAATACCTACTCTCGGTTATATTATACTACTTTACATAAGCATTTTAGTCAGGTGTTGTTCTTGCTGAAGCTCAAAATTAAGGATTGTCGTTTCATTGAATTTTACTGATAATTTATACTCCAGATGATACTTAATATTGAATTATTCGCAATTTTATTTATTGTTTTCGTGGATTTATATCGAAAATTATTACTCAATAGAAAAATAATTCATTAAATTTGCAATACATAGTAAACACATAAAGATATGGCTAATAAAAAAATCAATCGAATTAAGGTGATGCTTGCCGAAAAAGGAAGAACCAATAAATGGCTTGCAGAACAAGTGGGCAAAGATCCTGCAACCGTCTCAAAATGGTGTACAAATGCAGCGCAACCTAGTTTAGAGATGTTATTGCAAGTGGCCAAAGTATTAGAGGTTGAAATTAAAGACTTAATTCGCGAGCAAGATGAATAACAAACGGTTGTTGCAATAAGGTAAAACAAAGATTTATAAAGTTTTTCGGAACAATGCAGAATGTCTACATTCTTTGTTCGGACCTTTGTAACTGTTAACTGATTGTTGTACATAAATAGATTCTGAAATGATGAATGTAAAAGAAGCTGTTCGTAATAATTTGATAATTGAATTGGACAAATGTCTCAGTTCTCTAATTCGTTATGATGTAGATTCGCTGATGCCATTATTTTACGTTTTATGCGCACACCATGAGGGGCATCTTGTTTCCATTGTAGGAGAAGGAAAGTCGTTATTTCATGATAAAATGCACATTTAGCCAATCGAAGCTATTGACGGATATGAGTCTCATCTTTTAAAGGAGGAGATTCGGACTTCTGTTAATCCGAGTTTCTTTAAAGGGCAATCGGCAGAAGCCGTATTTAAGTTTTATTCATCGTGTAATGAACATATAAATGAGTTCTATCAAGATATAATAGAACACATTATCTCAGTTTACACTTCAAATGCCGGTAAATTTTCAGGAGTTAATGTTACAACTCAAGAAATTGCCAAGTTGATAGGTTATTTTATTTCTGAATGTGGTGCGAAAAGCGTATATGACCCATGTGCAGGCCTCTGTTCTTTCGCGATTCTACCAGAGTTGAATGAGGTGGATTTTGTTTGTTCTGAATTAAATCCTCGCACGAAAGTAATCGCAGACATAAGATTGAATGCTGCTGGCAAACATCTTGAGATTAATCAGGAGGATTCCACATTTAATTGGCGTGGAAACTCAAATTGCGATTGCCTTGCATCAGAACTTCCATTCGGCCTTCGTCTTAATGATAGGAGTTTGGATGAACGTCGTTCTTTGTTATTAGAGGATTTCGTGCTAGATAAATTCATCGAATCAGAGAGTCTCACTTCGGCGGTTCTTTTAGTATCCGCTTCAACTTGTGTTCGTGGCAATAATTTCCGATGCAGAAAATGTTTTGTATCATTTTTGACTTGTAATAGATTGATATTTAATATGTTATGTTTTTGTAAAATGCTTCGGGGGACAAACTGGGGACAAAAATTTGCTATCCAAAAGATAAAAAGAGCAAATATAAAGGTCTATCCCTTGATGTTTTTTAGGCCAATTTTTTTGTCCCTCGGAAAGAAAAACAATCTCGTTCTCATCATATGATGATATTCGAAGCACACTGCAAATATAATAAAGTTTAGTCTGTTTTTTGTATATCTCTTCAAGTTCTAAACTAAACGGCTTTTCTAAACTCCTAAAGCCATACCTATTTTTCTTTTGGCCAGCAAAAATGTTAAAGGAGACATCACTTTGTCCTTTCAGCTCTGTCTCTTTTCGCCAGTCGTTGTTTGGGCTATGTGCTTTGGCGGCATATCCCTGGTTTTACCTTTCCCTGTTTTAGCCTTTTTCTTACTTCCTCCATTATTCCGCATATTCCTTTCGGGCTACCTGATGTGAATTGTGTGGCAAAGGTATTTGTCACGCCTTTCTTGTCTGCAAGGTCATAGCCTTTGAGTTCACAACCAAATCTTCACCTTCTACTATGCAAAGATATGCAGACTAAAACGGCTAGCAATATAGAATCGCGTAGATGCTTATGTACAACCTCTGTTTTTACAAGTACACAGAATGTAGGGATAAATGCAAGTTGTTGTATCTCATTGTTTTGCATATACGTGTTGTACTGCCTCTTTCCAGCCTTTTTGCAAAATATCCGCTATCAGATACAACGCACTGAGTGATAGGGCGTTTCCGCATGGATGTTACAGAATGTTTGTTGAATCCAAAGATTGTGGCTTTCTTGGAATTTCTTTGGTATCATTATGTTTTTTGTGTGAAAAGATATGATTCGTTGGAAAAAGTGTGCTGTTAAAGGTGGTATTCGCTAGGAAAAATGTGTGTTCTATGGCATATTCGCTGAAAAAAAATGTAACTTTACAACCGAAAGAATAAGATTTAATTATGCTTAAAAGAAAAATAGAAACATTTTTAGCCAGGTGGAAGAAGTCTGAAGACAGAAAGCCACTTGTGATAAAAGGCATCCGCCAATGTGGGAAGACATATATTGTCCAAAAATTCGTAAAGGAGAACTACGAGAGTGTGGTTTATATGAACTTCATTCTCGAACCCGACAAGAAGTCTGCTTTTACTGGCAATATAGATGTTGATACTATCATTCTCAACCTCTCTGCTTTGATTCAAGGCAGTCGTTTCATCAATGGAAAAACGTGCATTATCCTTGATGAGATTCAGGAATGTAAGGAGGCAAGGACAGTCTTGAAGTCATTTCATATAGACGGTCGCTTTGATGTCATTGCCACAGGCTCTCTTTTAGGCGTGAAAGGATACGGTAAGAGTAAGAAGAAAAAGGAAGAGGAGGAAGGGCAAGATTCTGTTCCCGTAGGATATGAGACCGTGATTGATATGTATCCATTGGACTTTGAGGAATTTTTATGGATCAACGTAAAAATCTGAGGGGTAATTTTAAAAATTAGTATCTTTGCCTTCA